>CESQ01183879.1_pt1 | contig 95071 bp, 85 predicted proteins | sample 361401 | NCBI WGS metagenome assembly CESQ01 (sample SAMEA2622119, study PRJEB7988) | marine metagenome | isolation source: saline water (ENVO:00002010), including | reverse complement strand
GCTGTAATAGCCAAAGGAAAACAGATCGACCGGGATCCAGGGCAGCATCTTCACATGCAGGCTCAGGATCATCGGCGGCAGGGTCTCGACGCCCGTGAAATTCGGCAGCATGTAGGCCAGGCCGAGGGGGATATCGAAGAAATACCTGAAGGGGATTTCGCCGGGAACCACGGTCAGCGTATGGGCCGACGAGAGGTGGGGAAAGCCGAGATAGGCGAGGATGAAAAGGACATTCTCGGCAACGGCCGAGGTCAGGCTCGCAATCTCGACGCTTAGAGTCGCGAGCGGATCCCGGAAAAACAAGGGATCGACGCTGCCAAGGAACAGGGCCGCCAGGCCCAGGCATGCCAGGATGACCGCTGACCTGATTTGAGACCGAATGATGAATATCCAGGCCAGCACGGGGGAGATGAAGAAGGCGCCAGCCTCCAACCGCCCGCCTGCATGGAAGATGCGGACCGCCGCGACCGTCCATGCCAAGATCGCCGCGACGGCCAGGATCGTCCTGCCGACCCCCCGGAAGCGAAGGGCGACGGCCGCCAGGATCAGGAAGGCGGGGAAGGCCGTCTGGGCGAGAACCTGAAGCGCGCCCCATTTGACGTCGGCGTTCCCGCGCCGGATGTGCAATCCTTCCGTCATCATATGATGGAGGTCATCGAATTGAGAGCTGTAAACAGCCAGGCCAAGCGCGGCGACGGTCCCCAGAACAAGGCCGCTCGCGGCCAGCGCCCGAGGCGGCAGGCGGTCGCTTGCGAGCGGCGTGGGGGCGGCATGGCGCGTCGCGACGGCATATCCGGCCAACATCGTCGCGTATCCGCCGGCCAGGATCAGTCCGGATTCCAGATAGGTCGCCGGGGCCAGGGCAAGCCAGTCGGCGAGGTCGAGAAGGTACAACCGCGTACCCCATGGGTTCGGCTCATTCAGGCCCTCCGGCGGGATCGCCCAGCCCGTTCCAGGCAGAAAGGCAAGGACGAACGCCGGCAGGCAATAGCCGATAAAGATCAACAGATGCACCACCGTCAGGAACGTTACGCGCCCCGTGCGCCGGAAATTCAAGGCCTCGGCCATTGCCATGACGGCGGTCAGGCCGCCCAGGAGACATAAGGTGAGTGTCTGGATCATGTTTATGCCTGCGTCGAATGGATCGGCGACCAGGGCAGCAAGCCGGTTCGGCGGCGGATGATCGCCGTCGAGACCAGGGCGCGGAACACGACGGCCACCGCCGTCGCGGCGGCCGCGCCGCCGATGCCGAAATCGGGGATCAGGATCAGGTTGAGAATCAGATTGAGCCCCAGGGTCATTGCCGCGACCAGGGCGTTGGCCCGTTCAAACGGGCCGACCAGGAAGAACATCTCGACCGATCCCATCAATGAATAGACCAGATACCCGGCCGTCAGGATCAGAATGACGTCAGCCCCATCCAAATATGCGCCGCCGAACAGGCCCAGAATGATGCCGCGGCCGGGCAAGATCACCGCCATCACGGCAATGCAGGCCAGGACCGAAACCGCCGTCGCCATGTTGGTCCGCGCCTGCAGGTCCCCGGCCTTGCTTTCCGCGAAAAGGCGCGCGGCCATGGGCCCGTACCGCGAACGGATGGCGACGACGGGAAATACGGCAAGCAAGGCAACCTTGGCCGCCGGTGCGTAAAGCCCCGCCTGTTCCGGGCCCAGGATATGCCCGATCATCAGAATATCCATCTGTGTCAGCAGCACCGTCAGGCCGGTCACCGCGATGTAAGGCAGGCTGATCTTCAGCCAATCCTTCCAGGGCGGGTCGTCGGCTGCCGGGTCCGCAGGTTCCGCCGCAAGACTCGACCGGGCATAGACCATGAGAATGGCCAGCACCGCAATGCTGACGCCCAGGTTGGCCGTCATCACCGCCGCCGCGTCCGGCGCGGCGCCCCGCGCCAGGATGAACACCAGGGCGAGCAGGGCCAAGGGCCGGAGGATTTCGAAGATCAGCGACGATTGGACGACCCGCTCCAGCCCCTGCAGCAGCGCGGCGCGCTGCTGGATCATCGCCAAGACCGTGGTCAGCGCCAGGGCGCCGTAGATCGTCCGGTGGAATTCGTCCGACGCGTCATTCGCGAACCAGAAGACGACGGTGGCGCCGACGGCCGCAACGGCCAGGCCCAGGCCCAGCACGACCCGGTTCGAAAATCCGAGAAGGGCGCGGATGGCCGTTGTGTTCCCGTTCGCGCGGTACTCGGCGACGAACCGCACCATGGACAGGTTCATCCCTGCCTGAACGGCGATGAACAGGATGTTCAGCCAGCCCAACGCGAAGACATAGATGCCATAGGATTCGACCGTCAGCCAACGGGCGAACAGGATATGCGAGACGAACGCCAGACCCGCACCCGCGACGTTGACGGCAAATATCTTTGCGCCGTCGATGACCAGCAGATCGCCCAGGAAACGTCTCAACACGGCCGTCGGTGGGGTCATGAAATCGCTGCCCCTGCGTGGTCCGGACGATATTCACCCCCTGCGGGCAATAAGGTATGGTGCTGCCAGCCGCCGTCCGAACCGGACGTGGCAGGGCAACCGGCCGGGTGCGGCTTTGCGATTGGATGCGTGACGGCATGTCGAACGAAACCCCCAACCGTTCCGATGCGGTGATCGAAGGCTTCGGAGAAGAATGGGGTCACTACGACCAGGCGTCCTTGTCCGATCGTGAACGGCGGAAGATCTTCGACGACTATTTTCATATTTTCCCTTGGGATGATCTGCCCGCGGGGGCCGTCTGCGCCGATATCGGATGCGGCAGCGGCCGTTGGGCCATGGTCGCCGCGCCGCGCGTCGGCCAGTTGCATTGTGTCGAGCCCAGCCAGGCCTTGGCGGTCGCCCGCCGGAACCTCGGCGCGGCGGCCAATGTTCAGTTCCATCAGGCCGGGGTCGACGATCTGCCGTTCGAGGATGCCAGCCTGGACGCCGCCTACTGCCTGGGTGTGCTTCACCATGTGCCCGACCCGCAAGCCGGCCTGCAGGCGATTGCCCGAAAGTTGAAACCGGGGGCGCCGTTCCTGGTCTATCTCTATTACGCCTTCGACAACCGGCCTTGGCATTACCGGGCGTTGTGGCGGGCCAGCGATATGGTCCGCCGGGCCTTGTCGCGTTGGCCGTTTTTCCTGCGTCTGGCGGCAAGCAAGGTCATCGCGGCAACGGTTTACTGGCCTCTGGCCCGGACCGGCCGGCTGTTGGCCGGTCTGGGCCGTCTTCCCGCGAACTGGCCGCTGGCCTATTACCGCGACAAAAGCTTCTACACCATGTGCACGAACGCCCTGGACCGGTTCGGGACTCGCCTGGAGCAGCGGTTCACGCGCGACGATATCCGCCGCATGTTGGGCCGGGCGGGGTTCGGCGAGGTTCATTTTTCGGACCGCGCGCCGTATTGGAGCGCCATTACACACAAGCGCTAGCGCCGGGCCGTCGCCGTGGCGACCCGGTCCAGAATCGCGGCCGTCTGTCCGGCGCGGATATCCCAGGAATGGGCGTTGACGATGGCGTCGCGGCCGCGGGCCCCCATGGCTTCGGCGGCCGCCGGGTCGGCGGCGATGCGGGCGACGGCCCGGGCGAGGGCGCCCGGGTCTTCCGCCGGCACCGCCAGGCCCGCGTCGTTGTCGCGAACCAGGTCGGCCTGGCCCGGGAAATCGGACACGACGGCGGGCACACCGCAGGCCAGCGTCTCGAAAACCTTCAACGGATAAAGGCCGGTGCCCGTGCGGTCGCCCCGGTTGTTCTTGGGCACCAGGCCGCAAAGGCTGTTCGCGACGATGCCGGGCAGGGTCTTGTATGGTTGGCGGCCGACGTAGCGGATGCCGGGGTCGGCTTCGGCCGCCGCCTCGACGGCCGCGCGTTCGGGGCCGTCGCCGACGATCACCAGATCGATACCTTCAGGCCAGTCAGCGGTGGCCTTGGCCGCCAGCAGGGTCGGGATGCCCTGCCACCGCGCCAACCCGCCGAAGAACACGACATAACGGTCCGGCAAGGCCAGATCGCAGGTTGCGTCCGGGTGGAACAGGTCGGTGTTGGCGCCGTTGGGCACGACGTCGATGGGGGTCGTCATGCCCTGTCCGCGAATCCAATCGGCCAGTTGCGGCGTTACCGTGATGAGATGGTCGGCCAGACGGAACTGCGTTCCCGACATCCAGGCGATCAGGCGGGCGAACGGTTTGGCCCATTCATAGGCGATCGCCACGTCGTCATAGGGACCGTTGATTTCCTGCACGACGGGCGCCCCCCGGATACGGGCCCAATAGGAAATCGGCAGGGACAGAACGTGGCCCCGCACATAGACGATCTGCCCATCCTCGTAGGCGCGCATGACCCGCCAAAAAACCATCAGGTATTCCAGAAGGCGCAGGATCAGGGGCGGCCGGCGCCAGCGGTCGGAAAACGAAGGCAGGTACAGGTCGACCGTCCAGCCCCGGCGAACCAGACCGGCGACGATCTCGTGGATATGCGCGAACGAAGCCTGTCCCTCCCGGGCGGCCTCCAGCGACATATAAACGATGTGGCCCGGCTTGGCGGATGTTGCGGTGTCGGCCATGGGCGTCACGATCCTTCGTCCAGATAGGCGGCGGCGGCCTGGGCGATCCGGCCCGCGGCATTCCCGTCGCCGTAGTCGGTGATCTCGCGGCGCGGCGCGTCCGTCTCCGGCGCCTGCCAAAGCCGGTTCCAGCCGGCATCGACCGTTTCCACCCATTCCGTCTCGTCGCGCAGCGTGATGCAGGGCACGCGGTGGAAATAGGCTTCTTTCTGCAGGCCGCCGGAATCGGTCAGCACCCCGGAGCTGTCCTTCACCAGATGGGTCATCTCGAGATACCCGAGCGGGTCGGTCACGGTAATGCCGTCAAGCGTCAGGCCCGCCCGCGCGAGGGCCGCCCTGGTCCTCGGATGCAGCGGCAGGACGACCTGCCCCGGCCGCGCCTTCAGGAAGTCGATGACCTTGGCCAACTGCCCGTCGTCGTCCGTGTTCTCGGCCCGGTGGACGGTCGCGACCTCATAGTCGCCCGGCATCAGGCCCAGGCGCGGGACGATGTCCGCCCCTTCGGGCCGTTCGGCGGCGGCCAACGCCGCGTCATACATCACGTCGCCGACCAGCATGACGCCCCGGGAGACGCCCTCGGCGGCCAGGTTGTGGGTCGCCTGCGGCGTCGGGCAGAACAGCAGCGCCGACAGATGGTCGGCGACCCGGCGATTGATTTCCTCGGGCTGGGATCGGCGGAACGATCGCAGCCCGGCCTCGACATGGAAGACCGGAATGTTCAGCTTGGCCGCGACCAGAGCGCCGGCCAGGGTCGAATTGGTATCGCCGTAGATCAACAGGCCGTCCGGTTGCTCCTCTTCCAGGACCGGCTCCAATGCGATCAGCATGCGCCCGGTCATATCGCCGTGGCCGCCGCCGCTGATCCCAAGGTGATGGTCGGGTTCGGCCAGGCCCATCTGTTCAAAGAACACGTCCGACATCCCGGCGTCGAAATGCTGGCCCGTATGGATCAGGATTTCCGTGATGCCCGCGTCCTTGAAGGCGCGGCTGACCGGCCCGGCCTTGATGAACTGCGGGCGGGCGCCGACGACGGTGGCGATGGTGGGTCGGGTCAAAGCGGCTTCTTCAGAACTGGAAATAGATGAACTGGCGGATCGGTCGAAGGTAGATGAAGACCAATAGGGCCGTCGCTACCACGGTCATGGTCTCCATGGCGAAGCGGGACGAAGCGGAGGCGGCGGCAAGGCGTTCATACAGGTCTTTGACGACGGGCGCCACAAGCACCATGAGGCAAAGGACGGCGGCAATGACGTAGCTGTCGGGATTTAGGTTCCGTGGAAAGGCGGACAGCAGATAGCTGCCCACCGGCAGCGGATCGTAGTATTTGGCTGCCTGAGAGAAATTGGCTGCGAGGCGCGCGGTCTCCTCGATCGACCCGGCGCGGAACGGCAGCCAGCCCAACATGATCAGTGGAAACGTCGCACACCAGCCGAGCGCCGACGGCAGGCGCAGTTTCCGGGCGGCGGGCGCGATCAGCCGATAGCCCAGAACCAGGACCGCATGCCAAACGCCCCAAAGAACGAAGGTCCAGGCGGCGCCGTGCCAGAGCCCCATGAGGGCCCAGGTGGCGAACAGGGCGCCGGTCCGGCGGGCGCTTTCGCCGCCCTTGGCGTCGCCGACCGGCACGCCGCCTTCCGAGGAATCGCGGACGGGCAGGCCGCGCAGCGGCAGGTAGAGATAATCCCGGATCCAGCTCGACAGGGAAATATGCCACCGTTGCCAGAACTGTCGCGGCGAGACGGCGGAATAGGGAAAATTGAAGTTCTCCGGAAAACGGATGCCCATGAGCCGGGCGGAACCGATCGCGATATGGGAATAGGCGCTGAAGTCGAAATAAATCTGAAAACCGAACAGCAGGCACATCGTGCCGACGTCATAGGCGCTCAAGGTGTGGGGCGCCAGGGCGAAGGCGTCATCGACATAGGCCGCCACGTTGTCCGCGAGGACGACCTTGAGAAACAGCCCGCAGAGAATCCGGCGAACCCCGGCGGCAATGTCCTCTAGGTTGAAGGCCGGACGTTTGTCGAGCTGCCAGATGACCTCGTTGGCGCGCAGGATCGGACCCGCCACAAGTTGCGGAAAGAAGGTCACGTAGCCGGCGAACAGCACGAAACTGCGTTCCGGGCGGGCATGCCCCCGGTAGACATCGACGGTGTAGCTGATGCTCTGGAAAGTATAGAAGCTGATGCCCAGCGGCAGCAGGATGTCGGGCGGCGCAATGCCGTCGCCGCCTAGCAGGCCGGCCAGCGAACTGAGGTTGTCGACGATGAAAATCGTGTACTTGAAATAGGCCAGGAGCCCCAGGTTGGTGAACAGGCTGAGGACGAGGAGCCCGCGCCGCCGGGCCCCGGCCGCACCGTTGATTTTCCGCGCCAGGACATAATCGACGGTGACCGAAGCCAGCATGACCGGGATGTATTCGACCCGCCAGAATCCGTAGAACACCAGGCTCGAACCAAGGATGAGCAACAGCCGCGCCGGACGCGGCAGGGTCCAGTAAAGCAGGCAAAACGCCGCCAGGAAGACGAGATAGGTCAGCGAGTTGAAGATCATTTCCCGGCCCCGAGAAACTGCCGTGCCAGGTATGGCCTCAGCGCGGCGGCAAGTTGGGCATGGCCGGCGTCGCGGAAATGGAACACGTCGGTGACGATGACGCCGACACCGTTGTCGACCCGGCCCCAGACGTCGCCCTTGACCGCGTCCTCAAGGTTGGCCAGCAGGGCGCCCTTCTCCGCCGCCAGCCGCGCGATGTCGTCCTTGAAGGCGGCGTACCGCTCGGGCGCGAAGGGGAAGTAGGCATCGACGGGCCGCGGGCAGATGTACAGCAGCACCGGAACGCCGGCGGCGCGGGCGCTGTCCAGCAATGCGGCCAGCGCCTTTCGGTTGACGTCGTATTGGGCGCGCGGAACGGCGACGGTCCAGCGAGACGAATCGATGCCCAACAGCCGATTGCGCAGACCCCAGGCAGCGCCGCGCAGTTGCCGCAGGCCATGGATAATCGAGCTGCGCAGCCGTCCGCGATCGCGCCACAAGCGGGACAAATCCCCAAGCCAACCATCGACGGTCGTTTCCACCCGGGCCTGCAGGCTGCCGTCGAGGGCGGTCGCAGCGGGCGTCCCGGCATATTCCTTGCCGTCCTGGCGCACGGCGTCGGGGGTGCTCTGGTCGTCGCCGTATCTGACGAGAATCGACCGGCCTGCCGCATGCGTGGCCAAGGACCGCCGCACCGCCGGGTCGTCCAGGGCGCTGGCGATGGATTGCCGGACACCGCTTTCGCGCATGTCGTCGAAGACCGCGCCCAATACCAGCCCTTTGACGGCAAGCCGGGATCGAAGATATTCAAACAGGATCAGGTGTTCCTGGAAATTGGCGTTCGGCTGGCTGAAGGTCACGAGATCCAGTCCCTGCGGCGCAAAGCCGTCGAACAGCCGTTGAGGGGCCGTACGGTCGCCCGACTGCATGTCGTTGATGGCGTGCAGTTGCGACGCGCCCAGCCACAGAACGCGTTGATCCGTCTTCCGTGCCTGTGCCGCCTCGATACAGTCGCCCGCGTCTTTGACGGTCGTGCAGTGATGGCGGGACGGGCTTGATTTCCCGAACGCGGCCGTGGTCCCGATCCCCAGGCCGATCTCGGAAAAGTTGACTTGCGGCGCGGGTAGCAGAAGGGCCAAAACGAACCCGGCGACGGCGAGGCCGGCGAAGAGCGGCCCAAGGTGACGGACGGCGTGGAGCATCTCTCAGGCGTGGGGGGGGCGCTTGGTGACGATCGAGCCGCCGATCAACAGCCGTTGGCGGCCGGCGGCCCATTCGACATCCATTGCCGGGGCGCCGAAGCAGGCGATAGGGTGGCGATTCCGATCCGGGGCGGTCACGGTTTCTTGGTCACGTGGATGTCGTCGATGAACAGGTGCTCGATCTCCGTTTCGCACATCACCTGGCAGGCGTCCATGGCGTCCATGACGATGGGAAAGCCGTGGAGGTTGAACGACGAATTGAGGACCACCGGGCGGCCGGTGATTTCGCCGAAGCGGGCGATGACGGCGTGGAAATCGGAGGCCGTGTCGGGATGGACGATCTGTGCCCGGGCGGTGCCGTCATAGGGATGGGTGCCCGCGAACAGATCGTCGCGCCGATCCGTGGTGTCGAAGGAATGCATCATGTAGGGCGACAATCGCGGGCGCGGAACCGAAGGCGGCAGGCGCAAATAGGTCTCCGCCGCCGCCGCCGTCATGGCCGGCGCGAAGGGCATCCAGAAATCGCGCTTCTTGATCATCTTGTTGATCCGCGTGACGACCCGTTCGTTGGCCGGATCGGCCAGCACGGACCGGTTGCCCAGCGCCCGCGCGCCGAACTCCATTCGTCCGGCGCAGCGGGCGACGACGGCGCCTTCGGCCAAAAGGTCGGCAATCCGCCCGTTGGCGTCGTCCTGACGATCGAACGACAGGCGCCCGGCGAAGGCCTGCCGCGCCGCGTCCAGCCGCGTCGCCGCTTCCGGACCCAGGTAGACGTCGTCCAGGGCGATCGTTTCGTTGGCTGCCGGATCGGCGGCGAATGCTGCCTGCCAGACCGAACCGAAGGGCAGCGTCTCGTCGCCGCAGGACGGCAGCACGTCGAAGAATTCGATCTCCGGCAGTTCGGCGATCGCCTTGTTGGCGCGCACGTTCATGAACACGCCGCCGCCGGCGACGACATTGGTCACGCCCGTCCGGGCGATCGCGGCGCGCACCCATTTGACCATCAGTTCCTCGGCGAAGGCCTGCACGGCGCCGGCCAGACTGTCGAACCGGACACGGCGGAAATCGCGGAGCAGCCGGCGGCCGATGAACCCGGTCTCTTCCGGGATCTTCCGCTTGAAGAGCAGCGGGTCGTCGGGGTCCAGGTCCAGATAGCCGCGCAGGATGTCCAGGGCCGGTGCGACGTATTTCGGATCGGCATAGGGCGCCATGCCCATCAGTTTGTATTCGTGTTCATGCGGCGTCATCCCCATCAGATGGGTGACGCGGCCATAGATCTGGCCCAGGGAATGACCGAACGGCGTGCGCGCGATCAAGGTCATGCGCCCGCCTTCGGCAAGATGGACCGTTGCGCAAGTATCATCGCCGCCGCCGTCCAGGGTCAGCACCAGATGCCGTTCGTCGGGATCGCGGCGCATCGCGAAATAGGCCGAGGCGGCATGGTTGGAATGGTGGCTGAACCGGTTGACCGGCAGGCCGGCCAACCCGTGCGCCGCCAGGGCTTCTTCGATCGATTGGTTCATGCCGCCGTAGCGTGCCCGCCGCAGTGTCAGGCGCAGCGGTGCCGGCAGGCGGCGGAACAACCGTTTCGCCGCGGCCCGGCCCTCGCCTGCGCCGATTAGGTCGCCCAGGCTTTTCAGGTTGTCGTCGTAATCGGCGAGAAAGGCCGACCGGGTCACCGTCGGACTGGCCAGGTTGGACAGGCAGACCGCCTCGATGTCCTTGGGCGTCAGGCCGCAATGGGCCAGGGTGAAAGCCAGCGCCTCGTGCGGAAAGCCGATGAATTCCTTCTTGCGCGCGACACGTTCCTCCTGCACGGCGAACCGGATGCGCCCGCCGTCATAGACGCAGACGGAGCTGTTGGCGCCTTCATTGATTCCAAGCATCACCATGACCATTCAGTCCTAGACCGGCGCATTGGGGAACAAGGCATCATGGACCGCGTCGGTGGTCCGCCGCCAGGGCCAGCGGTCTTCGGCAAGGGCGCGTGCCGCCGCCGACATGCGCCTGCGATCGTCCGGTGCGGCCATCAGATCAAGGGCCCGGCGGGCCAGGCTTTCCGGATCGTCGGCGGCGTGAAAAGCGGCCACCCCGTCCGGCAGTTCGCCGAGATTCTGTGGAATGTCCGAGGCCAGCACCGCACAACCGGCGGCGCAGTAATTGCGCAGCTTGACCGGCGAGCCGATGGGCCGGTTTTTCGGAAACGGTGCCAAGGCGATGTCCAGACAGTTCAGCAGGTCGTTGGCCCGCGCCACGGGCAACGGTCCGGTGAACACCACCCGCCCGGCGACGCCCAAATCCGCCGCCTGGCGTTTCAGGGCGTCCAGTTCCGGCCCGCCGCCGGCGATCACCAGATCAATGTCCGGCGTTTTTCGGGCGATCGTTTCCATTGCCGCGACGGCGACGTGGCCGCCCTGCCAATGTTTCAGATGGGCGATCATGCCGATGTAGCGCCGGCCCTCGGCCAGGCCCAGGTCGCCGGCGACGGCGGCCCGGGCGGCGGTCCGTTCGATCGGCCGGAACAGTTTCAGGTCCGTGCCGTTCTCGGCGACGAAGGTCTTGCGGGCGAGCAGGGGGCAGCGGTCCAGCTTGTCCTTGATCGACGGCGACACGGCACGCACGGCCCCTGCCGCCAAAGCGTCGAGATACTGCAGAAGCGCCCCGGCGGTGGCGGTGGCGCCCAGGGGGCCGCGGTTCAACTCCTCGCCGACCCAGCCGTTGTGTTCGCTGACCGTGTGGGCCCGCAAAAGGCGAAGCAGCAGATGAATCGCGAAGCCGAAGGACACCATGCGGATATAGAACGTGGGCCGGGCCGGTCGGCGGGCCATGCGGGCCAGCACGGGAAACAGGTAGAAGGCGCGGAACATGCGCAAGAGGCTGTCCGCCGCCGGCGTCGCGACCAGGTGGATGGGCGTGCCGAGCGCGGCGAGCGCCGGTTCCAGCGTCCGGCCCGGGGCCGGTTCCGGGGCGACGATCTCGACCGCGACTCGGCGCGCCTCGAGGCCCCGGACGATGGCGATGACGTGCTGCACGATGGCGTTGGCTTCCGACAGATCGACAGGCAGGACGACGACGGCGCTTCGTGCTGCGGTCATGAAAAGAACCGCCGGCGCAGACTATCGACCGCGCGGACGGCGGTGCGGCCGTCCCAAAGCGCGGGCCGCGCGGGTGCCGCGGGTGGGGCCGCCATGCAATCGTCCACGGCCGCCGGCAGCCCGGCCAGATCGACCAATCGGTTGCCGCCATGGTCGATCGTGATCGGTCGTTCCGTGTTTCCCCGTACCGTCAGGCACGGCACGCCGAGAACCGTCGTTTCCTCCTGCAGGCCGCCGGAATCGGTGATCGCCAGACGCGCCCCGGCAAGCAGGCTTTGAAACGCCACGTAGCCCAGGGCATCGCAGAGATGAAGGCCCGGCGCCTCGGCCAGACGCGCGTAAAGGCCAGCCCCTTCCAGCTTGGCGCGGGTCCGGGGATGCAACGGCATGACCAGCGGCAGGACTGTTGCGACGCGGGTCAACGCCTCGACCGCCCGGGCCAGCCGCGCCGGGTCGTCGACGTTGGACGGCCGGTGCAGGGTGGTTACTCCATAGCCGCCCCGCGCCAGGCCGAAGGCCCGCCAATGGGCGGTCGCCTCGATGTCCGGGCGCATCATATCCAAGGCATCGATCATCACGTTGCCGATGCGTTCGATCCGCTCCGCCGGGACGCCTTCCCGGGCCAGGTTGGCGTCGGCATCGGCCGACGGCGTCCACAGAAGATCGCTGACGACGTCCGTCGCGATGCGGTTGATTTCTTCGGGCATGGTGTGGTCGAAACTGCGGAGGCCGGCCTCCAGATGGGCGAGACGGATATCCAGCTTGGCGGCGACCAGGGCGCAGGCCAGGGTCGAATTGACGTCGCCGACGACGATCACGGCCTGCGGCCTGCGTTCCGTACAAAAGCCTTCATAGGCGCGCATGATCGCGCCGGTCTGGCGGCCGTGGGGGGCGCTGCCGCATCCAAGGTTGGCGTCGGGGCGCGGCAGGCCGAGATCCTTGAACAAGGCGTCGGACAGGGCCGCGTCGTAATGTTGTCCTGTATGAACCAGGACCGGGCGGCACCAATCCTGCCCGTCGAAGGCGCGCATCAGCGGCGCCAGCTTGATGAAGTTCGGCCGGGTTCCCGCGATCAGGTGAATGTCCGGCAACAGCGTCACCCGGAGACGGCATCCTTCAGCGCCTCGATGATGCGGTTCTGGGTCGCTTCGTCCAGGTAAGGATGCATCGGCAGGCTCAACACCTCATGGGCCAGGGCCGCCGAGACCGGGGTGCCGTTGCCTGCGCGCGGGTAATGGGCGTAGGCCGGCTGGTCCGACAGGGCGACCGGATAATAGACGGCTGTCGGCACACCTATGTCCTTCAGCGCCGCCGCGACGGCGTCGCGGTTTCCGACCTTGATCGTGTATTGCGCCCAGGCGCTGACCGCGCCTTCGATTACGGCGGGCGGTGTGCAGACGCCGGCCAAGGCGGCGGCGTAGCGCGCGGCGACGACTTGGCGTTTCTCGATCTCGTCTTCGAAGATTTCCAGCTTGGCCAGAAGGACCGCCGCCTGAACAGTATCCAGCCGCGCGTTCAAGCCGACCGCCACGTTGTCGTATTTGTTCGTACCCTGGCCGTGGACGCGCAGGCTGCGCATCTTGGCCGCCAGACCGGCGTCGTCGGTCAGCACCGCGCCGCCGTCGCCGTAGCAACCCAGTGGTTTGGCCGGAAAGAACGAGACCGAGGTCGCATCGCCGAAGGTGCCGACCGGTTTGCCGCCGAGCGCCCCACCGAAGCTCTGCGCGGAATCAGCCAGGACCTTCAGGCCGTGGGCGTCGGCGATCTTCTGGATCGCGGGGTAATCGGCGGACTGGCCGAACAGGTCGACCGGGATCACCGCGGCCAGGTTCAGGCCCTGGTCCTTGGCGACGGCAATGGCGCTTTCGAGGCTGGCCGGGTCCATGTTGAAGGTGTCGTCGAAGACATCGCAGAACACGGGCGTGGCACCGGTCAGCGCCACCACCTCGGCCGTCGAGGCGAAGGTCATGGCCGGCACGATGACCGCGTCGCCCGGCCCGACGCCCCAGGCCATGAGTACCAGCAGCAGGGAATCAGTGCCGCTGGAGCAGCTCACGCAATGGGCCTTTCCGGCCATCGCAGCCAGGCGTTTTTCCAGTTCGCCGATTTCGGGCCCCATGATGAAGCGCCCGTGGTCGAGAACCTTGGCGATGGCGGTATCGATGGCGGCGCCCAGGCGGGCGCGTTGCGCCTGCAGATCGATGAAGGCGATGGGAGTGTCGGTCATGTCTTGAGTTCTTCCAGGTTTCCGGTCTCGGAGACTTTATACATACGGCCTTCGCGCGGGCAGATCAGGTCGTCGCCCAGGCGCTCGCCGGCGTGGCTGACCCAGCCGATACGCTTGGCCGGGACGCCGGCCATCAGGGCATGGGCCGGGACGTCCTTGGTGACCACCGCACCGGCGGCGATCATGCAATAGTCGCCGAGCGCATGGCCGCAGACGACGGTCGCGTTGGCGCCGATGGTGGCGCCGCGCCCGACGGGGGTTTCCAGGAATTCGTCTTGGCGATCGACTTCGGCGCGCGGCGTGAGGACGTTGGTGAACACGCAGCTCGGCCCGCAGAACACGCCTTCGGCCAGAGAAACGCCCTTGTAGACGCTGACGTTGTTCTGGATTTTGCAGTTGTCGCCGATCGTTACGTCCGGCCCGATACTGGCATTCTGGCCGACCACCACGTTTCGGCCGATCGTCGTGCCCGGCAGGACGTGCGAGAAGTGCCAGATCTTTGACCCTTCGCCGACCTCGGCCCCGCCGTCGACGACGGCCGTTTCATGAATTTTCGCGCCAGGGAACCGCCCCGCGTCCCGCGTCTTGCTCATGTCGGCCTCCGCCCGTTCCAATACGCTCAATACCCGTCTGCCCTCGGCGCCGTTCGTGCGCGGGGTGTTGCCCGATGCCATGCAGTCCAGGAAATGCAGGCATTCGTCGCGCAAGGGTTCGCGCTCTTCCAGCTGGACCGGTTGGGCGTCGGCCTTTTCCGGCGTCGGCACGCCGTCGCGCCAATCGATCTTGTGCGGATAGATGACCAGCTTCCGGTCCCAGGGCTCGCCGTCGTTGAACACGGCCATCGCCTGTTCGCCGACGACGACCAGTTTCTGTTCCTTGAAGGGATGCAGCCAGGACACGAAGACATGCGCCTGCTCGCCGCCGGGGAAGGTCAGATGCGTCGTCGTCACGTCGGCGATGACGTCGTGCAGGTAGCTGCCGCCTTCGGCGCGCACGGTGACCGGCTCGTCCCCGACAAGGGCCAGGATCATCGAAATATCGTGCGGTGCGAAGGACCAGAGGGCGTTCTCTTCGCGCCGGATTTTGCCCAGGTTCAGGCGATTGGAATAGAGGTACTGCAGTTTGCCCAACTCGCCCGCGCGGACCATCTCGACCAATTTCAGGAATGCCGGATGGTACTGCAACAGATGTCCGACCATCAGGGTCCGCCCGGCGGCCTCGGCGGCGGCCAGCACGCCCTCGGCCTCCGTCAGCGTCAAGGCCAGTGGCTTTTCGACGAAGACATGCTTGCCGGCCTCAAGAGCGGCAATGGCCAGGTCCGCATGGGCTTCGGCCGGGGCGGCGATGACGACGCCTTTGATATCGCCGTCGGCCAGGATATCGGCGACGGCCTTGGCCGGCACCTCATAGGTCTCGGCCATGGTGGCGGCGAGATCCGGATTGGCGTCACTGACGGCGGCCAGCGCCCCCAGCGCATGAAAGTTGCGGACGTGATTCTTGCCCCAATGGCCGCAACCGATGACGGCGACGGCGGGCGGGCGCGTTGAAAGGCTTGATGTCATGGCAACCGGGTTGGCGAAATCTGTCGTTTGGGCCGCGTCACGCGGGGGTGGGGTCAGGCTCGGTCGTCACGCCGACGGTCAGGGAGACGAACACGCTATTGGTGCCCGGGCAGACGGCGAATTCATTGATCTGCCCGATGCTCAGGAGCAAATCCTTTAGCTCGGACTCCGTAAAGTAACTAAAATGCAGCTTGTCCAGCGGCTGGCCGGTTTCGAGTTTGTTTTCGCGTGTTCTCAGATCGCGTGCGACCCGAGGCCAAGTGAAGATCGAGTACCACAGGAAGCCCAATGTCCGGGAAATGATGTTGTGGTTTTCGCGGCAGACCCGGTCGGTCATATCGGAAACGTCGATGCGCGCGATCAGCGGCGAATCGTGAAGGCCACACCAGATCAGGACATGGCCGCTCTCGGTAATGTCCCCTGCCAGCAATAAGGCTTCGCGGGGGTCCTCGAAATGGTCGAGCGACGTGGCGAATACGGCCAGATCGAACCTTTTGTCGAGAGATGCCTCCTTCAGGTCCTCCAACCGGCCACAAACGAAGGCGTAATCGCGTTCCATGTTTTCGGCGAGGGGGTCGAGGCCCGCGTATTTTAGGTTGTTGTCTAATAAACCGCGCACATAAGGCGGCGTTTTGGTGCCGATCCCGCATCCCAAGTCGATCAGGTTCGTGGAGTTCCAAATCAATGCCCATTTGGCGATAAAGCCGCCGAACATGGCCATGATGGCCTTGGTCGAATCGGGGTAGCCATCGTAAAGATGGTGGACTCGATACTCCTCCAACGAGGCCTGGGTAATGGTGCGCCATGCGCTGCTGCCGCCTTCTGTCAGGCATAGCGTTTCACGTTTTTCCAGAAAGTCTTCGAGATTAATCATAGAGGGATGGGCGTTTTCGTGTTGCTTGAAGGCATTTCCCCCTTTCGGGGCGGAGCGGACGAGGGTCGGAAGCGTATTGTCCGGGGTTGATGAGGGAATGTGGAGTTTCCCGTTCATCCTCGGTAGCTTATTGCTTATACGATTGTTTCTTTGTTGACGAAGACAAATATCCCTTGGGAAGACCTTATTGAGCAAAATACTGATTACCGGCGGACTGGGCTTCATCGGTGGGGCCTTGGCGGAAAAGCTTGCGGTAGATGATTATGATATCTGCTGCTTGGACCCTAAGGCCGCCGCAATGCGGACGACCGCCATGCCTTGCATGGAATACATGGCCGGATCGATCTCCGATGACGCCACGCTGAAAGTGGCGTTCGAGGGCGCTGTCGCTTGTGTGCATCTTGCCGGTTCCTCCGTTATCGAAAATCCGAGACTGAACGCCGAAACGTCGCCCGAACCGTTCTTGGAGGCGGCGAGCCGGCTTTTTGCGGCGGCAGCCCATCGCAACGTTCCGGTGATTTATGCGTCTTCCGCCACCGTCTATGGTCAAGTCGGTGCCGAATTGATCAAGGAATCGGATCTCGCCGCACCGATAAATGCGCATGGCGAAGAGAAACTAATATTCGAAACGTTGGCGCACCAGTTCAATATCTCTCACGGCCTTCCGACCGTGGGGCTTCGCATGTTCAATATTTACGGTGCCAATCAATCGCCGGCTTCGCCATATTGCGGCGTGCTGAGATTGGCGGTTCAGGCAGTCGCCGATAGAGAACCGGTCACAATTCACGGAGACGGCAGCCATCTGCGGGATTTTGTGCACGTTGACGACGTTGTGCGGTTTATTCGCATGCTCTTGGCGCGCCCGTTGTCAGGTGCCGAACGAGTCAACGTTTGCACCGGTCGGGGTTTGTCGGTGAACGATGTGGTGTCCATGGTTGCGGTAGCGTCGGGATGCAACATCGAGAAAACCTTTGTCGATACGGTTTCGGACGGGGTCGCCAGTTCCGTTGGTGATCCGGGGTTTGCCCGTGATCGGTATGGGTTCGAGGCGGCCATCTCAGCCGAAATGGGCATCGCTGATACGGTCAGTGCGGTATTCGGCGCGCCAGGCCGGGCGCGCGGCCGGGCATAGGAAACCGCCGCCAGCCGATCATAAGGTGAACCGAACGTCGAACATATTCGCCCATCGGATCAAGTTGGCCCAACGCCAGATTTCCCCAGGAATGGGGCCTGTGCCGCTGTGAGCAGCGGCGGCGATGGCGCGCATGCGGTTGTGTTCGAAAACAGGCAGCCGCCGCGCGCCGTCACTTTCAAGGATAGAGGTCAGCCAGCCGTCGGCCGTTCGAAGCCAGGTATCTTGCGGTGTGACGAAACCGATCTTGTCCCTGCGGTCGAGAATGGTGTCGGGCACCAAGCCGCGCATAGCACGGCGGAACACAGATTTGGTTTCGCCGTCGCCGGAAATGAGATGATTGTCGGGAAGGCTATAGACGAAATCGACAAGATCGGTGGTCAGGAACGGCACGCGGCTTTCCACCGAATAGGCCATCGAGTTCCGATCCTGATAGCGCAATAGGGCCGGCAACACCCGATTTGTCAGACTTTCCGCCAATTCGGATTTCAGCACCTGCTCCGTGGTCCGCCGTTGCGGTGCCACTGGGGTGACCGCCGATGCCTTGAGCCAACGGCTGTTCATCCAACCCGGAACGAGATCTTCGCCAACGGCCTGGCGGGCCATGTTTTGAAGACCGTCCGGCAGGAGGTGGCGGCCTGCTCGGGCGACCAGAGCGGCGGAGCCCATCCGGTCCCGTGTGCCGCGAAGGAGACGGCTGGCGGCGGCGATGCGTCCCCCGCGTAACATGTCCGCCAATCGGGCCGAGAAAAACGGAACGTAGCCGCCCAGGATTTCGTCGGCGCCTTGGCCGTCCACAGTGACCTTGATGCCGGCTTCGCCGACCGCGCGGTAGACGCGGTTCTGGGCGAAAATGCTTGTCGTGCCGAATGGTTCGCCTTGTAGGCGGATTAGTGAATCAATTTCAGCTGTCAGGTCGGCATCGCCGATCGGGACCCAGTGCATCGTCGAACCAGATGCCTGGCCGGCGATGGAGGCCCAGGACTGTTCGTCTTCGGCATGACCCGGCGCGACGAAGCTGAACGCATGAAGGTCTAAACCGGGACCTACGATATTGCGCATGGCGGCGACCACTGCGGATGAATCGACGCCGCCTGACAAGGCCGCCGCCACGGGGACGTCGGCACGCAGGTGAAGACGGATGTTGTCCAGGAAACGTTCACGGAGTTCTTCCGCCGCGTCGTCGAGCGAGATGTTCGATGGTTCTCCGATGGTCGGCTGCCAATAGATGTTTGTCTGAGGGGCACTGGGCGCGGTCAAGTCGATGGTCGCGAAATGGCCCGGTGGCAGATTGGCTATCGACTGGAACAACGTCGCTGAACCGCGGTCTGTCAGGCCGAACCGAAGATAGTCGTAGGCAGCTTGAGGGTGAATGCTCCGGTCGATGCCGTCCAGCGCCAGGATGGCGTTCGGTTCCGATGCGAAGACCAAATCATCGCCCCGCATGGCCCAGACCAGCGGTTTGATCCCAAAGGGGTCGCGCGCCAGGGTCAGACGCCGTCGATCCGTGTCGAGAAAGGCGAAGGCGAACATACCTGTCAGGCGCGGCAGGGTTCGCTCGACCCCCCAGCGGGCCAAAGCGATCAGCAGAACCTCGGTGTCCGACTGGGTTTGGAAGGCCACGCCGTCACTCTCCAGTTCCCGGCGCAGTTCCAGATAATTGTATATTTCGCCGTTCGTGACGAGGGCAAAGCGGCCGTCCTCGGTCGCCATCGGTTGATGGCCACCTGGTCCGGTGTCGATGATCGACAGCCGGCGATGGGCAAAGCCGATTGATCCGCCGGGTGGTAGGCCGGCGCAATCGGGAGCGGCGATCAGTCCGCTTTCCGGCTCCCAGGTGCAGGCGCCTTCGTCGTCAGGGCCACGGTGAGCGATCGCGGCGGATAGGCGGGCCAAGTCTCTCGGATCGATCCGCCCATTCGGACGGGCGACGATACCTGCGATCCCACACATTGTCAGTCGGTCCGGACCAGGGCGAGAAGACGGCCTTCCACCCGATCCACGTTTGCTTGGAAATCGGCGCGGGCTAGGACGGCTTCCCTTGCCTTTTCGGCTCGTTCCCGTGTGTTGGATGGGTTTTTCATCGTCTTTTTGACCGCTGCGGCGATGGCCGCCGGGTCAAACCCGGCATAGAGCGCACAAGTCTCGGGCGCCAAGATGTCGTAGAGACGAGGAAGGTCCGAGAGAATCACAGGGCGGCCGCAGGCGGCCGCTTCCAGGACGGCCTGGGGAAATCCGTCGGAAGGCGGGATGCTGACGACGACATCCGCGGCAGAATAGGCATCGGCCATACGGTCCGGCGTTCGTGCTGGCACGAACCGGACGCATCGCTCGAGCCCGAGTTCCTTAACACGCCGCTTCAGGGTGTCACGGTAGGCCGGGTCGGCACGGTACTCGCTGAGCACTAGGAGGGTGTTGGGTTCGGTGTCGGCGATCTTAGCCCATGCCTCGACCAGCAAATCGATATTATAGAACGGCATCATCATGCGTGGGCTGAACACCAGGAAGGAGTCGTCCGCGACATTCCAGTCCCGGCGCGTGCTGGCTCGGCCTTCAGCAGAAAACCGAAACACTGCGGCATCGATGCCCCAAATAATTTCCTCTATGCGGGTCGTCGGCACCCCTATTCGGGCGATAACTTCTGTGAGATGCCGTGATTTTGTGGTCACAAGGCGCGCGCCCATGACGGTCTGTCGCGTGAGCCAACGTCCGAGCGGACCGAGGCTTCCTTGTTCGTCAAACAGAACGTCACCGCCCATGACCGTCACGACCAGGGGCTGGCGGCGCAGCAGCCAAGCCAGCCAGGAGCCGACCTCCGCCGCATAATGTGCATGGTAGACATCGGCCCGTTGGCGGGTCAGCATCCAGGCCGTCCAGAGGACAAGCCCGATCTTGCCGGCAAAGCCGGCTCGGTGTGGTTTCGGCCAAAGTATTGTTAGCGGGGAGCTCTCCGGCTCGTGCGGCTCCGGCGCAGTCGGACTGATCAAGGTGACCTGATGACCGCGCTCGCCGAACGCCCGGGCCCGGGCCAGGACGTGAGGACTGCTGGCGGCGCCGAGCACGCAGATTCTCATGCCGCTTGGCTCGCTTCCGTCATCCAGTGCCGATGCCAAGCCTGGAACATCAGGATCGTCCAGATCTCGGTCGCCATGTTCCGGTTCCCTGATAGATGCCGTCGCCAGGCATCGCGTACAACGTCCGCGTCGAGCAACCCCGAGTCCTCAAGCGCGTGGCGGCTCAAAAGATCTTCCGCCCAATCACGCAGAGGTCCACGCAGCCATTGGCCGACGGGGATGCCGAATCCCATCTTCGGCCGCTCGATCAGGCCTCGCGGGACATACCGGTACAGCACCTGGCGCAGCAACCATTTTCCCTGATTGCCGCGAAGGCGCATGGCGCGCGGCAACTGCCAGGCAAACTCGACGACTCGATGGTCCAGCAACGGCACCCGCGCTTCCAGCCCGACAGCCATCGACGCCCGATCGACCTTGGCAAGAATGTCATCGGGCAAATAGGTTAGCGTGTCCAAGAGTTGCATGCGCTCCAGGAATTGGGGGACATCGTCGGCGACAGTGTCGTCCCAGGCGGCAGTCGGGGTTTCGCGGGATCCAGACACCATCTTTTCCGGCGCGCCCCAGGCTGAAACCAGGCGTCGATAGAGGCTCATGTCGTCGGGCAGAGACAGGACGTCGGCGAGTTTGCGAACCTTTTGACCGGGGTGACTCGGTAGCCAGCCCGCTGGAAGCGGCGATAGCAGGCGATCCCAATTATCTTCGCTCAATCCGCCCAGCAATCGCGCCGCGGCCAATCGCAACGGCCGAGGCACAGAGCCAGTTCGGCGGCGCAGCAATTCGCCCCAGGGATACCGGGTATATCCGGCGAACACCTCGTCACCGCCGTCGCCGGAAAGTGCGACCGTGACATGTTGACGGGTCAACTGCGACACCAGGAAGGTTGGAATCTGCGACGAATCCGCAAAAGGCTCGTCGTACATTTCGGCCAGCTGAGGAATGACATCGCGTGCTTGATCCGGGGTGACCGTCAATTCCGTATGAGCGGTCCCCAGATGTTGGGCGACGCGGGCGGCGTGGGGAGCTTCGTTGAATGCCGCTTCGGCGAAGCCGATCGAGAAGGTGCGGACGGGCCGCTCACTTTGCGCCTGCATCAAGGCGACAACGAGCGAAGAATCGATGCCACCGGACAAGAACGCGCCCAGAGGAACGTCGGAAATCATCCGCCGGCCGACCGCGTCGCGCAACAAGGCCTCTGCCTTGTCCGTGGCATCTGCATCGGTGAGCGCCAGCGGGTTGGCTTGCCCGTCCCGGGCGATCCGGCGCAAATCCCAATACCGTTCGATCCTGGCGGGGTCGCCGAGTTTCTGAACCACAAGGCAGCCCGGTTCCAGCTTGCCGATGCCTTTGTATATCGATGCCGGGGCAGGGACGTAGTTGTATCGAAGGTACGCGGCAAGGGCGTTGCGGTCGATCTCGGCGCGGAACGCGGGATGTCCGACCAGGGCCTTGAGCTCGGACGCGAACAGGAGCACGCCGTTCTGTTCGCCCCAATAGAGCGGTTTGATGCCGAGGCGGTCGCGGGCCAGCGTCAGGCACCTGTCCCGGCGGTCCCAAAGGGCAAGGGCGAACATGCCGACGGATTTTTCCAATGTGGCCCGGACGCCGAACGCGGCACAGGATTCAAGGACGGCTTCCGTGTCCGAATGGCCGCGGAATTCAGTGCGCCCAGCTGTCGCCAGATCGCGCTTCAACTCATCGGCATTATAGATTTCCCCATTGTAGACGATGACGAACCGACCGCAGGAAGAGACCATCGGTTGTGCGCCTGCCGGGCTTAGGTCGATGATCGAAAGCCGCGCATGGCCCAAGGCGACACCGGCTTCTTCATCACTCCAGGCGCCGTTTGCGTCCGGCCCTCGATGATGCAGGGCCGCGGCCATAGCCCGGGCCTGGGCCGCCATCCGGTTCCCTGCCGGCCCGGCGCCGGACGTGTGGAAGAATCCAGCAATGCCGCACATGGCTACGTGTGGTCCACCGTTATGGGTTTGCGTGCCGTGCCGGCGACGCCGTTGGACCCCAAAGCGATATTGATATCCGTCAGGTTCGCTTTTTCATGCCAGGTTCGGAATGTGCGGGGAGTTTGCGGTTCGTCATAGCGGGGCGACAGCATGTCGAAGGTGTCGAGATAAGCCCATTCCTTCAAGGTCTGATCGTTTGCGTTCGGCATCTTTGTCGAATAGTCGGCAATCAGAAGGCGCCAGATGATCGCCTGGCCCAAAGGCAGTTTTCGCAATAGGCGAACCAGAGGCCACATGAAATCGATGTAGCGCTTGCATTGCCAATAAAGCCGTTCGGACGGAATGTTGCGGGTGAACGGGCGGACGAGATAGCGGGTGTTCAGCAGCCAGAACTTGATCGACTTGAGGTAGATGTCCGTCGCCAAGTGGCCGCCGGGCTTGAGCACCGGAACAAGTGCCTGGAATGATTTTTCCGGGTCAGGCGTGTGTTGCAGTACGCCGTAGCACAACACGCGATCGAACTCGTCGCGCGCGAAAGGCATGTGATACATGTCGCCTTGCACCAGCAACAGATTGGGATGCGTTCCGTTGGATTGATAGTTGGCATCGACTGCGTTGGAGAAATCGAAGGAAATGACCGTTGCGCCTGTTCCCAATAGTTGTTCGGTGAACCGGCCCGACCCTGAACCCGCTTCCAATACGACCTGTCCTTCCAGGTTGCTCGGCCAGCCGGTAAACGCGAAGAAGCGGTCCTCGGTCATTTTGTGGCCCGACACCTCGTCGTATTGCGTGCGGGCGTGCAGGTTCCATTCAAACCCGAAGTTGGTGGCGTAATTTTCCGACGTCACGAAGCGGGGAATGTATTCAATCACCGGATATTCGTTAATCGAGCCGTCGGCTTTCGAGATCAGGCGGCCGGTGCGGACCCGGCCATTGACGGTTTCTTCCGCATCCAGGCGAAGAGCGGCACCGGTGCTGGGGCAACGGAGATATTTCACATGTTCTGGGCGCATTTTCTTCCTGGGTCTGAATGGAGGGTTATTGGGTATGTTCCAGGCGATTGCATAAACCATTCCGCACGACATGAAAGAACGCCAACGGTGCGCAAAAAGCCGCGCGACACAGCCAGCCGGCGGCGGCTACAGGATGGGCCATGCGGGCATGAATGAGGGCAAGGCGGATAGAGGTCTGCGACCGATATCGTTTCAGGCCGGCGCGAACTGGGACCGCAAGGTTCGGGTAGTTGAGCGCTTCGGTGAAGGCGGCGACAGCTTCGACTTCGCGGCGCAGACGCCAGGATGGCAGCGCCGTGATCTGGCCTGGATGGCTGCGGATCGCGACCAGCGTCTCCGGCAAGGCTGCCAGCCGTGTCTTTGAGGCGAGCCGGAAATAAAGCAGATAGTCCATGCAGTAGGTAAATGTTTCCGGATAGCCACCCATTTCAACGACGGGCTGACGACGGAACATGATTGATGAATGTGCGATGATGCTATTGGTCGATAGCGCGGCCATCAACGCGTCGTGGTCGGCTGGCGGCGTCGGATAGGGTCGGCCCGGCGGCGGTGTATCATCGTTGAATTCGCAAGCGGCGGTCGCGACCAGCGCAACGTCGGAATGAGCGTCGAGCCAAGCCGCCTGCTTTCTCAGTCGCCCCGGCAAGGCGATGTCGTCTGCGTCCAGCCTCGCCACATAGTCGCCGCGCGCGGCAACCAGCCCCCTGTTCAGGGACTGGCTGAGGTTCAGGGTCTCCGAATTGGTTATGGTGACGATCCGATGGTCTCCGTATGAAGCGATGATCTCCGCTGTTCGGTCTGTCGAGGCATTGTCGACGATGACGAACTCGAAATCAGTGAAGTCCTGACCCAGGATGCTGTCCATGGCCTCCGCGAGATATTCCTCGCCGTCGAGCACAGACATGAGCACAGAGACTTTTGGCTGAGCCGCGGTCACGGCGCGTTTTCCGTAAGTTGGGCCGGGCTCGAGATCAGGTCCTCGCGTAGCGCCTGGTCAAGCGGCCGGGGAGACCAGCCGAGTATTGCCCTGGCTTTTGCGTTGTTGCCGAAAGAAATGGCGGCCTCGCCCGGTCGCATCTCGCGGGCGCCGAAGCGCAGCAGCGAAATGTTGGTGGCCATCGCCGTTGCGATGCCTTCCAACAATGTTTTCAACTCGACGGCTTCTCCGGAACAGATATTGAAGATGTCGAACCCACCGCGCTCCAGATCGCCGGCCATTGCTGCCCAAGCGGAACAAACGTCCTTGACGCCGATGAAGTCGCGTCGTTGGCTACATGGCGAAAGGTCCACGGGCGCGCCGGCGCCTAGCCCGGCGATCACCTGGGCGAGCAACTTCGCCGGATGGTCGAGCCATCCGAACGGAATAAAGAGACGGCCGACCCGGCAAGGCACGCCGGTTTCCGCGGACAGTATGCGCGCCCGCTCTGTCTCCGCCTTTTTCGACAAACCATACGGCATGTCCGGCAGGGAGATTTCGTTCTCGTGGTTGGCCACGTCGCCGGTTGCGTATTCTGCGGAGGACCCGGTGACGATGACTCCGCCGTCTGATCCGCTTAGGCCGTGGAAGACGGCATCAAGCGGTGTCACGTTCACGGCTTCGCCCAACACGGCGTCGTAATCCGTTGAGGCATAGTCCGCGGCATGGCCCGCGTGGTGAATCCAAAGGCCCGGCGCTGTCCGGGCGATCAGCTTGCGGATCGCATCGTCCTCGGTGATGTTTAGCCGGACCATCTCCGCGCCGCCCGCTTCCGCATAGGCAAGGCGTTTGGCGCGGATTCCGTCGTAATCGGTACGCGGGCGCGAATGGGTCGCGATCACCCGATGACCTGCCGATGCGAATGCATGAGCCAGATGGGCGCCGACAAAGCTGGACGTGCCGGTGACAATGATCGATCCGTGAATTTTGTTTGCGACGGTCATGGCCAGGTGTAGGGAATTCCATTCGTATCCGCCGGCAGGCCTTCGGCCTCGGCCGGGTTGTGGGGAATATTGGCACAATTGGCCAGCACGGCCGGTGCGTCGCCGATGCAGGTAAACCCGGTCCACAGGCCCGGCGCAACGGTCACTAGGTTGTAGGTCTCGGGCCGCCCGGGCCCCAGATCGATTTCTCGAACCGTACCCTCCGCCGCGTCGAATACGACTAAACGGATCGCCCCAGAAACGCAGCACAGATTTAGGGTCATTTCCCGGTGACGTTTCCAGGCCTTCACCGCGCCTGGATTGACGACGGAAAAATAGATTTCGCCGAACCCGACAAAGACTCCCGCGTCGGCGCGCAGCATGTGCATCACCGCGCCGCGGTCGTCGTTGATGATTTTCAGCGGCGTGATCGTCAAGCCGGCCCCGGCAGTATTCATGCCGGTCATTCCCCGGCCTTTCCGTATTCGGCGATCTGTTGGCGGCAGAGATCGATCGGGTTCAGGCCGTCGTCCAGGCCCTTATACCATTCGACAGCACGGGTCACGCCCGTTGCGAAATCCCAGCGTGGTCGCCAGCCTAGTTCGTTTTTCGCCTTGCCGCTGTCCAGCATGAGCAGCGTCGCTTCGTGTGGGGCATCGGGATCTCGTTCGATTCGGACCTCGCCCGAACCCCAGACGGTGACCGCCGTTTCGGCGAGTTCCTGGACCGGGCGGACATTCTCATTGTCCGGCCCGAAGTTCCAGGCCCCGGCGGCGGCTTCGTCGCCGTCGGCCTGGTAAAGGGCCAACGTCAAATAACCAGACAACGGTTCCAGTACATGCTGCCACGGCCGCGTTGCTCCCGGGTTCCGCAGGACGACTGGTTCACCGGCCCGCAGGGCGCGGATGCAATCTGGCACAATGCGGTCGGTCGACATGTCGCCGCCGCCGATGACGTTTCCCGCACGGGTGGTCGCTGCGACAAGGTCCGGGCGGGCACGGAAGAAGGAATCCTGATAGCCGGTGAAGACCAGTTCGATAGCGCCTTTGGAGGCCGAGTAAGGATCGGGTCCACCGAGAATGTCGTCCTCGTGATAGCCCCTTTGCCATTCCATATTGCGGTAACACTTGTCGGAGGTGATGAAGACCAGCGATCGCACCGTCGGCGCCAAGCGTACGGCCTCCAGCAGGTTGATCCCGCCAGAAACGTTTGTGTGGAAGGTTTCCAGAGGTTCCGAATAGCTGCGCCGAACCAGGGCCTGGGCTGCAAGGTGAATGACAATTTCCGGCGAGCTCTGGGCAAGAAGCCCGTAGACCGCATCGAAGTCGCGGATGTCGATGAAATGCTGTTCGATCCGCGTGGCCAGGCGAAGCTGATCGAACAGCGGTGCGTCGGCTGTCGGCGGTAGCGCCAGGCCGGTCACTTGCGCGCCCAGGTCGGCCAGCCACGTGCAGAGCCAACTTCCCTTGAAACCGGTTGAACCGGTGACCAAGACACGGCGGCCTTTGAAGGCGGAGAAGTCGGTCATCAGCGCACCCAGGGGGCTGTTCCTGAGGCGAAAAGATCGTTCAGCAATTGGAAATCCCGATAGGTGTCCATGCACTGCCAGAACCCGTCGTGCCGGTACATCATCATTTCGCCATCGGCGGCAAGGCGCCGCATGGGTTCGGTCTCCAACACGATATCGTCGCGCCCGCCGTCAAGGTAGTCGAAGACCCGCCGGCTGCAGACGAAAAATCCGCCGGAAATACGGCCGCCCGTTGCTTGCGGTTTCTCGTTGAACTCGATGACCGCACCGTCCGCGCCGTGTTCCATCTCTCCGAAGCGGCCCGGCGGCCGCACGCCGCAAACGGTCATTGCCTTGCCATGGGACTGGTGGAAGTTAGTCAGCGCCTCGATGTCGATATCGGCGACGCCGTCGCCATAAGTCAGCATAAAGGTATCGTCTTTGCCGATGTATTTTTCGACGGCCTTGACGCGCGAGCCAGTCAGCGTTTCCTCGCCCGTCTCCGCCATGGTCACACGCCAATCAATGGCGTGGTCGGCGCCATGGAACTCGATGGCCCGGTCGCGATCGAAATCGATCGTGAAATCGGCGACCCTGGAGCGGTAATTCAGGAAGAAATCTTTGATTGCTCCGCTTTTGTAACCCAGGCAGAGCACGAAATCCTTGTGCCCTTGAGTGGCGTATCCCTGCATGATATGCCAGAGGATCGGATAGGCACCGATGGGAATCATCGGTTTCGGCAGGTCATCGGCGACACCACGGATGCGGGTCCCTTTGCCGCCACAAAGAATTGCGACTTTCATTTTTCCTCCATCACCTTGAGCGGTTCGCCGCCGGCATTGCCGAGCGCGAGACCGAGAACGGATAGGATCTTGTCCGCATCGGCGGGGCTGAAACAATCGTTGAGCGCCAATGCGACGTCATTCCGGCTGGGCCAGGCATCTTCATCCGTTAGCTCGTCCAAGCTGAGGGCGATCTCGTCCACGGTATATAACCGCCGTGCCAATCCGTCGGCCAATTTGTCGAACGACAATGCATGGTCCCGTTCCACATTGATCGCCTGGGCACCGCTCGAAACGGCTTCGAACGCCGCATTGGTGTCGGCGTATAGAATGGCTGCCGCGCCTCCCTTCAGCAAATCAGGAATCGGCCGCTCGACGAATTCAATATTCGCCGAGTTGCCCGGCTGGGCAGCGAGAAACTGTTGCAGCCTCGTGCGAAAGGCTGGTGCAGCCGCGGGGTGGAAATTGGCAATCACTTGCCAATCTCCGGCGGCGCGTGCGGCCGCCTGCGAGGCCTTGGAAACGAGTTCGCAGCATTCATGGAAATCTACGCCCGTGGCAATGATAAGCCGGCCGGATCGCCGGGCGCCGGGCACAGGCCGCAGCACGAAAGCGCTGGGGCGGAACAATCCGGCATCGATGACGCGGTCGTCGGGCGCCCCGGTCGAGGTCAGCTGGCGGCGGCTCCGCGCGCCATGGGTGAAAACGATGTCAGGCCACCGCCCGGTCGACAGCTCGACCCGCGACGGCAGCATATTTAGATACAGTTTCGAGAACGGCGATTGGTGCACGCCGGCGATTTTGACATCTGGCAAAGCCCGGCGTAGTCCCGCCCGAAGTCCCTTTTCCCATGTCTGATTTTCGTACACGTGGAACACCGTTGTTGGCCGAATCCCGTTACCCGCGAGGTAAGATCCGACGCCGGCCAGCAAACGGGCATTGACGGCCCGCCAATCGAAACGTTCGCGCCGCATCACCATGCGGGCGACAGAGGCGAGCGGCTGGCCCGAGAATCTCAAGTCCTCGGTAGGAAAAGCGCGCGAGAAAAGTGCTCGCGCGGCCATCGCCACGATATCGCCCACGCCGATCGCGTCGTCTGGCAGAAAAACCGCTTCATCCGCCGCGGCAACATGCGCGTTGATGGCGTTACCGTCACCGATCCAGTCCAAGGGCAGCGCGAGAAATCCGACGGTTAGGCCGCGCGCCCGTAGTTCTCTCGGTAGCGCTCCCATGTAATGCGCGACGTCGCGAGGCCCCGGACTGGGGAAGTCGCCCGGCACGGTCCAGGCAGCGAACAGTATGTCGCAGCGGCGCAGCCGGTCTAGCGGGACGGGCCGCGCCCGACGCAATGCCCGTAGGCGGCGCAACCGGCCGATCCGGCGTATGGCGACACGGGCGAACCGAAGAGCCGCGGTAGTCTGTTCGGCAATCAATTCGACGGCTTGCGCGATAGTTCCCTTTCCGATCCAGGTCGCTGGGGTGCCCCGTCGGCGGGCTTCCTCGAGCAACACGCGGGCGAGGTCACCGGCGTCGCAAATGAAGACATTTGAGCCTTTCCGGTCCAGGCATTTGCCAAATAGGATCATGCGGCAGCATTCAGTGGTAAAGGTCGACGACAAGGGCCCTCGTTCGGCGATGTTGCGGCTCTCCCACCAGTCCCAATCGGCGACGTCGAAGCGGTCTGCCAAGTTTACAAAATCATCGGTGAATTGTTCGGCGATGTCATTGAGTCGGCGCCCCGTATCACCCCAGGCGAGTGTGTGCGGTAGGCGTGCCTGGAGCGCGCAATAGACTTCGTGATCGTCCCCGAAATACCAAACCGTCGCCGCCTGCATATCGCTGATGGCTTCCGGCCGGGCGAGCAAAAACCGCGCGTCGGCAATGCTGACGTCGGTGGTTATGGCCGATTCCCCCGGGCGACGGTGATCGGGTCCCCGGCGTTGTCTAATCCCTCAATCGCGGCCAGCCCCATGGCCAGAATGGCTTCTTCGGTGCTGCCGCCGATGTGCGGCGTCGCGAGGAAGGCATCAAGTCCGATGAGCGCGTTGTTTTCCGGGGGTTCGGCTGCGAAGACGTCGAAGGCACCGGCGCCCAGGCGCCCGGAGCCCAATTCGGCCGCGAGCGCCGCCTCATCGACGAGATTGCCGCGCGCGGTGTTGATCAAGATCGCCCCGTCGCGCATGCGGGCCAGCTGATTGGCGCCGATCATACCGCGGGTCGAATCGTCCAGCGGTAAATGGATGGAGATTACTTCACTATCGGAAAGAAGCTGATCGAGACCCGTCATCTCGACGCCCACTCGGGCGCAGAAATTGTCGTCCGTATGAATGTCATGGGCCAAGATGCGGCAATCGAAGGCGCGCAGCAGACCGGCAAGATCCTTGCCGACATTGCCGAGCCCGATGATGCCGACCGTGCGGCCGGACAGCTGCCGGCCCGTGACCTGCCGCCATTCGCCGCCCGAAACAAGGGCAAGCGATGTCGGCACTCGACGGATCAGCGTCAGGGCGAAACCAAGCGCCAGTTCGGCGACGGCGCGGCGGTTGACCCCGGCGGTCCAGCCCAGTTTGACGCCGCGTGCCTGCATGGCCTTCAGGTCGATCATGTCGTGGCCGACGCCGTACTTGCCGACGACGCGCAGTTCAGGCACGGCGTCGAACAGCGCCGCGTCCAGTGGCTCCAGCGCGGTGATCGCCTTTTCATGCCCTTTCAGGAAATCGATCAAAGCCTGACCCCGCAGGCTTTCCCCGGCATCGTTGAAGGTCGCGTTCGGATAGCGGTCCAAAAGGGCTTGCCGCAATTCCGGATGCTTGGAAAACGACCGCGAGGTCACGGCCACGGGAACGTCGTTGGGTATCATGCCGCGCGCACGTCTTCCAGGAACGACCGACAGGCCGATTTGAAATCGTCGTCCGCTGCGTGGGTTGCCTTGGCGAGATGTCCGTCGGCTTTGGGCAGGATCATGGTCACGGAACCCGCGCCGGTGTTTTTCTTGTCCTTCAGGATCGCGCCGAGGAACGGTTCGAACGGTACGGGATAGGCTTGGTAGCCGGCGTAGTTGGCGGCCAGGGTCGGACGCAGGCGCCGAAAGTGATCTTCCGTGCCGTCGCCGATCCGAGATGAGACATAGTTGGCCATATCCATGCCAATCGTCACGGCGATCCCATGCGGGATGCCGAAGTCCGTCGCCGCCTCGATGGCGTGACCGAACGTATGGCCATAGTTGAAGATATTGCGCGGCCCGCGATCGAACTCGTCATCTTCGATATAGCCCTTCTTGATTTCCAGGGCGGCGCGAACATAGCGCAGCATTACATCCGCCTCGGTGAACAGGCGGTGGTAGTCGGAAGCGATTCGCTGGAAACTGTCGGGTCCGTCGATGGCATGAACTTTCAGTATCTCGCCGACGCCGGACCGGACATCCCGGCCGTCCAAGGTTTCCTGGAACGCGACATCGAGATAGATCGTCCGGGGCGGGGTAAAGGTGCCCAGGATGTTTTTCGCCGACGCAGAATTGATCGAGCTTTTGGAGCCGATGCAGCTGTCGGCTTGGGCCAGCAAGGTCGTCGGACAGAATGCCCAATCGACGCCGCGCAACATCGTTGCCGCAAGAAAGCAGGTTGTGTCCTGGATAATACCGCCACCGACGGCGACCAGAAGATGGTCGCGTCGGATGCCGTGGGAGACCAGATGATCGACATAGGCTGGAAATTTCTCCAGCGACTTATTGGACTCCGTCGCGGCGAGTTTCAGGACCGACGGCCCGGCGAGTAACGGGGCCAGCTTGTCGCGATGCAGGTCGGCGACCCGTTCGTCGACGATGACATGCAGCGGCCGGTCGCCCGCCGCCAGCGCCGCCAGCCCGTCGCGCGCGGCCTTATCGAACAGAACGTCGTATGCCCCTTTGTGGGACTGGATCGTCATGCCGTCAGACATTGGTGAAGCCTCCGTCGATGACGATGGATTGGCCACTTATGTATGTATTTTCCGGCCCGGCCAGCCAGGCGACCAAAGCGGCGATTTCTTCCGGTTGGCCGACGCGTTTGACCGGTACCTGGGCGGCGAGTTCGGCCATGCCTTTTTCGCCCAGAACCGTTCGGGTCAACTCTGTGTCGATGAAGCCCGGCGCGACGCAATTGGCGAGGATTCCGTCGCCGGCGACTTCTGCCGACAACGCCTTCGTCATGCCGTCGATAGCGAACTTGCTGGTTGAATAGGAAGCGCGCTGCGCCTTCGAAATAACACCCCAGATGGAACAGATGTTGACGATGCGCCCCCCGCCCTTGGCTCGCATGCCGGGGATCACGGCGCGGCAGAGCATCATCGGTGCGGTCACATTGACCTGTTGGATCGCGGCGAAATCGGCGGGGTCGATCTCGGCGAAGGGGGCGATCTTGTTGATGCCCGCATTGTTGACCAGGATATCGAAGCCCAAGTCCGCGACTTTTCCGGCAAAATCGGCGGTCGCTTCGGCGTCCAAAAAGTCGCAGCCTAGGTAGCCGCAGCCCTCGGGTGCGTGACCGTCGGGTTTGGTCCCGGTGACGGTGACCCGGGCGCCGTCGGTGGAAAGCCGTTCAGCGATGGCGCGACCGATACCGCGTGTGCCGCCGGTGACCAGGGCGGTGCGGCCGGAGAGCGGTCCGCTCATCGGGCTGCCTCCGACGGAAGTTCCAGATAGCGCGCGGTCGTCGGATCGGCGGCCAGTCGTTGTTCGGCGCGTGCCCGGTCGGCCTCGGTATCGACGCCGATGGTTTCCGTATCCGTCGGCACGCCGTAGATCGGCAGGCCGTGTTCGATGACCCGCATCATGTCGCAGGATTCGATTATTTCCAAAGGCGTTGGCGGCAGTGCGCTGTAGCGCGCGAGGAACGCCGCCTTGAAGGCGATGATCCCGGTCTGTTGAAATACGGGAACATTATCCGCCCGAGCGGGAGACGGAATGGCCGCGCGGGACATGTAGAGGAGCCGACCGTCCGGTGCCGATACGGCTTTCACCGTGTTCGGGTCGGTGTGGTCTTCCGGGGTGTATAGGCGGCTGATCAGGTTGATGACATCGGCGCCTGTTTCCTCGAACCGCTGGATCATGTCCGACAGCATTTTCGGTGAAACCATGATCTCGTCGCCCTGCAGCATCAGAACGAGATCGTCATCCGCCAGGGTGAGGCCGAGGTTGCGGATCGCTTCTTCCGTGCGGTCGGTGCAGCGTTCGTGGGTGTCGGCGGTCATGACGGCCTCTCCGCCCGCTGCCGTGACAGCATCGGCAATCTCGTGATCGCAGGTCGCGACGACGACCCGGTCCAGATCCTGGCAGAGGCGCGCGCGGTGTAGGATGTGGACAATCAGCGGCATGCCGAGCAGCGGCGCCAACGGCTTGCCGGGAAATCGCGTAGACGCCATGCGCGCGGGGATGACGCAAATTCGGGTCATGACGAGTCTGCCTTGATATCGTTGATGACGGTCCGCGCTGCGTCGATGGCGCCGGAAAGGAAGATCATGTCGACGCCGTAGGCGATGAAGCGGTGCCCGGCTTTCATGCGGGCGGCGAGCGCCACCGCGTCCGGTTCCACCACATGGATGCCGCCGGCGATGGGGCCGTCGGCGACGGCGGCGTCAACCTTGGCCATCGCGGCCCGGACCTCGACCGAGGAAAAATCGCCCGGTGTACCGTAGGACGCCGAGAGGTCGTAGGGGCCGATGAAGAACGCATCCAATCCCGGTACCGCTATGATGGCATCCAAATTTTCGACGCCGTCTTTGTGTTCGATCTGCGCGACGACCAATGGGCCTTCGTCGTCCATCCACTTTTTATAGGAGGCGAAATCCGCACCATAACCCTGGGCCCGGTGCAAGCCGACGCCGCGCGTGCCCTTGGGCGGATAATGGGCGGCGGAGACCGCAGCTTCGGCATCGGCGGCCGAATTCACCATCGGTGCGATGATGCCTTGGGCGCCGGCGTCCAAGGCACGTTTGATCAACAACGGGTCATTGGCCCCGACGCGGACGACCGGTGCGATGCCGGCGAGATCGATGACCCGGATCAGACGGGCCATCTCACCGACACCGATCGCGGTGTGTTCCATGTCGATACCCAGCCAGTCGAACCCGGCACGGGTCATAATCTCGCAGGTTTCTTCCGATGCGAGGCTGATCCAGGAGCCGACCGTCGGAATTCGGTTCGCCAAATTGCGTTTTAGGGATGCGGTCATGTCCGGGCGCCTCAATCGATGGATACCAGAATACGTATGTGCGAACTCAGTAGGTGGTCGGCGAGAAATGCCTGGAATGCTTCTCTTGTCTCGGGGTCCGATTCCGTAACCAGGCGGCGGATGAACGGCGTGACTTCGATCTCCGGGTTTTCTTTCAAGGTGTTGCCGACGATGTCAACATCCAGCTTTCCGGGCGTCGCGATCTCGACACAGGCCAGGCCGGCGCGCTCGATCAGGCGGCGATATCCGGCCACCGACAATAGATTGATGTGATGAGGCGGATGGACCGCCTTGGAATGCTGCCAGAGTGTTTGGATGTCGAAGCCGTCCGCGGTCAGCGTCGTCAGAAGCGCGATGCCGCCGTTGGTCATCAGGCGCTTTAACCCTTTCAGGAAGGCCAAAGGCGAAGGCACATGCTCGATGACTTCAAATGCCGTTAGAACATCCGCCCGCGGCGCGTTTGCCGGCAGAGTTTCGGCGGTCGCCTCGATGATCTCGAATCCCTTGTCGCGGCAGAGTGCCGCCAGGTTCGGCGCAGGCTCGACCCCGGTGACGGCGGCGAAGCGTCCGGTTGCCGCAACTTCTTCCAGCAAGGTGCCGTAGCCCGCGCCGATGTCACAAAACCGTGCCTCTCCGGTTGCGTTCAGATGCCGGTTCGCCAAGGCGGCGATGTCACGGGCCCGCGGTTTGAATAATTTCTCGCGCCGCGCCTCGGCGGTCTGTCGGTAGAACTCGGTTCCCCAGAATTTGACGGATTCCGCCTCGTGATAGAACCGTGCCAGAGTGGCCTCGTCCGGCCGGGGCGATTGATAGAGGCTGAAGCAATCCGCACATTCGCGGTATTCGAAACCGTCCTTTTCGAATCGCCGCCCGATCTGCGATCCGCCGCAGGCCGGACATTCGATGTCGATGAAGCCGGTCCGATCCGCGAACAAGGTCTCGTTGTCGCGACGAACGAGGTCGAGGTAGCGATTGAACAAGTCCTGCGGGCGGATATCCGATTCCTTCATGCCGCGCCTCCGTTCGCCGGCGCCAGGTTCCAGCGCGCCGACCATTCCGGATCGGCCTTGTAGATGTCGTATACCAGCCGCATCGTCCTTAGGGCATCATCAGATGAGCCTTCGGTGATCGGACGGTTCTGGACGATGGCATCGGCAAAATCAGCGATCTCGTTGGCCCAGGAAGGGTCGGCCGTATAGCGGGAAACTTCCTCGCGCGGTTCCCCTTGATCGTCTTCGTGGGCGTGGACGATGGTCAACGTCTCGGCGCCGTAGCTTTTCGATCCGGACAGGATACCGCTGAGGATCAGCGCCCCTTTCTCCAATGTGATATCCAGATTGAAGCGATGGCGCCATTGAGTGGCGCTGGAGTGCAGCATGCCGACGACGCCGGCCTCGGTCCGCATCAGGGCGTAGGCGTTGTCTTCCACGTCATGGCCCCAGAAATCGTTGGTTACGAAACTGTGGACTTGGGAGAACTCACCTGCGAACAGACGCATCAGATCGACCATATGGATCCCCTGGTCGAGAAGAATGCCGCCTCCGGCGACATTGCGTTCCGTGCGCCAGTTGGACATTTTGCCGTAACTGATGAACTTCGATTTGCCGTAGACGCCCCGCAGGTTGACGATCCGGCCCAATTCGCCGCTTTGGGCCACCGCCAGCGCATCGCGGACGGAATCGTGATACCGGTGGTTGAAGCCGTACTTCAGGCAGAGGCCTGGGTGTCGTTTTTCAGCGTGGATAACCCGCTCGATATCCGCGACATTGCGCCCGGGCGGCTTCTCGCAGAACACATGCACGCCTTTTTCCAGGCCGGCGATGGTGACGTCCGGGGCGATGTCGTTGGTCATGCAGACGAACAAGGCGTCGAAGTCTTGCGTCAACAGGTCGGCCGGCGATTGAAAATAGGCGACCCCGTCGCCCAGTCGGCCGCTGTCGGCGAAGGTCTTGTCGCAGACGGCGACGGTCCGGAGCATCGGATGGGCATCGATGAATTCCCGCCGGCGCTTGCCGACGACGCCGTAACCGGCGATGGCGATACGGATGGGGTGGGTCATGAGTTCTCGATCGAAATCCGGGTCAGCGGCGGAAGAGGTAGTTGTAGATATCGGCGAACGGCGTGTCGTCCAATTCGGCGGCGCGGCGCTTTCCGATCAGCGACAGCCCGGCAGCTTCAATATTCCGGACCACTGCATCCGTGTAATCCGGACGCGCGGCGTCGAGTTCGATGGAAAGCGACCGCAGCCGCGGGTCCGCCAACGTCCGTGCGGCGCCGTTGACGATCTTGTCTTCGATGCCATCGACGTCGATCTTTATGTGGTCGGGAAACGGCGGTTGGAACCGTTCGATGAATCCGTCCAAGGTCATCCCGACCATGCCTTGTTCGAACCGTGCGGTGAACGGCTCGCCCTTGTGATCGACGGCCTCGGCGAAACTGGACAATGCGGATCCGAAACCGGTGTCGCGGACATGGAAACTGCCGGTCATGTCGGCGTCGTTGAGCGCCAGGCAATAGGCGCTGACCGTTTCGGACAGCCTGTTCTCTTCAATGTTCCGGTTTAACAGGAAATAGTTCGCGGCCAGCGGTTCGAAAGCGAGCACCCGGACTTTGCGGCCAAGCGCGGCATAGATCGTATAAACGCCGACGTTCGCGCCGATATCGAACAGCACCTCGTCGTCATTGAAGGTGTCGATCCATTCGATGGTTTCAGGCTCTTTGGTCAGCAAGGTTTGTGCCCGCCACAAAGGCAGGTCGCCCAAGCAATAGAACCGCGCGGTGCCGCGGGCTGTCGGCGATCACTTCGTCAAAACCGGGGGTGGCCATTCCCTGGCGCAGAACCCGCAAGAGGCGTCGCCGTCCAGTCCGGCCGAGAGGCCAGGTCAACAGCCGGATGATCCCGGCGAGAAAATTTCTGATGTGGTGAAGCATTCGTTCTTCCGGTCGGCGGTTCAGTCTTCGGCGGGATTGATCAAATCCCACGCCAGGGGCGTGCCCCGGGTAATCTCTGTTGCGGCGGTGCGTCCGAGCACCGCATCCAGATGTTTCGGTGCGAGACCGAGGCCCGGGCGGATCGAACGAACGTTCGTCGCGTTCAACTCCGCGCCGGCAGGAATATCGGCCACGGCATAGAGCGAGCGGCGGAATACGACGCTTGGCGCGGCGGCCTCCTGGCGCCCGATCGCCGGCTTGCCCAACGCGGCCCAGGCGCTGCGGCAATCGGCCGTCAGGGCCGCCAATTCTGCGGGCTCCAAGGAAAAGGCGCTATCGACCCCGCCATCGGCGCGGGCCAAACAGACATGCTTTTCGACGATCGCCGCTCCCAAGCCGACCGATGCGACGGCAACTGCGGTGCCCGGGGTGTGATCCGATAGGCCGACCACAGTACCGCACCGGTCGGCGAGATCCGGAATGGTTCGCAGGTTGGACGCCTCGACCGGCGCCGGATAGGCGCTGACGCAATGGAGAAGCGCAACCCCCGCCGCGCCTGCATCGTTCAGCGCCGTCATCAACTCGTCAATCTCGTCTGTTGTGATCATGCCGGTCGATACGATCAGCGGCTTACCGGTGGCCGCCGCCTTCCGGACCAGCGGCAGGTCCATAGCCTCGAACGATGCGATCTTGTAAGCCGGGCATTCCAGGGTCTCGAGAAAATCGACGGCCGTTTCGTCGAACGGGGAAGAAAACACCGCAATCCCACGTTCGCGGGCCCGAGCGAACAATGCGTCGTGCCACTCCCAAGGTGTCGCGGCTTCTTGATAGAGATCATAGAGCGTCCGGCCGTCCCACAGCCCGCCTTCGACGGTGAACCCGGGGCCGTCGTGATCAATGGTAATCGTATCGGCGGTATAGGTCTGCAGCTTCACCGCGTCGGCCCCCGCGTCGGCCGCGGCGTCGACAAGTGAGAGGGCCCGGTTCAGATCGCCATTGTGGTTGCCTGACATCTCCGCGATCACGTATGGGCGGTGGTCCGCGCCGATCGTCCGGTCGCCGATCTTCAATTGCGCTTTTCTGGTGGGGAGGGTCATGGCGTTGGCCGACTAATAAATCGACTGTTTTCCGGGATATACCCCGCAGCCGAAAAAATCTTCCGAGAGGGCGCGTTGTCCGGGTGAATAGTCGCGAGAAACGTGCCTTCGGGGACAAGCCGACGCGCGGCGGCAAGCGCCGCCCGGCCGATTCCCTGGCCGCGCATTTCCGGTGCAATCAGAATGGACACTTCGTAGGTGCCGACAGCGTCGCTTTCGAGGTCGAGCCGCACCATCCCGACGGGCGCCTTCCCCATGGTCATGATTTCGAACAAACCGGCTTGTGGCATCAACCGACTGGCCATCCAGGCCCGGTGCTCTTCATAACCGGGGACCTTCGGGTTGCGGCTGTAGGTGCGGCTGCCGGGCGCCGATTGCCATCGGTAGACCGTATCCGTATCCGCGGTGGTTGCCGGGCGGCTGGAAAGTGGCAAGGGTCCTTTGGTCGGTTCTGGCGAGACGGCGAGAAATGTCCGGGCCGCACCGCGTCCATCACAAATACTGAAAGCGGCATCCGACATCATGCGGACGCGTTCGACATCGCCGATCATGTTCCGTAAAGCGTTTCCGAGATCGGATTCTGATGCCGTCTGATCCAGCAACTGGATCGCGCCGACCTCCGCAAGTCCTCGTGCATTGGTTTTTTGGTTGTCCGCCACGGGGACGGTAATCGTCGGCAGACCGAGGCAGCACCGTTCCAAGGACGATACTCCTGGTGCACCGAACGCGATATCGGCCTCGACCGCCAATTCGGGGAAATTTTTCGGGTTTCGGTGCAGGGTCACGCTTTCCCCCATGGCATCGACGATCCCCGAGATCTCAGCCCAATGGGGTGCGGCATTGCCCAGGACGACATCAATCTCAAGGTCGCGCCCGGTATTTTGGATCGCTTTCAAGACCTTCGCTGTCATATTCGCAGCATCCGTCAAGCCGAAGGAAATCAACACCCGTGCAATCGACCGAACCGCAGGCCGCCGGCGCAGGGCGGCGCTTCTCTGGTGATTGAATTCGTCTCGGATCAAGGCGAACGCTGGGCCTGCCATGACGAGACAATCAGACGGAATAAGCCCCCGATAGTCCGTGTCCTTGCGGGCGGGTGAAGTGTCCAGGAGATACCGGCACCGATGGGCCTTGTCCGCAAGGTCGTCGATGACAAGTATGTTCTCTGCCCAAGCCGCAAGGTCAGCTTCGAAGGCTTCATCCGACTCGTAGTCATCGACGACCGCCAGTCGGCAGCCCTCGCCGGTCGCCTTCTTCAAATCGGCATTCGACCGGAGTTGATCGTCGGATAGCACGATGGCGTTGTAGTTGAACGGTTTGGCGTTCGGCAGTTGTGCGGCCGCAGTTTCATTTAGCGCAATGGAAACCCGCCAGCCTTGCCGGTCCATGGCGTGGCCAAGGGTCAGGCAGCGCATTAGATGCCCGCCTCCGATTTCGGGCGACCATGCGGGAAGAAAGACGGCGTGCGGTCTCGGCTCTGACATGCGAGGACTACGGAGCCATGTGATCCAGCGGGCGCTCGTTGTCGTGATGCTGCCGAGCGTAAATGTTCTCGAGCGCCCGTCGAAGCGCATTCTCTGGGGGCACGCTCTGCTGTCCGTCCTCCGCGCCATAGTATGTGCGCCGCATTTCGGCGAATTGTTCGGTTTCCATATAACGAGTGGTCAGCGTGGCGTCGTCGAAGCGTTCTTGGAGTTCTTGGAAACTGAAGGTCAAGACGGGAAACGGCTTGTAGTCGTGCCATGCGGAGATCAGCCTTCCGCCGTTCGGCAGAGGTTCGTGGATCAATACCGGGATGCCTGCGGCGAGGCATTGATCGCACAACGACGTATAGCGCGCGACAACAACATCGGCCATCGCCGCGAGCAGGTACGAACGATCGAAGACGTCGTAACGATCATCGATGAACACGTTGTCGAGGAGTTCAAATCGCTGTTTCGCCGGCGCCATCTCGGCCATCTTGAGCCATGCGGCATTCTTGCCTCGAACAACGAAAGCGCAATCGGGGTTCGATTCCGCCAGGTCGGCGATATGGGAATAGAAGAGAAGGTTGCTCGGCGCATCCGTCCAGAAATGGAACGGATCGGCCAAGGAGTCGGGCTTGGTCTGAAAATCAAGCACGAGACATACAGTCCGAAAACCGGCGAACCGATCGTGGCGTTCGGACTCTGCCTCCGCGCGATAGCGGTCGATGCGCCCGCGTCTGGGATCCCCGGTCACGACCGTCGTGTCGATTGCCTGGAAACGGTCCTGGTCGACGGCGTCCGCGATCAATGCGCCGTGAACGAAATACGAATTCAGAATTAGCGGGGTTACCCCATAGAGAGGAATGATGAAGCGTTCCTGAAGTGCCGCGACATGGATGCCGAACGATTGCAAGACCAGGGCAGCCGTAGCTGGAAACAGGGCGTCGTATCCGATGATCGCCATATGGGCGCCTCGGCAGGGCGCCATGGCGTCACGGAAGTTTTCGAACCGCATCGCGGCGATCGCGAGAAACGTTGCCTTGGCCAAGCGATGGGGGCCTGACAACTTTTCATGAATTCTCGCCACATGGTTCAGCCAAGCGGCGGCGTTCCGCCGGCCGTCTTGGTCAAGGAAATGAGGCTGAACTCCTTGCCGGTCGTATTCCGCTCGTACGACTTTCCGTTCGCCCGGCGACATGGTCCAGGCGAGTTCGACGTGGCCGACGTTTGATTGGTGAAAGGGGCTGTCGGGGTCGTCGGAGTAGTATTGATCCTTTACGAACAGTTCTCCGTAGGTGATCCCCTTGTGCGGGAAATAAAGAATGTCCCGGCCGATCTTTCCGGTCGTGGTCGTGCCGTCTTTTTGGTCTTCGGGCGCGGGTTTGCCGGTTGACGACGAGGTGCTGGACCGAATGACCCGCGTCATGACGTGGAGTATACGATTGGCCAATCGTGAGAAGGCTTTAGATCCATCGACGGCGCCAGTCAGCCAGGACGAAATTGCCGGAAACAGATTTCTGATCTGTGTCGGAAGAAGGGGGTCGAGCAAGGCGTCGATCCCTGATCGGGATTGGAATATGTCGGCTCGGATGCCTTCGCTTCGAAAATATTCGGCCAAGGCGAATGCTTCGGAATACGGCAGAAGCCGATTGAAGATCAGATTGAACATCAATGCTCTTGCGCGATCCGGCGTCAGGGGGGCACATGGAATGGCGTCTTGCAGAACGTCGAAATCCCGATCCGTAAATGCCGTGTCGAGAACCGCCGCCGTGTAGCGTGCGGCGGTTCTCAGGTCTTCGCTCAATGACAGGCCGGCATAGCTGTGAAAGTCGGCCAATTCGATTCCGAGCTTGTCCAGGCGGGCGAGCCAGGAGGGCGTGCGCAGGGCGCCGATCGGTTGGATGACGACAACCCGCCGACCGAGATGCCGCAAGGTCACCGCATGGATCAGATTGAATGCCGAAAGCCGGCGAAACACGACCAACTGGCGCGGCGGGCTGCCAGGCTGGGAAGACAAGGGGTTCACGTGTCGAGCCATTTGTGCGCGACATCCCGGTTGATGTTTCGCAGGTCCGGGTTTTGGACGAGAAAAGCGAGGATATCGCCCAGGGAGAACAGGGGATTTTCCGGATACAAGGCTTCGAAGACGGCGGTGATCAGGCGAAGGTCTTCCTCGGTATCTAGCGTCAGGCGAAGATCTGGAAGCCGCGCGCTGTCCGGAGCAACGACGTTGTGTAGGGTGAAAAGTTCGGGATTTCTGTAGATATAAGGGGTGACGTGTTCACGCTCGTCGTTGGTTTCTGCGGATCTGTCGGCCTGCTCCAATGCCTCCCGGGTAAAAGCTTCGACGTCCATGCCGATCGGATAGCTGCGCTCAAGCGTGTTCGACGCATAGTCGGCGTTGCTGTCGGAGCGCGCGCGGATGATATGGTCGATGATCGATGGGTCGGTCAACGGGCAATCCCCCGTAAGTCTTACGACGACCTTGGCATCCGTTGCGGCGATCGCGTTTTGAAAGCGGCCGAGCACATCGTGTTCGTCGCCCCGAAAACAGGGAATCCCCAAATCGTCCGCGAGACGGACGATCGGGTCGTCTGAGGCGTTGACGGTCGTCGCGACGATGACACCATCCAGGTCGGCGGCCCGTTGGATGCGGGCAATCTGATGGTGCAGCGATGCCTTGCCGACGATCGGTCGCAGAACCTTGCCTGGAAGGCGAGTCGAAGTCATTCGGGCTTGGAGCACGGCGACGGTTGACACAAGCTGTTTCCGATAGGCCGATTGTTATTTAAGCAGATACGGATGTCGGGCAAGGAACCGGTATGAAATATCCCCGGTATTGCGCATTTCAGGATGGTGCTGAATGACGAATTGGCGGAAGGCCAATTGCCGATCTCTGTCGGCATCCGGCGGCGCCACGCCGTCGAGACGGTCTAACATTTCGATACATAGATCGAGAATCTCATCTTCCGTATTGTCGATCACTTCCAACCCGAATTCTTCATACTGACGGACATCGTAAAAGTCGCCGGCCCCCATTCCGGCAATTTCACGGAAGGTCAGATAGCGGTCTTCGCCTTTTCGTTTGAGAAGCTTGGGAATAAAGAGATCTTTCGGCGTGATCGGTATGGTGAAAAGCGGAACCATGTTCGCCGCCGCAACCGGGACTCCGGCCACCGTTCCAATCGCATAAAGTCCTGATGTGTTGGCGAGAATGAACCGACTTTTCGTACAGATATAAAAATCGAGAAGCTGAGAAGAAAACGTGGTTGCGTAGTCGATCACGTTGCAATGACGCCCCGTGGGAAGCGGGATCGCGTCGCGCGTGCCCATGCGGAGCGCGTATCCGCCGAGTGACGCGATGTGTTCGGCGGCCTTAAGGTAGGAAGTGATGTCAGCATCGCGAAAATCGTGCCGTGAGAGGTCCGTATCTGGAAAATGCTTCAGGAAGTATTGCCGTTCTCTCGCATGAAAGGCGACGAGCCAGGCGTGTTCCTGAATTCCCTGGCGGGCCAACTGCGCCGCCCCTTCCTGTTCAAGCTCTTTCGGAAAGGCCAGAGTGCGGGCGCCCGAAGAATACGTCGAATATACATTCAGCGTATACGGAGGCTCCTGGTACATCCCCCAGAATTTCATCACAGGGACGGTGAACTGGATCAACTCATTGAGGCGCTTTCCTTCGATGAAGGTCATGTCGCGGGCATAGACGTCGCGGATGTAGGTGTTCGCCACGGGGGGTGTTGAAATCACGTACCAGGTGTTCCGCCCTTCCGCGTTCCGTTTCAGAAGGACCGAACCGGGATCGTGGGCCAAATGGCCGACTCGATTGCCGGGTACGCAGACGACCTTGACGGCAAAAATAGGCCATGCCAACCGCAACAACGGCATGATGAAGAGTCCTTGGACCGCGGCGAACGCATAGAATACGAGACGGGCCAGTATGGATTTCAGCGCTTGCAAAGCTATCCGGGAGTGTTGAACTTCTGGTGTCTTGGGCCGCGATAGGCACGTGGACCGAACATGAATCCAGTGGCCGCCCCGATATCGATCAAGGGCTTGTCGGCAGAAAGTTGGCTCTTTGATAGCCAGCCAACAGACCAGACCGCTCCAGGTCGTCCGCCAAAACTTCGGCGAACTTGCGGGCGCCGTCAACCGTCGCATGGTATCCGTCCGACCAGTACCGATTGTCGTCCGGCACGCCGCCGTTCAGATCGGAGAAGAGAACCTGCTTTTGTTCGGCCAGCCTACATATCATGTCGTTGTGCTGTTTGTAGGCGTCCTGGAATTCGGGCGAAGCAGTGAACGGATCGGCGGCGAACGCCTTCGTGAAGGGGAATGACGTCAGCATCACCTTCACGTCGTTGTCTTTGGCGATGGCAATTATGGAGCGGAAATTCCGCTCAACGAACGTTGGCTCGTTGACTTTGAAAATTTCTGCGAAATCCGTGGCGGGCGCGCCCGGCGCATGGCTCCGCCCGTTCTGATGGAATGCGATGAAGGCATCATACAGCGAGGCCTCCGCATACCGAGGTGATGCCGCGAAGATCGTATGCGGTGGCCGGTAGCCGCTTTTTACGCGCAACGCCCGTAGCCAGGGGAAGAAATCCATCCAATGGACTTCCGTCAAAATGTCGGGTGAGACGCGGGCGCCCCTGTTGTCCGCGAAATGACGACCCGGTGGAACCATTCGTGTCAGGATGTCATTGATCGCATGTTTGACGATGATCAGGTCGGGCTGAATATCCAGAAGCCGAAAATGGAAGTTGATCAAGGATTCGTGGCTTGACCAGCCGGGCCCGCCGGCATTGACGACTTCGACAGCGTAGCCGCGTTCGCGTAGGATCCGCTCCAACTGGTTCGGATATGTATCGCGCCAATCCTCGATCCCATAGTTGTAGGTGGTTGATCCACCCAAGCAGGCGATCCGGTAGACCTTCTCAGATTTGGCCGCCAGTTCGCCGCCGCGATACCCAAGAGAATTATGGGCGTTCGGGCCGTTTCGATAATTGGGACGCAGGCAATATCCCAAATAATGGTGGCGTTGATATCGTAGCGAGGGGTTCTCTGGGTCGTTCATTGCGAACATGACCTTATTCTCCGCAGAGGCGAAGGCGCGAAGCCAAACCCAATACCCCAGGTTCATCATGCTGAATGACAGGACCGATGCCATTGCGGCCGTGACTGCCCAAAGGAAGGCGGGGTGCGTGAAATAAGGTTCTATGATCGATAGAAGCAGCGCGCCGGAAAGCAGGACTAAGGCTAGGAAGACTGCACCGTCTACGTAGATTGAGGTCGAGTTTATTTTATTGCGCATCAGGGGTGTTTGCGTGCCTGCGTTCCGCCACTATGTCCCAATGGGACGGCAAGAACCCGATTGGTCCTCAATGCCTAGGCCATAAGCCCACCGTGGGAAATGAGCATACTTGTCCTTGGATAGTCGGTCGAAGACCACGTTCATCAAGTGCCTCATGTCGGTGGCGATGAAACCCACGTCGCTGATAGCGGAAAGGCGCAATGCACCCTGCGCATTGAGAATATGCCCGTACTGCTGGAAGTCCCTGACGCGCCGGGCGTGCCGACGGAGCGAAAATTTGATTTCCCGGCCGCTCAAGTCAATCAATCTGTAATCTTCGGAACACTCCGTCGGCTGCAGGTAAATATCCGGCGAGACCACTTCCTCGGGGCGGTGAATGGCGGTGCAGCATTCGAAACCGGCGCCGATCAAAAGAACGAAGACTTCGTTGGGAGTGTCGTCTCCGTTGATGATTCCATATGGGCTGCCATTGCCGCAGGGGGTTCCGTCCAGCGCGTGACCGGACAGGAGTTCATCCGCCCTCCGTCCTATTCCGCATACGGAATGGGTCGGATGCAGGCTACGGTGCGATGCGAAATCGGTGCGAAAAGTCTCGGACAGCACGCCTGTTTGGCAGGGCGTCGATCGGGCATCGAAAACCGGATGTTGCGGTGTGACGATGCTCCAGGACATGGCGGGCATCAACAGTGTGCCGTCCCGCATGAAATCGACCAAGGCCTCGCAGGTCGCGTCCGGACGCCATCCCATTTGCGAAAGACCTCGGAAAGAGGCATGAACCTGGAGGACACCGTCTCCCGGAACCTCAAGGGTCTCGAGGATGCGTCGAATGGCGGAGGCTTCGTTCATTTGCGTGGCGGCGTGTCCGGTCCGCGGGACGATCAAGAGCCGATCAGGCGCCGAAGTGTGCTTCGACCTTCGATATCGCGTCGACCGTATCGTTCAATTCGCGTTCGCCATAGTTTTCGTTGACGAACAGATTGAAACTCTCGTCCCGGAACGCGACGGCATTAGGAATAGCGGTGCCTTCCGGCAGATAGGGAATAGCGTATGCCCAGTCGGTGACGAGGAAGGCATAGTGTGGATTGAGATCAATGCCTTCGGCGATCAAGGCTTCCGCAAAAGTGACCTTTGAGCAAGTGAGCTTCTCCACATCGACATGAACCGGGATGAAGAACGGCGACGGAGAGCCGCGAAACGCGTACACCTTACAGACCCGGCTTTCGGCCTTTAGACGTTCGCTCAGGCCGTCGAGAAACTTGCTGCGGCGGGCAATCGTGTCGTCCAGCCGGCGCAATGAAGCCAGACCGACGGCACAGGAAAGCTCGTCGGCATTCCAGTTCAAGGCGGGGAACAGGTTGGTCCTGGGGTCGCGGATGTCATAATCGGTTCGCCACAACGGTTTTCCCCGGTCGGCGCATGCCAAGGCCCGATGATGCATGTCTTCCGACGTGGCGTAGACGATGCCGCCGCTGCTTCCCGACATCAGGGATTTTCTATACATCGTCGACGTGGCGGCGATGTCTCCGAAACTCCCGACGCGCCGACCTTTCCACATGGCGCCCGGCGCTTGGCTGCAATCTTCGAGCACCTTGATGCCGCGGGCATGAGCGTCGGCGACGATTTCATCGATCTCAAGGGCCTCGCCCGCGCAATGGACGGCGATCAACGCCGAAGTACGATCCGTGCATTTGGCTTGAAACTGTTCCAGGCCGATGTTGTAGCTGCCGGGCGCGGTGTCCGCGATCACCGGAACGTACCCTTGGACGATGATGCTGTTGAGCGGACCCGAGTCCACGACCCCGGAGAGGATCACCTCCGATCCTTTCGGTAGGTCCAATGCTTGTAGTGCGACGTAAACGGAAGCCGTTCCCGTCGCCACGGCGTCGGCATAGCCGCCGCCCATGAACCGGACGAATTCATCGCAGAATGCGGTCTCGCACCGGCCGTGGTAGGGAAGATCCATTGGGTCTTCCAAATAGTGTTGGGCGGCCTCCATCAACGAGGCCATTTCGTCCTTGCCGAACGCTTTGCGGCTGGGCATGGGCATAGAGCGGACCGGAGGGCCACCATTTACGGCTAGTTCTGTCCAGTTGTCGGTCATGTCAGTGTTCCGAGTTCGTGATGGTCCGGGATGGGGGCGGCTCAAGGGGTAGGGGTTCGCCGATGGCGCGCGATGCCGCTTCCAGTATCTCGATGACTTTGATGCCGGTGCGAACGTCATCAGGTGTCGGTTGCCCGCGCCGGATCTTCGTCTCAAACGCTTGGATGGAGGCCGTTAGTGGGCGAACTTCCGAAATCGGCACCGCGTGGGCCTTGTCTTCCGATCGATCCTGTTCCATCAGCCGGCTTTCGGCCTGGTCGTCGAAGATGAAACTCTTTTCATCGAACTCGAACCTGAGGGATCGGCACTTCCGAGCCATCCCGTTGCCGGCGACCACGGTGGCGGTCATCCCGTCGGAGAAGGCCATATCCAATTGGACGAGATCCCTGTTCTCATCGTCTGAGAAAGGTGGTTCGGAGGGAAGACGTTTGGCGGACACCCGTTGAAGGTCGCCCCCTCCCGCCGTGAGACAGACGGCGATGAAGTGGGGCGAGTATTCCCATAGCGGTGATATGTCCGGCCGCCGTTCGTAGGCGGCGCCGATGTGGCCGACGATCCGCCGCAACGGCCCCGATGTACTTGACCGCTCTTTGATCGCCGCCACCGCCGGATTGTGCAGATCGATATGGTCGACGTGCACGATCCCGTCGTATCGCCCAACCGTCTCCAAGAGAAGGCGACCGTCTTGCGAGGAGAGGCATAGCGGTTTTTCGACGAAAACGGCTATTCCTGATTCAACGAAGGCCGACGTCATCTCCCTATGCCGGGATGGCGGAACGGCCAGAAACACGGCCTCCACCTCGTCGTCGTTTAATAAGTCGCGCCAATCTGCCACGCGCGTGCATTCGTCGCCTATCAGATCGCCGATGTCTTCTCGGCTGGTCACGGCCCGGATCAAGCGAATTCCGGGGATTTCATCGCGAATTGTGCGGGCGATGTTCCGGCCCCAGCGCCCGACACCGATTTGGGCGGCTTTTATGGTAGGTCGTTCACTCTTGTCCGACATGGCGGTCACGACGTGATGTCGACCCCGGTGATGCGTTTTATGAACGCCGCAACCCCGATGGGATCATCCTCGGCTGGCGCGAACGGTGCCGGGATGACGGAACCTTCGCGTGTCCACGGTCCTGAATAGATTTCGTGGTAAACAAACCAATCACTAAGCGGGAAAACAAAATGGAAAATCGGTTCGGATATCCGGAAGAAAAACGCCCCGTCATGATCTCCGTCACCCAGAAGGTGCATGTTCAATATTTCCCCCGCCTCGGACATCAAATAGACGGCGGCTTGCCCCTCCACTACATGGTACGATTCGCACTTGCCTGTCGGGTGGCGATGGGGCGGAAGATAAACGTGCCGCCGGGTGCAAATGAGCATTTCCTGGATCGGATGAGCCGTGGAATCGTGGGTGCAAAACCGAAAACGATCCTTGGTTGATCGGGCCGCCAGATCCTTGAGGCGGCGAACATCCTCAGCACCAAAGGTGACGATCGGTGCCGAAACGGTTTCGGCGAATTCGCTCATGATGGAATGAAGCTCCGACTTTTTGTCGCTGTCCCAACGCCGGCGATCATGGCATTCCAGGAGACTTAAAGCGCACCGGCAATGATCTCGGCGCTCAATCCATGGCGGGCCAACAGCTCTTCGTAGCTTCCATAGAAATGGATGAATTCGTCTTTCAGCGTGAAACTTTTCAGGCCGGTGGTGATGCCATTGTCCCAGGCGAGTTCTTTGACGCGGGAAGCCAGGCCGCCATGGGGGACATGTTCCTCGATGACGACCGTATTTTTATGCGCCGACAGCGCACCTAGAATCCCTGACTCGTCCAACGGTTTGATGGTGTGGACGGACACGATGGACGGTTGCTTGCCAGATTTCTGCTGGATCCGATCAGCGATGTCGAAGGCCATCTTCATGGTGATGCCGTAGGTCAGAATGCAAAGGTCGCCGTCGCCTTTGACCAGATAGCGGATCTTGCCGATCTCGAACGGATCGACGGCGTCCGAGGTCAGGTCCGGCTCACCCGCCTTGCCGAGCCGCATGTAGACAGGCCCCATGCTTTCTGTCGCGCACCAGGTTGTCGCCAAGCGCATTTCTTCCGGATCGCAGGGGGCCAGCACCGTCATGTTGGGAATGGCCGAGGCGACGGCGATGTCCTCCATGGTGTGGTGGGTGCCGCCGAGCGTCGAATAGATTACGCCCGCGCCCATGCCGATCACCGTGACCGGCAGGTTCTGGTACGCCAAGTCGTCGCGCACCATTTCGAACGGCCGGTAGAGCGAGAAGGTCGCGATGGTGTAGCAGAATGGCCGCATGCCCTTCAGCGCCATGCCGGCGGCGATACCGATCATCGCCTGTTCGGCGACGCCGCAGTTGATGAAGCGTTCGGGGAATTCCTCGCGGAACTTGACCATGGAGCCGGCCGGCGAAATGTCGGCGACCAGCGCACAGATCTGCGGATTGGTCTTGCCGATCTCGTAGATCGCATCGGCGAACTTATTTCTCATGACGAAATCTCCGTCAATTCGTCGAGCGCCTGCTTGTACTCCTCGGGATTGGGCGAACGATAGTGCCAGATGGCGCCGCCTTCCATGTAGGATACGCCGCGCCCCTTGGTCGTATTGCCGATCAGCATGAAGGGGCGTCCGCCCTTGCGTTCGCTGACCGCGTTGAACACGGCATCGGCGTCGTGGCCGTTGACCTCGGCGACTTCCCAATTGAAGGCTTCGGCCTTCTCGCGGATCGGATAGAATTTGGGATGGGTCTCGGCCGTGTTGCCGAAGGATTGCATGCCGTTGTGGTCGAGGAACGCGATCAGATTATCGACCTCCAGGTTGGCGGCCATCATCATGCATTCCCAGGTCGATCCTTCCTGCAGTTCACCGTCACTCAGGACCGTGAAGATCAGACCGTCGCCCTTGCTTACGTGGCGTTCCGTATAGGCCATGCCGGTCGCCAGGCCCATGCCGTGACCAAGCGATCCGGTCGAGGCCTCGATCCCCGGCACGCCGTAATCGGGATGACAGCCGAGCCTGCCTTCGGGCTTGCAATAGAGGTCTAGATCCTCACGCGACAGCACGCCCAGGTCTTCCAGAATCACGTATTGGGCCATGCAGCCGTGACCCTTGGACATCATGAAGGTGTCGGGGCTGTTGCCGGCGGCGCCGCGCATCAGGGCGTTGTAGATCACGTCGACCATTTCCAGGCAGGAAAAGGCGCCGGCGGCATGCAGGGCCTGCACTTGTTGTGAAATTTCCAGTATGCGCCGACGATAGGCCATGCATCGTTGGCGCGCGGCGGCAACGTCTAAAGGCTGAGGGAACAAAACCGTTCTCCTACCGATGAATTCCAATTCGTGCCGCTATCCGGCGGCAGAGTTCGTTGAGAAGGGCGCGGCCCCCGAAAGTTTCAAGAGCTGCTTTTTGGCCGTTTATCCGGATCGCTTCGACACCGGACATTAGTTGACCGTTTATAACGTAATTGTATCGCGCAAGGTTTTCGTCCGCTTGGGCGTCTTCGTATCCGGCTTGGAAGGGAACGCAGTAGTCCAGGTCGTGCCGCTTGCGCATCAGACACCATATGCCGACACCTTTCGACGATCCCATGGGCAAGTTCATATGCGCGGCGATTTCAGAATTCCAAGGCAGAAGCGAAGCGGTGCCAGAAGGACTAGCCCACATGCCCAGCATTTCATAGTCGTTGAAACGCGCAAGCGCCCAAAACAGGTTCGGATTGTAATTGAAGAATCCGTGGTCGATCGAGCCGAGAAAGGGCAAGGCGTGGAGCATTAGACCACCCGGCCGGGTCAAGTGATGGACGATTTTGAAGGCATTGTTCTGGTCCATCAAATGTTCCGTCGTCCCGGCATTGACGCACAGGCAATAGGCATTCCGGTCCGCCGAATCGACCGAATCCAGGTTCAGGTCGAAAGGTTTTCCGTACCAGCCATCGGCGTCCAGCGCCGTGTATTCCATGCCCAGCAATTCGTAAAAACCCTTAACCGAACTGCGATCGGAAAGGATGTTCAGGTCGGCTTCAGAAAGTGCGGGTCCACCCATTGCCTCGACGGTCCGGGCGATGATGTTCCGATAGGGGTGACTGGTCGTGTCCTGTTTGCCGAAATGCATTTCCTGCGAACCGAGATCGACCACTCGTCTCACGCCTTTGAACAGGCCTTGGCTTTGCATCATCTGATACAAGGCCATCGTTTCTACACTGTAACCCATGGCGGTTCCTTGCGTTCCGATCCTGCTCAGCCGATGATCGTCCAGTACCAGTCGCCGGTGTATCCGGCTTCCTCTAAGACCTTCAGCCAGCCGTCCGGATAGTCGTGGAACCTGGCCGTCAGGACCCAGCTTTCGAAGATATCCTTTTGCTCCGGCGTCAGGTAGCTGTCGACCTGGATGAAGCCCTTGCCCGGCGCCAGGCGTTCGATCTCGCGCGCGGCGCGGACGCAGCCGTCGCGGTCCAGGTTGTGGATCGTGTTGATCGCCAGCACGGCGTCGAAACTGCCGTCGGGAAACGGCAAGTCGTCGCAGGACCCGATCTGCAGGCGGCCGATTGCTTCCTGCTCGCAGTTCATCAAGGCGTATTTCGAAACGTCGATGCCGAAGGCGTCGATCCCTTCCGCCAGCAGGTCCTTGACCAGGAAGCCCTTGGCGCAGCCGACGTCGAGAACCTTGTCGCCGGGCTTCAGCCCGAAATGATCGACGATGTCCCTGGCCACGGGCTGCCAGCGCCCGTCGTAGCGGTAGCCGCCGTAACCGTATTCCCGGGGCCCGTCGAAATACATCTCGCCGTACTCACGGGACACGCGGATGTGCTCCTCGGTCTTCGCCGTCTCGCGCGCCTGGACGTTGCGATTGCCCTTGGGCAAGGCGCGCAGTAATTCAACCTCGGCCATCAGGCGCTCTCCTTCATGTCGGTCTCGGCGCGGGCAAGGCCCTCGGCCAGCGGCGTATAGCGAAAACCGGGAAACGCTGCCGCCGTCGCCGCCGGATCGAACGGCCGGTACCCGCCGTGCGGCATCGCGCCCTGGCGGGGCGAGCCTTCGACCGCGACCGTGTTGGCGGACAGCCCAACGACCATCTCGGCGATCTCGCGGAACGAGGTCACCGTGCCGGTCGCGGCGTTCAGCACGCCGGTCGACCGATGGCCTGCGATCAGGCGGATCAGTTCGGCGACGTCCCTGACGTCGATGTGATCGCGCCGTTCCTCGCCTTCGCCGAACAGCACGATCGTCTGGCCGTCGGCGGCCAGCCGGCGGAACCGGTTGGGGCCGTAGCCGTTGTGCGGGTCGGCTGCGCCGTAGATTAGGGTCGGCCGCAGGGTCGCGAGCGGCCCCTTCATGGCGTCCTTCAGCATCAGTTCGCGGGCCAGGTGCATGACGCCGTGCAGCGATCCGGGCTCGGCGCAGGAGGTCTCGGAAAGCGGTTCCATGCTGTCGGCGTACACGGCGTCGGAGCTCACATATATAAGATGGGCCGGCTGCGCCTCGGCTAGGGCGTCGGTGACGGCGCGCATCATGCGGATGTTGCGTTCCAGCATGGCGGCGTCCTTACAGGGAGCCTCGGCGGAAATGACGACGAAGCAATCGGTGGCCTGCAATTGACCGGCCAGAACGTCGGCGGCGCCGTCGGCCAGCAAATCGATCTCGGCCCGGCCGAGCGCCAGGACGGACGTGCCTTCGGCCTCGAAGGCGGCGCGGGCGGTCCGGCCGACGAAACCGGCGGCGCCCAGGATCACGGCGCGCGCAGGGTTTTCTGGTTGCGGGTTCAGGTGTTCAAGCATGGCCGGCCTTTCGGGCATCGTTGTTTTCCGCGCGCGCCGGCCCCCGGCCGAGGACGAAATGGTCCAGGCCCGCCGCTGTGACCACCGCCGAGGGCAGTAGGCCGAACGGATCGATCAGCGTGCGCCCGCGCATGCGGCCGGCGATCTCGGCCGGGTTCAGGTCGCGGTAGGCTGGCCAGGGGGTGACGATGACCACCGCGTCGGCGCCGTCGCAGGCGTCCAGCGGCGTGGCGGCGGCGGCCAGATCCGGGTCGATATCAGCGGCGCGAACTTGGGGGTCATGGGCGGTCACCCGCGACGCCTTCAGGTGCGACAGCAGCATCAGGGAGGGCGCGTTCTTGGTGCTATGGGTATCTTCCTTGTAGGCCAGGCCCAGCAGGCCGATCGCAGCATCGGCGTCAGCGGCCAGAACCTCGTCCCGTAGTACGCGGTAGCACCAATCCTTGCGGTGGCGGCTGTTGTCGATCCAAGCCTCGACGATGCCGGCGTCGGTGCCGTGCCGTTCCGCCAGCCCGATCACCGTCGCCAGGTCGCGTTCCAAATTGCCGCCGGCCAGGCCCAGGCCCGGCGCGATGTAGCTCTTGGGTCCGATGCGCGCGTCCAGCCGCAGGGCGGGCACGATTTCCGACCAGTCGGCGCCGACGTTTTCGCAGACCGCGGCCATCGTGTTGGCGACGCCGATGGACGCCACCAGGCACATGTTGATGGAGATCTTGGCCAGTTCGGCGCTTTCGTAACGCATGGGCAGGATGGGGCAATCGAAGGCCTCGAGATAGGCCGCGAGGCGCCCGTCGACCGGGGCCTCCGGTTGGGCGCAGCCGACGATGAAGCGTTCCGGATGCATGGCGCGTTCGACGGCCCGGCCGAAGATCAGGGTTTCGACTTGGTAATAGAGCCGCGCCGGGTCGCGCCCGAGCGTGCGGGTGAAGCCCGGCGGCACCTGACAGAGAACGACCAGAAGGGCGTCGGGGTTCATGGCGCCTTCGGCCTGGGCGATCATGTCCATGATCGGCGCCAAGTCGCTCTGCCCCTGATCGTCCGTCGGCACATCGGCCGAGATATAGACCAGGTCGCAGCGCGCCAAGGCCGCGTGGTCGGCGGTGAAGCTCAGGTGTTCCCGGTGGCCCGCGATCATGTCGCCCAGGCCCGGTTCGGCGACCGGCAGGTCGCCGCCGTCGATCGCCTCGACCAGGGCGGCATCGCCGTGGTAGCCGACGACGTCGAAACCGCGCGCCGCCGAGGCCGCCGCCATGTTGAGTCCGAGATGTGTGAGGCCCGCGAAACCGATGACGGGAGCGCTCATGCGCCGGCCTTTTCCCGCACCATGTCGTGGACGCCGGCGGCCGCGGCAAGGTCCCGCAGGGTGCGGTTGATCCAAAGATCGTTGGTCAAGGTCTGGCTGCCCGGCGCCTCGGCGCAGAGGGTTTTGAAATGGGCGTATTCGATCTCCCAGGTCGGGTCGGCTTGAACCAGCGTGACGGCGTTTTCCGGTGGGCGGCCGCTCGGCAGCACGCGGGTCCGGTGGGTGAAGGTCGACGGCCCCCATTTGCACAGGCTTTCGATATGGGCGCTGCCGTTCTCGGCATAGATGTCGGTGGTGTGATGGTTGCGCCAGCTCAGCATTGTCATTTCCAACTGGATGGCGAGGTCGCCTTCCGTGTCGACGACGACATGGTCGAAGGATCGGTTCTCGTGCCGGTAGGCGCCGCGAATACGGAAGCTCGCGTCGAAGTCATCGCCGAACCAGAAGCGCAGGGTATCGAGCAGGTGGCTGCCCAGATCGGGTAGCACGCCCGCCCCCTGGTCGCGCCAGGCGCTGTCGCGGACCAAGCGCGCCGTGCCGTTGCCGTAGAACATGCGCAGGGAATAGATCTTACCCAGCCGACCGCTTCGGATCAGATCGCGCATGTGCACGAAATGGGGTTCGAACCGGTGGTTGTAGGCGGTGTAGCAGACGGCGCCGGTCTTCTCGGCGAGGGCGGCGAGGCGGATCAGATCGTCGTCAGCGGCGGCCAGAACCGGCTTTTCGACCAATACATGCTTGCCGGCGGACAGCAGGTGATCCAGCAATTCGATCTTTGCCTCGTCGGGGATGCAGAGCAGCGCCGCGTCGTAGCTGTCCAACGGCACGTCGCGGATGTCGCGGAAATCGACGCCGTCCGCGACCGGATCAACCGTCGCGACGGCGTCCGCGCCGGCCACGGCCATCCGCTTGGCGCCTTGCACGCCTATGCCCGCGATGATCGTCCGCATGACGGTCAGGCTCCGTACCCGGCGGCTTTTTCGACCTGGTCGATACGGGCCAGGACGTCGGCCGGTTTGATCGGCACGTTGCCGTCGATTTCGCATTCGCAGGCCGCCGCCATGGAGCCCAGAATGCTTGCGATGGCTTCGCTGCCGGTGGCGAGCATCGCCAAGGTCGCGTAGGATAGCAGGGCATCGCCCGCGCCGACCGCATCGGCGATGTTCTGGGAGAAACTGTCGACGGAAAAATAATTGCCGCCATCGCCGGGGCCCGAGGCCGGGCGAGACACGAAGGCGCCGCGGTCTCCCAACTTGAGGATCAACAGTTTGCAGGCGTTGGCATCGGTCAGCGCGCCGGCCAGGGCCCCGACGGTGGAGTCCTGATCGCCGAGGGCGAAGCGGGCTTCCCGTTCGTTGGGCGTGACCAGGTCGAAGCCCTTGAATTCGGTGATGTTCCCCCAGCGGCTGGCGACTTGGCTGTCGGCGACCTTGTAGATGTCCTTGGGAATCGCGGCGGTCAGTTGCGGCACAGTCCAGTGGTTGAAGATGCCGTGGCGGAAATCGGAGAACACCACCGCGTCCGTTTCCGTGGTCGCAACCTTTTCGGCCAAATGTTCCAGGATGGATTCGGAAATTGAACGGTTGTCCAGGGTGTCGACCTTCAACAAGCGGTACCCGCCGGCGATGATGGCGTTCTTGTTCGTGGTCGGCCGGGTCTCGTCGATGATCGCGTTGACCGTGATGCCTGCCTCCTTGAGCCCGTCGATCGCGAAGGTCGCCAAATCGTCCTTACCCAGCACGGTGGAAAATGTCACCGCTGCGCCGGCGGCACGCAGGTGCTGCGCGACGATGCCGGCGCCGCCTATGTAATCGTCCTTGCCCTGGTACAGGACGCTGAAGGTTGGGGTCTTGGTCTGGCCGCCGATCAGGGTCGTGCGGGTGTAGCTGTCGACGATAGTGTCGCCGACGACATGGACCTTGAAGCCCTTCATCTTGTCGAGCGCCGCGCGCAGGTCGGCGAAGCCAAGGCCGTGCGCATGCAGGAGGGCCAACAGTTTTTCCAACCGGATGTTGGGCGCCGCGAGTTCGATCAGGCGCGACGACGAATAGACGATGTCGCCGGGCGTGAAGATCATGCCGCCGCCGTAGCCTTCGACGATGTCGGCTTCTTCCTGGGTCGCCGCCGGCAGCCCGCCCGAGGTGTATTCGAAGCCTTTGGCGAAGAAATCCGGCTGCAATGCGGCCAGGTTTTCCAGGGGTTTGGCGTTGCCGTCGATGATCACGTAGTCGACCATTTCGAACGCCGCTAGGTTCAAGGCGCGCAGGCGCTCCGGCACATGCGGCCGGTAGGCGCCTTTCTTGATGTGTTTGTCGGCGGTGATCGAGGCGACCAGGATATCCGCCTTGGTCTTGGCATAGGCCAGATGGCGGACGTGGCCCGGGTGAACGACGTCGAACACGCCGTGGCACATGATGACTTTCTTGTCGCGCGGGAACGGGCCGATCAGCGCGACCAGTTCCTCCGGCGTCTTCAGTTTGAATTCGTATTTTTCGAAAAATTCTGCCGTCATGATTTGTCCGCCGGCGCCATGTATTGGAACCAGGTCTTGGTCGCCTGTTCGATGCTGGCCGGATCCCACAACGGGGCGTCCCGCCAATTGTCGATCTCGGCGACCATGCGCCCGACGCCTTCCTCGAACGAGATCGCGGGCGCCCAGTTCAGGTCGCGCGTGATCTTCGCGATATCGGCCCAGGTGCAATCGGGTTCGCCCGGCCGCTTGGGGATGTAGACGACGCCCCCGCCTAGAAGCTCGACCAGCCGGTTGACGCTTTGCGGGTCGCCTGCACCCAGGTTGTAGGTCTCGCCGACCTTGTCCGTTTCGGCCGCCGCCAGGAAGGCGCGGGCGACATCGGTCACGTAAAGGAAGTCGCGGCCTTGCGTGCCGTCGCCGACCACGGTGAACGGTTTGCCCGCCAGCTTCTGTTTGAAGAACACGCCGAACACGGCGCCGTAGGCGCCGGTCGTCCGCACCCGCGTGCCGTAGGCGTTGAAGATGCGGATCGTATTGACGGGCAGGCCGTAGACCTTGTGCCAATGCAGCGCTGCCTGTTCGCCCTGATACTTGCTGAGCGCATAGGGGTATTTCGGGTCGATGGCATGGTCTTCGCGGGTCGGCACGTCGGCCAAGCCGTAACACGACGACGAGGCGGCGTAGACGAACTTGTCGACGCCGGCCGCCCGGGCGCATTCCAGCACCTTCACCGTGCCCTGAACGTTGATGTCCATGTAATCGACCGGCCGTTCGATGGACGGCACGATGTCGCCGATGCCGGCGAAGTGAAGCACGAACTTTGCGTCGCCGAAAGGCCGTGCCGCCGGGTCCAGGTCGCGAATGTCCTGGCGCGTGACGGTCAGGTCGGGGTTGCCCGCGAGATGCGCCAGGTTGCGGTCGTGCCCGCCGGAGAAGTCGTCGACGACCTGCACGGCATAGCCGCCGTCCAGAAGGACGTCGACCATATGGCTTCCGATGAAGCCGGCGCCGCCGGTGACGACGGCGCGCGGTTTGCTGGTGGCTCCGGTCATGCGGCGTTCAGGCCTTTCATGCGGCGGACGTTGAAGTATTTGTCGTCGTCCATGCTGTCGGGCAGCTTGCCGTCGCGGAAAGCGTCGCACAGGCCGCGCACGGCGTCCTCGATGGTGTACTTCGGCGTGAAGCCGAGAACGCGGCCGATCTTGTCCGAATTGACATGGTAGGAGCGGATGTCGTCGGTCGGCGTGGTGACGATTTCGATCTCGCCCTTTTCCGGGAACTCTTCCTCGACCACTTTCTTCACGATCCGGGCCAGGTCCATGATGCTCATATTCATGTAGGCGACGTTGAATATGTCGCCGGCGATCTTGTCGTCCGGCAGGTCGAGCAGCAGCTCGTAACATTCGCACATGTCCTGGATATGCAGGTTGGGGCGCATCTGCGAGCCGCCGAATACGGTGATCTTGCCGTTGGTCACGGCGTGGTTAGTCAGGATGTTGACCGAGACGTCCAGGCGCTGGCGCGGCGCGTAGCCGCAGAGCGTCGCCGGGCGGATGGTGACGCAGACGAAATCGTCGGTCATGTGCTTGAACAGCACCGGTTCGCACATGCCCTTGTACTTGTTGTACAGGGTCAACGGCACCAGGGGATGATCCTCGGTCACGTCCGGCGATTCGGAGACGCCGTAAACCGACGAGGACGAGGCGTAGATGAACCGCTTCACGCCGGCTTCCTTGGCGGCGATGACCATCGGCTCGAAGGCGCCCAGGTTGACCGAGGTCGACAGCCCTTCGTCCAGCTCGAAGCTGGCGTCGTTGGAAATGCAGGCCAGGCTGATGACCGCGTCGCAGCCTTCAAAGGCCGACTTTAACGCCGCCGTGTCGCGGATATCGCCCTTGATGACGCGCAGGTTGGGGTTGTCCTTGGGCAGGAAGTCGTCGCCGTAATACATGATGTCGAACACGGTGACTTTGAAGCCGCGGGCCAGAAGCTGCGGCGCCAGCAGGCTGCCGACGTATCCGGCGCCGCCGGTGATCAGGACATGGTTGAAGGCATTGGGCATCGATCGAACCTCCGTTGTTTATTCAGCGGCCGCGTCGGCGGGCGTGGCGATGGTGTATCCGGCGGCCTGGGCGTCGCCGTAGAACATGTCGACGGTTTCGCGGCTAAAGACCTCCAGGTCCTTGCCGACGCTGGAAAGCTTGCCGAGCACGTCGTTGGTTGCGGTGATGATGTGGCAGCCGACTTGGTCAGCCTGGAAGATATTGAGCAGTTCGCGCGGGCTCGCCCACAGCAATTCGGCCATGGGCCTGGCGGTCATGATCTTCAGCGCCTCGGCCATCAGCGGCATCGGGTCCATGCCGGTGTCGGCGATGCGCCCGGCGAAGACCGAAACGATGGCCGGGGTCTCGGCGGCCAGGGCGTTGGTGATAGCCCGCACCTGGTCCAGCGAGAACACGGCGGTGACGTTCAACTGCACGCCCTCGGCCGACAGCTTTTCGATGATCGGGCCGGTGAATTCGCCCTTGGTGTTGGTCACCGGGATCTTGACGTTGACGTTGCGACCCCAGGACTGGATGACCCGCGCCTGCGCGGCCATGGTCGGCAGGTCGTCGGCGAAGACCTCGAAGCTGACGGGCCGGTCGGTGATCGCCTTCAGCACCTGGCGGGCGAAGGCTTCGTAATCCTGCACCCCTGCCTTGCGCATCAGGGTCGGGTTGGTGGTGAATCCCTTGATCATCGGGTTGGCGTGCATCTGGAGCATTCCGTCCAGATCGGCGCCATCGGCGAATAGTTTAATGGTCAAGTCTAGAACGTCAGGCATGACGAGGGCCCTTCAGTTTTCTCTGGGGGGAGTCAGTCTGGGGTGGCGCCCAGGATCAGTTCGGCAGCGTGGCTCAATGAGATAGCAGTGAAATCGGGGGCGTCGGGACGCCGTTCGCTGTATCCCCGGTCGATGAAAACGGTGCGGCAGCCGGCGGAGCGGCCAGCTGCGATATCGCTCCATCGGTCGCCGACCATGAAGCTGTCGCTTAGATCGATTCTCAAGTCATCGGCCGCTTCAATCAGCATGCCCGGTTCCGGCTTGCGGCAGGCGCAGCCTTCATCCTGACGATGGTAGCATGCCTTAACGGCATCGACGTGAAGCGTGTTTAGGAGGGTGTCGTTCATTCGTTCGACCTCTTCGCGCGGCGTGAGGCCATTGCCGACGTCCGGCTGGTTCGTCACAACCACGATGAGAAAGCCGGCGTATTTCAGAGAGCGAATGCTGGCTATGACATCTGGCAATAGTTTGAAATCCGTGAACCGTTTCGGCGCATACGGCTTGCCGGCACGAACATCTGATTTGGAAATAACGCCGTCGCGGTCAAGAAAAACGGCTTTTGCCACCAAATTCGGCTGGGATGCATCCATAGTTGGAGACTAGCGGGCCTATTGGATTGGGTCCGAACACGCTACCGCACTCCGGGTGAGGCCCCGGGTAAATGATCAGCCTGAAAACGTTCTACATTTCGGATGATCGCATTAACGATGTTCATGCAGTGAACGTGATGACAAGACTTTCTCATAATACCTGGAAATTTGCAACGCCTTGCGCGCGTGTTCAGAGGCACTTTGCTTTCAATACAGTAGATTGTCGACGCTCTGTCGGTGTACAAGTCTCTGCTTCCGGAGATTAATGACAGGCGTTATGGGACGATGACCAACAATTCGCATGAAATTCTGGCGCGTGAAAACCAAGTCAAACCTCCATCCGAGCGGTCGTTCGCCGTGGTCTTTGCCGTTGTTTTTCTGGTGGTTGCTCTTCTGCCTTTGATTGGCGGCCAGCCTTCCAGGCTTTGGTCCTTTGGGGTTGCTGCAGGTTTTCTTGCGGCAGGATACTTCGTTCCAGCGGTTCTTGCGCCGCTAAATCGGCTTTGGTTCCGGTTCGGGCTGTTGCTGCACAAGATTATGTCGCCGATCTTTATCGGCGCGATCTTCGGGCTGGCAGTCGTGCCAACTGCTTTGGTGATGCGTCTGTTTGGCATTCGCCCGATGCCCTTGACGTTTGAGCGTGAAAAGCCGAGTTATTGGATATTGCGGGACCCGGCGGCACAAGCCCCGGATTCAATGAAAAGACAGTTCTGAACATCTTCTGTTTGCGGGTTGGTATGAGCTTTGTAGTCGAGTTATGGGCCTTCATTCGGGCTCGGAAAAAATTTTGGTTGCTGCCTGTCCTCCTCGTGATGGGCCTGCTCGGTGGCCTTTTGCTGGCAGGCCATGGGTCGGCTGTCGCGCCGTTCATCTATACTATTTTCTGATCGTCGGCCCTGATGCGTATCCTTGGTGTATCCGCCTTCTATCATGACAGTGCTGCGGCGCTGATTTCCGATGGTGAAGTTGTTGCCGCGGCACAGGAAGAGCGGTTTACGAGGAAGAAGCACGATGCCGGGTTTCCGGAACAGGCAATCGCCTATTGTCTGTCGGAGGGACAAATCGGCATCGAGGACGTCGATTTCGTCGCGTTTTACGACAAACCGTTTTTGAAATTTGAGCGCCTCCTTGAAACGTATTTGACCTTCGCGCCGCGCGGGTTCAAATCGTTTCAAATGGCGATTCCTGTCTGGCTGCGGGAAAAGCTGTTCCAAAAAGACCTGCTTCGAAAAGAGTTCGTCAAGTTCGATCAGAATTTCGATTGGCAGAACAAATTGCTTTTCTCGGAGCATCATCAAAGTCACGCGGCCAGCGCATTCTATCCGTCACCTTTCGAAGATGCGCTGGTTCTGACGATGGATGGCGTCGGCGAATGGGCGACGACTTCTGTCGCCATTGGCGCGGGCAACAAGCTCGATATAACAAAAGAAATTCATTTCCCTCATTCCATCGGGCTGCTGTATTCGGCCTTCACCTACTATACGGGCTTCAAGGTCAATTCCGGCGAATACAAAGTGATGGGCTTGGCGCCTTACGGAAATCCGGTCTATGTGCAACAGATTCTCGACAATTTGATAGATGTGAAGGAAGACGGTTCATTCCGATTGAACCAGGACTACTTCGATTACTGCACGGGTTTGAAAATGACGAATGCCCGGTTCGACGAATTGTTCGACGGGCCGCGCCGGTCACCCGAAGCCTTGTTGACGCAGCGGGAAATGAATCTTGCCGCTTCCGTTCAAGTCGTTCTCGAGGACGTGGTTCTTCGGCTCACGCGCTCCCTGGCAAAGGAAACCGGCCAAAAAAATCTGTGCCTTGCAGGCGGGGTCGCCTTGAATTGCGTTGCCAATGGCAAGGTGTTGAAAAGCGGCGCATTCGACCGTGTCTGGGTTCAGCCGGCCGCGGGAGATGCCGGCGGATCTCTGGGCGCGGCGCTCAACGCTTATTACGCATTCCAGGGTCAGGCGCGGAAAATCGATCCGAAAGCCGATCAGATGAAGGGCTCATTTCTCGGCCCGGCCTATTCCGATGAGGATATATGTGCCCGACTGACGAATGCCGGTGGCGTGTTCACGACTTTGGATGACGAGGCAATTCTCGACCAGACGGCCAGGGAATTAGCCAACGGGGCCGTTGTGGGTTGGTTTCAAGGGCGAATGGAATTCGGTCCGCGGTCGCTTGGCTGCCGCTCGATCCTTGCTGATCCGCGGTCCACCGAAATGCAGAAGACGCTGAACCTCAAAATCAAGTATCGCGAAAGTTTTCGGCCTTTCGCGCCTGCGGTTCTAAGAGAGGACGTCGCCGATTGGTTCGATCTCGACGACGACAGCCCCTACATGCTGATGGTCGCCGACGTTCACAAATCACGCCAACGAAAAATGACCGACGACGAGGCGGCCCGCTTTGGCATCGACAAGCTAAACGCCATCCGGTCGGAAATTCCAGCCGTCACTCATGTTGACTATTCCGCGCGAATCCAGACCGTCGATGACGTCAGGAACCCGAAATTTCATGCGCTGTTGTCACGCTTCAAGGCTGTCACGGGTTGCCCCGTGCTAGCCAACACAAGCTTCAATGTTCGCGGCGAGCCCATCGTATGCACGCCGGAAGATGCCTTCCGTTGTTTTATGGGTACGGAAATGGACTTGCTGATCATCGGTCGTCAGGTCCTCAAAAAAGTCGAGCAAAACGCCGATCTGTGCCTGGACTACAAGAACAAATTTGAACTGGATTGATGAGGCCGGCTTAGCGGCATGCGGGCGATGAACGGGTCACGTCAAGGCATCTGCCTGCCAAAGGAGTACCGATGAAGGAAACGGCTCGCGAAGATGTATTGGTTTCATTCTATTTCTTTGCGCTCGCGCTGATTGTTCTGGCTTTAGCCTGGTTCGTGCCGGTTGTGGTGAACAAGCCGGAATTGCTGCCGGCCCTGTCGTCCGCTTTGTTCGCGGCTATCGGCGCCGCCGGCGCGGTTTTGTTCTTCGCGTTTTGCAGAGGATATGGTTTCGCGCGGCCGGTTGCCGATCAGGCTCTGGCTCTCTTCATATTGTTGGTGTTGATCGAGCTCGCGTTGTCGGCATTGAATCTGTCTGCCACGAAAAACGCGGTCGATGTCGAGCGAAGTCGCGTCAACCGCGGGATTGTCGAGAAACTGATCGAGAACATCGACGAAGGTGGCCGCGGGTATCACCATATTACCACCAGCGACCTCGACAGCATGTCTTACCTCACCGGCTTCGAAGACAAGCAAGTCATCTTCCAGGAAGAAGGAGAGGGATTAATCGCGTTCCACACCGACGAGAACGGATATCGAAATCCCATTGGATTGTATCCAAGCGCTTCGACGTTCGGTGCGGCGGTGTTTGGCGATTCATTCGCGCATGGATGCTGTGTTCCGGACGACGAAGTGTTTGCCCGACGCTTTGAGGCGCTGACCGGATTGCGGACTTACAACCTGGGGTATAGCGGGACCGGCCTACTGTACAGTCTCGCCGCCTATATGGAGTTCGCGAAACAAAAATCCCCGAAAAACATCGTTGTCCAAATTCTCGAAGGGGCCAGCTATTCCCGCATGAGTCATGAACTCCAAATCGGAAAATACGACCGATACTTGGAGGCGGCGCGTGCTGGGAAGACATACGCGATCGGACTGGCGGCTAGAGACGCAGCGAGTGTCGCAGGCAAGGAGGAAACACTCTGGACGTCGGTGTTTAAATCGACCCTTAAGCGAATTTACCGCCTAACCGAGCCGAAGGGTGAGGCCAAGGACTCCGCTCTTGACGCATTCCGCGCCAAACTTCAGTCGCTGAAGCTCTTTCAGTTGCTGGGGGATATCAAGCGGGTTGTGATCTCGACGGGAAAGCGGCCGACGACGGAGAAGTATCCAAAGTGCGAAACCTTCGCCGAAGGGCATGAAATGCGGAAGATATCGACGGATATCCTGCAGTATTTCAGGGCCGAGGCCACCCGGAACGGAGGCAAGGTAATCTTGGTGTTTCAGCCGTCCTTCCGGTTCATTGTGCCGGACTTTCCAGATTGCGAGCGCAGGTTCTTCCACGAATTTGCCGCGGCCAGCGATGGCCAGGTCATTTTTGTCGATCTCGTCGACCAATTAAAGAAGACGCCCGATCCTTTCGCCTATTATTACGCGCTTTTGCGCGAAGGTTGGCCGCACGCTCATTTCAATGGCCTTGGCTATGACCTCGCTGCCAAGGCCTCGGCCGAAGCGTTGTCCGCCGCACGTCCTTGAGCGCGATAAGGTCATTGCCCCGGCCTGTCTTTGACACATCGCGCCTTGCCCAGGTCGCCGGCCGCGGCCAGTGTCGGAACCGCGATATCCAGGACGGCGTCAATTCCGGCCTCTTCAAAGGCACGCCGCGCGGCCGTTTTTTCGGTGTCGGAAAACGTGACGACCACAGCAACGGCGAGTTCGCCTGACGCGGTCTTCATCTCTTGGGCTTCCGGCTGCAACAAGCGGTATTCGATCCCCTGGCTTTTCCAGTCTATCGGGCCGGAAAACACCCGCGGTCTCCCAGCATATCCATGACCCCAATCCTTGAAACCCGGGTCGAATGCGGAATGGGCGATGACATATCCCGCGTCTATACCCGCGTCCGCCAGATAAAGCGCCAATGTTGGCGACAGGTCGTTGAAATCGCGCATGTAAGGATTGATCCAATCGTCCTTCCCGAGGAAAACGATTCTTGGAGAAATCCGGAGAATTGCGGGTTTTCCATCCCCCACATCGCATCGAAGTGACGCAGCCAACCGGTTCGCGAGTTCACGGTAGCGTGCCTGAAGATAGTCAAACTCCTTGATCAGCGTCGGCTTGATTTTCGGACTATCCACGAATGCGCCCGTGGACGGCGAAACGGCGGCGCGTTCCGCGGCCCTGTGTTCGATCCCCGCCCGAATCTGGCTCAAGTCGACCGCCGCGCCGGCCATCGTCAAAACCCAGAATACCGTAGCGATCCCGAGGGCCCGGGGTCCGAACCGCGTCAGGCGTTCTTTCAGCCACAAAATGGCGACGACGATGTATCCGGCCATTGCGAAGGTGCCCCCGACAATCCGCGCGGAGATCAACGCAGTTCCGTTTTCCATCTGTTCTGAAAACAGAGCCAAACCAATGGTCAGGCCGAAGAGGATGTGCACCGACGCATAAGGGTAGATGCCCGGCCCCGCGTTGCGAAAACAGCGCGCCAAGGCGACGCCGAATCCGAGGACGATGAACGGCGCATGCCAGAGATTGAAGAAGGGAGCAAGCCGGACGTCGGTCAAAATCTCCGGCAGCAGGTCGAGCGGGCCGCGAAAGTCTGGAAACAGCATGATCGCGAGATCCGGCAAGTTGCCAATGACCGCGGACAACATCTGCGCCGGCCGCATTTCAATCTCGTCCCCATTGTCGGGGAAGAAGAGGTCCATCGGGTGGAGCAAATGCTGCAGGTTCTGAATATTGAATAAGGCGAGCGTAATAATCCCGATGCCGAAGACCAAGAAAATCGCGGCCGCATGCGGTGCCAGCAGGCGCGCCGACAGCCGCAACTGTCGTCCGGCATTGAGGGCGCCAATAACGGTCGTGCCGAAATACCAGACCAACCAACCGATCGCAAAGTATCTGCCCATTGCGTAATGGACGATCAAAAGCGCGAGCAGCAGGCCCGTAACCGCCAAAGGCACCGGCGAAAGAGGCGCGCGGCGCAGGTGCTGGGTCGCACAGACCAGTAGCACACAAAGCAGTAGGCTCGGGATCATCGCGAGGTTCTGATTGGCGAAGACGATGAAGCCAGTGCTTAGAATGGTGGTCGTGACGCCCAGGAGCGCGGGGCCGGGTCCGAACCATCGGCTGAATACGGCCACGGCGGCTGTCGCCGCCCCGATCGCGTAAAGGTTCGTGGCAAGCCGCATTCCAGGCAGGGAAAGGCCGACGATATGCGTTAGGTAAACGCCCATATCGACCAGGGGATAGCCTTGGCCGCCGGTGTTGGCGCGTGGGACGATCTCAAATGATAGGTAGGGCTCAGCGGCACCGAAGGTATAGTAATACTGGAGCTGTTCCCAGGTCCCGAGCAGGGGAACGAAACGATGCCAGTCCAGTACCCAGGCGACAACGGCCAACACAGCCGCGTAACAAACCAGCACAATCGTGGGATGATGCGCCCAGGCACGGGACATCGTGCCAATGACGGTCCGCGGAGATATCAAAGCCGTCATCGACCCGGCACGGTAAAAGGTCATTTGCCGGCGGCCGCGTCGGCTGGGTCGGGATTGTCGGACATCAAAATTCTGAAGAGCGGACGCAACTCTTGGGCCGCAGGTGTAAGTATCTCACGGACTCTTTCACTACGGGCGCGCAAACGTTCCGGTACGTTGTCGTCCGCCCGGCCGGTGCCTTCGATAGAGTTCCGCAACAGGGAAACCTGCGCCATGAAATCGCCCGCGATCTCCCGCGTGATCGACTTGACGTCGTTGGCGACCAAAACATAAAGCACAATGAGAATAGCGCCGACGATGGCCGCGCGGATGCCGAAGTCGACGAATGCCTCGCCCGCGACGGCAAGCAGGCGCGATTGGCGTATCCGTACACGTAGATGCCCCGCGCGATCATGGTCCGCGAGGTTGCTGTCGAGAAGCGCCTTTTCGGTCGTTCGCGCTTTCTCCAAGGCGTCGTCGACCGCGGAAGCCGGATCCTTTCCCCGTCCGACGGCAAGCAGCTCCGGAACGACGGCGACCCAATTGTCTCCTTCACGCGAGATGTCGATTGAATACTTGGGCATTGGTACGTCCCTCATTGTCTTCGTTAGCTTGCGCGGGCGCCTATCCGTCGCTCAATCACCGGTCCGGGGCCAGGAAGGAATCCGAAACGTGCCGAGCAGGATGCCCCAAAGGCAAAGCGATGTGCCGACCATGGCGATAGCGGTTGCCATTGCGGCTCCTGATAGACCGTAGTCGGGGATAAGGACAAGGTTTCCGATTACGTTCAGTCCCGTCGCCAATATCATGAATAGGCTTTGTAGGCCGGGCCGGCCCGCCTGAAGAATTGCGTAATCAAATGGGACCGAAAAGGCGTAAAACACGAGCGCTGGCAGAACCACCAGGAGCACGCCGTAGACGGTGTCAAATTCCGGCACCGCCACGAAACTCTCGATGAGAGGCGCGAGCACCAGTAGGGCCAAGGTCGCCGCACCCGTCAACAACACGCTCACCCCGCCGCTTCGAATGAGTAGGCGGCGAAAGGCGTCTCCAGCGCGCGTGGCGAATACCGGCACCAGGCGGGGATTGGTTATGTTCCGGATGACGACGGGAAGCTGATAAATACCTTCGATGAAAAAGGCGGCGAAGCTGTACACCCCGACCGTGGCATCATCGACGAACATCATCAGGATCACGATATCGACACGGATAAAGGTTTCTGAGAGGAACCCATGAGGCATCGACCGCATGCCGAATGAAAGATGGGTGCGCGTCCATTCGCGGAAGCCATCCGCCCCGAGCCGGCGCTCGGCGCCAAGCCGGATCGCGTCGCGGATCAGATCCCAGTTGATCAACAGGACGATGGCTTCGGTCACGCCGAAACAGAGTCCCAGATATTGCGGTCCCGCCCCGGCACCAAGCACCGCGAAGACGCACGCCGTCAACACCATTGCCCGTACGGCCTGAACCAGTGCAAAGCGGCCAAACCAACGCCGTCCGTTCAGAAATCCGAACAAGGCCTTGTTGACGACAAATAGCAGGATCGCCGGTCCGACGAAAAACAGACCTTGGCGGACGTTCTCGCCGAACAACGCTTCGCCACCGATAGCCGCGAAAGCAAGGATGGCGGCCATGCCGACGGCGCCCCCGCAGGCGGCCAGCCGTAGCCCGGTTTCGAGCATCAAGTCCGATTGACGCCGGTTTTCAAGGTGCTGTGCGGAATGCTTCAGCGCCGAATCGTTCAGGCCGAAAACGAAGAGCTGGCCGCTAATGGCGAAGATCGCATAAAGCTGGTTGAACACGCCCAGTGGGGCGCTTCCGAACATGAAATAGACGCCGATCGTCAAACAGGCCCCCGCCGCGACCTGAGCCGTCAGCGACAGCAGGTTCCAGACGGTATCCGCCGTGAATCCGTCGCCATCGGCCAGTGTCGGGCCGGGCGTTGAACATCCGGTCGAAAACGGAGCCCGGTCGGTCAATACAGTTTCGGTATGTTGTTGATGCGTGCGAGTACCTCGTCGAGGTTGATCCCGATCACGTAGGCGAAATATTCCAGGGCGCCCCACTTCGGTTGATTGTCTTCCTCAACGAGCTTGAGCGCCTCGTCGCGCTCGATCAGACCTTCGCGAATCTGATTGGACCGGAAGTTGTCGAATTCGGAAAATCCGGCGACCGCGTGGAAGATGTAATTGGTGAAGGCCGTCTGGCCGTCACCCATCCGCCATTGATTGCGCCCGTAACCCGAATCCGATTGCCAATCGTAGAGGTCGCGTAGCGTCCGGTCGATCTCCCGTTCGTCCCAGTCGATGTATTCATAGAGATAGAGAAAATCGTCCTTGAACAGAAAGCTCGTGAAAAAGGAACGGACGCTGTCGAAAAAGGATTCGTTGATGTAGCGTGGATTCAAAAGGTACTGGCTGAGATAGTACAGCGCGAGCTGGGCCTTTACCTTCGGGGTATAGCCGTAGAGCCGGGCCGTGTAGGTGACGTGGTCATGGACTCCGCAGAAGCCGACAAAAAACTGTCGCTGCTCCAGCAGCGACCCGGAACAAAATACGGTAAGGTCGACTTCGTAGTCCCGCTTCAGGTCGCGGCCCAGTTGATAGAAATCTTTGTCGCCGGCCATGAACAGGGGCACCATCCCCATCCGCGGCCGTTCAAGCCAAGCGTTGATGTTCTTACGGACATGGCGGCGTTTTTTGGCGATGTCCGGCGCTCGAAGAACGTGTTCGACCCCCAGTTTGCTGCACATGATCGCTTGATTGCGGCGGGATTGATCGGTCGTTAGGCCCCAATCATAGGTATAGGCAACGGGGTTCATTCCATATTCGGTTTTCAACAGGTGCAGGCCGTAGCTGCTGTCGCGACCGCCGCTCAACCCGACGATGCAGTCGTAGCAGCCGTCATTGCGCCGGTGTTTGTCCAGCAGTTGTTCCAGCGCGGCCCGACCGTGCACTTTCTGATGTTGGTGATTGCGGCAGAAATTGCACACGCCTTTGTCGTCGAAGGAGATGCCCGGATAGGTATGCGGCAGCACGCAGGCGGTGCAGCGGAGTAATCCCCCTGCGCTGTTCGACGCGCGGATTACAGGCGCCGCCACCGGCGGCTCGTTATCGGGGTCGGCCTGTTTGCCGGAATCCGGGGCGACGGCGGCGTCGGTCAGAGAGCCATGATCGAAGGTTGTGCGACCCGGGACCAAGTGAAGAAATTCGCCCGGTTTCAGGTGGACAACCGCGTCGTCGCCGACATCGGTGAAGACATACCCTTCGGCGATCAATCGCCGCAGGAATGGCCGCTCCGACGCAAAAGCGAATGCCGATCCGTCGGCGCGGGAAAGAAAATAAAGCGAGCCGGTATTCGTCGCCAAGGTCATGGCGCCGTCAAGGCGCGACATGACGACTATGGAGGCCTCGCCTTCGAGCCGCAGGAAGACCTCGCCGACGGCACGACGCAGGTTCCCCAGCCGGTTAAGCGCCCCATCGATCGCTTCCATCAAGCGGGTCGTGTCATTGGCGGCATGGACCGTCTCCGCCAGCGCGGTCGTTCCCCCGCCGGCGCTCGTCTTTGGCGCCTCGCTGGGAAGCAGGTCACCGTCGTTGACGACGATCCCGTTGTGGGCGCCGACGACATTGCCGGCCACCACGGGTTGATTGTTGGCTTCGATCGCCAGGGACCCGTTGGTCACCAGGCGGCATTGGCCGAATGCCGCCAAGGGCGCGGCTGCCTGGGCGGCGTATCCTTCGCGAACGACTCGGCGATAGGCGTCGCTGGCGAGCATTTGTTTCGGGCTGCAATCTCGGCGGATCAGGTGCACGTTCCGGCTGTCGTGAAGCGCCAATCCCGTTGCGTCGCGTCCGCGCGCCATGGATGCCTTGTAGAGCAGACTCAAATCGTGTTCGAAGGCGTCCTTTGGGGCCGCCGACCGATCTTTCAGGATGATTCCGAAGATGCCGCACATGGAATGTCGTCGTGCCAATCGCTTAGGGGCGGGGAGGAGGGCTACAGGGAGTTCGGCGGCGGCGCCGCGCCGACAGGAACGTACATCGGCGTACTGGCTTCCGCTACAATAAAGCTGGGGCGGCGGCGCGATTCAACGAGGGTCAGCGCCAAATATTCGCCCAAGACGCCGATCCCAACCAATTGTAGGCCACCTAGGAAATAGACGCCGGTGGCCAGGGTCAGCCAACCCGGTGGCGGTTCGCCCGAGGCGTCGGTCAACCAGTCTACGATCAAGTATGCGGCATTGCCCAAGGCGAGGGCCGCAACGATCATGCCGATGACAGTGAACAGCCTCAGCGGAAAGACGCTGAACGATATGACCCCATGGATCGCGAAAGCCAAAAGACCGAGAAAGCGAAATTTGGTCTTGCCGAATTGGCGCGCCGAAGGTTCGAACTCGATACTGGTTTGCGGGAAGCCGATCCAATGGGACAATCCGCGCAGGAATTTCTGGCGTTCCGGCAGCGCCAACAACGCATTCAGGGCGGCACGGTCCAGCAGACGAAAATCCGATTGGTGTTGGGTCAAGGGAATGCCGATGGATTTTCCCACGACCCGATAAAAGACGGAATTCAAGACCTGGCGAACCGGATTGGTATAGCCGCTGGGTCGCTTTCGGGTGCCGACAACGTCAAAACCTTCTTCCCATCGCTCCAGCAGTTTCGGAAGCACTTCCGGTGGATGCTGGAGGTCTGCGTCCATGGTGATGACAATTTCGCCGGCGCAATGGTGCATGCCTGCGATCAACCCGCCTTGGTGGCCAAAATTGCGCGACAACCGGACATACTTGACCCGAGGGTCTTCCGCCGAGAGGCGGCGCAGTTGCGGCAACGTGTCGTCGGAACTGGCGTTGTCGGCGATCACGATCTCAAAGTTATGCGTAATCGGAGTCAGCGCAGCGGTGATTCGGCGGCATAGCGCGGCTAGATTCTCGCCTTCGTTCAATGCGGGCGCCGTTATCGAAATCAGCTTACCGGCGATTGAACGGATTTTTCCGTCCGCCGGCGCGTCGTGATTGCCGTTGGTCATCCGGGTTTCCTAGCGGTCATGGACATGATGTCGAAAAGGTTAATCGGGATGGGAAGTCGCTGTCCCGGGACTTTGGCTAAAAATCGGTAGAGGTTGTCCGCGCCGAGCCGCAATTTGAAGATGCCATGAAGAAGCGTGCCCAGGGTGCGGACCACGGGCGGATAGGTCGTGCTGACGACCTCCAGACCGTGATTCGCCAGCAGACGCGAGAGCGTTGTGCGATCAAAATAGTGCAGATGGGTGGGGGGGTGGATCATGCGCCACTTCGGGCCCCGAAAACGGGCGACCCACGATCCCACATCGCCGGTGGTGATACAGACATAGCCCCCAGGCGCAAGCGCCTCGGCGACCTCGCCGATGACGAGGTCCGGTCGTTCGAGATGTTCGATGACGTCCCACATGCACACGACATCGGGAGAGGGCGGAATTTTTTCAATCAGGACGTCGCCACATCGGACATCCAGCTTTAGCACGTCACGGGCATGGTTGACGGCGGCTTCGGCGACATCGATTCCTGCGACTTCGGCGAAGTGGGCTTGGGCCAACCGCAAGAAGAAACCGTAGGCACATCCGATTTCGAACAGGCGCGATTTGTCGTCGAGATGTGGTAGGGCGCGAATCTCCGATAGCCGCCGCGCGAAATTCACTTCCAGGGCTGCCTGCTCTTCCAGATAGTTTCCATATTCCGAACCGTGAAAGTAGTCATGGCCGTAAAGGGCAAAAATGTCCTCGCATCCGATTCCCAGGTCCGCCGTCAGAAAGCTGCAGTTCGGGCAATGCAGCAGACCGGGATACCGGGGGCTGGGGCTTAGTGTCTCCCCACAGACGATGCAGGTCTTGTCGTTGGGCGTTTCTATTTGCATTCGTATACTTTCTGCTGAGCCCCCGGTCGGTCGTGTGCATCCCAATTTGGAAAGAGTATGGCATGGCAATTGCGCATGCGCGCGGGATCAACTAATACTCTGGGGCCCCTTGTCCAAATTCCCCATATCAGCATGAGTTGATTAATTGGCTGAAGTTCTCGTGACCGGTGGGTGTGGTTTTATCGGCCGGGCGGTGGTGCACCAATTGGTATCGGCCGGGCACGAAATCCGCATCCTCGATAATCTGCACTACAGCGCCTCTGCCGCCCAGCCTTCCGGCGTCGATTTCATTCGCGGGTCGACTGCCAGCAAGGAGGAACTGGCGGCGGCGATGCGGGGCGTGGATCGTTGCATTCACCTCGCGGGGTCGCCGGTCCTCGAAATGCCTCGTGATACTCGCGCCGACGAGTCTAGCCAATTCAATTCCCATGCCGAAATGTTTTTTTCCTTGGCCGCAGACCAGGGTGTTCCTGTCGTCTACGCGTCTTCCGCCGCTGTTTATGGTGAACTCGAGGTCGATCTGATCGGCGAACACGTTACGCTTCAACCGGTGAATGCGCATGGCATGGAAAAAGCCGCGCTTGAGCACGCCGCCGTCGCCTCGGTCGCAAGTGGCGGCCCGACGGCGGTCGGTTTGCGGATGTTCAATGTCTATGGACCAGGCCAATCCTCGCACTCCCCATATTGCAGCGTCGTGCGGCTGTTCGCCGACCGTCTTGTCCGGGGGCTTCCGATCGGCATTCGCGGCACGGGAAATCAACAACGGGATTTTGTCTATGTCGATGACGCCGCGCGGGCCATCGTCATAGCGGCATTCGCGCCGGTACGGGGCGCGCCGGTCGTCAATATCTGCACTGGCCGCGCCATCACGTTGAAAGAAGTCGTTGGCGAACTTGAATCGGCGACGGGCCTGTCGGCGGAAATCGATATGGATCCGGCTGGCGACCCAGGGGTGGCCCGTTCGGTCGGCAGGCCCGATTTGGCGCGCGAGCTTCTTGGGTTCGAGGCCGAGGTGGATTTCCGTTCAGGCATCCAATGCATGATGGCTGAACTTGTCGGAAATTCTGCATAGGGGCTGGCGGAAAGACGGCCTTATCCGGTCGCGCGTGCTGATGCCGCCGGCTGATATAGAACCGCGATACTGTCGCTGGATTTCAGGACAACGACCCGGCCGGGAGCGCCATCGAAGTAGGGAAGAATCGAGCTGGCGAACGAGCCACGATCTTTTTGTTCGATGTCAAAATGGTCCGTTTCCGAAATAATCGCCGGGCCATCGATGATCAACATGGATTTGCGTGCGACCCGAATCAGCTCGCGAACGGCTGTGCGTCTTAGGTGATGGGTGGCGTCAAGGCCAGGGCCAATCAGGACGCTGAGGACATGCGACATGATCACGTGATCATATGCACCGTCTGAGACTGAAGAAAATACCGTCGGATCCGACAAGTCCAAGGGGCCGGTCGTTAAGCGCGCATCCCTGACCGCCGCATTGATTACATCGAGCGCTTCGCCGCTGACATCGACAGCATGGATGGGAGAATTCGGATACGCCGCCAAGATGACTTTTACGTTCTGGCCCCGCCCGCACCCGACATCAAAGAACGAGTCACCATCGGCGTAGGTAAGAAGGTCGCCATACGCATACAGGAACGGCCGTACACGGCCATCGGGTTGGCCGAACAAGGCTGCTTTTTCATCCTGGCTCAGGTCGCTGTATGAGAAATACCCGCGGCCATCTTTGCTGTAGTGGCGCTTCACATAGCCGGTATAGCGAATCAGCGCGAAATCTGAGTACTCCCGGTGGAACTGCCGCGCAAGGTAGCGCCATACACGGACGGCAAACACAATCGGCAAGGCGAGCGGCGACGGTCTCAGCGACCGATTCCCGAGCGTCCAAAGGAATATTTGATCCCGGATATACCGCTCTGCAAAGAATAGGGCAGGCACCAGCAGGTGCCTGATCACAATGGCGGGCAAGGTCGGGCGTTTGATGAAATTCGGGATCATAAATGGACAGTTTTCCGTGGCGTCAGGCCCTTAGCGTCGGCCAAATTGCTCATGCCGATGCGGACGGGCGGAGCGTTCGCTAGAACGACTGGTTTTGCGACCGGGTCCGTTTGTCCACCGGCCTCAACAGATCCTGCTCCTTGAGAATTTCCGCGACGAGGGCCAGTTCGAAGAACGGTATCTTCGTTATGGTCGAAATGGCGAGGAGATCGGTCTCTCCGTCGCTGTAAGCGAGGAGATGCGAGACCTTTTTCGAAAAATCGTCGAGAAATTTGCCGTCCGCCAGTGGCGCGCGGAGGCCCCGTGGGCTCAGCCAGGGTTCGCAAAGCACCGTGGCGGCTAGGGTCTCGTTTCTTTCAATCACCTGAATGGCTTGAAAGGTTGCCAGGAACCCGCCCCAAAGTCCGTCTGCGGATAACACGGATAGGTCATCGAGCGAGGTATGATACTCAGGATAGGTGCCATACTTGCTGCGCATGATCGACACCACGGGGAGGTCGACGCCTGGTGCGCAATATTGGCGCTCATCCGACCCTCGGTCGAGATAGGTGTAGTCGTCGTACGGAACCTGCAGGATGTTTTCCAGAACGTATCGCGCGGCGCGTTCAGGAAGAGTCTCGGCCTGGCGGGACGGCATCAGCGAATAGGTCCGGTCGTCGCCGACGCAGGTCATGATAAAGCCGGCCACGATCCGCTTGCGCAGCGTTTCCAGATTGAGGCTGATATAGGCCACCGCGCCGATGGTTTCCGGTACGTAAACTATGCGATAGCTGTAGTGCCGTCTCGGCATATCCAGAATCGCCCGTGCCAAATAGGCTGTGACGGCCATGCCCGAGGTCTCGTTGTTGCCCATCGAGGGGTGGCAGGTATAGGTGTGAATTAAAATCTCTTCCTTGGAATCTCCGGGAATTTGGATTTCGCCATAAGTCATCGAACCGGGCGCCAGGGTGGATCGGATCACCACCCGGTACTTGTCGTCCCGCATACTTCGCTTCTGGTTTTCGGTGAGGCAGAAGGCCCATCGGTCGTCAAAATAGGACGTCACGAAGGGGATCGCGTCGGGCATGTCCGGAAGGCTGATCAGGTGCGGCATCAGTGCATCGCGATCCATCACGTCGTCGACCGGTGATGAATAGCTCATCACATGAAGGTTGTTGTCGACCAGATCGACAATCCTTTCGCCTTCCATGTTGGCGATATAGGCTTCGGTGATGTTCCATTCGTTTGGGATCGTCCAATCGAAACATTTCGTCCCGCTTGGGATTTCGCGGGTTACGAGTTCGGGCACGACCTTTTGTATAACATCATGCGTCCTGCGTACGCCGTTTCCGGTAATGCTGCGATGGAGAGGAAACAGCTTCTCCGCGAGCGCGAATATGTCTGCGCCGCTGAATGAAAACTCGGTTGTCACGTTGGGGCCTATCTCGTCGCCTTGAGGTTCAATTCGAATACCACTTGTTCAGCAACGCAGGGCCCTTCGTCGGGCACCGACTCTTGAATGTCCATGATTACCCTTCGGTCCGTGAAGGCCCAGGGGTTGTCGTGCAGCATGGAGTATCCGATTTCATCGACCCGCCCCGTATCAACGGCCGAACTCGGCTTTCCGTACCATTCGGCTTCCAGCAGGTCGCCGCTTTCACGAAGCCTGTTTTCAAGCCGCGTCAGGTCGATGTCCAAGCCCACGCTTCGATAGCGGAGATAAGCAAGCCAGGGCCCCGCAACCTGTTTGCCGTCGCGATAGACCGGGACTTGCAGCACTTTGTTGAATCGGTGTGGAGAACCGAAACATTGTTCCAGGTGATGAATATACGTCGCCGATTTCCGGAAGCTCGTTCCGAGCGTGACGATTCGTACGTTCAGATCGGAAAACCGTTGCCAAGGGCTGCCTTGTCCAAAGGCCGACAAGCCGGTGTTGTCGCAGAGCGCCTTGGCCATGGGCCCGAGCGCCGCAATCGAGAATATGGGATGCAGCGACCTGCGCGCGCCCGGCAAAACCCGCACGAACTCAGAAAAAGGGCCGACTTCCGATGGCGTTGACTCAAGGTGAAATGCGTTGCCCGGCGTTGTCGTTGAATACGAAAACGTCGGCACGATCAAAGTGCCCGTATCCCCCAATCGATGAGCCAAGGCATCGAGGACGAATTGGCATAATTGATCCCTTTGCTGCTGTAATCCTTGCCGCGACAATGGAGCGTCAATGCGGGGCAAGGGAATGCCGCTCATGTCCGAATGGACCATGATCGCCTGCCCGTGCGCGATCTCGAGTTGGTCCAGGAGAGCATCAAACGCCGTGCGAGCGTCAGATTCCTGCATCTGAAAGCTCGATCTTGAAGAATGAAAGGTCTTCCGGATGTTCGGCGCGGAAGCGATCCAGATTGCATAGAGTAATGCTTTCACCGATCGCGAAAGCCGGGTCGTCGATAAACATGGAAAGGGGCGTATTGCGTTCGGTCGCCTCGAATGCCAGCGAAAATTCCGTGGGCAGGATATCGCTCAAGGCCAATAGAAACGCGTTTTCAACCCGCCGCTGGAACACGCGGCAGGACATCACGAAGGCCCGGACAATGTTTTCATTGTCGATCAAGAAAGAGATGATTTCACCATGATCGCCCGTGTTGTCCGAGAGCTTGGCGGTGAACAGGTGGCCGCCCCGGTCAAGGACGTCACGAACGTCTTCTTCGCTCCACCGGAGACCGTTCAGATTGAATTGATTCGTCTTGTTGATGAGTTGAATAGCGCGCGACCAAGTCTCGGGCGTTTTTGAGAATATCTCCAGTTTCATATCAAGGCCGCGCAGGAAACCTTCGACGGAAGTCGACCGGTTGGCTTGTTCGACGAACACTTTTCGGTTGCGGTAGAATTCACTGCGGAGATGGTCTTCCTCCGTCAAGGAGTCGCGATGAAACAGATTGTTCAAGCGGTCGAATAGGACGGGCAAGCCCCGGTCGTGAGGTGGGAAGGCAACCGTTACGACCTCGGGCAGCTCATTTTCGACCTCCGCCAATTCGATCGGGTTGTCGTCCACAAAGACAAAGGAGTCGAGGCCGAGGTTCAAGTCCGAGGAAATTCTGCGGAGCGCGTCGGATTTCGTGCCGTATCCCGCTTCGATGGCGGCGAAATCATCGATGCCCAACACCATGTTGCCGCGGGACAGCGGTTGGCGCGCGAGGTCCGCGTCATTGCGGCTGGCGATCGCTAGAATAATGCCATCGGCTTCCAAGCGCTTGAGAAAAGATTGATAGATGAAATACCGAAAGGAGCTGTCTTCGGCATCGGCGGAAACATTGTCAGGACCGTCTTCGCCAACGATTCCGCGCCAAAGGCAATTGTCGAGGTCTGTGACCAGGACCTTCTTTCCGCCCCTTTCTCCCGCCATCCGGCACAATTCATAAATGGCATCGGCGGTTTCGGCCAAATGTGCGCCGGCGATTGGTTCGCCTGACGAAAGGTATGCGCTCATCGAAAAGAAGGACGCAGGAAGAATGCAAGCGCCCCTGTCTTCGGCAATGGCGCGCAACGACGATGTCAGGCGCTTCTGTTCGTGGGTATTTCGAAAAACCGGAAAAGCGGGCGCATCGATATAAACCACGACACCCCGGCAACGTTCCGCCAGCGCTGTGGCGGTGCGTTCCGCGGCGGAAAGTAGATCCTCGATCGCGGCAATCCCGTATCCGGCGCCGCTGCGCCAATCCGTAGCGCCGCAAAGATCCCAGGGAAGGACGAGCGCCACTTCCGAAATCCCGTCGGCCGCCGTGGTCAAATGCTGGTGAAGCGTCCCAAACGGTAAAGTTTCGACCGCGAGATTGATATCCTCGGCAGCGAATCGTGCCCGGCAAAACAGGCTGACCGTTTCAAGCGTGCCGGAACCAAGTAACCGCATTGGCAGCGCCGGTCGGCCGGCAACCTTGCGAAGCGCCTTTTTCGCCTCGAGAAACGTCATGGAATTGCGCATCCGCTCATGTCCATGGTTGCCCCGGATACGAAATCGCTAGGGCTATTCACGGCCCAGACGATTGCGTCGGCGGCCTCCTCCATCGTCATCAACCGGCCCCAAGGTGACCGGTCCATCATGGCGACCTTCGCGGCGGCGGAAAGTTGCTCGCTCATGCCGCCTGAAAGCGTATCAAAAATTAGGCATAGGCAACGCATGTTCACGACGCTCAATTCCATGCCGAGAACCTGCGCCAATGTCGGCAAGGCGGCCTTACCGAGTGAATAAGCGGGCGCCCGCCACATGTGCCGGCCCCGACTGGCGACGCTGGAACCGATCAGCACGAGCATGGCGCCTGGCGATCCCGTATCGCGGAGAATCCCAGCCAGGTTCACTGCCTGTGCCAGCGGTTGGGCCATCCCGGCTTGGAGCGCGTCAGCCGGATTCCCAAGGTCGATGAGTTGCTGGTTGTCGGGCCAGGGCCACGCGCAATGGATGGCGCCGCATACGCTATTGGGTCCGAGCTCTTCCAGGAATCTTCCTCGCCCCGCCTTGCCGTCGGCCAAGTCGGCGCGTGAGACCGGGATCAGTTTCTCCCCATAGCGTTTCTGCAACGCAGTCCCCATGGCCCCCGATGCGCCGGATACGAGGATGAAGCCACCTTCGCCGCGGTTTGCCGACAAAGCCGTGCCTAGCCTGGCTTCACCGGTCCGGTCCTGCCCATCGACCGATGGGATCTTTGCCGTGTGGTAGCCGAAGGAATAGTGCGCTTCGACATGGCGCCGACCATCGGCGAGATTGGAAATCAGAACGTCAACCTCTCCCCCCTGGTCGGTTTGGCGGACGACGTTACCTTCGACATGAAGGTTGACGGGCGGAACCATCGGGGAAACGAATTTCAATCGAAGATCGTGAAGCAGGCATTCGGTGCCGGGCAAATGCATTCCGGCCATCCGCGAGACCAGTCCCGCCGTAAAGGCGCCATGTAGAACGCGCCGCTTATAAGGCGTGTTCGCGGCATAGGCCGCATCCGTGTGCAGCGGGTTCCAATCTCCGGAAATATCCGCGAAGGCGTTGAGCATGCCTTCGTCTACCGAGACATTGAACGAATATCGTTTCAAGAGGCGAGCTCGGTAATCAGCAGGGATACGGATTGATAGGAAGTGAACCGTTCCCGTTGTTCCGTGCTGAACTCGAGACCGAATTCGGATTCCACGGCGGCGACTAATGAGACGGTTGCCAGAGAGTCCCACTTCGGGCAATTGATTCGGCGCAACCCATCGAAATCGACGGTTTCCGGTTGGTCGAGGACGATAGAAAAAATTTCTTTCAGTTTTTCTTCAGTATCCGGGCTCATGGTCTGACGTTTCCGCTCAATCCGTTTGGGTTCGGTTCTTGCACGTTCCGGTTACCATTTTGTGGCCTGAATCTGCAAATCCGGGTGCGAAACCAGGCAGTGCCATACGACGGCTTGGAATGCTTCCGTATGGGGTGTTACGAGATTTGGATCGACCGTCGGGATCACGACGATGTTGTCGCCGACCTTGGCGGCGTGCCCGCCATCCCTGCCGACGACACCGAGAATCTTCGAGCCAACGGCCTTGGCAGCGTCAAGGGCCCTCAGTAGGTTGACGCTCACGTTTTTCTCAAGATTTCCGCCGCCTACGGAGAATACGAAAATTGCATCTTCGGCCGTAAGCCGGCTGATCTTCAACCAGCCTGCGAACACCGTCTCCCAACCCTCGTCATTCGTCCGTGCCGTCAATTCCGATACGTTATCCGTCGGCGCGTATGCCTCGATGCCGCAAAGCTTGCGAAAATCGTTCACCGCATGCGAGGCGTTCGCGGCGCTGCCCCCGACACCGAGTAAAAACAATCGGCCACCGCGGCTGCGCAATGCGACCAACTCCCGGACCATCGCTTCGATCGCCTGGCCGTCGATTGCGGCGGCAATTTCCTGGACTTGTTTCATGTAGGTCTGGGGATGTGCCATCGGGGTTCCCTCCATCTGCGTCAAAGTTTCTGCATTTCAACCAATTTGGCGAAGTGTCCGCCACTTTGTGAAAGTTGGTCGAACTGTCCTTGTTCCTGAATTCGGCCTTGCCCCATCACGACGATGTTGTCCGCCTTGGCGATGGTCGAAAGGCGATGCGCGATTACGAGAAACGTCGTTTGACCGGCGATCTCCTCGATCGCTGATTGGATCAGTTTCTCGCTTTTCGTATCCAGGGCGCTGGTTGCCTCGTCCAGGACGAGAAGTGTCGGTTTGCGGACCAAGGCGCGAGCCAACGAAATTCGTTGTGCCTGCCCGCCAGATAGGCGGACCCCCTGATCGCCGACGATCGTGTCCAATCCCCTTTCAAGATCCGCTATGAATTCGTCCGCGTTGGCAAGGCGACAGGCCTCCCTGATTTCCGTTTCCGTGGCATCCGGTTTAGCCCAGGCGATGTTGTCGCGAATACTGGCGTGGAAAAGCGATGTCCGTTGCGGGACGTATCCCAACCTGTTTCTGAAAGAGATAAGGTCAAGACTGTCGATCGATTTTCCATCGAGGAAAACCTGACCGCCGGTCGCGTGCTGAATTCCCATAATGATATCGGCTAGCGTCGATTTTCCGGAACCGGATTCGCCAACCAGCGCGGTCATTTTGCCTGCCGGAATCATCAGGTTGATGCCTCTGAGCGCGAAGGAATCCGGTTCATAGGAGAACGAAACATTCTTCAGCATAATTCCGTCTCTTAACCCCGCTAGCTTGTGGTCGCCAACAGGGACATGGGCTGCTTCCGCTTTCTGCCGAATGGCCATGACCTGTTCGTAGCTGGGGAAAAGAGAAATCAATTGCGACCGGCTTTGATTGATATTGGCGACCGTTCCGGAAAGGCGGTTGAAGGCATAGAGCATGACCGCGATTTCGGCGAGGTTGACACCAAAATGTCGTCCGGAAAGAAAGGTCACGAAAACAACAATGATCCCGATCGGTGAATGGAGCGCATAGATCGCGGATTGCAAGAATTGAAGGCCGATCGATGCCGTCCGAAGATTTTGAAAGGCCGCCCGGAGACGCTGTAGCGCCTGTTCCATATTTGCGAAGCCGATGATGAGGCGGGCGTTCTGCAACATTTCCTGGAGGGCCGTTGAAAACTCGTTATTCGAGTTTGTAGTTTCACGCCCGCATTCGTAGACCCGCGCACGAAAGCGTCTCAAGGGGATGAGCATAATGGCGGCGCTGGAAATAGCGATCGCTGTCACCTCCCATGAGATGAAAAGCGGTATCCACATGAGAATAAAGACCTGGGACACGGGAGCAATCATTCGGGTCAGGGCCGTGAATGCGTCAGTCACCCGAGACGTTTCCACGGTCAAGGTATTCATCACGTCACCTTGGCGCTGGCCCTCGATGAAGTTGATGTTTGATTTCAACACGCGTTCGGCCGATCCGATAATCATGTCGTGGCGAACGATGAACTGGGCGCGAAGGATCAAGTAGTTGATGGTGACCAGCAATAGGCTGTTGGAGATCGTCAAGCAGACAAAGATCGAAAGGTAAACGGTGACATTTCCATTGAGGCCCAAATACGTGACGACGGTTGAGACATAGGGCGTAATTCGATCGCTGCCGCTGTCTTGCGTCAAAATGCTGACGATCGGCGCGATGGAAGCCAGGGTTGCGGCATCCACGGCGACCAAAATCATTGCAAGGATCAAGTTGCCGATGAAAAGCGTCGGGTACCGTTTGAACAGTGCCAACCCGAACTGAACGATACTCACGAGAGTAGGTCCGTGAAGGTTTCAACGACGAACTCGGCGTCTTCGTCGGTCATGGAAGGGAATAATGGAATCGAAAGCGTGCCCGCATAGTGCCTCTCTGCCACGGGAAAATCCCGAACCTCGAATTTACCGTAGGACTTGTAGAACGGCTGGCGATGGACGGGGATGTAGTGGACCTGGGTCCCGATGCCGGCCTTTTTCAGGTCGGCCATCACTTGGGTCCGCGTCCGGCCAAGGGCGTCGAAGTCGATATCGAGCTGGTAAAGATGAAGCCCCGAACGGGCGCGTTCTTTGGGATCGGCTTGCGGAATATCGACGTTGTCCAGTTTCCCGAGGCGGGCATCATAGTATTGCGCAATCTCCAGCCGCCGGGCGCGAAACGCGTCTAATTTGGAAATCTGCGACAAGCCGAGCGCGGCCTGGATATCCGTCATCCGGTAATTGAATCCAAGGGCTTGCTGCTCGTAGAACCAGGGTGACGGCGCTTCGTTCGAGCCTTCGTCTGAAATCCAGCGGTCCGGGTCTCGTTCGATGCCGTGATTGCGGAACATCCGCAGACGATGGGCGAACGCGTCATCGTTGGTCGTTACGGCGCCGCCTTCTCCGGTCGTTATCGGTTTCACCGGATGGAATGAGAACACGGTCATGTCCGAATAGGCGCAACCGCCAATTGGTTGACCGTCCTCATACTCGCCGCCGAGCGCATGGCATCCGTCTTCGATGACGATACGGTTCGTCGCGGCGTTGCGAATTTCTGGCGAACCGGATGCCAGGCCCGCAAAATGGACGGGCAGAACCGCCTTTGTCTCCGGGTTCTCCGCGATGAAACGCTCGACTGTTGCGGGCGCCAGTGACCGGCTGCCGGTATCAATATCCGCCAGCCGCATGGTGGCACCGCAATAGACCGGCGCATTGGCGGTCGCGACGAACGTCATGGTCGGCACAAGGGCAAGATCACGGGGGCCGATACCTGCCGCCAAGCAGGCAACGTGAAGCGCCGCTGTCCCGTTGGCGACGGCGACGGCATGGCGCGCCCCCACCCGTTCCGCCAGAGCTGATTCAAACCGTTCGACTGCCGGCCCTTGCGTCAGGAAGTCGCTTTTCAGGGTGTCGATGACCGCGGCGATATCCGCGTCGTCAACCTCCTGGCGACCATATCCCAGGAATGTTCGTTTCAAGCGTTGACCTCGTCGGAGATCATGGTTTGCAGGGTCGCGGCATCAACCCATTCCGAGTTGTTGTCGCTGGTATAGGAAAAGTTCTTATCGACGGAAACTCCCTCGTGGCCGTCATAGAGATGCGCTTTCCCGGCCTCCCACATGAGAAGGCTCGGCTGGATGATGTAAAACGAATCGAACTCTCGGGTCTGCCTCGCCTCGTCTATCGGGATCATAACTTCGTGGAGTTTTTCACCCGGCCGGATTCCGGTGATCTCCTGCCGGCAATCGGGGGCCATGGCTTGAGCGAGATCGACAATGCGCATCGACGGAATCTTCGGGATGAACGTTTCCCCGCCATGCATGCGCCGGAGGCTGTCAATGACGAACTGAACGCCTTGATCCACGGTTAGCCAGAAACGCGTCATCTCCGGATCGGTAATCCGCAAGACGCCTTGTTCCATCTGTTTGCGAAACACCGGGATCACGCTTCCCCGTGAACCAATCACGTTGCCATAACGGACCACGGCAAACCGGCAGCCACCGTTACCGGCGATATGATTGGCGGCGACGAACAGCTTGTCCGAACACAGCTTGCTCGCGCCGTACAAGTTGATGGGATTGACCGCCTTGTCGGTTGAAAGGGCGAGAACCTTCTTCACGCCTGCATTGATTGACGCGTTGATCACGTTTTCCGCCCCCATCACGTTGGTCATGATGCATTCGATGGGGTTGTATTCGGCCGCGACGACCTGCTTCAGCGCGGCGGCATGAATGACCGTGTCGATGCCGCCCAGCGCCCGCTCGAGTCTCTTGACGTCCCGCACGTCGCCGATGAAATAGCGCAAATTGGGGGCGTTCAACTCGTCCGCCATTTCAAATTGTTTTAGCTCGTCGCGTGAATAGACGACGAGCCGCTTGAGATCGTGATGAGCCAGAACGTGTCGGACGAAGGATTTTCCGAACGAACCTGTGCCGCCGGTGATGAGGACGGAATGACCGTCAAGAGTTCCCATGAATGTACTTCCGATTCGATGCTTGAGACGTTTGATGAACTGTCAACAATGATGGTTCAGTGACAACAGGAGATGGAACAGGCGCCGATATTCGGTTGCCGAACGGACGCCAAGGCCGAGACGTTGGATACCGCGTCATTTAGCGGCCACTTGGTGGCGATTCACCATCTCCTCAAAGGCGTCGAGCACGACATCCCAGGTCTGGCGATCATCGACCTTGTCGGCCTTCAGGAAGTTTCTCATGAAGCGTCCATATACACGTTCCGTTGGGGTCGGTATGGGGATTTTTCGCGGCTGGTCGATTGCATCCCCGTTCATATCGATCAGGTCCTGTTCAAACCAACCGGCGAGATAAGCGATCGCATGCATATCCGCAACCGACCGAACGATTTTGCTGGTCAGAAAAAGTATCGGTTTCCTAAACGCAACGGCGATGGATACCGCGGTACTGCAATGCATGAGGACGAATTCGGAACTCTTGATCAATTCGGGTGTCGCGTTGATGAACGACGGTCGCCCACCGAATGCTGCCTGCTGTTCCGTTTCAGAGTAAGAAGACTTCGGGTGCAGGGCGATAACGATCGGTATGCCGTGGTCGCGTTCAATCTTGTCGAAGGTCTTCCGCAACTCCGCGAAATAAGGTTCCGGGTCTTCGCTATAGGCCAGGTCCCAGATGATGTGATCGGGCAGGCCCGTGATCCCGCCATCGACGAACACGGCATACTTCCTTTGGACCGGAACAGACTTGGATCCCGCCGCTTTCTTGGCCCACATCAGCTCGAAGCCTTCGACATCGATCTTACGACTGCGCCAAGGAAAGGGAAAAACGTATGTGAACGGGCTTTGGTAGGTGCCTCCGCGAATTTCCAACACCGGGCCCGCCAATTTCAAGTAGCTCGGTCCGACCATTCGAATTAACCGGATTTGCGCGGCGATCCGGTAGGCGAGCTGAATGGTGTTTTGCGTACATGCCGAGAAGAACCGGCCGAGATGCCTAGGGCTATGAATGCGGCAAAGCTGCAGGTTCGGAAATTTTCCCATATTCATGATCGCGTACTTGATGCCGCGATCGGCCATCGCGAGGTGGAGCCAGACGCTCTCCTTCCATAGTCCTACTTGGCAGATGACGAAGTCGTTCGGATTGATGGTGTCTAGGAAATCAAGGAATTCGTTCTGAGTCTTCGGCTTCCACAAGTTCGGGATGGCGTTGAAGTTCTGGGTTTCGATGTCCGGCTTGTCTTCGTTTCCGAGCAGGTTCCACAAACTAACGTAGTGAATGGAATACCCTCGTCTACGAAACACGTCCTCGCCGAAGCGCACGCGATCGCGTTCGGCGACGATGTGGTGGGTGAACATGATGCACTTCCGACCCACCTGCGATGCGCCTTCGCTATCTATTGAATTCGGTTTCTGGAGGTTCGTCATCGAAAAATCGGTATTCCATGGTCGGCAAGTCGCCGCGCCTCGCGCCCGGGCATGGGAATGGGCTCAGACGGAGTCCGTCATCTCGCGAAGAATGTTGGTATGGTCTTCACGTGGAATTTGAAGCGGGCCCGCGACCGGGCCGATGGTCATGTTCGAGCAGAACGCGAGCGAGATGCCCATGTCCGCCAAAATTTCCAGCGTATCGGTTGAGTAGGAATTGTTCGGATGGGACGCGATGCTCACGGGCGCGCCACTTATGTCTTCCAGAATTTCCTTGTTCGTCTCGTATTCGCGGCGCTGGTCTTGCACGCTCAGGTCGGCCAGCGCTGTCGGATGATGATGTGAATGCAGGCCGATCAGATGGCCATCGTCTGCCAGTTCTTTTAAGGCGCCGCTATCCATCCAGAGATGATTGAGCAGGTGATCGGGGTCGAGACCGGACGTGGCGATAAGCCTGTTCATGAAGGCGTAATAACGTGACTGGCCGAGAACCCGGTCGCGGACATATCGGAACAACCGGTCGTCCAGCGTGTAAAACTTGTAGATCGCGAGATAGGTTTCGGGATCGAAAGTCTTGCGGCCTTCTTCATATAGATCGGCAAATTCAGATTGGGACAGAGCCTCAAAGAAGTGGTCGTAGAAGGCTTGTGTTGTCGGGAAGCAAACAGTGCGGTAGTGGCGGTAAACTTCCAGCGGCAGCGGCTCTCCACGCAACGGCAAGGAGCAAATGAACCAGAGCGCGGTCAGGCCGTATTCTTTAAGAACCGGTAGGGCGACATCATGTTGGCAGCGCAGATTGTCGTCGAAGGTAATGCAGCATTGACCTTCCCGAAGATCGTTTCGGCGGTATTTTTCAGCCCATTCCTGAGCGCCCAGAATATTCTGCCGCCCCACGTGCTCGATGATCGCGGCGAATTGCTCGCCGCTGATCGCCCCGTCCCCAGCGGCGTGATCCGCATCGTGGAAATGATGGAACATTAGGCCGTGAGGAATTGCCACGGGCTTAATCTTCTTGCCAAACCGGTCGGCGTAGGGACCAGTCGTTACCCGACTTCGTCCAGATGTGGTCGCCGCGCCAACAATCGATGACCTCCCAGAACTCCTCTTCGCTGATGTCCGCGTAATCGAGGAAAACTTGGAAATACTTGGCCGGAAACTCGCCGTCGAATTTCTTGACGAGGGCGATACCTTCTTCGCGGCTGATTTTTCCGTCGCGGATTTCATGCGCGCTGTCGGAGGTGCAGCGCCCGATCCCAAATTTGATGAACGAAAGGTAGTAGTGAAACCCGTCGATCTGGTCGTCGAGGCTGGCGTACTTCGAATAGGTGCCTTCGCTGCGTTCCGGATTGGCGGTGAAGCCGGTGTGTTCCTTGGCGTGGTAATAGGCCTCTTGCGGATCCCAGAACTTGTAGTAGCCGAAGTAGCGCCATTCGGTGCCGTTCGACATCAGCTCGTCGTAGCTTGGGCCTTGGTAGGCTTGCAGCAACTTCAACGGCAATCCGTGGTCTTCCCAGAAATCCAGCGGCATTCCCGAGAAGGCGAACTTCATGTCGTCGGTGAACTCGCGCTTGGAGGTGTTGACCTCTTTCATGTCGCCGCCGTATTCCAGCTCGCCGTTCTCGCCGTAGAAGATCAATTGAACGCCATAGCGGACCGCCATTTGGCGCGGGAAATTCGTCTGTCCGTAGATGAATGGCTGGAACGGATCGCCCATGTGCTTGAAGGCGAGATGCATCAGCTTGCGGTTCACGGCGCCGCTCGGCGAGCCCATGATGTGGTCGAAACCCGAGGCGATGAAGGCCTGAAGGTTGCGCCAACCGATATCCGTATGGATGTTCGGCGCCCAGGTCACGCACAAGGGGTTCATGTTGTAGACGTGCTTGAGCTGATGGGCGACGTAACTGCCGTCCTTGCCGCCGCTGCAGGGGACGATCACGTCGTAGGAGCCGTCCGAACGGCGATGCTGATCGAGTAGGTCGCGCAATTCCCGGTCGCGTTCTTCCCAATCGATCGTGCGCTTGAATTCGGCGTAGGTGCATGCGCTGCAGACGCCGTTCTCGTCGAAAGTGATACGCGGCCGTTGGTTCGATATGGTGCATCGCTTGCAAAATTTGATTTCGTTCGGCAGCGAGTATTTTTTTAGTACGTCTTGTTTTTCCATATTTGAGTTCTCTGATTTATGCGGATGCTGCCCTAGGCGGGCGGGTCAAATACCGAAAGTCTTTGCAAGTAGGCTCAACCCTACCGCGCCGCTTTTTTCCGGGTGGAATTGGAAACCGTAGATGTTGTCGCACCCAATGATCGCGGGGATCTCTTCTCCGTTGACTATGATCGAACCCAGAACATCGATGGGGTCGGCGCATTGGACGCCGAACGAATGGACGAAATAAAAGTAAGGCTCATGTCCAAGTTGGCCGAGCATGTCGTAACCATTGCAAGCCTCGACGCAACGCCAGCCGATGTTTGGAATCCGGGTGCCTGACGGGTCTACCGGATCCGGCAAGCGGCGGACCTCGCCCGGGATCAGATCCAATCCAGCATGGTCGCCGAACTCCAGGCTTCGCGTCGCTAGCATCTGGGCGCCGAGGCAAATACCGACGATCTGGTCACCGCGGCGGGCAATTTCGTGCAGGGGGTCCAGCATGTCCAATTCGCGGATCTTCGCCATGGCGTCGCCGAAGGCGCCGACCCCGGGCAGGATCACCCGTGAAGACGCCGCTACGGCGTCCGGATCGTGGGAAACGAAATAGTCCAGGCCGAGAACGTCCAACGCGCGGCCGATGCTGAACAGGTTCCCGCGGCCGTAATCGACGACACAGATCATGGCCGCACCGCGCATCCCAAATCGCGTAGGCGCCGCTTGATCGTCGCCAGATCGCATTTGTTGTAGTGAAGGATTGAGGCGCAGGCCAGGGCGCTAACCTTCGTCGCCTCGATCACCTCGGCGATATGGTCGGCAGTGCCGGCGCCGCCGCAGGCGATGACCGGAACCGTCGTTGCTCGGGCGACCGACTGGATCAGGTCGATATCGAAACCGTTCTCGGTGCCTTCCGTATCGACGGAGGTAATCAACACTTCGCCGATACCCCGGGATTCCGCCTCGGAGATCCATTCGATGACGTTGCGGCCCGTCTTCTCGCGGCCGTTGTCGGTCATCACTTCCCAATGTCCCTGCCCGCGCTTGATGGCTTCGACGGACAGCACGATGCATTGGCTGCCGAAGGTCTCGGCCGCCTCGGTCAGAAACTCGGGCCGGTTGGTCGCCGCGGTGTTGATCGCGACCTTGTCGGCGCCGCTGCGGAGAACCGCCTTGATATCGTCGAGCGTGCGGATGCCGCCGCCGACCGTCATCGGCACGAAGATGTCGCGCGCCGCGTCCTGCACGATAGGCAGGATGCTGTTGCGTTCGTACAACGAGGCCACGACGTCCATGAACAGAAGTTCGTCGACGCCTTCGGAGTAGTATTTATGGGCCAACTCCCCCGGTTTGCCGACGACCCGCAGGCCTTCAAGGTGGATGCCCTTGATGACGTTCTCGCTTTTGATGTCGAGACGCGCGATGACCCGGACGTCAGACATGGCGGGCGGCGTTCGTTGCGGGCGCCGCCGCCTTGCGGCGCGGCTCGGGACGGGGCTCAGGCGATATCGACATGGGGGCTTTCCGGTGACGTGCCGGCGACCGGCAGCAGATAGGACTTGCGTCCGTCGGTGTCCGTCCGGGCGCAGTCGAAGCCGAGTTTGTCGTAAAGGTCGGCGACGGGATGATTGCTTTTCGACGGCACGAACAGACCCTTGATCCGCTCATAGCCGCGCTTCCGCGCTTCGCGGTGGAAATGCGCGAGGATGCCTTTCTCGACGGTGCGGCCCATTGCCCGGCAGGACAGGACCCAGGTCTCGATGGCCACGGCCCTGTCGTCGTCGGCGTCGCGAAGGCCCAGCACCACGCCGATCAGCCCGTAGCCGCCGAACTTGTCGTTCAGGTGGTAGGCCCAGGCCATGGCGCCGTCGGCCGCCAGAATCTCTTCAAGCGCCGAAGCCCCGTGCCGCGCGCCGGTCAGGTTGAACTGATTGGTCTTGGCGATCAGGTCGAGCACGCGGTTGACGTTCCCGGCGTCGATGCCGCACGGGCGCAGTTTCAATTCAAGCGAGGCATAGAAGTCCGACAGGTCGCCGACGTCGGTCTTCGCCTGCAACCGTTTGCTTTCGGTGCGGTAGAATTCCTGGCGGTTCTTGTCCTCCGCTGTCGACCGGGCGATCAGAAAGCGTCCGCCGGCGACCAGCTCGGGGACGAGGTCGATCGGGTCCGCGGGGAATTCAGGAACGTGGATGTCCGGATAGACCGCCCGAACCTCGGCCCGCTCGACGGGATTGTCGTCGATGAAGGCGGCCCCTCGGGACGTCAGGTTCAGGTCCGCGAGGGCGTTCCGGATGTTCTCCGATTTCGGATCCCAGTTGATTCTCATGTCGGCGAAATGGTCGGGGCGCAGAATCATCTCAGGGCGGTTTTCGAAAACGTCCAAGGCGTCCTGCCGGTTGTTCTTGGACAAGGCGACCAGAAGTACGCCTTTCTCATGTAGGTCCAACAGGAACTTCTGCAGTTTGAGATGGGCGAGTCCCTTACCCTCGGCGTCCAGGTCGACGCCCTGCCAGCCGACTTCGCCGACGATGCCGCCCCAAAGGGTATTGTCCAGGTCGACCGCGACCAGGCGCACCGGCCGGGCGATCGCCGCCGCGATATGCTGCGCCAGATAGTAGGCCATGCGCGCCGTCGTATCGGGATGGGCGCAAAGCTTCTGGGCCACGTAAAGCCGGCCGGCGTACCAGTTGTCGGACCCGATGCGCCGGATCAGCGGCTCCATGTCGACCAGCACGCAGCTTCCCGAAAGTTCCGCCCGCAGCACGTCATTGAACGCCCGCCGCCAGGACGCCGACCAAACGCCGCCATGGCGTTCCTCTTCCAACGGTTCCGGCAGGGTCACCACGATCCGCGCGCCGAGGGCCTCGCGGGCCTTTTCGACGATCGCCGCGAAACGCAGGGCAAGGTCGCCCGGGGTTTCCTCGGCGTTGCGCAAGGCCAGCAGCGCCGTCGTCAGGCTGATCAGGACGATGTCGGGGCGGAACGCGCGCAAGGCGCCCTGCGGATCGAGCAGGTCCATTTCGATCTGGTTGTAGCCGCCTTCGAAAATCTCCGCCTGAAAGGCCCGCCGGGCCAGGGCCAGGGTCAGGCCGCCGCACAGGAATTGCGACGAATGGTTCGCTAGGACCGCGATCTTCAGCGGCTTGCCGTCCCGCATCCGGGCGCCGTCGCCGACCAGGGCGCGCCACTTTTTCACAAGCGGGTTGAGCTTGCTCAAGGTCATGCCGGGCTCGAATCCGTCCAGCAGGTCTTCAAGGGTTTCGGTCTGCGCGCCGTTCAGCATGATCGATTCAGTTCGGGCGGTCCTGATCGCCGTCGGCCTTGGTGACGTAGAGGGCGTCGAGGCCGTCGGGAATCCCGTGCCGGGGATTGGTCCAGATTTCCAGGTTCTGAAGATGATGTCTCCGTTCCACCGGCGACAGGCGTGTCGCGATGGGCAAGTCCGTCGCCGGCTGCATGCCCGCCGCCTCGATCGCCGGCCGGCACCAGTTGGCGGAACAATAGTGGTCGGCGAACACGCATCCGGCATCGCGAAGGTCCGCCAACGCCGCCGCCAGGACGCGGCGCCCGTCGCGGGCACCGACGTCGTCCTGGGGAAAGAAAAATTCGGTCAGGCGGCCGACCCGGTGGTTGTCGCCGCCGCGCGTCCTTTCGATCCGGAAAATGCAGACGGCCGGGCGGTGGGCGTCGCCGGCGGCACGGACCAGATAATCGAACATGGGATGGTCGAGATACCGCCAAGCCAGGTATTCGGCGCTGCGGACGGTGCCGTAGGACAGACCGGGATAAAGCGACCAGTCCGGATCGTAGCCTTCAGGCAGGCCGGCCGCGATCAGGAGGGCGCCCGCGTCGTCCAGATCGGCGGGCCCGGTCTCTGGGGCGGCGGAGATGTCGACGTCCGGCTCGACGATGAAGTCCTGCATCTTGGCCGCGTCGAAGACGGCGACGAAGCGGGGGATGCGGTCGAAAATCCGGAACTTCAGGACGGTTGCGATCGGCACGTTCATGTCGCCCGCGCCTTGGCCGAGCAGGACCGGAAACTTTTCCATCAGGCGGCGCATGATCAGCGCGCCGGCGCCGCGTCGATGGTCCGCCGCCACCATCCAATTCGCCATCCAAGCCCCGACCGTCTGACGGGCGGTGCCGCCCCAGAACAACGGCAGCGGCTTGTAACCGAGAATGCCGATGAGCCGGTCTTCCGCATAGGCGCAGACCACGTTGGCCTGTCCCGGCGCATCCGCGTCGCCGAATTGCCATTCGAATAGGCGGCGGTCGCGCATGATGTATTCGGGCCGGTAGTTCTCGGCGAGAAAGGAGTCCATCGTGGGCCAATCCGACATGGCGAAGGTATCGACGACGTTGACGGTCTGCATCTTGGGGGGGCGTTGTCAGGTGGTCCGGAAGCTGCAGGTCGTGCGGCCACTGACGGCGACGTCGCCGTTTCCCTTGGTCGCAGTCAAGCGCAAGACGACGGCACCGACGGCGGGGCTGACCTGTTCGACGGCGGCCTCGAACGCGACGGTTTCGCCGACCGCGACGGCGTGGTGGTATTTCAACGACAAGGCATTGATGACCGTATAAGGGCCGGGCAAGCGCTGCCCGAGAATTCCGGAAAAGATGCCGGCCAACAGATAGCCGTGAACGATCGTGCCGTCGAAGCCCTGGCCCTGGGCGAACGGGGCGTCGAAATGAACGGGTGCGTGATCGTCTACGAGATCGCCGAAGCGCGCCACGATTTCCGGCGAGAACGTGAACTCGCGCTGCGCGGACTGGCCGGGGCTGATGTCCTCGATTTTTGGCGCCTCAAGCCCCATTCAAGCGACACCCTTCGCCAGCAGGCAATCGACCAGGTCGCCGATGTTCGCCATGGCGGCCAGTTCGTCGGTCGTGAACTGAACGCCGAAGGCGCCCTCCAGCTCGACGACCAGGGTGATGTGGTTGAGCGAATCCCAGGCTTCGACCTGATGGGCGTCGAGGCTGCGGGTCAGTTCCAGGGAGTCGTCTTCCAGCACCGTGCGGAAGATCGGCGTGATGGTCGTGAAAATCGTTGCTTCGGCTTCGGAGATACCTGCCATGTCGAATTGCGTTCCTTACGGTTATTTGGTCACGATGAAGGCGGCGTTGCGCGGAACGCTGTTGGCCGCGCTTTTCGGTTCGTAGGCGGGATCCTCGATCTGTTCCAGGACCTTGAACCCGGCCCGTTCCAATTGATCGACGACTTCTTCCGGTTCGTTGTAGAGATAGATGTGATCAGCGTTCGGCGCCGTCAGGGCTGCCGAAATCAGACCGTATCCGCCCGTCTGCAACATGCCCGCAAGCGCGTTGAGGAAGGTTTGGGGATCTTCGAGATGCTCCAAAACCTCGATGTTCACGATGAACGGCGCGGGGACCAGGTCCGACGGCTCGGTGATGTCGCGCAGCACGATCTCATAGCGGTCGGCGTAGCCGAAGGCGGCGACGGAGTTCAGGGTGTATTTCATCGAAAACGGGCTCATGTCGAATCCGTGTCCGCGCATGTCCGGTTTCAGGCCGAGCATTTCCTTGGAATAGAAGCCCGTGCCCACGCCGACATCGTAAAACAGGGACCCGCCGTGCCCGAGCACCAGCGGCATGAATTTTTCCTGAAAAAAGATGTGCTGCTTGTAATGGTGGCGCCAAAGAAAATGGGACAGCAGGATGCCGGGCAGATACAGGTCCATCATGTACTGCTCGTTCTGGTAAACCTCCTGCGCCGCTTCCTCGTAGGTTTTGGCGGCATACTCACGGGCCTTGTCGAACTCGATCTGGAGCTTCATCGCCTCGAGCGCGAACCGGCCGTAGCCTTCGACGGCCATGTCGAACCCATCCGGGTCGGCGGCGAAGAACGTCGCCATTTCCCGGTCGAAAAAGGATTCCCAGGAAGCGCCGAACTCTTCGATCTGGCGGTCGATGGTGCCTTTGAAATACGGGAACCGGGTGCCGATGACCTTGCGAAGGCGGGCAATATAAGGATGGTCGGGTGCTTCGTTCATCGCGTTCAATCGTTGACCTTCATTGGAATTCAGGGGTTGCCGCCGCTTTGGGCCTTGCGTTTCGCCCGTTCTAAATCTTCGATGCGACCCACGTCCAGCCAATATTCGTGAATGGGGAAGGCGGCGCAGTTCTTGCCCGTGGCGAGCCAGGATTCGAACAGGGCCGGCATGTCGGTCGTCCGGCCGCGGGGAATGTCGGCCAGGGCTGCGGGTTCCAGGACGTAGATCCCCGCGTTCACGAAGAATTTGTGCACGGGTTTTTCGTTGATCGCCGAGATCGAGCCGTTCTCGATGTCGACGACGCCGAAGTCGACCTGGAATTCATAGGTCCGGACCGCCATGGTTCCCATCGCGCCCTGTTCGGCATGAAAGTCGAGCGCCCGGTTGAAATCGATTTCGGTGACCAGGTCGCCATTCATGACGATCAACGGCGCCTCGGGCGGCGTCTCGATCAGGCTGAGCGCCCCGGCCGTGCCCATCGCGGTGTCTTCGGCGAGGTAGCGGATTTCGGAATTCCATTTCGATCCATCGCCGAAGTGATCGCGGATCTGCTCGCCTTTATAGTTGATCGAAATGTAGAACCGTTCGAACCCCTGGCTGACGAAGTTCTCAACGATGCGTTCCAGCAAGGGTTTACCGCCGACTTCGATCAGCGGCTTCGGCCGATCCTGGGTCAACGGCCGCAGGCGTTTGCCGAGCCCCCCGGCCATCAGGACGACCCAGTTGTCGCGCGCCCGGCTGCCGCGGACCAGGTCGTCGATGACGATCAGGTCGGTCACCCGGCCGCCGCCGTCGACGACCGGCACCTGATGCAGCCGCCGCGCCAACATGACGGTCTTCAGTTCCATCTTGTCGTGGTCGGGCCCGACGCTGAACGGCGCGTAGTTCATGGCGCGCTCGACGGGCTGGTCCAGGGTCACGCCCCTGAGAATGGCGCGGCGGATGTCGCCGTCCGTGACCGAGCCGACCAGATGCCCTTCCTCGTCCAGGACCAGCGCGATCTGCAGCACGCCGCGTTCGACGCTTTCGATGGCCTTGAGGATCGAATCCCCCGGCCGCACGATGGTGTCGCGCCAATTTCCCATCAAAGGGTCTCCCGTGCCGGATTGCCGACGACCGTTCGGCCGGCAGCGACGTCGCGTATCACGACCGCACCGGCGCCGCAAACCGCGTCGGCGCCGACCGTGACGCCCTGAAGCACCGTCGCGCCGACGCCGACATGCGCGCCGGCCCCCAAGGCGACGTTGCCCGACAGGACGGCGCCGGGCGCGACATGAACATGGTCCTCGACGGCGCCGTCGTGGTCGATACGGGCACCGGTGTTGACGATCACGTTCTCGCCGATCCGGCAGCGGGGCTGGATCACCGCGCCGGCCATGACCACCGTGCCGGCCCCGATCCGCGCATCCTCGGCGACGACCGCGCTGGGGTGGCGGACCGTCGCGAAGGAATATTCCCGGTCCTTGAACTTGTCGTAGACCGACCGGCGCCGCGCCGTGTCGGCGGTCGACCCAATGCCGAGGACCAGCAAAACCTCAGCCGGGTCCTGCGCCAGCACGTCGTCGTCGTCGCCGATGACCGGCGCGCCGAGCACCCGGGTGCCGCGGCGCGCGGGATCGGCGTCGGCCAGGCCCAGCACCGTCAGGCCCGCGACCCGCGCCGCGTCCAGAACGACCGTGCCGTGACCGCCGGCGCCGATGATCAGCAGCGGTCGGGTCATGAAATCAGCTCGTCGGCCGTGAAATCGCGCGACGCCGCGCGGCCGATCCAATCGAAATATTCGCCTGCCGGAATGCCGTCCTCGGGGCGTTTGACGGTCAGATTCTCGGCCGTGAAGGGTTCGCCCTTCTTGATGTCGCGGGCCGCGACCAGGCTCTTGCGGGCCGCCGATTTGTTCGCCGTTTCGCCGTCTCCCGGCCGCTTGATCCCGTCGCCGAGCGCCCGGCCGACCTCGCGGATGGCGGCGGTCATGGCGGTGAAGGCGTCCGGTTCCATGGACGCCATATGGTCCGGCCCGGGCATTGTGCGCTCCA
>CESQ01033183.1_pt1 | contig 106086 bp, 101 predicted proteins | sample 361401 | NCBI WGS metagenome assembly CESQ01 (sample SAMEA2622119, study PRJEB7988) | marine metagenome | isolation source: saline water (ENVO:00002010), including | reverse complement strand
AATTATGAAAATGGCCATCCTTCTAGACAAAATTCAAATAATATTTAAATAGTTATTATAAATAATTTTGGACAGTATTTAATCATTGTATTATTCAACTCCAAATAGACCCTTTTTCCAACTTTATTTTTTCTTTAAAAAAGAAGCGCGTACTCTTTTCAAATGACTTGGTGTAATCTGAAACGTAAAAATGGTGTGGTAAAAGTTTTGCTTCACTCAGCAAACCTTTTTCTTTTAGCAATTGAGCAACATGAAGAGCAACTACCTCTGCAGAGTCGATAACATTTACCTGATCTTTATAGTAAGATGAAATCTGCTTTTTGATTAATGGGTAGTGTGTGCAAGCCAAAATAATATGTTCTATTTCACTAAGCTTTTCATCGGAAAGGTAGGAGTCGATTACCGTTTGACTGATTTTATCATTGATAAATCCTTCTTCAATCATTGGACAAAGAAGGGGAGTTGCAAGTGATTTAACTAAAAGCTGATTGTTCTCTTCTCCAATTTTTTTTCGATATACATCAGACTTTATAGTTCCTTTAGTACCAATTACACCTACAGCTTTGCTCTTTTCTATCTTTGCCATAAGCTTAACTACGGGGTCTACAACATTAATAACGATCGCTTGCTCGCCAACAATGCGTTTTACTTCTTTATAGGCAATAGATGAAGCTGTATGGCAGGCAATAACAATGAGCTTGCATTTTCTCTCCAATAAAAATTTTGCAATTTCTACCGAATAGTGTTTAATTGAGTAGGGCTCTTTATCGCCATAGGGTAAATGAGCAGTATCTCCAAAGTAAATCAGTTGTTCGTTAGGCAAGTGATTTTTTATGGCATGAGCAACTGTTAATCCGCCAATCCCGGAATCAAAAATACCAATGGGGTTTTCCTTTTTTAAATTCGTTTTCATAAAAAAAGCAGCCTGTTTTAGACTGCTTCGAATTTATTTATTATTTGCTTTACTTGATTAGAGTAAGCCCAATTTCTTTTTCACCATTGGCATAATGTTGTCAGAATCTTTCTGGTAAAGCAAAACGCCAACTCCTGAGTCGAAAATATAGGTGTATCCGTTTTCTTTGGCAACCTCTTCAATTGCGTTCTTCGCTTTGTCAATAATTGGATTCAACAACTTTTCTTCTTTTTCTTGTAAATCTTTTTGAGCAGTTTGTTGAAAATCATTGATACGCTCTTCTAAGTTAGTGATTTCTCTAATTTTGTCCTGTTTAATTGATTCAGACATAGTTGCTTGCCCTTGCTGATAGCTTTGAACTTTAGATTGATACTCTTTTGTCATTGCTGAAAGCTGAGCTTCCAACTCCTGAGCATATTTCTTTATTTCTTCTTCTACCTGTGTTCTTTCAGGCATAGCTTGTAGCAATTCATTGGAGTTAATGTGTCCAAGTTTTTGACCAAATACGGTGGTTGTAAATAAAATAGCTACCAATAAAAGTGCATTCTTCATTGTTCTCATTGTTGTCATATTTAAAGGTGTAATATTAATGTTTAGTTGTTTATTTTCAAATTTTTTATCGTTCTTCTCCGGGTTTGTGTCCCATTCTTCTCAAAATATCATCGCTTTTGTCGTATTTAGGGTTGGTGTAAACCATGGTTAATCCGGGTGATGCCTTGTCGAAAATAATGGAGTATCTTCCAATATTTGCTGTTTCTTGTACAGCTTTATATATTTTTTCTTGAATGGGTTTAATGAGCTCTTTTCGCTTTTTAAAAAGCTCTCCCTCAACGCCAAATTTTTCTTTTTTAAATTCCTTTAGCTCATCTTCTTTCTCAATGATTTCTTCCCTTCTTTTATTCTTCATTCGCTCGGTAAGAAGAATTTCCTCTGCTTGGTAATCTTGATAGAGCTTATCAATTTGCTCTTGTTTACGTTCCATTTGCTTTTCCCATTGTTCAGAAAGTTCGTCCAATTGTTTTTTGGCTTCTTGATAATCCGGAATATTTTTTAAAATATATTCCGTATCAATGTAGGCAAACTTTTGAGCTTGCATTTGTGAAGCTCCAAGTAGAAGGAAAAATATTAAAACGATTTTTTTCATTTGTAATCAATTTAATTTACTGCCAAAATTGCTTTTACAACTCAGTGTATCATTAAAGTTGAGTTGCTCTCTTCAATTACCGTTCCAAAAATTACCATCCACCAATATTTCCTCCAATGGTAAAGTGGAATTCTGTTCGTTGATTAGGATCTGTTCTTCCCGGAACATCGTCAAATCGGTAACCCCAGTCGAGTCCCAACAAGCCGAAAAATGGCATGTATATCCTTACCCCAACTCCTGCTGCACGCTTAACGGCAAATGGTGAAAATTCGCTAAAATCAAACCAAGAATTTCCGGCTTCAGCAAAAGCTAAACCGTAAATAGTTGCTGAAGGATTTAATGAGAATGGATAACGAACCTCCATCGTGTACTTACTTACAATGGTTGCTCCCACTCGAGGGGATAAGATTCGGTTACCATAGCCTCTTAAAGCAATAATCTCACTTCCATCAAGGTTAAATCCACTTAAACCATCACCACCTAAATAAAAACGCTCAAATGGTGATTGACCTAACTCATTGTTATAGGATCCTAAATAACCGTATCCAATTTTAGTGTTTAAAACTAATTTTCCGGCAAGTGGAGTAAACCAAGAAGAGTTGAACTTCCATTTGTGAAATTCAATTAATTTATATCTTTCTTGATTACTCAAACCTTCGTAATCGTCTCTATTATCAAACAGCGAGAAAGGAGGTGTGATTTGCGCTGAAAGTGAAATGTTTGATCCGGTTCTTGGGTAAATTGGAGCATCAACCGAGTTTCTAGAGAAAGTAGTTTTAAAACTCAAGTTATGAGCAAATCCGCTATTGAAAATAAAGTTACCCCAGTTTTGGAGTTCGTAGTATTGGTAACTAATTTCATTATACAATTGGAAAAAGTCATCAGGACTGGTAAGTCTTCTCCCTAAACCTACTGAAAGCCCCCAAATTCCTAAAAACTGACGATTTGGATTAATGATTCTCTCTCCTTCAGAGTTTCGTACAAACTTTTCAACTCCATTGGTTTGTTGAGAGTAATAGCCGGTAACACTTAAGCTATTAGGTCTTCTACCTCCCACCCAAGGTTCTGTAAAAGAAATGTTGTAAGATTGGAAGAATGTTCCGTTGGTTTGAGCTCTTAAGCTCAATCGCTGACCGTCGCCTGAAGGCAGTGGTCTCCAAGCTTCTTTTTTAAAGAATTTTCTTGCCGAGAAATTGTTAAATGAAAGCCCCATAGAACCAACAACTCTGCCGCCACCCCATCCGCCGGACAGCTCAACCTGGTCGGAAGGTTGCTCTTCAACTACGTACTCTATGTCAACTGTTCCATCTGTTTGATCGGGAACCGGATTTACACCAAGCTTTTCTTGATTGAAATAGCCCAACTGCATTAATTCCCTTTGCGAGCGGATCAGGTCGGCTCTACTAAAAAGCTCACCTGGATAGGTTCTGATTTCTCGGCGAATTACGTGATCGTTTGTTTTTGTATTTCCTGTAATGGTAACTTCATCAATTCTGGCTTGTTGGCCTTCTCTTAATCGAATCTCAAAATCAATCGTGTCTTCCCTTACTTCTACTTCAACTAAGTTCGGTTGAAAGAAAAGATAACCATCATCCAAGTAGAGAGAGCTGATGTCTCTACCATTAGGGTCTTGATAAAGACGGCGGTCTAATAAGTCTTGATTAAAGATATCGCCCCTTTCAATATTTAGAATTCTGTTTAACTGCTCGTCAGTGAACTTAGTATTTCCTATCCATCGAATGTCGCCAAAATAATACTGCTTCCCTTCAGCAATCTCAAGTTCAATTACAACTCTCTTTTTACTGACTTGGTATACTGTATCGCTAACTACTTTAGCGTCTCTATAGCCTTGAGCATTGTATTTGGCTACAATGTTTTGAAGGTCGTCTCTGTAGTCGTCTCGAATAAATTTTGAGGGCTTAAAAATTCGAATGAACTTTTTACGCTTAGTATTTTTCATCGCTTTACGGATTTGGCGATCAGTCAAGACTTCATTTCCCTCTATAAATATATCTTTAATTTTTACTCTTTGATTTTTATCTACATCGATAGTAATGATTTTACTGTTTTTCAACAAACTGTCATCCTCTTGAATAATGGTAACTTCTGTGTTGAAGTAGCCTTTATCAACATAGTAGTTTCTTACTGTAGTTTTTGTTTTATCGAGAAGGTTGGGTGTAATTACTCTTCCTCTGTTTAAGCGAATGTCTTCTCTTAAAGATTCTTGCTTCCCTTTTTTTACTCCTTTAAATCTAAACTTAGAGAGTCTGCTTCTTTCTTCAACAATTATCTTAAGAAAGATGATGTCGCCGCGAACATCAGTGGCTGCAATTTTGATATCGGTAAATAAGTCTTGAGTCCAGAGTTTGCTAATTGCTTCGGAGATTTTCTCTCCCGGCACGTCAATTTCTTGACCAATTTGCAAGCCACTAATGGCGATTAGTGCCGAGTGGTCGAGATTTTCTGTTCCACTTACAGTTATTCCACCGATTTCGTAAGTTCTGGGAGAGCTATAATCAAGTGCTTCTAAAGCAGGGTCAATGGTAATTTGAGCCTTTGCCATTTGTGCTGTAGCCAGCACCAAAAACAAAACGATGATACTTTTTAATGAAAACTTATTCATGGGCGCTTTGTTCCTCAGATAATTGCTCGCTGGTTTTACCAAATCTTCTTTCTCTTTTATTGTAATCATCTATTGCTTCCAGCAAATCCTCCTCCCTAAAGTCCGGCCAAAGTTTAGGCGTGAAATATAATTCAGAATAAGCTAGCTGCCAAAGCAAAAAGTTGCTAATTCTATATTCTCCACTGGTTCTTATTAATAAGTCCGGATCGGGAATGTCATGCGTGCAAAGGTAGCTGTTGAATAGAGTCTCATTAACTTCCTCTGAATTTATTCGCCCTTGCTTAACATCATTTAACAGCTTTTTGGTGGCATCTACAATCTCCCAACGAGAACTATAACTCAATGCCAGCACTAAAGTCATGCCTTTGTTCCCTGCAGTTTTATCCATAGCAGCTTGCAACTCAGAGTAGCAATTTCCCGGCAATGATTGTAAATCACCAATGGCTTTTAAGCGAATGTTATTTTTATTTAGCGTTTTGGTTTCTTTACTTATGGTGTTTACCAACAACTGCATTAAAGCGGTTACTTCTGCTTTCGGACGATTCCAATTTTCAGTAGAAAAAGCATAAAGTGTTAAAAACTTTACTCCCGCCCTGGCAGCACCTTCGGTAACACTTCGCACCGACTTTACTCCATTTTTATGTCCAAAAACCCTTGCTTTGCCATTTTGTTTAGCCCAGCGTCCATTGCCATCCATAATTATAGCAATGTGTTGAGGAATATTTGGTTTAGTGGTTTTTTCAGGCATTCTACCGTGCTAATTTTAGGGGCGCAAATATCAGATAATTAAGCCAATTTTAAAAATTATTGTAAGCCGGACATGGTCCTATCTTGTTTACTCGATAAGTTAGCATGAAAATTGAACTGACAAACCAATCATTATCATAGGTTTTGCCTTGCTCATATGTATCGTTAATTAAATTAGGTAAACCGTCGAGATAATCTGTTCCTGTTTTTCTAAAACCCCATTCAAAAGCCAGGCTAAACCTTCTGCCTAAGCCTAGCTTAAATCCCGGTCCGAAAGAGTAAGCTAAGAGTAACTGATCGTCAACCGGCTCTCCAACTACTTCCGTTCCATTAATTAATGTCTCCGGATTGCTGTCAATCAAGTTTAATCCAAAAAATAAATAAGGAGAGAAGAAGTAATCTTCGTTACCAATGGCATAAGGTAGAAAGTTAAATTCAATGCTGGTAGCCAACTCTGTTATTTGATTTTCAAACTCTGCATTTCTAGCCTGATTAAAAAGCAATTCATTGTTAATGTCGGCTGCTTGAAGTGTAGTTTGCGAAAGTGTTGCTTTAAGACTGTAGCGCATATTTAGGTTGTATCTGAAAACGGCTCCATAAGTTAAACTTCCGGTTTCATTTCCGTAATGATGACCCGGATTAATTTCACCCAAGTAGTAGGATCTACCCAAGAGTATACCTAATTCAGTTGATTTTTGGGCAAGTAGAGTAGAAGCACTCAAGCTAAAAAAAATAAGCAATAAAGAAAAATTTCGCATAGCTGACTAACGGCAATAATTCAAAAAAAGTATCAAAGTTCTTAAAACTTCGGACGGCTTCGTCGTCTTTGGACAATTTTTCTTGAAATGGTAATCATTCCCGTCATAAATGTGTCGTTAAAGTCGGGGTTTCCTCTGGTTTCACCAACAAGTTGATTAGACCTTGGAATACCCACTTCCGGCATGGCGTGATAAATATTCGGATCGGACAAATAAGCTGCTTGATCAGCTTCTGCCTGAGAGGCACCATTGGCTAATTTTGCTTGTCTCAAATTATCTCTTCCATAGTAGTCTGTACTTACGTCGTCAAGATAGTCTGTAAACGTAAAGCGCATGGTGAACTCAAAATTTACTTGCCAATAGCGGTCAATGGTTTTTCCCAAGCCAATCCCATAGGGAATGGTCATTACCAGTCTATTGTATTTGTCAGGTTCTCCGGGCAATCCCTGACCTTCTGTGCCAATTGGTTGAAGAGCTACCCAGTCGCCGTTTTGATCCTGACCTTTGGGGTTAAAGTGCATTAAACCGATTCCACCAAAAAGGTATACATCTAAACCAAGACCTCGACGCCCTCTAACTCCTCTTAGGCGATATAAGTTTCCTCGTGCATTGTTGAGCATATAGAACTCGCCCATGACATTTAATTCAAAGAAGCCGGTTCTAAATCGCAAGTTTCTTCCATTTCGAAAGGGTTCTTCCGTAAACTTGTCATCTCCTCTTAAAACGCCCCAGGTTAAATTAGAGCGCAAGAAAACGTAGCTGTTAAGTTGATAGCGATATCCAATTAAGGCTGCCGGACGGGTGGCAGCTAAGTCTAAATCTGCCGGACCGGGACGACCAATGTTGTTGCCTCCCCCAAGTTCTCCTAAAAAGTTAGTAGCTCCTACGCCACCAACAATCTGGCGTCTGAATCTTTTCCAGCGCTGAGCCTCAGCCATTGAAGGTAGCAGAATTAATAGGGTTAATATGACAAAAAATAATCGCTTCATTCTAGCAAGGGACAAATATAAATAGTTTTATCAAATCAATGAAAATAAGTAAAATAAACTTTAAGTATTTCTTTTATCTAAGCCCCAGTTTAGCTTGCTTCTAAGGCTGCTGATGAACGATTGGTTTTCCAATTGAATTAATGCAACTTTAAAAGGGGCTTTTTGTAAGCGTAGTTTTTCGCCATTAATTAACTCTTCCGACCTAGAGTCCAATGCAATCAGATTTTTTTTAGCTCTTGCCTCAATAGTTATGTCAAGAATGGAGTTGTTGTCAATTACAATTGGTCGAACGTTTAAATTGTGTGGAGCAATTGGGGTAATGACGAAGTTTCCACTACCCGGCATTAAAATCGGTCCACCACAACTTAATGAGTAAGCAGTAGAACCTGTAGCGGTTGAAATGAGTAGCCCGTCTGCCCAATAGGTGTTTAAATGCCCACCATCCAAGCTCACATCAATGGTGATCATCGATGAGGTGTCTCTTTTTAAAATGCTGATTTCATTGAGTGCAAAATTGTTGTCGCCAAAATGATTAGAGTCGCTATTTATTTTAATCATAGAGCGATAGTCTAAACTAAAGTTCCCTTCATATAAGCTGTCAATAGCAAAGTCAATGTCGGAGGGAGGTGTGTTAGAAATAAAGCCTAAACGACCTGTATTAATTCCCAAAACAGGAATTTTTCGCTCGCGGACAAGTAAAATGGTGTCCAAAAAAGTGCCATCACCACCAATACTAATCATGTAGTTGGTTTCTTTGTTTAGTTCGTCAGAGTTGCTGAAAATTTCATTCTTTTTAACTTGTAGAATTTTTGTTTGCTCTAATTGTTCAGCAAAAAGTTGATGATATTGGAGTTCTGCACCTTTAAACTTTAGCTTACTGAGCAAATGCTCAATGTCGTGTTTATTCGATTGGTCAATATGTTTTCCGTAAAGAGCTATTTTCATACTGTAATAATTAGTGTCCTAAATGGGTGCTACAAAGTGAAGAAATAATCCGTTCTCTCCAAATTTATTGAAAGAAAATTCTGTTCGCAATACCATATCATAATAGGTGACAAAATCTAAGCCCAAACCATAGCCAAATTGTATTTCGTTGGCTAGCTTATTTTGAGGGTAGCCGGTTAAATCTTCAACATAGGCGAAGTCAGAAAAAACACCCAAATAAAGTGCGTAGTGAAATCGATTAAATCGCTCCCATGGCAGAAGGTTTAGCTGAGCATGATTGGGTTTTATTAATTGATACCTGAATTGTGCTTTTGCTAGTCCAATGTTTTGCCCATCAATTACATAATATTCATAAGAGCGTAAGGTAAATGATTGGCTGTAGCCTAAGCCATTTTGAAGCAAATAAGGTTGATTGTCGTTACTTGCCCAAACTCCTCGAAAGCTTCCTGCAGCAAAAAAACGCTCGGAGAGAGGTGTAAACTTTTTTATTTGAAGTTGAAAGTTGGTAAGGTCAACGGGACTTTCTAAAATACCCAAGCCGTATTTTTTTACACTAGCTGAAAAATAAGATCCACTTAAAGGATAATTTTTGGAATCTCTGCGATCGTGTGTAAAACTGTAGTATAGGCTAAAATATTGATGTTCTTTTTGATTACTTCCTAAATAATTTGGGTTGAGCTCACGAACTGTATCTTTTACCTCATTAAAATCATATTCAAACCCTAAGCGATGAGTGTTAAATATTTTAGGACGATATTGGTAGGTTAAGCCGGCAGCATAATTTCTAACAGCATCGCCTTTATCGCTTTTGTACTGCAAGCGTTGGTTGTCGAATGAAAGATAAGTGATTTGATCTCTTCGGTTGTAGGAGAAATCAATGTTTAAGCCGGCTTTTTGATTGCGGTTAATGTACGGAATATCATAGCTCAATTTTAATCGTTCAGTAAACCCAAACTGAGCAGTCGCACTCAGTTTTTCTTTTCTTCCGCGAAAGTTATGACGGATTAAGGTAAATCCATAATTCAAACGAGAGAAGTCTTTTTCTTCCCACCAAGTGTTAAAGTTGTTGTCGTCAATTTCAAAAATGGGAAGTGGAAAAGTATACCAACGCTCTTGTAAATGAATTATTAAAAAAGCTTCATCCGGATTGCCGATTGCTAAATCTACTTTTACAAAATTGAATAGGGAGGTGTTGAGTAGGTTTTTTCTTGACTGCTCAATTTCTGCAATTAACTCATCATTCGTCAGCGTATCTCCATTTTTAAAAGTTAGTTCTCTAAGCACAATGTGCTCTTTCGTTATTTTATTGCCAATGAGTTGTATGTTCTTAATCACTTTTGTCGGATGTTCATACAAGCTACTATCTTTTCCCATTTGGTCGATTTTGTAGGCCTGACCAAATGCAACAGTTGAAAAAAGAAAAAGCACGAAAAGTGCAATTACCTTAAACATGCATTACATATTGAGATAGTGGATAAAAGCATCGTAGCGTTTTTTAATGTCGTCTTCATACTCACTTTTGTGAAAAGAAGCGGCAACAGTGTAGTTATAACGCTCAAAAGTTCGAATAATCGCCGTTAAGTCTGTTTTGTTGATTTTAACGGTAACGTCCATTTTTGTAGAATCATCGTGAGTGAAAATATAAGAACTTAAAATTTTAGCCCCATTACTTTCTACAATTCCTGCAATCTCTGCCAAAGAGTAGTCGTTTACATTAAGCTCCAATTGTAAAATTCCGCCGGGATCTTTCATGGCGGCAAGCTTTGCAATGTTGTGCATAAGCACTTCTTGACAAATTAAGCCCAAGTAATTGCTTTCTTCATCTAAAACCGGAATTACACTCAATTTCTTTTCAGCCATTTTGCTAATTACCTCATAAACATGCTCAAATTGGGTGACATAAGGCGTTTCTAAAGATAAGCTATGATTGCCAATCGGCTCTTCAGGATGGTTTAAGTCTAAAATGTCACCTTCGCTAATTAATCCCAAAAACCGATTGTGGTTTACAATGGGGAGCTCACTAAGTTTATATTCCTCCATTAAGCGCAAGGCAGTTTCTCCGGTATCAGAAGTTTTTAATGGGGGAATTTCATCGCTTATTAATTCAATGGCTAACATTTTATACAGTCGTTAAATTCTTAAATTATAAACTAACTTTGAGGCAATACTACAATATTACAGAAAACTCATGACTAGATTAAGTGTCAATATTAATAAAGTAGCAACACTTCGCAACGCCAGAGGGGGAAATGTGCCGAATGTTTTACAAGTCGCAATGGATTGTGAGCGCTTTGGGGCTCAAGGGATAACTGTTCATCCACGACCGGATGAAAGGCATATTCGCTACAGCGATGTGTACGATTTGAGTAAGGCAGTTAAAACGGAGTTTAACATTGAAGGATATCCAAATGAAAAGTTTATGGACTTGGTATTGGAGGTGAAACCTGCTCAGGTAACTTTAGTGCCCGATCCGCCGGATGTACTAACCTCAAATGCCGGCTGGGATGTACTAAGAGAAGCTGATTTTTTGAATCCTGTACTAGATAAATTTCGGAATGCAGGAATTCGAACTTCCATTTTTATGGAAACGGATATTGAACAAATTGAAGCAGCAGCTCAAAACATAAATGTTGATCGAATTGAATTATACACCGGACCTTATGCAGAGGATTTTTCGAAAGATCCTGCAAAAGCGATTGCCCCATATGAAAAAGCAGCAGCAAGAGCAGATGAACTTGGATTGGGAATTAATGCAGGCCACGATTTGGATTTAACAAATTTAAAATACTTCAGAGAGAACATAAGCGGATTGTTGGAGGTTTCTATAGGACATGCGCTCATTTCCGATGCTTTGTACTACGGTTTAGAAAATACGATTCAACTTTATTTGCGCGAACTCAATTGGTCGCACGAGGAGGTTTAAAATAAGATTATATTAAAATGCAATTGAATTACAAGAAACTAGGAGAAGGACAAGCCTTGATTATTTTACATGGCTTATTTGGTTCATTAGATAATTGGATGACACTGGCCAAAAAATGGTCGGAGAATTATCAAGTTTGGATTGTTGATCAGCGTAATCACGGACAGTCGCCTCACAGTAATGAATTTGATTACAGCTTGATGGCAGAAGATTTAAAAAACTTTATAGAAGAGCACCAAATTAATCAGCCGATTATTTTAGGACATTCCATGGGTGGAAAAACGGCCATGGAGTTTGCCGTAAATTATCCAAATAGTTTAAAGAAGCTCATTGTTGTAGACATAGCGCCTGTAAGCTATCAAGTTCATCACTATGGAATTATAGAAGCTTTAGAGAGTGTGAATTTAAATAAAGTTCAATCGCGAAAAGATGCAGAGGAGCAGTTAAAGTCAAAAATTAAGGAGTTTGGTATACGACAGTTTTTGCTGAAAAACTTGTATCGGAAAAGCAAGGAGGAGTATACTTGGCGATTTAATTTGCCGGTAATCAAAAAACAAATTGTACCAATTAGCGAATGGAGTATTTCAGATAAAACTTATGAAGGAAGTACATTATTTATAAGTGGAGAAAACTCAAATTATATTTTGCCGGAATATGGTGCAGAAATAGCAGCCAAATTTCCCAATTACGAATTAGAAGAAATTTCCAATGCCGGCCATTGGGTGCATGCGGAAGCACCTGAGGAGTTTTCTAGGGCAGTAGAGGATTTTTTGGAATAGTGCTTTGTTATTTTTGGAACACACTTAGCTGCTGCAAGCAGGAGGTGCCTATTAATTAGTTTTTAACTCTCTTCTCTCTAAACAGTGAAGCAACCTTGTTTTTTTACTTAGAAGTCTAAAAAAAACTCAAACCTTAACTCTTTTCTTTATCAGAAAACTAGCACTTTGCTTAATAAACTTTAAGAAAATCAATTAGTTGATTTTTTGGGCAGCTTAACTGCGATTCCTATCTTGTGCTCAATTCATTCAATATCAATTAAATTAATTAAAGAAAATTATGCTATTAAAAAAAGTAGCCCTTATCGCATTTGTTAGTGTTGGACTTGCAGCATGCAACAATGGACAACCGGCAGATGAAAACAGTAATCAAAGTGAGGAAACTGCACCTCAGGAACAAATGCAAAATGAAACCCCTGCTAACCAGCAGCAACAACCTCCGGCAGGAATGCAAGGTCAGCCACAGTCTCAAGCTCCTAACTTAAGCGACGAAGAGTTGAAGCAGTTTGCTGAAATAGCCCAAGAAATGCAAGTAGTTAATCAATCGTTTCAACAAGAAATGATGACAGCAATTGAAAATGAAGGCATGCAAGTAGATCGTTTTACTCAAATTCAGCAGGCTCAGCAAAACCCTAGCCAAGAGAGTGATGCTTCTCCTGAAGAGATGAAGACATTCGAAGCAGCTAATCAGAAGTTGCAAGAAATTCAAACGACTGCACAAGCAGAAATGACTAAAAAGCTTGAAGATGCCGGACTTAGCCAAGAATGGTATCAACAAACAGCTATGGCGATACAATCAAACCAAGAGTTGATGATGCGTTTCCAACAACTTCAACAAGGAGGAAATCCTAATCAGGGTGGAGCGCCGACTCAAGGACAATAAATTTTAAACCTTAAAATCAAAATGTTATGAAATTAGTAAAAAAAATAGCAATTAGTTTTTGTGCAGTATTTGGGCTTACAGCGGTTCAAGCTCAAGTAAACCAAGTGCCAGCGCAAATGCAACAGCAACAACAAGCTACTCCTGATATTTCTGATGAAGAACTGCAAAAGTTTGCAAATGCTTTTCAGGAAGTTCAAGTAGAGAATCAGAAAATTCAAAAAGACATGATTGCAAAAATTGAAGAAGAAGGCATGGAAGTACAGCGTTTTTCTGAGATTCAGCAGGCACAGCAAAATCCAAATCAGGAAGTTGAAATGACTGCTGAAGAAGAGAAGGCAATTGAGAATTTAATGCCTAAACTACAAACAATTCAGCAAGAATCACAAACAGTGATGCAAGAAAAAATAAAATCAGCAGGCTTAACAATGAATCGCTATCAAGAAATAGCTCAGATGATTCAACAAAGTCCTGAATTGCAGCAAAAACTACAAAGTATGATGCAAGGATAATTGTAAGTAGCAGTAGTAGTTAATAGATTGATTAGCCAAAGTGATTTGTTCATTTTGGCTTTTCTTTTTTTAAAAGATTATGAACTCATATCATTAAGATGTTTGTTGAATGATTATTTTTACCTTTTATTTTTCAGCCAATGCCTAAAAAGCTCGTTATAATACCCACATACAATGAGTTGGAGAATATCCAAAAAATCATTGAAAAAGTCTTTTCACTCAAGGAAGACTTTAATATTTTGGTGGTAGATGACGGTTCTCCTGATGGCACAGCTCAGATTGTAAAAAGCTTGATGGAGAAGCACAAGGACAGGCTTTTTATTGAAGAAAGAGAAGGAAAACAAGGCTTAGGAACTGCTTATATTCACGGCTTTAAGTGGGGGCTTGCAAAAGACTACGATTATCTTTTTGAGATGGATGCCGATTTTAGCCACAATCCGGAGGACTTGGTTAACTTATATTATGCTTGTGAAAAAGACGGAGCAAAGCTAGCCATAGGTTCTCGCTATGTGACTGGAGTAAATGTGGTTAATTGGCCGATGGGCAGGGTGTTGATGTCTTACTACGCCTCAGTTTATGTTCGCTTCATTACCGGAATGCCCTTCCGAGATTCTACTGCCGGTTTTAAGTGTTATCACCGTTCAGTTTTAGAAGCCATTAAATTAGATCGGATTCGATTTAAAGGTTATGCTTTTCAAATTGAAATGAAGTTTAAAGCTTGGAAATTTGGCTTTAAGGTGGTGGAGGTGCCCATCATTTTCACTGATCGACAAGAGGGAAAAAGTAAAATGAGCACAGGTATTTTTAAAGAAGCTTTTTTCGGGGTGATTTACCTCCGATTATCTTCTCTTTTGCCAAATTTTAAAAAGAAAAACTATGAGTCAGTCAACGCTCATTCAGGGAGCTAATATTGTTAATGAAGGAGAAATTTTCGAGGGCGACCTTCGCATTGAGGGAGAGCGTATTGTAGAAATCAGCAAATCGGGCTTATCTGCTAAAGCTAACGAAAAAGTAATTAATGCTAAAGGCTTGCACTTAATTCCCGGCATGATTGACGATCAAGTGCACTTTAGAGAGCCAGGACTGACCCACAAAGCGGAAATTTATACAGAAGCAAAAGCAGCAGTTGCCGGAGGGATTACTTCTTTTATGGAAATGCCAAATACCGTTCCCAATGCTCTAACCCAAGAGTTATTAGAAGATAAGTACGCTATCGCAAAAGGGAAATCATTGGCGAATTACTCCTTTTTTATGGGAGCCTCAAACGATAATTTAGATGAGGTTTTGAAAACTAATGGAAAAGATGTTTGCGGTGTTAAAGTATTTATGGGTTCTTCAACTGGAAATATGTTGGTTGATGAAGAAAAAGTATTGGATAAAATATTTTCTGAATGTCCGCTTTTAATTGCTACTCACTGTGAGGATGAAGCAACTATTCGTGCAAATATGGAAAAAGCACGTCAAAAGTATGGCGAAGAAGTGCCGATTGAACAACACCCCATCATTAGAAGTGCTGAAGCTTGTTATTTGTCCTCTTCAAAGGCTGTTGAGTTGGCAAAGAAGCACAACAGTCGATTGCATATATTGCACATTTCTACAGCCAAAGAATTAGACTTATTTAGAAATGACATTCCCTTAAAAGAAAAGCGAATTACGGCCGAAGCCTGTATTCATCACCTTTGGTTTAGCGATGAAGATTATACTGAAAAAGGTACATTTATCAAATGGAACCCGGCGGTGAAGTCGGCAAAAGACCGAGCTGAGATTAGAAAGGCAGTTTTAGATAACCGCATTGATGTAATTGCAACAGATCATGCACCTCATACCATAGAAGAAAAGTCAAACTCCTATTTTAATGCTCCAAGCGGAGGTCCATTGGTGCAACATGCACTACCGGCATTGTTTGAAATGCACCGACAAGGTGTATTTTCATTGGAAGACATCGTTAATAAAACAGCTCATTCAGTAGCGGATTGCTTCCAGTTGGAAGAGCGAGGCTACCTCAGAGAAGGCTATTTTGCCGACTTAGTGTTGGTGAACTTGGAGAAACCTTGGGAGGTAAGCAAGCAAAATGTTCTTTCTAAATGCAAATGGTCGCCTTTTGAAGGTTCCAGCTTTTCAGCACAAATCGAAAAAACCTTTGTAAGTGGACATTTAGCTTATGATTTAGGTCAATTTGATGAAGGTGTGAAAGGAAAACGCTTAAAGTTTAATCGATGAGCATTCGTCTAATTGGCATAATAACCCTTTTTCTGATTTTTTCTTCTTGCGGTGAAAAAAAAGAAAATCGTCCTGATCATATATGGGATGAAGCACGCATGATTAAAGTGCAAACTGAGTTTCAGAAAGCAGAAGCTTATCTTCGCTTAGGTTATCAGCGCTTTGCAGACAGTACTTATGTGGCAGACAGCGTTTTTAATGCGGTTTTTCAAAAGTTTGAAACCAATCGAGCTGAATACGACAGCAATTATAGTTATTACCTCAATCATCCAAAAGAGTTGGAGAAAGTTTATGAGCAAGTAATCATTAATCTAAATGAAGCTTCGGGTGAGTTGGAGAAGGAGACGAAGAAGTAGGCTATAGTTAATGATTGTTCCTGTACAACTGGCAACTTTCCTCAATCACTTTATCCATAGGTTGAAACTGAAAGCCCAAATCATTTTTTATCTTATCCGCAGAAAAGCACTTTTGATTAAAGGCCGTATGTATGGTTTCTTTGGTGAGAATAGCTTTTTTTGAAGTGAGCAAAGAACGAATTCGATCTAAAACCAAAAGTATTTTGGCAAGACCTTTAGTTGTTTTGTATTTGGGAGCTTGTTTTCCTAATTCTTGGGCAATTTTCGAAAGTAATTTTTTAAAGCTGAGGTTCTCGGAAACTAAAATGTATCTTTTGTTGATCACATCTCCGTTCATTAGTAGTGTAGCAGCTTTTACTACATCTTTTACTCCTACAAAACCATTGCTTCCGGGCGGGTAGAACTTTAAACCGTCGGCTACTTTTTTAATAATGGTGGAGCTGCTCTCCGTCCAATCGCCAAAACCAATAATTGTGGCAGGGTTTACAATTACCACATTTAAGCCTTCCTCTGCTGCGCGCCAAACTTCGTTTTCTGCATAGTACTTACTAATTGAATAAGTTGAAGTGCTTTTCGTTTTTTGCCATAGCGCATTTTCGTCTGTGCATCGATTATCGGCATAACTTCCTAAGGCAGCTACAGAACTGATAAAACAAAGTTTTTTAACCTTAAAATCTAAACTTAGGTTGACAATGTGTGCCGTGCCTTCTACATTAATGTCAATCATTTTTCCGGCATCTTTCGATTGAAATGAAACAATGGCAGCAGAATGATAGACGTATTCTATTCCTTCAAAAGCATCTTTTAAACTAAAGTAATCCATTAAATCGGCTTGTACCCATTCAATCTTCTCGAAACAATCTAACTCATCATAAGCTTGAAAAACGGCTTTACATTTTTCAATTTTTTCTGCATTTCTATAAATAGCTCGCACCTTCTGATTAGCTTTTAAAAGACTAACTAATAAGTGACTTCCTACTAAACCTGTGCCGCCTGTGACTAAAATCATGCGATTTTTTTCTGAGCTTCAAAGGTAGTTTTAATTCACTAATTGTTTGAAGGTTTTTAACTCTTGAATCATTTCTCTTTTTTCTTAATTTGAATGTCTATAAATTATTAGATTCAATTATACCAATTAGTTTTCATTGTTCTATCTTTACTTTTTTCCATTCCCGATAGCTATCGGGATGAAAAAAGTAAACAAAAAAATCTAGATCTGTTTCATAATCTAAGTCTTTCGCTCCTAAATGGCGATGATTTCAGTGATCTCCAAAGATTTCCTTTGGAGCTTCTTCAATCATTAGCCCCATTTAGTTCGTTCCAAACTTAAATTATGAAAATGGTCATCCTTTTTAAAACATAGAGTAAATTATAAATAAACAGTTTATAGATATCATTTCGGGAATTCAGTTTCACAAAATAACTTTAAAGTTGGATTACTTTAGTCCTTTTTAACTTCTCTACTTCCCTTATCTTTGCCAAAATTTTTTACAATGGACTTCGTAGCAGAATTGGAATGGAGAGGTATGGTGCACGACATTATGCCCGGAACTAGAGAGCAATTACAGAAAGAAATGACAACGGCTTATGTGGGTTTTGATCCTACTGCTGATTCATTGCACATTGGCAATTTAGTGCCGATTATGTTGCTGACGCATTTTCAAAATGCAGGACATAAACCCATTGCTTTGGTAGGTGGTGCTACCGGAATGGTTGGAGACCCTTCCGGGAAATCGGAAGAGCGGAACTTTTTAACCGAAGAGGCGCTCAACCACAACTTAGAATGCCAGAAAAAACAGTTGGAGAAGTTTTTAGACTTTTCTGCTGATAGCCCAAATGCTGCGGAGATTGTGAACAACTACGATTGGTTTAAGGATTTTAGTTTTTTGCGATTTTTGAGAGAAGCGGGGAAACACATTACCGTAAATTACATGATGGCAAAAGATTCTGTGAAAAAGCGATTGGAAACAGGCCTGTCGTTTACCGAATTTTCTTACCAGCTGATTCAGGGATATGATTTTTACTATTTGAATCAACATAAAAACTGCAAACTGCAAATGGGCGGTTCCGACCAATGGGGGAACATTGTTACCGGAACGGAATTTATTCGCCGTAAATCCAACAATGAAGCTTTTGCGCTAACTTGTCCGCTAATTACCAAAGCCGATGGCAGTAAATTTGGTAAATCGGAAGGTGGAAATGTTTGGCTGGACAAAAGCAAGACTTCGCCTTATAAATTTTATCAGTTTTGGTTAAATGCCAGCGATGAAGATGCTGCAAAATACATTCGAATTTTTACCTTAAAAGCCGAAGATGAAATTCTTTCTTTAGAAAAAGAACATGCAGAAGCGCCACATTTAAGAGTTTTACAAAAAGCTTTGGCAGAAGATATTACCATTAGAGTTCACTCCGAAGACGATTTGAAAAATGCAATAGCCGCATCTAATATTTTGTTTGGAAAATCTACCGCAGAGGATTTAAAAACATTGTCGGAAGATGACTTTTTAAGTGTTTTTGAAGGTGTGCCTCAAGCAACGATCAGCAAAAGTGAGCTGGAAAAAGGAATTGAGATTATCGATTTTTCCGTTGAGGTAGCTAAAGCATTTCCTTCAAAGGGTGAGGCGAGAAGAATGTTGCAAAACAATGGGGTAAGCGTTAACAAAGAAAAGGTAAGTCTGGAGAAAACCTTAAATTTGGACGACTTACTTTTAGGACAATATATTTTATTGCAGAAAGGAAAGAAAAATTATTACCTCATTCGTATTGATTAAAAAAGCATTTTTATCGTTTTTAATTTTTACTGTTTTTATTACTGCGGCACAAGCACAGGAAAATAAAAGCAGTAAAGACAGAATATTGGTGGTTCCATTTGATCGTTTCGACTTTCAAACTGCTTACTCTTTAAGTGAGATTGCTACCGCCAACGAATGGTTAAGTTCGGATGAGGTTTTTGCTCACTACAGAGACTCTTTGGTTAAAAGGTTGTCGACTAATTATCATAGCATTTCTGCCTTTCCAATTCCTGCTTACGATTATGGATTGATAAAAAACCAACTTCCGAGAGTTTATAAAGAAAAGCCGAGCACACATACAGGTGTAGACCTTAGTTTGCTAAAGATGAATGATCGCTTGAGTTCGCTCTTGCAAAATTTATCAGCAGATTATATTTTGTTTATCAGCCAGTATGAAATTAGCAGCCGTTTAGTAGCTACGATGAGCTCGAATGAAGGCTCAAAGTTTTTGCCTTGGGCGAATCATGAAATTACTTATGAGTTGTTTGATGCAAAGGGGAAATTGATTGTCATGGCAGATCAGTTTAAAGTTCAACCCAGGAATCCCTACAAAGAGAATATGGATACTAAAGGAGTTTTGCTAAAGGAAGTAGCTCCAAATTATGAATCGATTCTAGAAGATATTTATCAAAAACTGCTTGTTTACCAAAATCAAAAACGAAAAAAGCCGGTTTATCGGTTGAGGTGATAGGTTTAATTTAACTTTTAATAGATTACTTGGCTTAATTTCGTACTTATTTACTTGAATTTGTGTATACAATAAGTATTTTATTCTATAGTTCATTAATATCCTTTTCAATTAAACGATATTTGTCTTTTACATCTTCTCCCGAATAAAAGTCAAGCAAATCTTTCTTTGTAAGTGTTCCTTGATTTAAAAAGCGTTTCAAATAGTCTTGGTTGAATTCCATTAAAAGGATTGATTTTTCCAATTGTTTCAAAATTGCTTTGTTGTTGTCAATGTTATTATGAACTAAAGATTTTATTGCCAATACTTCGTTGATATCTTTTATGATTCGGTTTACCATCATTGCTAAAATGTCTTTGTCGAGATCGATTTCTTTTGCATTTAAAGCAATGTCACGAGCCAACATATAGGCAATAGCTAAATTGGTATAATCTCCTTTTTGTGAATTGATAATGGCAACAAAACCAACTCCCGGAATGTAACCCACATTTTCAAAATTCTTAAGAATGGAATTTTCTACTAAGGAAATATCAAAAACAATCAAACTTACTTTACTGTCTCTGTTGGCTTGTGCTTCTATCAATTGACTCCAAGCTGTATCAGATTTGCGAGTAAAAATATTTTTGCTTTCAACTTCTCCTAAACGAACACTTTTGTCAAACTTACACTCAATAGCAATTTTTAAATCAGGTGTTCCGTTTACTTCACAGATAATATCACCCGTTTTGTTTTTGGGTAAATTGCCTGCGGTATTACCAGTTAAAAATGCACGGTCTTTTAATTTTTTGTCTAAAAAATATTGATTTAAAAATTCTGCGATTTCATCTTCTGCCAAAACGCCTTTAATAGTTGATTTGTAGAAAAGTTCTTTCTTCATTTCAAAAATCATCTTCAAACTTTCGAGTTCTGTTCCTAACTCATTTGATGTTTTTGAAAGAAAGGAGGAAATTCGGTCTTCCATTAGAGCCAAAACTCCAATGTAAATTGCTCTCAGCAACTTATCATCTCTTTCAGTTGCAGGAAGATTGTCAAAGTAATTGAAAACGATTTGATTTTCGATTTCAAATTCTTTGATTTCTATTCGTTTGAGTTGTTGATTTATTTTAAGCATTTTTAATTTGTTCTATTAAGTTTTCAATTTGACGGCAAACTGTTTGATAATTATCATTCTCATTTTCAATGGTTGAATTTGCTAGTTGTTTCAAGCTTACTGATAAGTTAGTATAGCTATCAAGGATTTTACGGCTGTCTAAAAATGTGTTGAACTGTGTTTTTTCATTCACTAACATTTCTGAAAAATCATTTAATGTATCACGAAATGAAGTACTGTTATTTATTTTATGATTCTGATTTGAATTACAATTAATTAGTTCTTGTTTTATATTTTCAAACAAACTCGTATATAGTCTAAAATCGCCATTTCTAGAAATCTTTGTAATTGCAGATGGACTTAAATTGAAAAGCCTATTAATAGCTATTTGAAGAGTTATAGTTGAGATTTCAGGATTAAGCTTGGTTAGGTCCTTTTGTATATGTTGTAAATTTTCTTTTACCGTATCAATTGATTCACTTTTATCTAAAGCTTTTTGGGTATTTGATATTAATGAATCAATAGTTTTTTTATTGGGCATTTCTTTTAATTTTTCTCTTAAATCATTTACGCTAAGAATATTTACCAAAATTGGAACAAATATGCCGAAAAGGGTCATAAAGCCGATTCCAACCGCCATATATAGATTTAACCTATCAATATCTTTATCAATGATACTTTCAGCTCTATTTCTTTCATTGAAAATTTCTTCAGCTAATAAATTCAGGTTGTTATTTATTTCTATTATAGCTTCCTTATTAAGCACCATTAATGAGTCCTTCTGCTTGATGTTGTCAACATCAATGAGATTTGTTTTTATTTTGGCTAAATGATTATATTGTTTATCTTTTTCAATCTTATATGAATTGAGATTTTCAGTGCTTTTCCACCAAAAGAATGCAAATAGACATATAAAACAACAAGCAAACCCAACAAATATTCTGGATTGTAAATCAAAGTTTCTTTTTTCGTTTGAACTCATAGTTAATTATATATATTTATTTCTTTTGGAAGAGTATAAATTAGATTCCAATATTTAGCCCCATCATTCATTGTTTCAGGTAAATCTTTATCTTCCAAGCTGAACATCCTTGCTAATAATGTCTTTTTGTTTAAAAGAATTTTATTTTCAGCACAATAATCTATACTAGTACTTTTCAAGTTGAATTCATCAATCGCATCTAATGCACTTCTAAAAATTAGATCATCGTGTGAGAATAAAATGAATTGAAGAGGCATATCGGGAGTATATTTATAGAATAGCCCAATGATTTTTTGTAAGAATAGTGAAAATGAATTTTTACTAATAAAATCACTCGCAAAAAATAAGTCATCCATTACTAATGGTAAATTTACTTTGTATCTCATTCGTGTTGATAGAGCAATACTGAGACTAATCATTAGACAAAATACTTTATATCGAAAGGTATTGAAATAAATATCTGGAGTTGTAGATTCTCCATTTTTCTGAACAATTTTTGCCATTATTACTTCTGTTTGAAATATTTCGCCATCAATATTTCTATCAATTTTTTCTAAATTTAGCACCAAGCTTATAGATTCTTTTTCGTCAATAAAATCATTCATTATTTCTTAGACAACTTCCTTAATAGATTTAAAGTAGCTAGTAACGATCTTATCCTTTTCTTCAATAAGTTTTAGATTGAAAAATTTAATCTCTTCTTTAATTCTTTTGAAATTTTGAACTTGTATGTCCACTGATTTCATTTGTAAGTTTAACTCTTTGATTGTTTTTTCGATAATTGGAATGGAAGTTTTATTTTCGTTTATTTCCTTTTCCAATGCTTTAATCTTTTCGTTAATAGTCATATTAGCACTATTACTTAATTCATCAATGACATTTTGAATCTGTTCGGTTCTTTCTTTAATGAAAGTTTTAATTTCATCTATTTTCGATGGTATAAATTCATAAATGAGATCCTTGTTATCAATCAAAAAAATTGAAAGCTTACTAAATTCAGTATCTGTTGGGAATTGTTTATCAGATAATTGCTTTATATAATTGAATAATTCATCATCAAGTAAATGAGGAGTCAATAACATCATCAATTCATCTTCTTTGTTTATTAAACTATCTAAACTTGTTTGTTTTGATAATACCGAGCGTTGATTAAAAAGTATTTCACTTAAGTGCTTTAATGATTGTAATGAATCAATTAAATTATTTGATAGGTTTCTATATGCAAGTTTTATTCTTCTTTCAGTTTCTTCATATTTTTTAAGGTTATTTATTCTTAACTTAACACTTCCCTTTATTTCTTCAATTGTCTTTTTAGAATCTTGGCAAAATGGACAGTCATCTTTATTTTCGGCTAAACTTAAGCCTTGTTCTAAAAACCCCTTTTCAATATTAATATCTTGAATTCCTGAAATTGAAATGTATTCTTGATATGCCTTTTGAAATTCCTTAATATCATTTTTTAGTTTTGATGATTCTGAACCTGTTAAAGGTGTTTCTTCTATTGTTCTTTTAAGTTCATTTATTAATTCAATTGTATTGATTGAATTTGGTTTTAATTCTTCCCCCTTGTTTAATTCATCTAGTTCAATTTGTTTTGACTGAATTAAGGCAAGCCTGTTTTTTATAGTTTCCTCATTCGCTTTAATCTCAGTAGATAGTTTGTTTTGCTGATTTAATTCTTTTCGTCTTGAATATGTTGGTATTTGTTCCGTAATTGACAATAAGTCTAAAAACTCATTAAGCCCTAATGCTTTTGCTATTATGTTATGAAAAGAATAATCTAATTTTTGATCTGATGTTTCGTAATCAATTCTACCATTTTCAATAATATCATACTCCGTAATAAAGTGGCTTATCGGGTTAAATACTTCAATATAATCTTTGGGAAATATTTTATTATCCAAGTCATATTCACCTTCAAAAGTTTCAATTTTGCAGTTAGGTTTTTCTAAAAGAGGAAATCTTTTTAAGTAATCCAAAAACTCATTTTCACTTATATTATTTTTTTTGGTTCTTAATTTTTTTTCTCCTATTTCATTTGCAAAAATCATTTCTAAACCTGCAAAAAGAGAGGATTTGCCTGTGCCATTATTAGCTAAAACAATAGCGTTATGACAGATTTCATCTTCAATTAAATTAATACCGTATGGTATGTTTTCACTCTCTTTAATTGAGGGTATTCCTCTAAGATTTGAGATTTCGATTTTTTTTATTCTGTAGTCCTTGTTTTTAAAAATATCTGGATTTACAATACTTTGATTGACTTCAATGTCTTCTTTTAATTTACTAAAATCAAATTCTTGTTTGTCCGAAATAGTAAGTAAACTCATTAAGCTGTCGAAAAAAGTACTTTTGTCCTTCAAATCAAGTCGAGGGTAATAAAAAGCTATTACTTTTGATAATACTCTTTCAGCAGAATCTTTTTGAGCAATATCGATTAGGGCTTTTCTGAAATTTGCAGTTTCCATAATTACAATTCTTTATATATTTCAATCATCCTACTATCTCCTTTTGAATACTTAGGTCTTGTACCCTCAAAGGTTTTATTAAGAATTTTTAAGCCATTCATTTTATCAATTGTAAATAATCCCCAATCTGGCACAATAATACTTTCACTTGTTCCGTCTACTTGAAATGCAGATAAATTTTCATTGCCCTTTGATGAAATACCAAATGTATGTGGCTCAACAACTCGGTAATGTTCCTTATAGAAAAACGACAATAGTTTTCTATTCTCTATCGCTTCAATAATTATATCGTTCATAATGGTTACATTTTTTGAAACTCATATCCTGCTTTTTTAATGTTTCTATCAAAATATTGACCGTGTGAACCTGCATTCATCAATGCTTCATAAATATTTTCGGGAACATCAAAATATTGATAAACACCACCGTGATTAAATTCTATTTCAAGAATTTCATTTTCTGCATCATATCCAACAGATGCAAGGTTTGAGGATTCTACTGATTGTCTTTTCATATTGCTTAATTTTTATTACTATTTAAACTCCTTGACGAAAGTTTCTTCCAAATACTATTCGCCAATTTTATTTCTTTTGATATTTAAATTTATCTTTTAGTTCATTCATAAAATAAGCACCTTGAGAAGGTGAACTCATCAACTCTTTATATACTTTTTCAGGTACATCAACATACCGATAAATCGCACCGTGATGAAATTCAACTTCTAAAATCTGCGCTTCTTTGTTATACCCAATAGATGCAATATTTGAAGACGCTACAGGAATTCTTTTAATTCCTGAATTATGGTCTTCTGAAACTATGGTTAGCAATTTTTTACCTAAATCAGTCGTGTAGTACTTTTGATCTCTACTCGTAAGCTTGTTGGGTATCGTGAAGTATAACCAACCTAAATCAATTAAAGGTTTTATATGGTTTTGGAAATTTTTTGTGTTTTTGTAAAGCCCGATTTTCACAAATATTTCATCCCTTGATTTTGGCTTTATACAATAGCTCAAAACTATTTTGGTCATATCGTTAATTTCTTCCCTGATGGCTTCTCTATCTCTGTCTCCAATTTTAGAGACAGAGAGACTGAGATAGGTGTTTATTTTGTTCAAGTCGTTGACCTTCTTAGCAATACTCTTGGATTCGTCAATAACTCTTTTGTCTTGAGCATTGGGGGCTAAAGGGTGAATCGGAAGTATACACAAAAAGTAAGCATTGTTTTCATCCGTCTCAAAAACAGGCGGTGGTGAACCATTTTCTTCCATACTACTATGAATAATGGGTAGTCCCGTTCCTCTACCTTCTGTCAATTTCAGTTCCTTTAAAAATCCACCTATTTTGCGATTTCTATAATCTCGTGCTACTACTCGTTGTTTTTTCAGCATAGCCTGATTAATAGGTGGCAAAGGACCAGGAAAACTCAATATTTCAATTTTATCTTTATGTATTTGAATCTCCACCGGATTTTCTCGCTCATAGCTCTTATGATAAACTGCATTGACTATAGCTTCTTCTAAAGCCTGAAAGGGATAGTTGAAGAAACGTATAGATTCTGCTTGTTTGGCTGATTTAACTACCAATTCTTCTATAATAGTTGATTTGAAATACTGCAAGATATCCCTAATCTGTTGTGTAATAGATCCAGTAAATAACTTTTCGGTATAGTCTTTTCCTACTTTATTTTTGTGGATTACCAAATCAATCTTTGCCCCTGAAAAAAAATTGTCGGGATTTTCATTAAACAAGAGTAATCCGGCATTTGTAGGACGTAATAGTTCGTCTGAACCTTTAGCTATCATTAAATGTCTGCACAATTCAGTAAATGGGATTTTTGTACTATCCCCATAAAGTGAACTTCTTACTTCTTTCAAATAGCTTTGAATCAAGCGCAAATTCAAATCATCTAGGGAGGCTGTTTGGTTGATTCGGTCATCAAAAGGGATACGTGCCGTGAGTTCAATAAGTCTTCTTTCATCATCAGAACCATCTTTAACTTTTACCGTTTTAGAACCACGTTTGATGAACATTGCTCTTTCTGTTCTTTTTTCACTTAAACTAACAGGAGCTTTGTAGGGTCTGTTATCTCCAGCAGGGGCAAATACAACCAATATGTGTTTTCCATTTATTAAATATGGCTGAAAAACAGGGGTGTAAACAGGGACTAATTTATGGGATAGTTCAATCAGTTTTTTCTGAATGTTATCCAATTCTTGAGCGTGTAAACCAATAGGTGGTAACTTAGCTTTCCCATTTTCTTCTTTAACTCCAATAATGACATAACCCCCATCCCAATTATTAATATCATTGGCGTATGCACACAAAGTATGAATGACATTCTCAGGATTCCATCCTTTTTTCAGCTCAATTCGATCCCATTCAACCGTGTTTCCGTGTAGTAATTCATCTATGTTTATTGGTAGTGCCATAATGTTTATTATACCAAATCAAAATCAGCCACTAATCCATTTGTCAATTTCTCATCAAACCAATGCCAAATTTCAAAGCGAGAAGTTCCCTTTTCCCAAAGAAAAAAATCCGATTCAATTTCATCATTATTGTTTATTGGAATTACTTCAAGCTCTTCCCACATTTTTTCTAATTCTGCTATAGTCATTTCTTTTAACCCACTTTTATTTTTCACTCTTTTTGCAACTTTTCGCAATGGTGCTTTGTGTGTTTTAATTCTTCTTAGCCAACTGCTTTTTATATGTATGTCAAAAATAGAGAAAGTTTTTGATTTGCCATAACTTACCCAAACAACACTTCTCATTTTCGTTCTGTTGTTAGGGTAATTGTTCTTTAAAAAGTGAATTTAAGACTTATCGATTGGTATCTGAAAAGTAGTTTTTGGGAGCTTTTAAAAAAAAGTAATTCAATATTTATCAAAGATTACTCATCTATCAACAACAAAAACGAAAAAAGCCGGTTTATCGGTTGAAATAAATCACCTCACCATCAGATTACAACCTCTCACAGTTGCACGATCAAAGCGACCTAAGACTTCGAAACTTCCATCGGCATAAACTTTTCCTAAGTCGTCGGTTTGAATAAAAGGACAAGAGTAAATATTTGCCAAATCAACAATGTTCAAGGCGGCTGTTTCCCCAAAGTTGGCATAAGAAAAAGGGTCGTCTTGTTTGCGTGCTAATACTTTCATCCATTGAGGAGCGTAAAACTTTCCATTGCCTTTCGAGTAGGCTTGTGAAAGCAATTCCGTCATACCGTATTCAGAATGAATGCTACCTAACTGAAAAGAATTACAGAGAATTTCGTGCAATTCCTCTCGAATAATCTCTTTTCGTCGACCTTTCATGCCGCCGGTTTCCATTACAATTAAGTTGGGATGATTCACTTTATACCTTTCAGCAAAATCCAATAGAGCAAATGATACTCCAATCAGCAATGTCTTTTGTCCTTTCTTGGCGAGCTCGTTAAGCGTTTCATATAAAGTTTGGTGGTTGTTCAAATAAAAACCACTTTGTTTATGCTTGGATTGTTGAATGAGCTTTTCAGCCATGTAAACCAAAGATGAGCCACCTCTTTCTAAATAGGAGGGAAGCAGTGCTAAAATGCAATAATCTTCTGCCTTTCCATAAAAGTTTTCAAAAGCAGTTTTAAAGCTTTTTTCGTAGATGGATAATTTTTTTACAAAGTGTTTGCTGCTAGTATTGGCAGTTGTTCCGCTGCTTTCAAAGGTAATTTCTGCTTCAAAACGATTGAGTTGAACAGTGTGACTTTTAAAAGTGTCGATGGGTAAAAAAGGAATGTCTTTTATTGACTGAACCTTTTCTCCCACTATTTTTCTGTAGTCGCAATATTGACGATAGGTGCTGTTGTGCCTATAGTGAATTTGAAATAAATCCAAAGCGAAGCCTTCAAAATCGCTTTCTTTTAATTGAAAGATATTTTGCTCAATAAACTGCAGCTTATTTTCGTTAAGTGAGTTAATAATGGGAATTTTAATTCTGCTTAATTTTAAGGCGTGAAATTATGGACAAAAATAGGAATATGCAGCTTGATTTTCGCAGCAACATCTGCTTGTGAAAAGGAAAGCGACTTTCCGGATGAGCCCGTATTAAAAACACGAAGTTTTGATAGGAAGTCGGAAGCTGTGGCAGTTTGGCGCATAGGTTTTACTGACGGGAATGGCGATCTAGGGGTTCGAAATGACAGCGACCCTGATAATTTCTTTGTGCGTATTCTGATCTATAAAAATGCAGTCGTAGATACTATTATCGAAGGGGAGAATTATCGAATTCCGGTTGTAAAAGGCATACGAACAGCTGCCGGCGTTGAGGGTGAAATTGCTTTTGAAATTGACGGAATCGATTTCTTTAAAGCTGCAGGCTATGATTCTCTTCAGTACACCGGTTTTGCCGTAGATCGCTCAAAAGATACCAGCAATGTAGTAAAAACGCCAATTTTTACTTCAACTTTATAAGTTAATACTAGCTAATTTTTCCCGCTCTAGCTTCGCTAATGCTGATTACATGATCGCCAATACTTTCTAAAGCAGCAAATAAGTCAGTGTAAATCATACCGCTTGCATGTTGATACTCGCCGTTTTCAATGCTCTTTAAGTGTCCTTTTCTTAGGTTGTTTCTAAAGCGATTGATTTCTTTTTCAGCATGGTAGGCGCCGTCTAAGTCAACTTTATTCATTTCTACTTCTAAGTTGTGCTGCATTTTGTACATCGCCTGATCTACCAACTTAAAGAGCTCAAGTAGGTTTTCTCTTTGCTGAGGAATGAAGTAAATTTTATCCTCATTCTTACGCTTAATTGTTCTTGACATGCTGTAGTTAATGTCGCCAATTGTTTCTAAGTCATCGGCAATACTCAACATTGAACGTATTTGTAATGAAGCTTCTTCACTCAATTCGCTTTCTGAAACTTTAGCCAAGTACCCTACTACTTCAGTTTCAATTTTGTCGGTGATTTCCTCGTACTTTTTAATACGCTCCAATTGCTTTTTAAATTTCTTCTTGTCAGTCTCAACTAATAGTTCGGATACAAAGCCGGTCATTCGTTGAACGAGTTTACCAAACTTCTGAATTTCTTTCTTAGACTCTAAAATAGAAGCTTCAGTAGTAACAACTGTTCCTGTACCAATGTATTCCAAGTGGAAGGTTTCATCTTCAATACCACGAGAAGGAACCAGTCGAGTTACGACTTTCGCAATGTAAGGTATTAGTCCAATCATTAACAATGTGTTAATTACATTAAATACCGTGTGAAAAAGCGAGAGTTGAAGTTCAGATTGTGATTTGTCGATATCCGGAATAACTGTTTGCAAGAAGTTTTGCGCCGGTTTCCATAAATAATCAATAAAATCTAAGAAGAAGGGGAAGAGTAAAATCATCCATATTACCCCAACTACGTTGAATATAAAGTGCGCTCGGGCAGCCCTCTTCGCATGGACATTGGCAACAATTGCCGCTACATTTGCCGTAATGGTGGTTCCAATGTTTTCACCCAATACCATGGCAGCGGCAATCTCAAAAGTAATAATGTCGTTAAACAATAAGGTAAGGGTTAGTGCCATTGCAGCAGATGAAGATTGAACGACAATAGTTACAATGGTTCCTACTAATACAAATAAAGTAGTAGTTAAGATTCCATAACCTGAAAACGAAGTTAAAAACTCTAATACTTCAGGGTTTTCACTCAAATCAGGAACGGCATTTTTTAAGGCGTCTAAGCCTAAAAATAAGAGAGCAAATCCTATAAAAACCTCTGCTGTTGAGCGAAGTACAGCTCTTTTAGCAAACATCATTGGAAAGCCAATGGCAATAATTGGCAGTGCAAAAGCCGATATTTTTACTTTAAATCCAAAGAAGGCAATTAACCAAGCGGTAATTGTGGTTCCAATATTAGCTCCCATAATTACTCCAATAGATTCAATTAGAGTGAGTAATCCTGCGTTGGCAAAGCTAACAACCATTACTGTTGTGGCGGAAGAAGATTGTACTAAACAAGTAATTAAAAATCCTGTAAAAACACCCAAGTAGCGGTTTTTGGTCATGCTGCTCAGAATGTCTCTAAGTTTTGAGCCGGCAGTTCTTTGAATGCCTTCGCTCATTACTTTCATCCCGTAAATAAAAAATCCCAATGCCCCGATAAGGGTTAAAAAATCAATGAATCCAAACTCCATGCGTGTGATTTATGTGCTAAAATGTGTGGCAAAATTAAACTAAAGCAGAGGCTCTAATGTTAACTAATGGTTAAGAAAGTAAGCTGCGACTCATTTTTTTTTAACACTAAGAGTTGCAAATTCAGTTATTTAATAAATGTTTAGCAATCTTAACTTAACAAATCAGATAAATCCGATAGCTATTTTTGTTTGTAAAGAAAGAAGATGAATAGAGGAACTTTACTAATGCTGGATGAGCACCGCCCTGAACTAAGAGATATAGCTGCCTTTTTGCGGAAAGAAAATTATGATATACAGAACTTTGACCGCTCAAATGACATTGTAAAAAGCTTCCAAAAATGGGATGTTGATTTAGTGATTTTACCTTTAGACTTGTCTATTCAAAAGGCATTAAAGCTTTGTTATACAATTAAAAGTAGTAGTTTTTCTGCAGATACTTTTGTGATCTTTGTTAGCCGACATAAGTCAGAAGATTGTGTTTTAGCAGCATTTGAAGCTGGAGCTGATGATTTTATGTACTTGCCGATTAACAGAAGGTTGTTGGTTCAAAAAATTCAAGCAATTTTAAGAAGGAGAAGATCATACACTCAACAAGCGAGTTAAAAGTTCAATGGAGATAGTCGGATTTCTTCAACCAGCGTGCTTTCCCCAATTTCAATCAACTGACGAATCAGCTTTGCTACATCTTCAACTTGAATCATTTTTTGACGTTCCACATTTTCTACTTCATCCCAAGAGGAGGTATTCATTGCTCCGGGGTATATGGCAGTTACTTTTACGCTTTTTGTTCTTAGTTCCTCTCTTAGGCTATCGTTCCATGCTTTTAGCGCATGTTTGCTGATGGAGTAAGAAGCCATTTCTTTTGCCGCTTGATGTGAAACCACTGAACCAATATTGATGATTTGCCCCTTTTGAGTTTTTATATTTTCTAGAAAAAGGTTAGTTATGTTGATTGCCGAATATAGGTTCAACTCTAATTGGCTTTGCAGTTGATTTAATTTTATTTCAGAAGCTAGTCCATTTTCAAATATGCCTAAATTATTAATGATTATGTTTGGGTAATTCTCTTGACTCAGTTGTGAGAGTTTTTTTACTAACTCTTCCTGCTTTTGCAAGTCAACTGAAATTACAATTGGTCTTAACTTAGGGTTAATTTCTTTAATCTCTGAAGATAATTTTTTCAGATTTTCTTGACTTCTTGAGCACAATATGAGTTGATGTCCGCTTTTTGAAAGCTCTATTGCAAGTGCTCTGCCTAAGCCTTTGGTTGCTCCGCTAATTAGTATTTTGTTCATGGTTATTTAGTTTATCAGTAGCAGCAATCACTTCTTAAAAAAACTCTTTATACAATCTAAGGCTGCACTTTATCTCCTAGCAAAAATAACTATCTTTGGAAGGCAGTAGTATGATGAAACACAAACGTATTTTAGTGGCACCACTCGACTGGGGCTTGGGACATGCCAGTCGCTGTATTCCAATTATTAGAGAGCTTCGTAAACAAGGAGCCCATGTTGTAATTGCGGCAGACGAACGTCCATTAGCACTTTTAAAAGAGGAGTTTCCCATTTGTGAAACTGTTCGTTTACCGGGCATGGATGTTGAATATCCTCGTCGTTTACCTATGAGTGTATTTATGGCAATTAAAGCGCCTCGGTTTTTTCGAACCATTCAAGAAGAAAATGAAAATTTAGCGCACATTGTTAGAAATTACCAAATTGATGGTGTGATTTCAGATAATCGCTATGGTTTGTATCATGAGGAAGTGCCTTCTGTTTTAATTACTCATCAGCTGTTTATTCAAGCTCCTTTTTTTAAACGATTGCTTAAAAGAATTACGGCTAATTACATTGAAAAATACAATGAATGTTGGATCCCTGATTTTAAGGGAGGAGATAACTTAAGTGGTGACTTGTCTCACCAAACTACTCACCTTAAAAACTTGCGTTTTATTGGTCCAATTTCACGTTTTATGGGGCAAAGTGAAAGGGAAAAAGAGAAGGGATTCAAACGCAAACTGATGGTGATTTTGTCCGGTCCGGAACCCAGTAGAAGTGATTGCGAAAAAAAATTATTTAAACAGTTGGAGCAAGTAGATTTTGAGGTGCTTTTTGTGAGAGGTCTAGTGGGAGCTGATACACATACGGAGGTTTTTCACCATGGAAAAGTGGAAATCAAGTCGCACTTGTCATCAGAGGAAATGCGAAATGAAATTCTACAAAGCGAAGTGATTCTGAGTAGATGTGGATACTCTTCGGTAATGGATTTAGCAGTTCTAGGTAAAAAAGCTATTTTTATTCCCACAGAAGGTCAAACAGAGCAAGAATATTTAGCAAAACACTTAAGAGCTAAAAATTGGTTTTACACTACTACAGAAAAGAAGTTAAGTCTGTTAAAAGACATTGAAAAGGGAAAGAGTTTCCCGGGTTTAAAAATCGATTTGTCATTGGATCAAGTAGAAACTGCAGTTAGTGATTTTTTGAAGAAGTGTTAGTCCTCTTCGAAGTTAATTAAGCTTACTGTAAAATTCTCCTCTCGATAATCTTTGTATTCTTCAAGCAGCCTTTTAAGCTTTTTAGACCATTCTAACTGTGCTTTAATGTATTGAGAAAAGTTGGTTTCTTGATCGTATTGATCCTGAGAGTTGCGGTAAATTTTATTCCAATGTTCTCCAACAATATTTTCTAATTTTTCTTTATAGTTAGACTTTGTAAAGTTTGCTTCTTTAAGTGCTTTTACAATTTTTCTTCGGTGGAGCTCAGCAATGTCAAAGTGAATTTGCTCGTGCTTTAAAAGCAAAGGTGTTTGTTCAGCTTTTTTTACCCATGACTCATCTTTTACAAAGCAGACTTGTATTTGAATTGAAATTTCACCTTCTCCATCAGTTTCAAAACTGAATGGAATGGCAATACTTGATAATGCAGCAATGGTTTGACCTTCTTTTGCTTCTGCTTGAAAATCTGCCCAGCTTAATTGAACGGAGTCAGTCCAAAAAATTCGATTGTTTTCTTGTGCTAAAAGAAGTTGAAAGTTTGATAAAAGTGCCGCTAATAGTACGGTTAGAGTAGTCTTCATGTATCAAAAGTAAGGAAAGAAATGCAAATTAAACTTTTGACCTTACACCAACTTCTTTTTTGATTTGATCGCTACAAACTCTTTAAGATAAAAAGGTTCAAAATAAGCGACATCTTCAAATCTTTTTTGCTGAAAAGCTTCAAATGCCAAAGCTCCCATATTTTTAGCGGAAGCTTTTTGCTGAATAAAAACTGCATTTTGATGAGATACTGTTGACTTGCACTTTTCTGCTCCATCACCTAAAAAACAAACTTTCCCTTCGTTTAAATAAGCTGCATAAGTATCTTCTTCTACAATATCAGCACTTATTTCTTTAAGTTGATTGAGCTTTTGGTCGTAAACTGCGGCATAAACTTCCATTCTTCTGGCATCAATCATGGGAATGAAAAAGTCTGCTTCGGTTTTATGGCGACGAATGGCTGCCCATGCTAAACTACTCAAGCTATCGATGGCTATTAATGGAATTTGAGCTCCATAGGCAATTCCTTTGGCCAAAGAAACTCCAATGCGCAAGCCTGTATATGATCCCGGTCCTTTGCTCACAACTACAGCAGCTAAATCAGAATAGTTTACAGATTTTCGCTTCAATACCTTGTCGATAAAAACAGCTAGGTTTTCTGCATGAGAATAGCTGCCATCTTCCTCTTCAAAATCGATTAATTCATCGTTTTTAAACAAAGCAACAGAACAAACTTTAGTTGAAGTCTCTATGCAAAGTAGGTAGCTCATTTTATTCTTTAGCTCGATTAAACAATTGATTTTTTTCTACCACTTCCACATCATCCCCGTCTTTTAACATTTTAGAAACTATGGTATATGGACCACTAATGATTTCGTCATTTTCTTCCAGACCTTCTTTAATTTCAATATGCATGGTGTTTTGAATCCCGGTTTTTACAAAAACCAATTTGGCTTTTTCACCGTCTTTTACAAATACACATTCTTTCATTTTGTCTTCTTTAGAGCTTAACGGACTTGGTTTTTCAGCTGTTTCGCTGGAATCTTTATCCTTTTTTTCTGCTCTGGTAGTTACAGACTGAATGGGCACGCTTAACACATTTTTAGCCTCTTTTGTTCTAACTTCTACAGATGCCGACATACCCGGACGGAAAGGCGAGCGCTTGCTGCTATCATTTTCCATTAAATGAATATAGGAAGACTGAATCATGCGAATTTTAACATCAAAGTTAGTAACCTGATCAGCACTTACTCCTTCCACTTTTGCAGAGTTAGCTATTTCAGTAACCACACCTAAAAAAGTTTCATCCAAATAAGCATCCACTTCAATTTCTGTGGTGTCGCCAATGTCTACGCGAACAATGTCATTTTCATTTACTTCAACAGCCACTTCCATAATGCTTAAGTCTGCTACCGTCATTATTTCAGTTCCGGCCATTTGCGCTGTTCCAACAACACGTTCTCCTTTTTCACGGTTAAGTTTTGTAATAACACCACTCATTGGGGAATAAATGGAAGTTCTACCTAAGTTTTCTTCTGCCTCACTCAAGGTAGCTTCTGCGCTTTTAACATTGTACTTGGCAGCTTCAACACTCTCTTCAGCTGCTTTTACTTCCGACTGAGCTACTTCAAAGTTTGCTTTTGCTTGGTCGTATTCAGCTTGTGAAATGACTTTGTCTTTGTATAATTTATCGTTGCGGTTAAAAGTTGCCTTAGCATTTTCAAATTGTGATTTTGCTTGAGCTAAGCGAGCTCTTGCGCCAAGCAAGTTGGCTTTTGAGGTATTTAAAGCCGCTTCTGCTCTATTTACCGCAGACTCCACCAAGTCAGGGTTAATCTTTACCAATAAATCACCCTGTTTTACGGTCTGACCTTCTTTTACGGGCATTTCAATAATTTCTCCTGAAACATCCGAGCTAATAATTACCTCCGTTTCCGGCTGAATTTTTCCACTGGCAGCAACCGTTTCAATGATCGTTCTTCGCTCTACTTTTTCTACGGTAACTTTTTCTACTCCTGCGCCTGATTTCCCTTTAATTAAAGCGATAACAATCAGAACCACCAAAAGTCCCAACAGTATAAATATCCATTTTTTTGATTTCATCTTATTTCTTAATTCGTTAATTGCTGTTTAATTGAATGGCTTTTCCTTGGTAAAAATCCAATACTTTCGATTTGAATATATATTCGTACTTAGCTTGCAAGAGCTCTGATCGAGCATTGTTCAATCGGTTCTTTTCATTATTAAAGTCAAATGAGTTTAACATGCCCACATTAAATCGCTCTTGTGTGTACTGAAATGAAAGCTCTAAAGCTTCAACCGACTTTTCAGCAGCGCGATAGCGTTTTAAGGCCGCCACAGCATCGTTGTGCGCCGACTCTATGTTTTGACGTAATTGCAATTTAGTGTCTTCCAAAGCTAGTTCTGCTTGCTGCATATTAAGCTTTGCTTTTTGAACATTTGTTCTTGCGCTCATTCCATTAAAAATCGGGATGTTTAAACGAAAGCCAAAAGAGCGGTTGTAGTTTTCTTCTATTTGATCCATAAATGCTTTGTCTTGATAAATAGGTCTAATGTTTGGTGATAAAATAACCTCACCACCTTGAGTCACATTCCCATTTGGCTGTAAACCTAAAAACTCTGTTTCTACTACTTCTCTATTTCTACCGGAGTAACCAGAACCAACCGAACCTGTTAAGCTCAATGAAGGACTATAAGCTCCTTTTGCTAGGGATTTACTTTTTTCGGCACTGTAAAGATTGTATTGAGCACTTTTAACTTCAGGCATTACTTCCAGCGCAGTTAAATATAGTGCACCTGGAGAAATCATTTCTGAAACACCTTGAAAATCGTTTAAATTGGGGGTTACAATTTCAAAGTCCTCTGCATTTTCCATGCGAAGCATTTGCGCTAAATTCAACTTAGAAAGCTGTAATTGGTTTTGCGCATTAATTACTTGTAGTTCCTCCGAAGCAGCCTGAGCCTCAATATCGCGTAAACTGCCTTCGGGAAGTGCCCCGGCTGCTACTTGTTTTTTTATGCGGTCAATTTGAATTTGAGTAACATCTAATTGGTTTTCTGCATTTTTAAGTAATTCTCTATTAAAAAGAATTTGTAAATATTGATTGGCAATATTTAGGGCAATGTCGTTTTTCATTTTTTCCAATTCATATTCACTCGCTTTTAAATTTGCTTGATTTCTTTTAACGCTATTGATGGTTTGAAAACCATTAAAAACAGTAAAAGTGGAACTCAAAGAAAACTGATTAGAGCGAACTCGGCTAGTGGCAAACTGGTTAGTAAAAGGGTCAATGGTTTGCCCGAAGTTATAAATATGACTGGCAAACCCATTTAGGTTAGGCAGCACATTGTACTTAGATGCCTTTAAATCTTGTTCGGCAATTTTTTGGTTTATTTCACTTTGCTGAACTTGAATATTATTTTCTCTGGCGTATTGAATACATTTATCTAAACTCCACTTTTTAGGCTCGCCTTCTTGAGCCTTCAATTGAAAAGTAGCAAGCAGTAGTGCAAAGTAAAATAGTAGCTTGAAGTATGGTCGGGCTTTAATATTCATTTTCAATTGAATTAAAAAGCTAAAGTAAGCGAAATGTAGGAATCATTAAAGCTCCTTTTTTATAGTCGGCAACTAAAAAAACTAAATGGTAAAAAATGAAGATAAATGAATTTAGGATTGATATCTTCTTTCAACTAATAAGTAAAGTGCTTTCACTAAGTCATTTTTAGCATCCCACTCATAAGTTGGTATTAATTGCTCTTTAAAGTACTTAAGCGCTTGCTCTTTATGTCCAAACTCATTTAAGATTTTTACCACTTCTCTAAACGCTTCAATATCTCCATCGAAAAGTTCATTTGCATAAAGGTAGCGCTCGTTTAAGCCAATGGCAGTCATTAAGTCGGCAATAGGCTGTTTGCGCAATTGCTCACTTAAACTAGGGTCTTCCTCTTCTGCATATTGCTCGTTTAGGTCAGGCAGTTCTTTAGGTTCTACTTCAATCGAAGAGATGATTTCTTCAGTTTTGGGCTGAGTTTCCTTTTTCTCAACACTTTCCTCTGGAGAGTGTGTAGGTTTGTCATCCTCATTTACTTCAACTTTTGAAGCCTTCTCCTCTGTTTCAGTTTCAGCTTCTTCTTTTTCTTCTACTTCAGGCTCTTCTTCAATTGTTTTTTCAACAGACTGATTGTCAATCAAACTTTTATTTACAGGAGGAGTATTCTCTTCCTTTTCTTCTTCGCGACTTGTTTCAATTTGAGGTATTTCTTTTTCTAAATGCTCTTTTTCTTTATAAATATCCTCAATACCAAACTCCTCCTCTTCGTGATTTTGTTCTTTTGCTAATAAATACTTTAGAATCACTGTTTTTTCGTGTAAGCGAGTAATTTTAGAAAGGATAACACTCAACTCTAAAATGGGAACATTCTTACTTTCAGTTAGTCGATCTGAATGCATCTTAATGTTATCAATTAAAGCGGTAATTTCTTTTCTTTTTTTCTGGCTGTCCATCATTATTGTTTTAGATATCTGCGATTAATAATACCTTTGCAAGCATCAAAAGTAACACATTCTTTTATCTTAAATGTTCCTCGAAAATACAATTAATTCCAAAAAGCGCAAGGGTTCCATCGAAGTGATTTGTGGATCTATGTTTTCGGGGAAAACCGAAGAGCTGATTCGCAGACTAAAGCGAGCAAAAATTGCCAAGCAAAAAGTAGAGATTTTTAAGCCGGAAGTGGACAATCGCTATCATGAAGAAGCGGTAGTTTCTCACGATTCTAATCAAATTCATTCTACTCCGGTACCTGCATCGGCTAATATTCCACTTTTAATTAATGATGAACAAGTGGTTGGGATCGACGAAGCTCAGTTTTTTGACATGGAGCTGGTGGGGGTTTGCAATCAGTTGGCTAATCAGGGAATTCGAGTAATTGTTGCCGGTTTAGACATGGATTTTAAAGGCAAACCTTTTGGGCCGATACCGGCGCTTTTAGCCACGGCTGAATACGTTACAAAAGTTCATGCCATTTGCGTAAGATGTGGTAACTTAGCAAATCACTCTCACCGAATTTCAAAAGAAGAAAAGTTGGTGATGTTAGGAGAAACCGAGAGCTACGAGCCACTTTGCCGCGACTGCTTTCAAGATGCCATAAATAAAGTATGACCAAAACGACTTCAGTTCAATCACCTACAATTATTGAAATTAGCCGAGAGGCAATCATTCACAATTTTCATTTTTTTCGCCATTTATTAAAGGACTCAACTCAAATTATGGCGATGATAAAAGCTTCAGCCTACGGAAATGGAGCTATTGAAATTGCAAAATTGATTGAAGAGGAAAAACTGGCAGAATACATTGGTGTGGCTTATGTTTCTGAAGGAGTTGAACTGCGAGCTGCCGGAGTGGAGTTGCCAATAATGGTCATTAACCCTTCAAGAGATAACTTTAAAGCAGTTGTAGAAAATTGCCTGGAACCGGAAATTCACCATCTTGACCAATTGCTTGCTTTTCAAACTTTTTTAGAGGAAGAAAATTTGACCTCTTCAGCTTATCCTGTTCATTTAAAAGTGAACACAGGAATGAATCGGCTAGGTATTGATCCTTTAGAAATTAACGAGCTGATTTCAGCGATTGAAAAAAGCAGTGCATGTAGCGTTAAAAGCTTAATGACACACTTAAGTGCTTCCGGAACTGCGGAGGAAGATGAGTACAGCTTAAGGCAGCTAAAAATATTTGAAGATTTTTATCGGAAATTAAAAGATAAATTGCCTGAAGATGTTAAGCTTCATGCCTTAAACAGCAATGGTATTTATCGTTTTAAAAATCACCATTACGACTTAGTGCGCTTGGGGATTGGTTTATACGGCGCTTCTGCTTTAGATGATTTGAAAGAGAGCTTATCTCCAATTTGTATGTTCAAAACTCGAATAGCACAAGTATTAAAACTAAAAAAAGGGGAAAGCATTGGATATTCCCGAGCCGGAAGAATGCCTGAAGACGGGTACATTGCCACCCTTTCTGTAGGTTATGCTGACGGTTTTAGCAGAAGTTTAGGCAACGGAAACTGGGAGGTGGAAATTGACGGACAGCTTTATCCAACTATTGGCAATATCTGCATGGACTTAAGTATGATTTACTTAGGAAACCAGCCACTTGAACTAGGCATTGAAGCAATCTTGTTTGGAGGTAAGAAAAGTATACACGAATACTCCGAAGCACTTGGAACGATTAGTTATGAAGCCATGTGTAGAATTGGTGAAAGAGTAGAAAGGAGGATGGTGTAAGTGAACTCACAAACAAAGCCTTGTAGTTGAATTCTAATTAAAAATAAAATTTAATTAAGACAAAAAAATCTCAATAAAGTTTTGATTTAATGAAATAAATGAGGATTCTTGTTGTTAAATATTTTTAACAAATTCCATTTTTGACTAAATCCAAACCAAAATGTCCTCTAAACTTTATTTCTTTCTCATCCTACTAAGCTTTTCTTATTTAAAAACAATTGCAAACGATAGCCTACTAATCCCTGAGTATGTAAGTTCTGCGAAACTAATAACTGAAGCAGACTCATTGATGTCAATTGACAGCATGAATGCCGCTTTAGAAAAAGTAGAGCAAATAAATCCCGGTGATACAAATTACTATACAGCACTTTTAAAGAAAACATATATCTTATCTCAACTGGAAAGATATGATGAAGCATTAGTTTTTTGTGAAGAAGGAATTAGCGCAAAAGAAATCTCAGATCATCAAGCTTTTCGTTTAAATAAAGGCTACACTTTAAACTTAAAAGGTGAAAAAAAAGAAGCAAAAAAAGTGTACCAAGAGTTATTAAAGGACTACCCTTTTTACAAAGAAGCTAGCAATAATCTTGCGTTTCAGCACCTCGAATTAAAAGAATATGACTCATCTTATGCCGCCTATAAAAAACATGCGAAACTTTACCCTTTTGACATAAATGCACACTTTAATCTAGGCGTATTTGCTTTCAATGAAGGGAACCTTACTGAAACTTTTTTAGCTTTTAATATGATTGTTCTGCTAGAGCCTTACTCAGATAAAGCATATAGAGTTCTTGGGTTATTAAATGAGCTCTCTAATAACACAAAAGTTGAAATAGAAGAAAAAGAGGGCTTTGAACTGGAGTCTACAGAGTTTGATGAGATTGACTTATTGATTGAAAACTACATTGCACTTAAAGAAGATTACAAAGTTCCGGGAGAAAATCAACTCTACTTTGCAAAACAAAACCACTTAATCTTCAGCCAGCTGATGCAAACAAAAGAAAGTGATTACTTTTTCAATAGTTATTACAAACCTTTTTATGAATTAGTGATGCAAGAAGATAAGTTTGAAGTAATGCACCTTTTTGCCTTAGTTCCATCACAAAATGAAGCACATAAAGAAATAGTAGACAAAAACTTTGAAAAACTAAAAGAGTTTAACAGTTGGATTAGACAAAAGTGGTTCAATTTAAACAATACGCATGAAATAAACTTTGATATCCTTAATGGAAAAAATAAAACTTGGTATTACTCTAGTGGAGAAATTGAAGCTATTGGAGGTTATGATAAAAAGAAAGATCAGCTTAACGGACCATACATTAGTTTTCACGAAAATGGCAATATTCAGTCAAAAGGAAATTATAAAAATGGCGAACAAGATGGCAATTGGAAAATATACTATGAAAATGGCATTTTAAGTCAAGAAATCAATTACAATCAAGGGAAGTTAGAAGGTCTAGCAAAATTGTATCACGAAAATGGTCAGCTGAAAGAAGAAATTCCATTTGAAAAAAATGAACGTAATGGAGATTTTGCAGAGTATTACATGGGAGGAAACATTTATAGAAAGGCAAAATACATTGATGGCTTATTTGAAGGTGAAGCAACTTATTTTTTCAAGAACGGAAAACCGGAGTATGAAGCTAATTTCTTAAAAGGAAAGATAAATGGCGAGCTAATTGAACGCTATGCTGATGGTAAAATATACCGCAGGGAAGAGTTTAAAGAAGGAGAAAGTAATGGGACTTATAAGATATTATGGGAAAATGGACAAGACAGAATAGTTTGCGAAAAGGCAAACAATAAATACAATGGCTTGTACAAGCAACTCTATAGAGATGGCACAATAGAAGTAGAAGGCACTTACGACGAAGGACTAAAAGAAGGGCTTTGGAAGTATTATTACCCAAATGGTGTTTTAAAGTTTGAAGATACCTATAAAAAAGATCAGCTAATAAGCAAAAAAGCCTATACTCATCATTCAACCTTATGGTATGAAAAAGAATTTAAAGATCGATTAATCAATTATATTTATTACGACTCTGAAGGCAAGGAAATTATTAGTGGTGGAGACAAGAAAAAGTCATTTAATCTAACTGAATATCACTTCAATGGAGTAAAAGCAAATGAAGGAGCTTATCATCCGGTGGATGGTAAAGTTGGGGAATGGCGATACTTTGATGAATATGGTAACTTAACTCAGGTTGCCAATTATAAAAATGACAAAGCCGAAGGTAAGGTAGTTGACTATTACCCATGGGGTGCAGTAGAGGGAGAGTACTATTATAAAGATGATAAACTAGAAGGTATTCATAAGACTTATTATGGACATGCACAACTAAAAAGAATAGGATACTTTGAAGATGGAGAATCAAATGGAGTTTGGAAATCATTCTATCCTGATGGTACAATTAAAACAGAAAGCTATTACCTAAATGGTGAAATAAAAGGAGCTTACAAATATTATACAGTAAACGGCAAACTAGATCGTGTAGACTACTATAAAGATGGATTTTTACAAGGAGTAGTATGTTACGATACTTCAGAGAGTATAATGTCTGAGTCGCAGTTTGAAGATGGAATTGGTGTTTATGAACTAATGCACTATAATGGCAAAATAGCATTTAAAGGGAAGTATATATTAAACTCCTCAGAAGGTGAGTACATTTGGCATTACCCAAATGGGAAACTGAATACTCAAGGAAATTACATCAACGATACAAAGGTAGGTGAATGGAAATGGTTCTATGAAGATGGCACTTTAAAAGAAGCTGGCAGTTATGAAAACGGAAGGCATAATGGAGCATGGAAAGAGTACTATGATAATGGTCAAATCTCAGATGAATCAAATTACGCTTATGGAGATCTTCATGGAGTTGATAAAGACTTTTATAAAAATGGGAATCTTTCTCAAGAAATCGAATATGTTTACGGAGAGATATTTGGTGAACACAAGTTTTTTGGTCCAAATGGGAGTTTACAACTATCGAGAATATACGACAAGGGAATTCTTCAACAATACTATTACTTAAATGCAGATAGTCAGAAAATTGAGATTGATATTCCAAAAGGTTCTATAGAGGTAAAAGCAAAATACAGCAATGGAAATATTTCCAGAGTTTTTACGATGAAAAACGGTTACTTTATTGGAGATTATAAAATCTACTACGAAAACGGCAAGCCTTACATTGAATATCAGCTGAAAAATGACCAACGAGATGGACAATACAAGGTTTATTATGAAAACGGTCAATTAAAATCTTCTATTTCATACAAAAACGGATATTTAGATGGAGAAAATACTGAGTACTATGAAAATGGGAAACTCAAAGAAAAAGTCATTTATGTTAATGATGAGAAGCATGGAGATGAATCTAAATACGACGAAAATGGCAAATTAATTTCAAAGACAAGATATTACAATGGCGAAAAAGTGCTTTAAAAAAATACTCCTCACTTCTTTATTTCTTATTAATTATACGCTTGTTACAGCTCAAATTTCGAATAAATTCTTTTATCAAGATTTAAAAGAGAAATTGCCTAATGACTCTTATGTTGTATTGGAAATTAATCACAAAGATGTAATCGAAATTGAGGATAACAAACCTCAAGTGTACTCCTATTTTAATGAGAAGCTGCTCTCTCTAAATAAGAACGCCATTGGAATGTCAAAAAGGTCAATGAGCTTTAACTTTTTTACTGAGATTACTGATATATCGGCAACTGCATATATTCCTAAAGGAAGAGGATATAAACGGAAAAAAGTTAAAGAATTTACTGAGAAAGAAGTAATTGCTCAAAATAGTGTAAGCTTTTACAGCGGACAGAAAGAACTAGAATTTAATTTTGAAGACCTTAGAGAAGGTGCTGTAACTGAAATCAATACTACAAAGAAAATAAAGGATTATCGATTAATTAATAATACAGGAATTAGCAGAAACTATTATATTAAAAATAGCAGCTATACTATTAAAGTTGACAATAGAGTAGACTTAGGTGTGCATCAATTCAACATGAATGATAGTTGTATTACTTACTCAAAAAGTAGTGATAAAAAGTACACCTATCACAAATGGGAAATTAATCAATGTGACAAGCAAAAAGTTCACGGTGATGAGTCAAATACTTTGTACTACAGACCAACCATAGAACCTTATATAAAATCTTACACTATTGATGGAGAAAAAACAGAAGTTTTTGACAATTTAGATGGATTATATAGTTGGTATAGTAGCCTGATTAAAGAAGTAGATTTTACAAAGAGTACTGAAATAAAACAACTAGCCGACTCAATTACAAAAGACATCAGCAGTGAAAAAGAAAAAGTAAAAGCAGTTTATAAATGGGTGCAAAACAACATTAAATACATTGCTCTGGGTGATGGATATGGAGGTTTTGTACCAAGAGACCCGGATTTGGTTTTACAAAGAAGGTATGGAGATTGTAAAGACATGAGCAGTATAACCATCAGCTTGCTAGATCAAATTGGGATTAAGTCACATTTTACATGGGTGGGGACAAGAAAAATTCCATTCTCTTACAAAGAAGTTTCTACCCCTTTAGTAGACAACCATATGATTGTTAGTTATTATGATAAAGAAGGTCAAGTTTATTATTTAGATCCGACAGATGCTACTCTAGAGATGAACGCCCCTTCTGCATTTATACAAGGGAAGGAAGTGTTGATTGGATTAAACGAAAAATCTTATAAAATTGATACTGTTCCTATTATTGCTCCACACAAAAACTTTGAACTAGATACGGCTTATTTAAATATTCATGAAAGTAGTTTTTCCGGTAGTGGAAAACTCTATTTTGGTGGTTATTTAGCCTCTGATATTCTTTATGACTTTATGGAGAGAGATAGTTCTAAACAATTGGATTTAATGAACTATGCTTTTGGGAAAGGAAACAATAAGTACTATACAAAGTCTTTCAAATTAAACTATATAGAGGAAAGAAATGATAGTTTAGTAATTGATTACAAATTTGAAATTCCTAGTTACATAAACCACTTGGGTGAAGATATTTATTTTAATCCAAATTTAACTCAACAATTAAAGCTATACAAAGTTGATGAAAAGCAAAATATACCTTACCTGTTTCAGTATAATAACACCTTAGAAAAAGTATACTTCTTTGAAATCCCTAAAAACTATCTTGTAAAACACATTGCGGAAGATTTTAAGCTTTCTAATGATCTTTTAGATTGCACTATTGAGTATGAAGTTACAGCTAATCAAATTAGCTATCATCTAACCTTTATTCAAAAAGTAATAAAACTTGAAACTGAAGAGGTGGAAAAATGGAACAATTCTATTCAAAAAATTACAAATGAACTTAATAACACCATTAAACTTAGTAAATCATGATTAAATCGCTTAACAATTATATATGTATTGCCGGCTTATTTATTTACAGTTTACCTACAGTAAATGCACAAGAATACAAAGAATTCGAATTTAGTAAAGAGCCTGAATTTGAAATTTCAGAGAGTCAGAAGATGCTAGATGAAGCATTACTTACTTATAAATATTCAACTGAATACATTGTTAATGAGGAAGCTGAACAGCAGTTTACCTTTGTATACTCTGTAAAGCTGGTTAATTCAGACAAGGCGATAGAACGAAATAATAAAATTTACTTGACCATTGGAGAAGGTTCAAACTATCATTTTCAAAAGGCCAGAGTAATCTCCCCTTCCGGAAAAATTACTGAACTAAAAAAGGAAGACGTAAAAGTGGGAGTTTACGATGATGAAGGAGAGGAACAAAAGTATTATTACTATGCCTTAGAGGGTCTGGAAAAAGGGAGTATTATAGAAAGAGCAACGTATCGACAAAATAACTCCTACTATTACGGTTCGTTAATTTATTTACAAAGTGATGTTGTCGCATTTAACCAAGAGTTTGAACTACTTTGCCCACCTCATCTGGAGTTTTCTGTAGTGCCGGTTAATAATGCACCTGAAGCAGTAAGAGATACAAGTATTGAAGAAAAAAACAGATGGACTGTAACGCTTGATTCAGCAGATAAAATACTTGATCAGCCCTATTTATATCCAAATACGGTAAAACAAGGGGTTCTATTTAAATTAGATCGAAATAATGCTACAAACAGAGGAGATATAACCACTTATGCTAATGTGAATGAAAACGTTTACACTTCTGTTTTCCCTGAACTTTCTAAAAAAGCTCAAAAAAGGATTGACCAAATTGCCAAAAACATAAAGTTAGATAAGGTAGAAAGTAAGAATGAGAAAATATTATTGATAGAAAATCATTTAAAAAATGAATTTAAAATTGCCAATCTTAGTATGTCAGATCTAACTGATGTAGAAAAGATATATGAAACTAAGACGATGAACAATTTAGGTTCGTGTATTATGCATGCAGCACTTTTGAAAAAAGCGGGCATTTCAAATATAGAGGTGGTTTTGACAACGGATCGTACTGAGTTACCTTTTCACCCCGAATATGAAGCCTATCTATTTTTGAGAAACTACTTACTTTATATTCCTGAAGTTGATATGTATATTGCTCCTACTGAAACATTCTCAAGAGGAAAATACATACCGGCGAACTGGTCGCATAATTACGGACTTCATATAAAATCAATGGATGTTGGACAAATTAAAGCCTATGTTGGGAAAGTAAAATTTATTGAAGCATTGCCTTATACGGCTAATACAGATACAATGAATATTGAAGTTGACTTCTCTAAGGACTTAAGTCAACCTAAAGTGAATATTGAGAAAAAAATGATGGGTTACTCTGCTCAATTTATCCAACCTATTATCCATTTGTTAGATGAATCTGCAATTGAAGAGTTAACCGGCTCATTAAAAAACATGGTTCATGAAGACATAAAAGATGAGAAAACAGAATTAAAAAACGTTGAAAAAAACGATTATGGTGCTAAACCTTTAGTGATTTCCATTGAAACAAATAACCACCCTTTTGTTAGTAAAGCCGGAGAAGATTTACTTTTTAAAATTGGGGATTTGATTGGCGAACAAATGGAACTTTATCAGGAAGAAAGCAGACGATATGATGTTAACTCTGAGAACCAAAGACTCTATATGAGAACTATTCGCTTCAATGTTCCTAAAGGCTACAGCGTAAAAAACCTAGATGAACTTAAGATGAGTTTTAAATACGGTGAAGGCGATGATTATGATCTGTATTTTGTTTCAACAGTTGAAAAAGACGGTGATGCCTATGTTTTAAACTGCAAAGAATACTATGCGTCAATAAGCTATCCATCGGAAAGATTTGATGAGTACAAAGAAGTTATAAATGCCGCTGCTGATTTTAATAAATTGGTGGTAGTGATGACGAAAGAGTAAGATTTGTTTTTACATCACCCGCTCCACTTCTGAATCCTGTGTAAGTTCATCATTTTCGTTTAAATTTTTAATCCAATTTACCCCGGGGTTTTTGCCTTTTTCAAAACAGCCCATTTGGGGTAAACCTAGAAAATCAGCTCCGTTCTGACAGGCCCATTTTATTAGTGTATTTAGCTCAATTTGCGGGAATGCTTGCTGAATACACTTCATTTCTTCCAAAATGCTCAATTGATGATTAGAAGCAAAACTGTCGGTTCCTATAGTGCAACGAACATTAGCTTTTACAAAAGCCGGAATGTCCGGCAAACGACCTTCAATGTAATTGTTGGCAAGCGGGCAAAAACACCAATAAAGGTTTTGATGAGCTTTTTCAGCAAACTCAATGTCTTCCGCAGAAGTAAAAGTATTATGCACCAAAAGCAAAGGAGTGTTTTTCGGAATTTTAGCCAAATAACTTTGAAGTGAACTCTTACCACTGAACGGATAAGTAGCTTTGTCTAAGCCGAAATTAGACAGCAAATCAATCATAGCTCCTTCGCCTTTTTGAAACATGCTATTTTCTGCTTGAGTTTCCTGATTATGTATACTAAGAGGTTTATTTTCTGCTAAACTCGAAATCTTCTCAAGCAATAAATCGGATACCGAATAAGGTGCGTGAGGAACAATGGATGAAGCAATTTCAGCCTCTTTGGCTTTTAATTTCAGATCTAGCCCTTCATTAAAAACAGTGTCGGCTCTTTCCGAGTCAAAAGCAAAAAGCTCAATAAAACTGTGGTAGTGGATCGGAGAGCTTGCCTTGCGCTGAAAGCTGACCGCATCATTACAGATATCCCCAACAGCTACAATTCCATTTTTCTGCATTTGTAGATCTGCTTCATTCAATGCGTCAACAATTTCTTTCTCCTCAGCATGCCGAATGGATTGTAGCTCTTGAATAAAACCATTGAGCTTGGTTTTTTCTTGAACTTTACCTTTTAAATGAGATAATTCAAGGTGACAATGTGTATTGATAAAGCCGGGACATAGCGCTCCCTCAAAGCACTCTAAACTACCTTCCGGAACAGTTATGTTTTGTCCAACTTCTTCTACTATACCGTTACTATTGAGCACTAATGTGGCATCCTTTAATTTTTCGCCTTTTCCGGTGAAAATAATTGGCGCTTTTAGGTATCTTTTACTCATAAGCGATTTCCTTAAATTGCTTAAGGCTGATAATGTTACATTTCTTAATTGCTTTTAATGTAAGCAAATCTTCATCTCCGCTAACTAAATAATTTGCTTGCCCATCTACAGCTAAATCTAATAAAAAATTATCTCGCGGATCTCTGCAGATATTCAGAGATGTAGAAGTGTGTATAATTTCACCATAAGATTCAAAATAGTTTATAACTTGAATTAACTTTTTTGTTTTGAAATATTTTCTAATCTTTGGTCTATCAGCTACATCAAGGAACTCTTTGAAGAGGAGTTCGCTAAACAAAAAAACGAAGTTTTCATTAATTAATAACTCATCTAACCAGTCTAGCTTTTTTGATATGAGGAAGCTAATCCAGATATTAGTATCGAGAATGACTCTCACTTTGTATTAGTTCTTTTATCTCTAACTGCTTCAACTTCTTTTTGGATTTCTTCAAGACTTAAAGTTTCATCTTGACGTGTTTCTTTTAGAAACTCAATAAACTTTTCTCGAGAAAAATTTGATTTTTTAATCTTAATGAGCTTAAGTTCCTTTAAACTATTTAATATTTTCTTTGCTTTTGGATTTAAAAGCTCAATTCTTAAAGTTTCCATGATACTAATTTACACTTTTTTTGGTTTGAAATCAGTAAGTCAATAAATGTACTCCATTTTCTAAGGGCAAAAATAAAGATTAACTTTGCGGCTTATGATTGAGCAGGCTAAAAAGAGAAATATTCGCGATTTATCTTTGGTTGAAATGCAAGCGTTTTTTACCGAAAACGGAGAAAAAGCTTTTCGCGCTAAGCAGCTATACGAATGGCTTTGGCAAAAGTCTGCGCGCAATTTTGAGCAGATGACGAATCTCTCCAAATCACTACGCGAATTTTTAGATAGACATTTTGACTTACCGGCAGTTACTTTGGCGGAGGAGCAAATCAGCTCAGACAGAACCATAAAAAATGCTTTTCAGTTGGCGGATGGAAAAATCACCGAAGGTGTACTTATTCCTGCTACCGATCGAATGACTGCTTGTATTTCTTCGCAAATCGGCTGTAGCCTTTCGTGTAAATTCTGTGCTACCGGCAAACTAAAACTCATGCGAAATATTCGCTTTGATGAAATTTACGATCAGGTCGCAATTATTAAAGAACAAGCGGAAAAACACTACAATCAGCCTTTATCGAATATCGTATACATGGGAATGGGCGAACCACTGCTCAACTACAGTCAAATGATTAAGTCGATTGACCGAATTACTGCTGAAGATGGCTTGGGGATGTCTCCAAAGCGAATTACTGTTTCTACTGCGGGAATTGCCAAAATGATTCGGCGTTTGGGCGATGATGAAGTAAAGTTTAACCTTGCGCTCTCGCTGCATGCGGCAAATGATGAAAAGCGAAGTAAAATCATGCCCATCAATGAGCAGAACAATTTGGAAGTTTTAGCTGAGGCATTGAAACACTATTTTCAGAAAACAAAAAACAGAGTTACTTACGAATATATTATTTTCAGAGACTTTAATGATGAAATTGAGGATGCTCGTGAATTAGCTGAATTTTGCAAACACATACCTTGTAAAATCAATATCATTGAATACAACCCTATTGATGAAGGTGAATTTCAACAAGCCGACCCCAAAAAAGTTGATGCCTTTGCTGCTTATTTAGAAAGCAAGGGTTTGGTGGTTAATATTCGCAGAAGCAGAGGTAAAGACATTGATGCTGCTTGCGGACAATTGGCAAATAAAAATGGAGCCATTAAAAAGGATTAAACTATTTTTGTCTTCCCAATGGAAATAAGCCTCAATCAAATTAAAGCGCCGATAAAAGAAGAAATGCAGTCTTTCGAAAAGCATTTCCGCGACAGCATGAAGTCTTCCGTTCCATTGTTGGATAAAATCACGCATTATATTGTTAAGCGAAAAGGCAAACAAATGCGCCCGATGTTTGTCTTTTTATCCTCTAAATTATTTGGAGAAACCACCGATTCAACCTATCGAGCGGCCTCTTTGATTGAATTATTACACACGGCTACTTTGGTGCACGATGATGTAGTGGATGAAGCCTACAAGCGCCGTGGTTTTTTCAGCATAAATGCACTGTGGAAAAACAAAATTGCCGTTTTAGTGGGAGATTATTTGCTCTCACGCGGCTTGTTACTTTCTGTGGAAAATGAGGAGTTCGATTTATTGAAAATCGTGAGTACTTCCGTTAAATTGATGAGCGAGGGTGAGCTACTTCAAATTGAAAAAGCACGACGCTTGGACATAAGCGAAGAGGTGTATTTCGACATCATTACAAAAAAAACAGCCACTTTAATTGCTTCTTGTTGTGCCACCGGTGCAAAAGCGGCTAACCAAAATGTGGAAACGGTAGAAAGAATGCGACTTTTCGGTGAAAAAGTGGGCATTTGTTTTCAAATCAAAGACGATTTATTTGACTACGGTTCAGGTGAAGATATTGGAAAGCCGAGCGGCATCGACATCAAGGAGAAGAAAATGACCTTGCCATTGATTCATGCGCTTTCTCAAGCTCCTAAAAGGGAACGCAGAAAAATTATAAATACCGTTAAAAACAACAACAACGACGATAAAAAAGTGCAAGAGGTGATTAATTTTGTCTTGCAATCCGGCGGAATTCAATATGCAAGCGAAAAAATGTACGCTTATCGCGATGAGGCCTTGAGCATTTTAAATGAATTCCCGGAAAACGAAGCTAGAGAGTCACTTAAAAATTTAGTTTTATTTACGACAGAACGCAAAAAGTAAATTAAATGAGAAAAATTTTCATTTTAGCCTTTGGGCTTTTTGTTTTAACTGCTTGTTCAACTGAGAAGAATACCAATGAAGACAAAGAGCAAAATCAAGCTCCACAGAGTGAAGATTATCTTGAACGATATCCCAACGGTTTAAAAAAACTAGAAGGCAGAAAAGTAAATGGTAAGCGCCACGGCAAATGGACTTACTACTATGACAATGGAATGAAGTGGAGTGAAGGCAAATATGTTCACGGTGAAAGAAATGGCTATGCAATCGTTTATTATGAAAACGGAAAAAAGAAAATTGAAGGTCAATACAAAAACGATTTGCGTGTAGGAAAATGGAAAGTTTGGGAAGACGACGGCACCTTAGTGAAAGAAATTGACCTCGACAAAATGCTTAGTGCTGAAGATTCATTGAGGTTGGAGTTAAAGTAGGGTGTGGAAGTTATAAAAAAACCGATATTTTCTTAATACAAATGATTAGTTTAAACTAATTATCGGTCTAACAATAAAACTTTCTCACTTCCTATTTCATCTTTCACCTTTCAATGGTAACTTCGTTTACAAAAATTTAGCGAATTGATTCCAAAACAAACGGTTGATGAAATCCTTGAAACGGCAAGGGTAGAGGAGGTTGTTGGCGATTTTGTTAACCTCAAGAAGAGGGGTGCAAATTTGCTGGGACTTTGTCCGTTTCACAACGAAAAAACGCCTTCGTTTACCGTTTCTCCTGCCAAAGGGATTTACAAATGTTTTGGTTGTGGTAAGGCGGGAGGTGCTGCTAATTTTATCATGGATCATGAGCATTACACTTATCCGGAAGCGCTCAAATATTTGGCCGATAAGTACAACATTGAAATTGAAGAAGAAGAGCAGAGCGCAGAACAAATTCAGCAAGCCAACGAAAAGGAAAGTCTGTTTATCGTTACTCAGTTTGCGGCTGAATATTTTCAACAACAGCTAAAAGAAACGGAAAATGGTAGAGCAATTGGACTGAGCTACTTTAAGGAAAGAGGCTTTAGAGAAGAAACCATCGAAAAATTCAAATTGGGCTACAGCCCTGATGAATGGGAGGCTTTTACTAAAGCCGCACTAGATAAAGGCTATAAATTAGATTATCTCGAAAAAACCGGACTGACAATCGTTAAAGGAGAAAAACACTTCGATCGCTTTAAAGGAAGAGTGATGTTTCCCATCCAAAATATTTCGGGAAGAGTGATTGGCTTTGGGGGAAGAACACTTTCTGCCGACAAAAAAACGGCTAAATACCTCAATTCTCCTGAGTCGGAGATTTATCATAAAAGCCGTGTTTTATATGGCTTAAATCTGGCGAAGAAGACCATTATTGAAAAAGATTTATGTTATTTGGTAGAAGGTTATACCGATGTGATTTCTTTTCACCAAAATGGAGTAGAGAATGTAGTGGCTTCATCGGGGACATCCTTAACTACGGAGCAAATTCGGCTAATTAAACGCTATACTCCCAACATAACAATACTTTTTGATGGCGACACTGCGGGAATTAAAGCAGCTTTTCGCGGAATTGATATGATTTTGGAGGAAGGCATGAATGTAAAGGTGCTTGCCTTCCCCGAAGGAGAAGATCCCGACTCTTTTGCCAGAAGCAAGAGTACTGAAGAGTTAAGTAGTTTTTTAAAAGAGAACGCTCAAGATTTCATTCGTTTTAAAACTAGTCTACTGGTGAGTGAGGTGGGGAAAGACCCAATGAAAAGAGCTTCCTTAATTAAGGAAATTGTCAATAGCATTGCGCTTATTCCCGACCCTATAGCACGCTCAGTTTACATTCAGGAAAGTGGCGATATTTTAGATATTTCTGAGCAAGCATTAATGAGCGAGTTGAATAAGGTTCGGCGGAATACACTCAGTAAGAAAATTCAAAACAAAGAGCGGGAAGAGAAAAGAGAAGATTTTGGAGTAACTGATGACACCACTTTTCTTCAGGAGAAACCAAAGCCACAAGAAAAGCCACTCATCTATCAAGAGGAAGATATTATCCGTACGTTGATAAAGTTCGGCAATCAAGATGTAGAAATACCAAAAGAAAAAGATGATGATGAAGCAATTGTTTTAACAGTAGCTGAATATGTTGTTTTTGAAATGGAAGAAGACAATTTGAGTTTTACGCATCCGCTTTTTGATAAAATTTATGCTCTTTTTAAAACTGCTGTAGAAAGTGAAACTTCAGTGGTAGAAAATACATTGGTTTCCAACGAAGACAAAGAATTGAGCAGTTTTGCTATTGAGTGCTTAATGGATAAATATACGCTAAGTATAAACTGGTACGACAAGCACCAAATTCTCACCTTAAAAGAAGAAGAAATCTTACAGAAAAAAGTTCATCGTGGTGTTTGCTCTTGGCGATTAACCAAAGTGCAGCAAATGTTGGAGGATATGCAAGCCGCTTTAAAAGAGAATCCGGATAATTACGAATCTATTTACGAAGAAATCAGTCGTTTACTTCAGGCAAAAAAAGCTTTGGGAAATGAATTAGGTCGCATAGTTTTGCGCTAACAAAAATTAAACTCAATTGCGAGGGAATCAATTGAAATCTAAAATGCAAAAGTGGCAAAACCGTTGGCTTAAAATTCAACAGCTCATTGCTATAAAAGCGCGTAAATTCTTGCGAAGCTTTTTGGTATGGCGCCACAAACACATGACTGATCGTCAGTTTGTAATTCTCTTAAGTATTTTAGTGGGTTTTTCTTCAGGTGTGGCAGCCATTTTACTTAAAAACATGGTACACCTTATTCAGTTGCTCATTCGCTCTGATTGGGTGGCTGATTATCAAAGTATATTGTATTTTGTTTACCCCGGCATTGGAGTTTTACTAACTGTTTTAGTGGTAAAATATATCGTTAAGAAAAAGGTCAGACATGGAATTCCCTCAACACTTTACGCAATTTCAAGCAAAAACTCTCGCATACCTCTAAAGTCAACTTATGCTTCGCTGTTGACTAGTATGATTACCGTTGGATTTGGTGGGTCTGTTGGATTGGAAGGACCAACAGTGGGATCTAGTTCTGCCATTGGTTCCAATTTGGCGAAAGCAACTAGAATGAATTATAAAGTAACAACTTTAATGTTGGGCTGTGGAGCTGCAGGAGCCATGTCCGGAATTTTTAATGCTCCCATTGCTGCCATTGTTTTTGCTTTAGAAGTGATTATGCTCGATCTTACAGCTGCTTCGCTCATTCCGCTTTTAATGGCATCGGTTTCTGCCGCCCTAACCTCTGCTTTTATGTTGGGTGATCAGTCGCTTTTTAGCATAGAGCTAACTGAGAAATTCACCCTTGGAGATTTACCTTTTTATATATTGCTTGGAATTCTCAGCGGCATGATGTCGGTCTACTTTAACAAAGTTTTTTGGTCGATTGAAAGTAAGTTTGATCGCATTAGAGGTCGCTTTAAGCGAGTTGCTATTGGCGCTATTGCATTAGGTTTGCTCATTTTTCTTTTTCCTCCACTCTATGGTGAAGGTTTTGACTCCATTAAACAAATGCTCAATGGAGATGCAAATGCGTTGTTGCAGGGCAGTTTGTTTCAAGAATACAGCGATATGCTCTGGGTCGTTATGTTATTTTTACTGGGAGTTACTTTTATGAAAGCCCTAGCAACTTCCATAACTATCGGCGCAGGTGGAATTGGTGGTGTTTTTGCTCCTTCATTGTTTATGGGTTCTGTGCTGGGCTTTGTTTTTGCAAAAGCAGTAAACCTTTTGTCTTTTATCGGTATTTCTGAGAAAAATTTTACTCTAGTAGGAATGGGAGGTGTGATTGCAGGAATTTTACACGCCCCATTAACAGCGCTTTTCTTAATTGCAGAAATTACCGGAGGTTATGAGCTGATTATTCCATTGATGTTAACTGCCGCTATATCTTTTATGACTTCGCGCTATTATAACCCACACTCTTTATATAATATGTTATTAGCTAAAAGAGGAGAGCTTATTACGCACGACAAAGACAAGGCCGTCTTGACTTTAATGAAACTTCAAACCGAAGTGGAAAAGGATTTCTCAAGAGTACATCCCGATGATACACTTCGGCAGTTGGTAAATACAGTTTCCAGTAGTCGAAGGAATATTTTTCCAGTGGTAGAAGAAGATGGAAGTCTCGCAGGAGTAGTTTTGCTAGATGATATCCGACAAATTATGTTTGATCCAAACCAGTACGATAAAGTATTGGTAAAAGAATTGATGAGTAGCTATCCTACTCATGTTTCATCAAGTGATTCAATGGATTTAGTAATGAAAAAGTTTAATGAAAGTGGCGCTTGGAATTTGCCGGTAATCGACAACGAAAAGTACGTGGGATTTGTTTCTAAATCGAAACTATTTAATGCCTATCGAAAAGTACTTCGCAATTTTTCAGATGAATAGAACTCATTTTTTGGCTAATTTTCAGCGATGAAATTTTTCTACTCATTATTCTTAGTCTTCCCCCTATTTCTTTCCGCACAGGAGTTTACTTTGGCTGAAGGCTTGCCCGATGATTTAAAAACAGAGAAGGTAATTTTCTTAGCTCATCAAGCAATTGAAATCACTTTTAATCCCGAAAATAGTAAGGCTGAAGAGTATTTGCATTTGAGACAAGTCAACCACAATGAAGTGATTGAAGAGGCCAATGAGGAACTGGAAAAATATGCCAAGCGTTATCCATTTGGTTATATAATTTCTAATAATTCAGAATACAAAGAGCTGGTTTTGAATGGATATAAATATGTTTTAGAAAGCAAAGTTTACGATTACGATCACCTTAATCGCCATCCCGAGGAAGACGAACTGATTGTTTTCGAGTATTTCCTTATCGATCTTTATAATGGAAAGGCTTATAAAGTATTTGAGTTAGACGAAATGAAAGTTTATGATGCTAAACTGTTTATTCGCAAGTTTTCAAAAGTGCTGAAGAAGAATGGTTATCGGGAGGATTTTTAATTATTTATTAAGACAAAATTATTCCTTCTTATTCACACTCTTTGCTTTTCATAATTAGAAATACTGATTTTGCTTTCCCTTAGATTCAGGTGTAAAGGTTTAGATTTAACAAAATTTTTTGTTAAAAATTTGATATTGCATATAATAGTTGATAGATTAGCATAATGTTTTGGAAAACAAATGAGTTCTATAAAGGTAAAATTAAATTAATTGATGGTAGGTTTTACTTCTTTCATTCTTCTTCTTCTTTTTGCTTTTTTGATGGAATATTGTTTATTTTCAAAAACAAGTTATTGAAGATTTTAATTCGATTTTTGTTTAAAGGGAAGTTTTCTTTTTGGTGATGAAAGTTAATAGCAGTTGAAACTATAAAACACTTAACCAATTATAAAGTAAGTTTTTAATTTAAATATATGATGACATGAATATTTTAAAATACACATCTACGTTAATGATAAGTGCAATTTTATTTACCGCTTGTAATAAAAATGAAGATATTTCTAATAGTAAAGCTTTTGTAAATGAACAAGAAAAGTCTGTTAAAAACAAAGGAAATATTTTAAAGACAACATCAACTGAGTCTGACGTTATATGGGCAGGGACAGCACATAATGACGTTATAGATTTGGTTTATCAAGAATTAACGTTGTATTATACAGAAAAGTATAACCAATCTGATAGTATCGAATTCATTTATGAAAATATGTTAGATAAAACATTTCAGATTGCTACATCTGTTATTCAAGATAATTACGGTCTAGATACATTTAACTTGATGGAGTCATACCTAACAGATTATTATTATCAGTTAGCTGATAGTAATTACAACTTAGGAAGTAACCTGTGGTTTCCCGAAAACAATGATGACTTAAGTCAAGATCAAAAATACTATTTAAGTTCTTTAAATTCAGCTCTTGAAAACCAGTCCTTGTCAGTGTCTGAAATTGTTTCAGTTTTTAATGATGTTAAGGCAGATGCTAAAGATAACCTTTCTAGTGATGAATTTTATGTAATTCTAAGCGCAGTAGAAGTTGGAAAAAATACAATACAATATTGGGATGACAATATAGAGGAATGGTATGACTTATACACAGATCAAGGGGGTAGTACAAGTATTTCATGGCGCGGAGCAGGGGAGGCTGATGTAAAAGGAGCTATCGGTGGTGCAATTTCTGCAGCTATTTCTGGTGGTGGTATTGGTATTGGAGCTGCTGCTGGAGCAATTGGAGGCTCAACTGCTTATGTAGTAGTTGAATTATGGAAAAAATGGTGTCCATTTGGTTGGTGTTAATTTTTTAAATCAATTATATTATGGCTATAGTTAATAATATTAAGATATTTATTTTGTTTGCTTGTTTGTTGACAACTCCATTCTTTGCACTTTCTCAAACTGTAGTACTTAATGGGAGTGTTAGTAAGAGTTATGACTTATCAAGTGAAATTATTGTTAAAAATGAGGACGTTGTATTAAGTTCATATAGACTTAGAAACAATAGTATGTTAGATAGCATCGTTTTTAAAAATAGTAAAGAACAATCTAATTCAACTTTGATTAATAATAAAATTTTATTGTCAGAGAATGGTGACACCATAGCTTATTATAAAGGCTCTAAACTGTTTTTTCCTAAACAGAATGCAGTTGTGGAAGTTGTAACACATAAAGATGGCTTCTTAAACCTTGGAAAAGAGGGTTGGAGCTTTGTTCTAGAGAATGATACTCTTGCTAAACTTAGCTATCAGTTAGACGAGAGTAAACAAAATTATAAAATTACATGTAATTACTTGTCTGAAAGCGAGTTGTCTATAAGTTCTCTTGAATTAGGTTTGGCTAGGTTTGATAAGCATGTAAATATGGACTATAAAGCTTCAAGTGGTGTAAGTTTATTTTTTGGAATATTAACCGCTGGTCTTATTGCAAATTGATTTAATAAAAGGCTGACTTTGATACCAAAGTCAGCCTTTTATAAGAAACAAATACCTAAGTCAAAATCATTCCTGCACCTACCGTTTCGTGAGTAGCTTCATCAATAATAATTAAGCTTCCGGTGTTGCGGTTTCTGCGGTAAGAGTCGAAGTACAAAGGCTTGGTGGTGCGAATGGCAATTCTGCCAATATCGTTCATGCCAATGTTTTTATCTTCTTCGTTTCTGTGCAGCGTATTAATGTCAATTTTATAGCGAACATCTTTAATGATACATCGAGCATCATTGGTGGTGTGCTTTACGGCATATTTTCCACCGGCTTGAAGTGGCTTATCGTTTAACCAACAAATCATTACATCAACATCTTGAGAAACATTGGGCTGGTTATTTTCCCGAACAATCATATCTCCACGGCTAATGTCAATTTCATCTTCTAAAGTCATGCTCACCGACATCGGTGCGTAAGCCTCTTGCAGCTCACCATCCATAGTGTCAATACTTTTAATTTTTGAGCTAAATCCCGAAGGTAGCGCAATTACCTTGTCGCCTTTCTTAAAAACCCCTCCGGCAATTCTTCCCGCATAACCACGATAATCGTGAAACTCATCAGAATGCGGACGAATAACTGACTGCACCGGAAAACGACAGTCGATGTGATTGTGATCGCTGCCAATGTGAATGTTTTCCAACAAATAAAGCAAAGTGCTTCCTTTGTACCAGTCCATATTTTCAGACTTATTCACCACATTATCGCCTTTTAAAGCACTAATCGGAATAAAGTGAATGTCTTTTACATCCAATTTACTGGCAAAAGCTTCCACTTCCTTTTTAATCTTTTCAAAGGTTTCTTCGCTGTAGTCCACCAAATCCATCTTGTTGATGCAAAACACAACATGAGGAATGCCCAACAAAGAAGCAATAAAAGTATGGCGGTGAGTTTGCTCAATAATTCCTTTTCGCGCATCAATTAAAATGATGGAAAGGTTAGAAGTAGAAGCACCCGTAACCATGTTTCTGGTATACTGAATATGCCCGGGAGTATCAGCAATGATAAACTTCCTTTTTGGTGTAGCAAAATAGCGGTAAGCCACATCAATGGTAATTCCTTGCTCACGTTCAGAACGCAGTCCGTCGGTTAACAAAGCCAGGTTTACATGCTCATCGCCCTTTTTCTTACTCGTTTGCTCAATCGCCTCGTACTGATCCTCAAAAATGGATTTACTATCGTACAGCAATCTTCCAATCAAGGTGCTCTTTCCGTCGTCTACACTCCCCGCTGTCGAGAAGCGAAGCAATTCCATGTCTAAGTATGAACTCATAGTTTTAAAATATGAAAGCTGAAGTATGAAATATGAAAGTGGAAATTGTCCTAATCACTCTTTTTGACTAAAGAAATGAAAATGGAAACTAGTTCGTTCGCTTCAACTTGAAGCTTCTTAACTAAATTAGAGTCAACGTTTGCTCCTGATGCAATTAGTAAGTCCATCCAATAAATACATTCATCGGCCTCTTCGATTACAACTCCCAATTTGGATTTGTACTCTTTTGAGGATCTACCTCTAAATGCAGAACTTGTATTTGCTCCAACCGACATTCCACTTCTAATTAATTGTTTTGATATTTCTCTTTCAGCTAAATTTTGATTTAAGTTTTTTGTTAATTGTATAATTGCTAAAGCAAACTGCTTTGTTCTATCTTTTAGATCGGTATGTGAATTTGAAAAAGGCATTCTAATTAATTAAAAACTTTTGATTTTTAAATTTTCTAATTTTTTCAACTTTCCGATTTCATATTTCCTATTTCAAAAGTATCCTTGTCGCTTACGGTCTTCCATCGCTGCTTCCGAGCGTTTGTCGTCGGAGCGAGTTCCTCTTTCGGTAGTTCTCGTAGCAGCCACTTCTTCAATAATTTTTTCTAAAGTATCTGCATCAGACTCCACAGCGCCGGTACAAGTCATATCGCCAATGGTGCGGAAACGAACTTGCATGGTTTTGGTCTCTTCAGTATCTCGCTGAGGAATAAATTTAGAAGTAGACATAACTACACCATCTCTTACAAAGCACTCACGCTCGTGAGCAAAGTAAAGTGGAGGCAGCTCAATGCCTTCAGCTAAAATATATTGCCAAACGTCCATCTCTGTCCAGTTACTAATTGGGAATACACGAAAGTTTTCACCAAAGTTTTTAAAGCCATTAAAAATGTTCCACAACTCAGGACGCTGATTTTTAGGGTCCCACTGACCAAACTCATCTCTATGAGAGAAGAAACGCTCTTTTGCTCGGGCCTTTTCTTCATCTCTCCTTGCACCACCCATGGCAGCATCAAATTTGTGTTTTTCAATTCCGTCGAGCAGAGTAACTGTTTGTAAGCCGTTACGACTCGCATTAAAGCCTTTTTCCTCAACTACTTTCCCTTGGTCAATCGACTCTTGAACAGAAGCTACAATGAGCTCTGCACCTAATTCTTTGATAAACTTATCTCTAAAGGCAATGGTCTCCGGGAAATTGTGTCCTGTGTCCACATGCATAAGTGGGAAGGGCAGTTTTGCCGGATAAAAAGCTTTCTTGGCTAAATGTGCACAAACAATTGAATCCTTTCCTCCTGAAAACAGGAGTACGGGGTTTTCAAATTGTGCAGCCACTTCGCGAATTACGTAAATGGCTTCTGACTCTAATTCTTTTAAATGCGTTAAATTGTACGTTTGCATGTTTTTACGCTTTCTTTTCTATAATTGGAATAAGGTAATCTATAATTTTTTTAGCTGATTCTTCAATGCTCAAGTCCGCTGTTTCAATGCGTAAAGCATCTTCCGGAGCTTCAAAAGGAGCACTAATGCCGGTAAAATCCTTAATCTCTCCTGCTCTTGCTTTTTTGTACAGTCCTTTTACATCTCTGGCTTCACAAACTTCAAGTGGGGTGTCAATAAAAACTTCTATAAAATCATCTTCACCGATAATTGACTTCGCCATTTCGCGAATGGCTTTTGTAGGACTTACAAAGCAGTTAATGGTAATTACTCCGCAGTTTAGAAATAACTTTGACACTTCTGCAATACGACGAATATTCTCTGTTCGATCCTCATCTGAAAAGCCGAGGTTATTGTTGATTCCACTGCGAATGTTATCACCGTCTAACAATTGCGTTAAATAACCATTTTCGTGAAGGTATCTTTCTAAGTATTTTGCAATAGTTGTTTTTCCTGAGCCGCTTAAGCCGGTCATCCAAATAACTTTGGACTTTTGCTTTAAAAGCCTTTCCTTTTCTCCTCTCGGAAGAATTTCGTCAAAAACTGAAAAAATATTATTGCCTTCGTCCTTCATGAATGCTTTGCTATTGCTCTAGCGTTAAAATTTTGATTAAATATGATAAAGCTTTCAGCTAAGCGGGCAAATTTAGTAAAATAATGTAAGCTTATTGGGGTTATGTTTTATAGAGTAAAGGCATTAAAAATATTATTGTAAATAATATTCAAGCTGAAACGAAACTTAGATAGGAGCTAGTGAATTTCAAATCTCATTAACCCACTTTTGTCACAGTTTTTGTAAAAACTCCGCCAAAAGTTACATTCGTTTTATTTATACACCCGGCACTTTGTACCGGGCTAACAGACGTCGTCCCTTCGGGACTTAAAGTCTAGCCCAGAAAGGGCGACATCTGTTAGGATTGGGCACAGCCCTATCAATCAATGAATCGATTCATTTTTGAGTTATGAATATAAGATTTCTGTTATTTGAAATGATTTCAAACCAAATCAGTTCGCAGAACTGATAAATGCCTTTGGAGGCAATCCTGCTTTTTTCAAAACAAAGCTTTAGAGAGACCGGAAAGCTCCTGAGGAACGAAGAAGATCATCCGGCCTAAGTTTAGCTTTGTGAAGGAAAAAGAGGGGATTGTATCCAGGCTCGCCTTTTTGTTTTCCTTTTTGGCGAGCAAAAAGGAAAGAAACTGGAACAAAGTTCACATATTTTAAAACATTGAAATTGTATTTTTATTATTATCAGAAAAGTGAAGCTCATAAATCATAACTTAAGCAGACAATTTCAAAAACTCTTCCAGCGCCTTTACCACATGCTGACCGATAAATTCGATAAACGGATTTTTATTATTTTCGGTTTGGGCCAGTTCCAAGCTTTCGTAATAAGTCAAGCGATTTTCTTGCTCACTGCTGATGTTGGTAATGGGGAATCCTGCTTGCATCAAAACAAGGTTCATTACAAGTCTAGCGGTTCTACCATTACCATCAATAAATGGATGAATAGTAACTAAACGCTCATGCATTTCAGCAGCTAATACCACTGGGTGCATTTTGCCTTTTTGCTCTTGATAAAAAAGAAAGTAATCTTCCATGAGTTTATTGAGCATAAATGGTTGAGGTGGCTCGTATTTGCTCCCGCTAATTCTCACATTTACATTGCGGTACCTGCCGGCATTGTGTTTGTCAATGCCGCGTAAAACCAAGGCGTGAATTTGTTTTAAGAGAAACTCATTAAGCTCGCTCTTTTTTTGAACAAAATCATAAAGTAAATCTACAGCCTCAGCATGATTAACCGTTTCAAAGTGTTCTTGGACAGATTTCCCTCGAATGGTCATTCCTTTTTCAATAACAAGAGCGGTTTCTTTTAAAGTTAAAGTGTTTCCTTCAATTCGATTACTGTCGTAGGTGTACTCTACTTTGTAGTAGTTGATTAGCTTTTGCAAGTGAGTTTTGTCAAGTGGGCGATGCTTGTCTAATTCTTGTTTTAGGCTATTTATTTTTTTTAATAAAGGTTGATTGTTAAATGATTTGACATGATATGACAAACGGCTCTCAGCCAGCTGAAGCGCTTCAATCGCCCCTTCTTCATCTTTAAGTTGTAGATAGAGTTTGTCACTCAACCAGTGAATCATTAAATCTTTTGGTGGGATTTTGTAATAGTCAGCTAGGGTTAAAATCTGACTTTTTGTAGCCGCTCGGCTGCCATTTTCTATTCTGCTTAATAGACTGTAGTCAAGTGCCACTTCTTTGGCTACTTCTTTAAGTGCTTTGTTTGATTTGGTTCTTGCGGCTTTTAATATGTCTCCTAATTTTTCCACAAAACAAATTTAGTCAATTTTTATAAAATTTGACAAAAATTGTCAATATTTTATTTGCTTTCATTATTTCTTAAAAATTTATCAGAAGCCTTATCTTTGAACCATAATAAAAACTAAGAATTTGAGTAGTTTGAAATACGATATTAGTCGTTCGCCAAGCATTGATCAATTGGGTTTAATTGAGCGGGCGAATAAATTTAAGACAAGAAGCATAAAGAAAGAGGCTAAAATTGAAGGCTTAAAGTTGGCTTTAAATATGATTGACCTGACGACTTTGGAGGGAAAGGATACTGAGGGGAAAGTTAAGCAGTTGTGTTACAAAGCTTCGCATTTACATGAGAGTATGGATGTGCCGAATGTGGCGGCGGTTTGTGTGTATCCGAATATGGTGGCTATTGCAAAAAAAGCTTTGGGTGATTCCGGCGTAAAGGTAGCTTCTGTGGCTACAGCCTTTCCTTCGGGAATGAGCAATTTGGATGTAAAGTTAGCGGATACAAAAATGGCAGTAGATGCTGGAGCTGATGAAATTGATATGGTAATTTCTCGAGGAAAATTTCATCAAGGAGAATATGATTTTGTGTTTGATGAAATTGCGAAGGTTAAAGAAGCTTGTGGAAATGCCAGACTAAAAGTGATTTTAGAAACCGGTGAGTTAGGTACTCCGGATCAAGTGAGAAGAGCCAGTGATTTGGCCATTCATGCAGGAGCTGACTTTATTAAGACTTCCACTGGGAAGATTTCCCCGGCAGCAACAATGCCCATTACTTTGTTAATGTTAGAAGCCATTCGTGATCATTATTACACCACAGGAAAAATGGTGGGCATGAAGCCCGCAGGTGGCATTTCAGATGCCAAAACGGCTTTGCAGTATTTGGTGATGTTGCGCGAAACGCTCGGCCAAGCATGGATGAGCAATGAGTGGTTTCGCTTTGGTGCCAGCCGCCTGGCAAACGATGTATTAATGCAGTTGGCGAAACAAGAAAGTGGCGCATATCAAAGCGCAGATTATTTTTCAAAAGATTAAGCGATGACAAAAAAGATAAATTCCTTCTCTTTAAAATTTGACACCGATTGGCAATATGCTGCTGCACCAGAAAGTAGCGAGCACGTTGAGATAAAAGATAAATACGACTTGTTTATTGGCAGTAAATTCGTTCAACCAAAGTCGAAAAAATACTTTGAAACGATTAACCCTTCCAATGAAGAAGTGATTTCAAAAGTGGCAGAAGCCAACGGAAGTGATGTAGATGCGGCGGTGAGTGCTGCCCGAAAGGCTTTTCCTAAATGGTCGAAACTGCCGGCAAAAGAAAGAGCGAAATACATTTTTAGAATTGCCAGATTAATTCAAGAAAGAGCAAGAGAATTTGCCGTAATTGAAAGCATGGACGGTGGGAAGCCCATTAAAGAAGCGCGTGATATAGACATTCCTTTGGCAGCAGCGCACTTTTTTTATTATGCCGGATGGGCTGATAAATTAGAATACGCCTTCCCGCACCGAAAAGTGGAACCTTTGGGTGTAGCAGGACAAATTATTCCTTGGAACTTTCCACTTTTAATGGCGGCTTGGAAAATTGCGCCGGCATTGGCTTGTGGGAATACGGTGGTCTTAAAACCCGCAGAAACAACGCCGCTTACTGCGATGAAGTTAGCTGAATTAATTCAAGATGCCGGATTGCCTGATGGCGTAGTGAACATAATTACAGGAGCCGGACAAACCGGAGCTGCCTTGGTGGAGCATCCCGACATCGATAAAATTGCCTTTACCGGTTCTACGGAAGTGGGCAAGATCATTCAAAAAGCCATTGCCGGAACCAAGAAAAAAGCCACTTTGGAATTGGGTGGTAAATCAGCTAACATTATTTTCGAAGATGCGGCTATCGACCAAGCGGTAGAAGGCGTAATCAACGGTATTTTCTTCAACCAAGGGCATGTTTGTTGTGCCGGTTCTCGCTTGTTTGTGCAAGAGTCCATCAAAGAAGAAGTGGAGCGCAAACTCAAAGCTCGCTTGGAAACACTGATTGTCGGTGATCCTTTGGATAAAAATACCGATGTTGGAGCGATAAACTCCAAAAAGCAATTGGAAACCATTGAAGCCTATTTGAAAATCGGCGAAAAAGAAGGCTTGGAGTCTTTTCAAGTGAAGAGCAAGCTGCCCAAAAAAGGCTATTACTGCCATCCAACTTTATTTTTTGATGTAGCCCAATCCAGTCGATTGGCACAGGAAGAAATTTTCGGACCGGTGCTCGCCATTCAAACCTTCCGAACGGTAGATGAAGCCATCGAAAAAGCCAACAACACCCCTTATGGATTATCTGCCGGGGTGTGGACCGACAAAGGTTCCAAAGCCTTTAACTTAAGTGTCCAACTCAAAGCCGGTGTGGTTTGGGCCAATACCTTCAACAAATTCGATCCTACTTCTCCCTTTGGTGGCTATAAAGAAAGCGGCTTTGGCCGAGAAGGTGGACTGCAAGGATTGGAGGGGTATTTGAAGGTGGAGTAGTCTAGAAGTTTATATTGGTAAAATATGCTTTTATATATTGGGATTATACACTATTGGGTTTGTCCTTATAAAAAACTTTTCAAAAGCCTACGACATATTCTGGTTAGATAGATGTTCTTGAAACTCTAAAAATAGCAAAACAATTTTGGTTATAAATCATCTTGTATTCTAAACTGTTTGGCTAAACTGCGTTATAATGCAGCTTAGGTTTTTGTATTTGTGGGAACCGAAATGACAGTCAAAATTGTTAGGTTAATCCTCCCAAATTACACAAAGCGCTTTATTCTTGTACGGTATAAAGTGCTCATAAATTTGTCTGTCTTCATCTTCATGACTGAAGCAATTAAACCAGTCACCAGCCCATAACTGTTCCGTTTTTCTTTCACCTTTCCCTGTATTAAAGTATTCCCCAACTAATGTGTCTTCTGGTATTTTATTATTCTTTCCGGCAAGATACTTAAACGGAAAATCAATACTACTCCAGTTCCACTTAACTTGATTACTCTCACAATACACAATCATAATAGGGTGATTTCCAATATCAGCAAAACGAATAGCACAAGCCGTTAAACTTACGTGATACTTTTTTGCCAATTCTTCAATAATTGAAAATTGAAACTTGCGTCTATAACAATCTTTAGAAAATCGCTTTTCTGGCATTAATAAACAAGAAGCAAAATAATCAGCTTCACGCTCTATTTTTTGATGCTTTGCCTCATTATTTTTAGACGGATGAGGCTCTAATAAACCTTTTTGCAGCCCATTTCTATGATTATCTATAAAGTAATGTCCTAATTCATGCGCAAGCGTAAATCTGCCTCTAGGCGTTTCAATTCTGTTTCCTCTTTTTGTGTTAATATGAATGTAAAATTCAGAATCATACACTATTATTCCATCAAAAGCATTTCCATAATCGTCATAAAAAACGGCAACATCCTCTGATTCAATTATTCTTTCTAATGGTGTTATGATTTCGTCATACTCTAAAGCAATAAACTCAGCTAAATCTTTAATAAAAGTTTTTGAGGTATTACTTATCTCCATTTTTGTGCTTATTCTTCATTTTATCCAAAATGTCTTTAGGAATTGATTGGATGCCCTTTCTTGCAGCCATTTTTAATTCTTGTATATCCTTTTCTTCTTCAGGGTCAAAAAGAGAAATTTCTTTCGTTTGGCATTTTAAAGTCCCATTAATGATGCTATCAATATCTATAGACTTGTTCTCCAGTTTAAAATCATATTCAACATACGCTTTTTCAAATAGAGCCAATTCTGTTTCGTTTCTAGGATATAAATATCCTGAAGAGCTTAACCAATGGTTTAGATTACTTTCATTAACCAAACCTCCTAATTTGTGTTTTTTAGCCATTGATTCTAGTTAAATAAGTTTCTACAATTTTATTTGCTTCTTCTTTATATTTCCTGATACTTCCCTGTGCCAATCCAAGCTCATCCTGTAATTTTTTACTAATTGCTCTTGGAATATAGGTCTTGTCATCAGGACAGTAAAGTTTATAAGTCAAATAGATAATTTTATGTTTGTGAGTTAGGTGTAAAAGAGCTTCATCCACAACTTTCATAGTTTTCAAAATGATTCTCCTTTTTTCATCAGGAACACCAAAACCTCCTACAAAATCTTCAATTGTTTCTATTAAAGTTAAATCAGTTTCTTTATCAGCTTCATAACAAAAACCATTGTTTTTATAATTCGCTAATTGAGTATAAACTATTTTGTGTAACCAAAGCTTAACCCCTTTGTTAATGTCTTTACTTTTAGATTTCTCCTGATTATAGCTTGGATATTTCCACACTCTTTGAAAAACACAGTTTGAGATATCAAATGCTACAGTTTCATCATAACCCCATTTAGAACAAGCGATTTCAGACATTCTTAATACATCTCGCTCAAACCGAAAAGAAAATTCCTTAAATGCACTCGCAGCCTCATCTGGATAATCAGTCTTCCAACTAATGTATTCAAATAAGTCTAGGCTACAAGCCGTTTTTATTTCTTCTGCTGTTTCCATTGGTTTGGTGGTTTCAGTAGAACTACCAAATCCGTGAGTCACGCTTTTAGTAGTTAGGGTGAGAACTTATCTATAACACTACAAATCTATGAATTATGACAATTAATAGCAGTTAAAAAATCAAGTTTTTTGAATAAAAATAAAGAAAATTCAAGAACGTAAATAGATTATGTTCTTATTACATATAATACAAACTTATTGAAGTCAGAGTAGACCTCAATATTAAAAAAATAAAGAACAAATTATGAGTTTAAATAAGAATAAACATTTAGTAGATGTATTAACAAGTCATAAAATGAGTCATGTTGATGATTTGTTGTCTAAGTACAAAATGAAAAGAGATGAAGTAAAAAATGCTCTTGCTGAGAAATTTAAAGACGAAATTGCAACAAGAGCAATCAACTCAGGTTCGTATGCAAAACATGATGCTATCAATATCAAGTATGACCTTGATATATGTCAACCATTCAAGCGTAATTCATTTGATAAATTGGAAGATATGGCTGATGCTGTATTTAATTATTTCAATGACGAATATGAAGATGATGATTTAGTAAAATATAAAACCAGAAAACAAAGAGTCTCAACTGGAATTACATTTGTTGTTGATGGAGAGGAGATTCAAATGGACGTTGTTCCTGGAAGGGAGTTAATTAAAGGTGATTATCTTGAAACAAATAGACTAAATCTTTATGTAAGACCAAAACTCCTTCAAGAAGCTAGTTCAACTCAAACTAACATTCAAAAACACATTGATTTAATTAAATGTAAGAGTGATGAACGAAATGTCATTCGCTTGCTCAAAATATGGAAAGTCAATAAAAGTAAGGATAGAGTTAAATCTTTTTTAGTCGAATTAATTACCATTAGAGCATTTGATAATTGTTCAGATATTCCGACTGGTCAATGGGGCAAACTTAAAATGGTTATGGAGTATATCCGTGACAATATTAAGACTATTCGGCTTGAAGATCCTGCAAACTCGAATAATGTCGTATCTGATACAATGACTGATTCAGAGAAAAACAACTTTTCATTCGATATGAAGCTGATGCTAGATCAGATAGAAGCTGATGCTAATAATCTAAAAGTATACTTTGCTGTAAATGATGAGTTTGACACTAATGATGATGAAGATAAAAAAGCTGCTGCATTAGATATTGCTAGATCAGGTGTAATTCAAAAACCTTGGTGTGATTGCTAATGTATAAAGTAATTAAAGATATTGACCAGTCAATTTTGTCATACCCATTACTGAAGCGTGTTGAAGAGAAAGGGTATGTAAGAGTGGTTGGAGAAATTCCACTAATTCATTCAGAAAAGGGTGAGTTTGATAGGTATGAAGTATCTATTCGTTTTCCCCAATCATACCCTAAATGTTTCCCAAAAGTAATAGAGACAAGTGAAAAAATTCCTAGAAAAGATTTTAGACATGTGAACCCAGATCTAACACTTTGTTTGGCTGTTGAACCAGAAGAAAAAGCAATTGCAAATAATGGTATTAATTTTAAGTATTTTTTAGATAAAGTATTAGTGCCCCATCTAGCTAGAGAAACATTCCGAGAAATAAATGGAGCTTATCCAGATGGTGAGTATACTCATGGGAATAGTGGTATATGGGAGTTTTATGAATCAGCTTTAGAATCTACTGATAGAAAGTTAATAATTAGTGAATTAGAAGAAATAATATATTCAAAATGGCAAGGAAGGAATGAACTATGCAAATGTGGTAGTGGACGAAAATTCAAAAGATGTCATCTTGATAAGTGGAATACGATAATTAAGTCTGGAAGAGACTACATTATTGAAAAATTAGACCAATTAAAAAAAGAATTATGAAGGAAAACGCAATAAATATTCAATCTTTATTTAACGGTCTCCAAAAACAAATGGAGGCACAATTAAATACAAACAGGGATAATGTTTTACATCCTGGTACTAAAGGAGACTCATTAGAAAATGTTTGGATTGAGTGGTTAAGAAAATACATGCCAAACAGATATAACATTGACAAAGCTATCATTATCGATTCAGAAGGACAGTTAAGTGATCAAATTGACTTGGTAATATATGACCAGCAATATACTCCCTTTGTCTTTATCCAAAATGGAGTTCATTATATACCAGCTGAAGGTGTCTATGCTGTTTTTGAAGTTAAACCCGACTTAGAAGGAAGCTGTGTTGTTGATGGAAAAAGTATCTCACACATAGAATATGCAGGAAGAAAAATTGAAAGTGTTAGAAAACTTATGCGTACATCTACAAAGATAATTGACAGAGGTGAACCAAGAAACGCAAGACCATTAACAAAAATTATTGGGGGAATTCTTACAAGTGTTAATTCCTACAAGAAGAGGGATACTCTTGAGAATCATTTTAAAAAATTGAAAGGACTTAAAGCTATTGATATGGGGTGCTCAGTAGAGTTTGGTAGTTTTTACATAAATCATCTTGGAGAGGAAAATCAGTCAATAAAGGATCTTAATAAAAGAATCCATAAATATTATATTGAAAGAGAGTACGATGAAATAAAATATAGTGAAAGAGAAAACTCATTAGTTACCTTCTTTTTGCAGTTGTCAAGATATTTGCAACAAAGTATTGGTACTGTGGCAGCAATAGATTTCAACGCATATGCTAATCAGGTGAATTTTAAAATTGATGAAGAATTATAGAAAATATGAGTAAAACAATAAAATATGCAGGGAATGGTGCATTAATTGGTGCGATTGGATTTTTAACTTTTAATCTATTTAATCAGTTGACAAAAAACAATGATAATCCCAATTTTAAGTTTGACTGGAAAGATTTTCTAATTTCAGGAGGTAAAGGAGCTCTAATTGGTGGAACGGCAGGGGCTTTTATTGGAGGAGTAAAAGACACTAAAAACTCTATGGAGGAACCTCTTAATACTAGTTCAATATTAAGGATGGCAGTTCACAATATGAAACTAAATAAACTAGATCAGTCTTTTAGAGAACTTTCAAATAAAGCGAAGAAAATCACTTGTTTGATAAGTTCAAATTTTCAAAATAAATTGGGCGGTCATATTGTAAGAATTGGTTCTACAGAGGACAATACAGCATTAGCAGAAGATTATGACATTGACATAAGTATTCCATTTGCACCAAAAAGTTTTTCTTCTACATCAGTTATGTATGATGAATTGTACAATTTTATAGAAGAAAAATTTAATGACCCTGACTTAATCAAAATCAGAGCTCAAAAAAAATCTATAGGGTTATTGTTTGAAATAAACGGAGAATATTATAAAATTGATATTGTTCCTTATAAGTTAAGCCAAAGTAAAGGAAATAAATCCAAAGGGTATTTGTTCGTTAATAATGATTCGTTGTTTCAAAGAAATTCTTACACTAAGACTGATATATCGAGCCTAAAAGGAATTACATTAAGTCCTGTTCAGCAGAAAATTCATATTGCTTTAAAAACATGGAAAAGAAATTTTGATATTCCAATCAGTTCTCATTTAATAAAAATTTTATTATTAGATGCTTATAAATCGAATAAAGGTAAGATCCCTAGAAGTTTTACAGATAAACTATTGATGGTAATGCTTCATATCAGAAATGAAATACATTATAAACGCATTGTAAGTGTTGAAAACACAAATAATGTATTGACAGACATCAATGATTCAATAAAAAACAGAATAAGTAAATCTTGTGATAAAGTTTTGGATGATTATGAATATCAGCCAAACTCAATTTTAAATTATTTTGCCTAGTGGCAGACATAAAGATTAACGGTTTGCATATGGCTTGTGGCAATTTCGAAGCACTTTTCCTGTCCACCGAAAGCTAAGCTGGCAAAGTAGCGAAAACCTTTCTGGCAACCGTTCACCCGTCATTAGCTGTAGAAAACGTTGTTACCTAAAGTTTTTTTCTTCTTCATCTCCGATTATCGAAACAAGCATTTTTTTTAATAATTCAGATGGCATTAATATAAATCTTTTAGAATTAAGCAGTAATCTGTCAAATGCCAAAAAGCATAAAAATGATTGGTACACTGCTCTATCTTTTTCTCCTATTTCAAAAATGCTTGAGTTCTGTAAATATTGAAAAGAAAACATTAAAAGGTAAATGAAAAATGATGAATATATTATGAATCGGATATTCTCTTTGTTTAAAACATACTCCGTTAGAGCATCAAGTTTGAATTTTTTTATTTTTTCTGAGCTTTTAATTCTAAAAGGACCAAACCTGTAGACAATGTCTAAAATCAGTTTATAAAATGCAACAGAGGAACAAGTTGCAAAGGTTAGGTTTATAAAAATAGTTGTTTGGTCAGTTAGGTTAAGGTAATTGAAATAATCATTTAATCTGGTTAAGAAAAGTGGTATTGAAAATGAAAGTGCTATAAATAGAGTTGTGTGTATAATTATTCCCATTGTCGGTACAGCGAACTGAAATAGTAATAGGACAAATGAAAGCGGGAAAGAAATGCAGTAATTTATATATTTAATTAATTTATTCGGAAACTTATTATGCAAGTAATTAGACAAAATCCATAATGCTACATATCCTAAAAAATAAAAAACCCAATTATGGTTTTTCGTATTATTCAACTGTTCCATTCCCATTGATAAGTAGAACATTATAATTAACGAAATAATGATAATAATTATCAAGAATAATGTTGATTTGGGTTCTTTTTTAATGTTCATTCAATGTTGGTTTTAATTTAACTGTCTATCAACAATTGCTAATCTATCTCTTACAGCGTTATTATTAATCTAGTCTTTAAACCATTGATTGATAGTGATAATGTCTAAAACTCAAAGTAAACACAATTTTTTAACAATCAATAGGGTAAAAACACTTGTTTTTCTGAAAGGGGCTAAATACTTTCTGAACTGGGTGTTTTTCTTTCCGAAAGGGGTGTTTGGGTTTTTAAAGGGTTTTTGAATTCACAACCCTATGAACTTGCCATTCAAAATTCTCTAGACGCGCTTTGCGGTATGAGTGGTAAGATAAAGCATAGTGTCCTTTCTTGTTTGTTATTGAGTTGTTTTGCATGAATGGTGTTAGTTTATTCTTCTAGTGCTTCAGCTAAACCTTGAAGTGATAGAGAAATTGCAGAGGGATTTTGGCTAATAATTGCAGAAGCAATAAAAACAGATGCAGTAGCTATTTCTATAGCCTTATTTATGTTTTCAATCTGTTTTAAAGATGTTTCAACCTTATCCGTAGCTTCCTTAATCATACTTATCAAATCTTCAGAATTTTCTGCCAAAACAGTAACCGATCGAGCTATTAAGTCTTGAACTGTAAGCAGAATGTCTCTTTCAGTCTTATTTAAGCGATTAAATTGCTCAGTTGTTAGATTGTTCCAATTATCTATTTGAAAATCGTTAATTGACCTTGCAATTACTTTTAATTGCTTAGCTATTTCTATGAGTTGTTGTGAATTTAGAGTTTCCATTATTCTTCTGTTTTAATATTATCAAAAGATGTTTTGATTTCTTTGATTTCAGTAATGTATCCCGCTACTAGACCGGCTAATTCCTTTTTGTGTATTATATCTCTGTTATCATAAATTGATTGATGCCCTTTCTTTATTTCATCTAATGCTCTAGAGTATTCGTTTAGTAAATCTATTTTTTCAAGAACTTCATCCCTACTATCAACGAATTCATTTTCTAATTCAATCTTGTCTTTTAAACTAAGTTCATCTTGATTGCGAACTATGGCTTTATAGTAATTGTATTCCAAATCAATTTCAGTTTCTAGTGCTAGTTTTAGCGGACCGTTTACAGCAAATTGAAGTTTTTCTATTAGTACTTGGAAACTTGGATTTGCAAATTCAATTATTTCTTGCAAATCTTTTCTTCGTTTTATATCTACAATAAATTTCGTTGTAATATTCACTAGTTTATTGAATGCGTCAATTTCTTCACCTTTTACATCTAATATCTCTGTTTCCTTTAAAGCATTGGCTAGTGTATCATACTTAAAAGTTAGCACTTCATCATTGCTTAGCTTATTGAGTCCTTCTAAATATTGAAGTGTGGCAAAGTACATTTTATTAAAAGCAGTATCGGCTTTTAGGTAACTCTCACATTCACATTCAGATTCTATTTTAATTGGTTGATAGTTATCACTAAACCTTTTTGCTATAGCTTTTTCATCTGAATTGGTTCTGAATTCACAGTTTTTTTCGCAGACTTTCTTAAAACTAAATCCTATTTCATCATACTTTTTTAATGCAGTTTGAGAAGCTTCAGAATAGCTATTCAAAGTTTTTAAATTCATGCAACCACTGAGCATTATTGCTGAGATTGCTAAAACGGTATATTTTAAATGTTTTTTCATTTGTTATTTATTTTAATTATCTAGTAGGCCATCAAGAAATTGATCGAGTCCATCTATTTTTGCTTTCTCCAAAGTTTTTTCTCCTGCTTTTAAGAGCATTTTTATATTTTCTTCATCGGCATTTGACATATCTGATGAGTATTGTCGGTCTTCTTTAGGAGTATCCACCCTCAAATAATCACCTGGCACATTTGGGGGTAAAGTAGCATGGATCTCGTTCATTTGGAAAGCAACGGTATCAATGCTGCCATCCATCATGATTTCAGGGATTGTTTTTGCCCACTTCAAAAGGCTCCAGTGAGTGCTGTTTTCTTTGTTTTCAATGGTAAACCCACCGCCACCGGTTCCGATAGAAAGAATATACATGTGACTAGCCGTGGGTTTTAGGTTATTCCGTTCTTTAAATTCTGTGTTTCTAGCTTCTGCGTAGGCACACATGGTTGGGTTATTGGCAAAAACGCCTCCGTCTAAATTGATCATTTCGGCGTTTTTGGGCTCTTTATTACTTTCAGGCGCTATGTTTTTAATTTTTGCCGGAGGAAAGTAAGTGGGAGCCGCTGAGGTTGAGCGCAAGACATCTCGCACATAAAACTCTCTTTTGCTTTCATCTTCTGTACTGGTAAAAAAGTAAGAAGATTTGCTGTTCATGTTGTAGGTGGTAATGAGGCAAGGTTTTCGCAATTTGCTCATCACTAAGTCACCAAACTTATCCTTAAGCAAGCGCTCGATGTTTTTGGGACTAAATTGGGTTGCATTTCTCAGGCCCCATAAACGTTGCCAGTTGTTGAGTTTGGCCTTGTTAAAAATATTTGCTCCTTCTTTCACGTAAAAATCCAAGGCTTCATTGGCTGAAAATTTAGCTTTCGAAGGGTCTTTATCATCAGGCGCAAGATAAATAGCGGATAAAATGCCACCGGTACTTGTGCCTGCAATAAAGTCGAAATGATCAGCTAGTGTTGTATTCGGCTTTTTTTGTTGGAGGTATTCTTCTACGTATTGCAATACCGTAGCGGGAATGATTCCTCGAATGCCCCCACCATCGAGGGTGAGTATTCTTACTTTTTTCTTGTTTTCCATTGTGATTGGTTTGAATAATTGCTTTTTGAATCATCACGTTTAAGTGATTTAATAATAAAAAGAACATAATGATACAGCTAAGGTGAAAATAATATTTTGAACTGTCAATACTTAGAAATGAGTATTTCTATAAAGTGGAAAATTGGAAGCAATATTTTTGATGTTGGCTTAGTTGAAAACTTGAATTTGGTGAAGCCTTAATTTTCAGCTAGTAATTAAGGAATAGTAAATTCCTCCAATTCGCTCATTTTTCAAATAAAAAACAGACTTTTGTTAGTTGTGACTAATCAATGAGTGAAAATGAGTAGAATTGAAGTTTTGAAAACCTACAAACTATACATTGGCGGCAGTTTTCCTCGCACAGAGTCGGGGAGATATTACAAGCCGGAAAACAAAAAAGGCGAAGTATTGGGCAACATTTGCTTGTCTTCGCGAAAAGATTTTAGAAATGCCGTTGTAGCGGCACGCAAAGCGCAGTCGGCTTGGGCAGGACGCTCGGCTTATAACATTGCTCAAATTATTTACCGCATTGCCGAAAATTTGGAAAGTCGCAAAAATGATTTTGCTGCTCTGCTTCAAAAAGAAGAAAATTTATCCGCTAAAAAAGCAGTGGAAAAGGTAGAAAGCCACATCGATCGATTGATTTATTTTGCAGGTTGGGCTGACAAGTACCAACAACTGTTTAGCAATGTGAATCCCGTAGCTTCCAGTCATTTTAATTTTTCTATGGTTGAGCCAACAGGAGTTGTTGCTGCCATTTGCCACGAAGGAGGTTTTGACGCTTTGTTGGCAAGTATTGTGGCTACAATTACTTCAGGCAACACTTTGGTGGTTTTAGCAGATGAAAATGCACCGCTTTCGGCCATCACTTTTGCTGAGGTTTTGTATCATTCCGACTTGCCCGGAGGTGTAGTGAATATTTTAACCGGAAAAGTGGAAGAGTTGTACACCCATTTTGCTTCTCACATGGATGTAAACGCACTGCTTTACATTGGTTTAAATAATGAGATTATCAAAGAGGCAGAATTGCAAGCTGCTGCTAACTTAAAACGCTTTAGGGCCTATTCACCGGATAAACTAAAAAACGAAAATTTTGAAAATCCATTTGTAATTAAAGAATTTACTGAAGTGAAAACCACTTGGCATCCGATTGAGCAAATTGGTGGTTCTGCCCCGGCTTATTAATTTTAAAGCTTTATGCTAACTCCCTCCGTCATTCTGATTTTAATTTCCATTGTTTTTCTGCTTTCTGCTCTTTACTTGGAGTGGTTCAGACCAACGGTGGTTTTTTTTATTGCCATCCTTTTTTTGGTAATTGGCGGAGTTTTAACTCCTTCAGAGGCGCTTCATGGCTTTGGAAATGAACAATTGGCAGTGATTATATTATTATTGATTATCAGCGATATATTTCGAAAATCCTCTGTTATTGACGTTCTTTTTAATAAGCTTTTTGGAAAAAGCAATAGCCTTTCTCGTTTTCGTTTTTCCATGATGTTATTGGTGGCGTCTTTCTCTGCCTTTTTCAACAATACTCCTTTGGTAGCCATGATGATGCCTTATGTGAATCGTTGGTCAAACCAAAAGAAGGTATCTGCCTCCAAGCTACTTATTCCACTTTCTTATGCGGCTATTTTGGGGGGCTGTGTTACCTTAATTGGAACCAGTACCAACTTAATTGTCAACGGTATGGCGGTAGATAACGGCTTTGAACCTTTAGGGATTTTTGACTTTACCGCCGTTGGCTTGCCCATGTTGATTTTGGGAGTTCTTTACCTTAGTCTGTTTGGAAATAAATTATTGCCCTCAAAAAGTACGGATGCCGAAAAATTGTACAAACAAAGTCGAGAGTTTTTTATTGAAACAATGGTCAAAAGCAACTCTCCTCTTTTGGGAAAAACAGTTGAAAATGCAGGGCTACGGAATTTGAAAGGACTTTATTTAGTAGAATTAATTCGCGATGAACACAGCATTACACCGGTAAGTCCGGATGAAATTTTACAAGAAGAAGATACCTTGATTTTTGCTGGAGAAACTACTGCTGTAGAGGAAATTAGTAAAAGTGATTTAGGCTTGACTTTACCCAAAACGGTGGAGAGAATGATTGATAAAAAGTCGAGCATAAATGAAATTGTGGTTTCCTTTAACTCCTCTTTAATTGGCAAAAAGGTAATGGATACTGACTTTCGTGCGCGCTTTGATGCAGCCATTGTGGCGGTTCACCGAAATGGGGAAAAGCTGAGTGGAAAAATTGGTGAGATTGAATTGCGAGCCGGTGACGTTTTGTTGGTTTTCAGCGGAAGCGACTTCTTGAGCCGTACCAAAAACAATCAAGCCTTTTACATTTTAACCCACATCGAAGAGCCCGAAGATATAAACGTCACTAAAGTCAGTCTAGTTTTCCTGAGTTTATTGGCTTCCATTATTATTTCAGCCACTACTACAATTCCTTTGATTATAGGTCTGTCGGTGGTGCTTATGCTGGCTATTTTTATGAAAATTGTGCCTCTAAATGAAATTAGAAAAGGAATGGACTTTGAATTAATCATGCTGATTGCTTTTGGATTAGCCTTTGGTAAAGCCATGATTAACTCAGGGGCTTCACTATACATTGCCGACCTTTTTATGTTATTGAATAATTATGTGGGAAGCATTGGCTTTTTGATGATCATGTTTATTGTCACAAATATTTTGGCGGCCTATATTACCAATAAGGCGGCGGTTGCAATTCTATTTCCTATTTCTATTGCTTTAGCGGCAGATTTAGGATTTAATCCGATTCCTTTTATCTTGATTGTTTCCTTTGGAGCAGCAGCTAACTTCATTACGCCTATTGGTTATCAGACCAACTTAATGGTTTACGGACCGGGAGGTTATTCCTTTAAAGATTTTATGAAAGTGGGCATGCCGCTGACTATTTTGTACATGATTGTGAGTGCACTCATATTGAATTATATATACTTGAATTAAGCGCAATTAAAAAATGACAGAAAACGAAAAATTACCTTTAGTTGAATTGATTTGCAAAGCTGCTCTAAGCGGTGGAAAAGCCATTTTAAGTGTTTACGAATCTGATTTTGCCATAGAGCATAAAGATGATAAGTCGCCACTGACGGAGGCTGATAAGCAAGCACACCAAGCCATTGTTAAAGAACTAGATGAAACGGAATATCCGGTCTTGAGTGAAGAGGGGAGAGATATTCCTTACGAGGAGCGAAAAAATTGGGAGTATTTCTGGATGGTAGATCCTTTGGATGGAACCAAGGAATTTATCAAACGGAATGGTGAGTTTACGGTGAACATTGCATTAATTCATCAGCAAAAAGCACTAATGGGAGTTATTTATGTTCCTGTAAAAGATGAATTGTACATTGGAGTGAATGGTGTAGGAGCCTATAAAGTAGATGCTTATAGCACAAAAGTGAATCATAACATTGGTGAATTGATGTCAACTGGCAATCAGCTTCCGAAAAAGATTGATCGTAAATATACCATTGTGGGTAGTCGCTCGCACATGTCGGCGGAGACGGAAGATTTCATGAACGAAAAGAAAAAAGAGAAAGGAGAGGTGGAAATAATTTCCGTTGGGAGTTCCTTAAAACTTTGCATGGTAGCTGAAGGGAAAGCCGATGCTTATCCGCGTTTTGCGCCCACTATGGAATGGGATACTGCCGCCGGGCAAGCAATCGTGGAAGCTATGGGAGGTAAGGTAATCAATTGGAAAACAAAAAGTCCGATGCTTTACAATCGAGAAAATTTATTAAACGACTGGTTTTTGGTGACAGCATAAGCATGGCTGAATGTCAAGTGTCAAATTTGAAATGTCAAATGAGGACTAAATAATTGAAATCACTTTTTTGCTTAAAAGGAAAATAGAGAAGAGAGTAAAGAATATAGATTCATTTTCATTAAACGCTTAGTTTTCGTTTTTAAGACTTAATGTATCTCTTAAATTTCTTAATGCCTTAATGTTTAATCAGCGTAAAAACGCAATTCGTTTTTCGTTATTTATATTCTTTATTGAATATCGGGAATGGAAAAAAGTAAAGACAGAATCCTATAAACAAAGTAGTTTAATTGTTCGGTAATCAATTTAGGTAAATAAACGGACATTCAATATTCTTTTAATAAGTTAGTTATTTGCAAGAAGATTTTGAGAAATTACAAGCTATAAAATTGAATACACTTTTACTAACAGCTTAAGCTTGCTTTAAGCAATTGAAAAAACGTAATATTGCATTTCTAAAGAATATAAAATGAGTAAAGTAGCATTGATCACCGGAGTTACCGGACAAGATGGAGCTTATTTAGCTGAATTGTTGCTAAGTAAAGGATATGAAGTTCATGGAATAAAACGAAGAAGTTCGCTTTTTAATACTGATCGAATTGATCATTTGTATCAAGATCCACATGAAAAAAATGTAAAGTTCAAATTGCATTATGGAGATTTGACTGATTCTTCTAACTTAACCCGCATTGTTCAAGAGGTGCAACCGGATGAGATCTACAATTTAGCGGCTCAATCGCATGTAAAAGTTTCTTTTGAAACACCTGAATATACTGCCAACTCTGATGCAGTTGGAACATTGCGATTATTGGAGGCGATTCGAATTTTAGGATTGGAGAAAAAAACTAAATTTTATCAAGCTTCTACTTCTGAGCTTTACGGAAAAGTGCAAGAAATTCCACAAACGGAAAAAACGCCTTTTTACCCACGTAGTCCTTACGGTGTAGCTAAACTTTACGCTTTTTGGATTGTAAAAAACTACCGCGAAGCTTATGATATGTATGCTTGTAACGGAATACTATTTAATCACGAAAGTCCGCTGCGTGGAGAAACTTTTGTAACCAGAAAAATTACTCGTGCAGCTGCGAGAATTAAACTCGGCTTGCAAGATTGTATGTATTTAGGAAACCTTGACGCTAAACGCGATTGGGGGCATGCTAAAGATTACGTAGAAGGTATGTGGCGTATGTTACAGCAAGAAAAAGCAGACGACTACGTTTTGGCTACTGGCGAAACTATTGAAGTGAGAGAGTTTGTGACCAAAGCATTTAAAGAGTTGGAGATCGAGGTAGAATGGAAAGGTCAAGGTGTAGATGAGATTGGAATCAATAAAGCTACAGGAGCTGAGATTGTAAAAATTGATCCAAAATATTTCCGTCCAACTGAAGTAGATTTATTGGTTGGAGATTCTACTAAAGCGAGAACTGAATTGGGTTGGAAACCAACTTTTGGAGTTGATGAATTGGTGAAAGACATGGTGAAAGCCGATTTAGCATTATTTAAAAGAGACAAATACCTAATGGAAGGCGGACATAAAGTTTACGATTTTCATGAATAAAACAGATAAAATATACGTTGCCGGACACCGTGGAATGGTAGGCTCGGCCATTGTTAGAAAGCTGCAAGCTGAAGGTTTTGAAAATTTGGTTTTGAGAACTTCTGCTGAATTAGACTTGAGAAACCAAGCGGCAGTGAATCAGTTTTTTGATGAAGAAAAACCTGCTTACGTATTTTTAGCGGCTGCAAAAGTGGGCGGTATTCAGGCAAATAACATTTATCGCGCCGACTTTTTGTACGATAACTTAATGATTGAGGCTAACATCATTCATGCGGCTCATGAAAATAAAGTGCAGAAATTGATGTTTTTAGGCTCTTCTTGCATTTACCCCAAAATGGCTCCTCAACCATTAAAGGAAGAGTACTTATTAACCGATGAACTAGAACCGACCAACGAACCTTATGCCATTGCAAAAATTGCCGGTATAAAGTTGTGCGAGAACTACCGCAGACAGTATGGCGATAATTTCATTTCGGTGATGCCAACCAATTTGTATGGGCCAAACGACAATTACGATTTAAATAATTCTCACGTACTTCCTGCTTTATTGCGCAAGTTCCACACTGCCAAAATAGAGGGTGCTGAATCTGTTGAGGTATGGGGCAGCGGAAGCCCAAAACGCGAGTTTTTACATGTGGATGACTTGGCCGACGCCTGCTATCAACTGATGCAAAATTATGAGGGCGAAGAGTGGTTAAACGTAGGTACCGGAGAAGATATTTCCATTAAAGATTTAGCGTTAACGATTAAAGAGGTAGTTGGTTTTGAAGGTGAGCTTCGTTTTGATGCTTCTAAGCCCGATGGAACGCCAAGAAAGTTAATGGATGTGAGTAAGCTTCATAATTTTGGTTGGAAACATCGTATTGAGCTGAAAGAAGGTATTCGTTTGGTTTATGAAGAGGTTAAAAAGATGAATTTTGAAATGGTATAAAGCTGCAATATTCTTAATTGGACTTGCTGTTTTCCAACTTAGCACTTTGTTGGCACAAAATCAAAATGTGCCACTCAACCATCAGTTTCATCATCAATTCGAAAGAGAGGAAGTTAAATCTGACGAAATTATTCATTCTAGCTTTAAGCCCCTTTTGCAGCGAAAAGCACAAAAAGTTGGGAAGTCAGATTCATTGTTGTTCCCCAATTTAAGTCCCATAAAAAAGCAAGGTCGATCTTGGATTGCCCGCAAGCTTTTTCACGAACATTTGATTTACCTGGATAGCGGAAGTGTTCAGTTAAGCATAGATCCTTTGATTAATGTGGAGTTTGGAGACGATATTAGAGACGAAGGCTTAGCAGAAAGAAGTTATTATAAAAACATGCGCGGCTTTGTCGCACGCTTAAATTTAGGGGACAATGTTTCAGTTGGAAGTACTTTTCGAGAAAATCAGGCAGTTTTACCGAGTTTCTTAGATCAGCGTACACGTTTGAGTGGAGTGGCTTACGGTCAAGGTAGAACAAAAAACTTTGGCGACTATGGATTCGATTTTGCCATGGCTTCGGCTTATGTGAGTTATTCACCTTCAGATAAAATTAATTTGCAAGCCGGACACGGAAAGCACTTTGCGGGAGAAGGTTATCGCTCACTTCTACTGTCGGATATGGCCTTTAATTATCCCTATTTAAGGGTGCAGTCGGATTGGTTGAATGGAAAATTGAACTATCAAAATGTCTTTGCCCTTTTTCAGGATTTAAATCGTTTAGAAAACAACAGTCTGAATGAAGGGCTTTTTGAACGCAAACAAGCGGCTTTTCACTTTTTGAGTTTTTCACCCGATAGTCGATTTAGCATAGGGCTGTTTGAAGGATTTATCTATCCTTCACTAGATTCATCAGGTAATATTGATGTTCCATTGAATTATTGGGCACCGCTGATTGGTTTAAATACCTTGCTCAAAGGAGATGAAAGAAGCGGAAACTCCAATTTGGGAGTGAATGCTAAAGCACATTTATTTAAACGCTTGAAATTATATAGTCAATGGAGCTTTTTTGATGAACAAATCAGTCAGTTGGCTTATCAATTTGGTGGAAAATTATTTTTAGGAGAAGGATTTACTTTGCAGTTAGAGTACAATCGAGGTGCCAAGCAAAGTCAAAATTCCATTTATCATCACTACAATGAAAGTTTAACTCACCCATATCAAAGTGATTATGAAGAATTCTTAGGGGGTGTTTATTTCCATAAAAATCGTTGGATGTCGAGAGTTTTAATTAATAATATTCAGCTAGATGAGCATCTGATAATTAGTTTTTTAGATTTTAGACAGTCGTATATAGTAAATCCTGCTTATAACTTAACCTTTAACTTTGGGTTGCAGTATAGATCTGATCGAGTGCCTACCTATACAGCTGCTTCGGAATCCCTCTACCTTTACTTTAGTTTGAGTACCAATTTGCAAAACCTTTATTTTAACTATTAATAAGAATTATATTTGCAGTCAAAGACAAATTCCAATGGCAATTGCACTTTCTGTATTAATATCCTTTTTTATCGTTCTCTTGGCAACGCCTTCTTTTATTAAAGTAGCGGAGATCAAAAACCTTTTTGACGAACCCGGGGAGGCTCGTAAGCTCCACAAGCACAGAATTCCATCTATGGGAGGGATTATGATTTTTGCCGGTACGCTTTTTTCTTTTATGATTTGCTATCCTTCAGAAGATATCGGTTACATAAAGTACTTAATCCCTAGTCTACTTGTTATGTTTTTTATTGGAATTAAGGATGATATCATAGGAACAGCAGCCGTAAAAAAGCTAATTGGTCACTTAATGGTGGCTTTTATTATGGTGCTCATGGCAGAAATTAAAATCACAAGCCTCTACGGCATTTTTGATGTAAGAGAGTTGCCTGATTGGGCGAGTATCACTTTGTCGATTTTTACCTTTGTGGTTATTATCAATGCTTTTAATATTATTGATGGAGTAGACGGTCTTGCAGGAGGCGTTGGCTGCATTGCCTCAACAGCTTTTGGTATTTGGTTTTTGTTGATTGGAAGCACTGTGGATGCTATTATTTCATTTGCTTTGGCAGGAGCACTTTTAGGCTTTTTGCGATTTAATTTCCATCCGGCAAAAATATTTATGGGAGATTCCGGTTCATTAATCGTTGGCTTAATACTGTGTGTTTTAGCAATACGTTTAATCGAGTTTGATGCCGATGCGATTCCCCGGAACATGATGAAAATATCAAAACCCATTTTTGCTATGTCGGTCTTGGTTTACCCACTTTTAGATACTTTTCGAATATTTATCTATCGAATTTTAAAAGGAACATCACCTTTTGCAGCAGATAATAATCATATTCACCACCGCTTAATCAAATTGGGACTAAATCATGCGCAAGCAGTTTTACTTATTTACTTCTTTAACATTGCTGTGATTTTATATTCTGTTTTAGTACAAGATTTAAGTACTAGCTGGACATTTATTTCCTTGGCAGGAATTGTTTTTGTGCTCATGGGAATCTTGTTCGTAGTGCCAATTAAGCGAGATTCAATCAACTAATGCAAACTTGGCTGAAAGTAAGTTTTATTCTTTTAGGCTTGAGCGCAAATGTTTCTGCTCAAGAAAGCCTTCAACATAACTTGCTTTTTCCCGAAAATCAAAACTTTAGTCATACTGCTTTTCGACCAGCTTTTGTTAAAACGGATGAAAAAGGACTGTTCAACATTATTGGGAATAAAGTTGAAATAAACATCAACCCTGCATTTGATTTATTGTATGGAAGTTCGTCTGAAAACATAAGTAGATTAGGTTATGGAGCGGACTTGCAGCTTAAGCATAAAAAGTGGGATGCAGGTTTTACCTATATGCATAGTCGCGGCGAATATTTGGAATATCAAACAGATTTTATCAGAGAGAACAGAGTTGTTCCGGCAATGGGGGTAAGCTCAGGAAAGGATAAAATTCAAGCCAACTATATGAATGCCTTTGTCAACTTTAAGGCAAGCAATATTTTTAGTTTTGAGTTGGGTTATGGTAGGCAATTTATTGGGGAAGGTTATCGTTCATTACTTCGCTCAGACTTTGGAAATGCTTCTCCTTATTTAAAAATTCAAACTTCATTTTGGAATATTCAGTACACTAATCTTTTTGCCATTCACGAAAATATTTATAATATAGAAGGTGAAAAAGAATTTTATCAGAGAAAATTTTCTGCCACCCATTTTTTGGATTGGAAAATCGCCAGATGGATTAGCATTGGATTATTTGAAACAGTCATTTGGCAGAACAATCAAGGAGGTTACAATCGTGGCTTTGATGTTAACTACCTCAATCCAGTAATTTTTTACCGTCCGGTTGAATTTTCCACAGGTTCTGCCGATAATGTAATGATTGGTGCAAATTTAAAGTTGAAGCCCATAAAGAACCATACACTATATTTTCAATTGCTCTTCGATGAGTTTTTGTTAGATGAATTGAAAGCCGACTTTAATCAATGGAGAAATCCTGATCAAGATATTCGCTCGGGATGGTGGGCAAATAAATATGGAATCCAGTTGGGGTGGAAAGCCAATAATATTTTTAAAATTAATGGTTTAAGTGCTTTAGCAGAGTTTAACATAGTTCGTCCATACACTTACGCACATACTAATCCATCACAATCTTATTCTCATTATAATTTATCATTAGCACATCCATTAGAAGCTAATTTTCATGAGTTTGTCTCATTACTTTCCTATCAAAAAAAGCATTGGCGAATGGCAGTTCGCTACAATCAATCACTTTCGGGAAACTCTCCGCTAGGGACCAACTATGGAGATAATTTGCAGCTCTCTAATACAAGCAGAACAAAAGAGTATGAGAATTTTATTGGTCAAGGTGTAGAGCGCAGAGTAAACTATTTAGATGCCAATATTTCTTACTTGATTGTTCCAAACTGGAAAGCTGCATTGAGTTTAGGTTATTTATGGAGAGAGGAAAGATTACAAAGTCGGACCCAAAATGAGCGAATGCTCTATTTGCGATTTAGAACAAACCTCTTCAATCAATATTTCGATTTTTAACTTCTTTATTTTGTACTTTTGCCCCACAAAATAATTTCTGAATGAATTTATCTTCATCAAGAGCACTTAGCATTCCACAACTTTTAATGGTAAAGATTGCTGATTATGCTGCATTTTTTAAAATGCGTTTAACCTCTTTGGTGGTTTTTTCTGCCATTTTTGGCTATTTAATAGCTGCAGAGAGTGTAGATTGGATGAGTTTAATCTTTTTAGTTTTAGGAGGAGTCCTCATTACAGGTGCTTCTAACGGATTTAATCAAATCATCGAAAAGGATTTAGATAAATTGATGAGCCGAACCAATAAAAGACCTTTGGTTACCGGGAGAATGTCGGTGATTGAAGCATACTGGGTGGCTTCTACTGCTGCTTTCTTAGGAATTACTATTTTGTGGTTTATGCTAAATCCGCTCTCCGGAGTGCTGGGTGCTTTGGCTTTGTTTTTATATGTAGCTGTTTACACGCCTTTAAAGCAAATTACCCCATGGGCCGTTTTTGCCGGTGCGTTTCCCGGAGCCATTCCTCCCATGTTGGGCTATGTAGCCTATAGCAATTCATTTGGACTAGAAGCAGGATTGTTGTTTGCATTGCAGTTTATGTGGCAGTTTCCTCATTTCTGGGCAATTGCTTGGAAAGCGGACGAAGACTATGCTAAAGCAGGCTTTCGATTATTACCTTCAAAGGGAGGCAAAGACATGACGTCAGCATTCTTAATCCTACTTTATTCACTTTTTTTACTGTTGGTGAGTCTTTTGCCATTTCTTTTTGGCTTAGCTGGAAATGTGGCGCTTTACGTTACACTTTTTGCCGGATTAATTATGATTTGGCCATCGATTCGACTGTTTCGTTTGAAAACAGATAAAGAAGCAATGAAAGTAATGTTTGCTTCATTCATATACATTCCAATTGTTTTAATTGCCTGGTATTTAGATAAGATATAATCATGGAGGAAATCACCGCAGATCGTAAACAATTCATGGAGCAAAAAAGAAACCGAGTAGCAAAACCACTACTTTGGTTTGGAATGATTAGCATGGTGATGCTCTTTGCCGGGCTAACTAGCGCTGTTATTGTTAGAAAAGGTGATGGAAATTGGACGCATTATGAATTACCCGATGCTTTTATTTGGAGCTCAATTGTTATTTTTATAAGTAGTATCACTTTTATTTTAGCGATTCGTTTTGCAAAAAAAGACCAGCTAAGTAAAATGAAAGGCAGTTTGACCATTACTTTTTTACTGGGATTGTTGTTTGTCTTTTTTCAGTTTGAAGGTTATGAAGCATTGTATAATCAGGGAGTTTATTTTACCGGAAAAGGTCATAACGCATCCGGTTCATACCTGTATATTATAAGTTGGGCGCATTTGGCACACTTAGCAGGAGGAATAATTTCATTACTAATTGTACTTTTTAATGCTTTTAAAGGTAAATACAACTCAAAAAAATTATTAGGTTTGCAGCTAAGTTCTACATACTGGCATTTTTTAGGAGGTATGTGGATTTATTTATATTTATTTTTTAGAACAGTTATTTAATACTAATACTTCCAAATTATGGCGGGACATTCTCCTTCTGTTGACACAAAAACACTTTGGGGTGGTGGGATTTCACCATTTAACCTGAGCTACGGAAAAATCATGATGTGGTTTTTCTTGGTTTCTGATGCATTAACCTTTACCGGATTCCTTCTTTCATACGGTTTCATGAGACATCGTTTTGCAGAAGTTTGGCCGGTAGCTGAAGAGGTGTTTACTCACTTCCCTTTTATGCATGGCGACCATCCTTTACTTTACGTAGCTTTGATGACATTCATTCTGATTATGTCTTCTGTAACTATGGTTTTAGCTGTAGAAGCAGGACAGCGAATGAACAAAAAAGGCGTTGTATTATGGATGGCTTTAACCATTGTTGGAGGTCTAATCTTCGTGGGTTCTCAAGCATGGGAATGGTATCACTTTATTCATGGAACTGAGTTAGGAGCATTACAACTAGCCGATGGAACAATTGCACAGTGGATGAGTGATGCTAAAGATGCCTTAGTTCTCCCGACAGGTGTTGAGGTGACTGGCGCAGAAGCCGCTGCTTTAATACAAAGTGGAACCGAAGTCTATGGCGCCAACCTAACCGTAAATGAATACGGCTTACCATTATTTGCTGATTTCTTTTTCTTTATTACCGGTTTCCACGGAACACACGTTTTTAGTGGAGTGGTATTGAACTTTATCATTTTTGTAAATGTATTAAAAGGTACTTACGAGAAAAGAGGTCATTACGAAATGGTTGAAAAAGTAGGTTTGTATTGGCACTTTGTAGACCTTGTATGGGTATTTGTATTTACATTCTTCTATTTAGTATAATATTTTAAGATTTAGATAAGATGTCAGATTTTGATCGTACAGCAGAATATGCAGCTCACCACTCAGAAGAGGAAGGTGTAAAAATGCGTAAAACTATATGGGCTATCTTTTGGGTGCTGCTAGCAGTTACCACTGTTGAAGTTGGTCTTGGTTTAGTTTGGAAAGATTTAGGTTTAGCTTGGCCATTAGTGAAGTGGACATTTATCATTTTAACTTTGGTGAAAGCTTACTACATTGTAGCCTACTACATGCACTTAAAACACGAATACAAGAACTTTAAAATGATTGTTTCTATACCCTACATTGTTTTAACGGTATACTTTATTATTTTAATGTTGATAGAGGCTATTTACCTTAATGAAGAGGTTGATCACCTGCTGATGTAAGTGATATGAACAAACGAAAAATACAGAAGGTAGTAATATTATTTTCCATTTTATTACTACCTTCTTTGCTTTATTTACTATTGAACACCGGGGTAAATCAATTTAAAAGATTGCCTTTTTACGGACCGAAAACCTTAGCTGAGGGTTCTGAAACAGATACCATCTACCATTCAATTCCCGACTTTGAATTTGTCAATCAAAACGGTGAAACTGTTACGCAGGAGGACTATAAAGGGAAAATTTATGTAGCGGATTTTTTCTTTGCTACTTGCCCAACGATTTGTCCTAAAATGGCAGTACACATGGGTGAGCTGCAAAAACACTTTTACGATCGTAAGGACTTTAAACTATTATCACATACCGTTAATCCGGAGCATGATAGCGTTGAGGTTTTGAGAGATTATGCCGATAAAGTTCATGCAATCGACTCTGTTTGGAACTTTGTGACCGGAGATCGAGAGAAGATTTACGAAATTGCATTTAAAGGTTATTTTGCCAATGCCATGGAGGATGAATTGGCTCCAGGAGGCTTTTTACACTCTTCCAACCTTTTTTTAATCGACCGTAAAGGAAGAATAAGAGGGATTTTTGACGGTACGAGCACTGTTGAAACGAACGACTTGATGGATGCAATTGAAATTTTATACAAAGAAGATTTTGCACCCTTAAAAGAAAAGTAAGATGGCTTCAAAGTTTAACTATACTCCCTATATTTTTGTGGTTTCGCTTTTAATTCCAATTGTAGTGGCTTTTCTTTATTTAATGCCAAAAGGTTGGGAAGTAGGAGAGGAAGTTTTAATACTTCCTAAATTCAATGCGATTATTAATGGATTAACCACTTTGGTATTAATAGCAGCTTTTATAGCTATTCGCAAAAAGAACATTAAACTTCACCGAAATCTAATGTTAACGGCATTAGGCTTGTCGCTGCTTTTTTTGCTTTCTTACGTTACTTATCACTCTTTAACAGAATCAACTCCTTATGGAGGCGAAGGAGCGCTTAGAACGCTCTATTTTGTTATTTTAATTACACATATTTTATTGGCGATAGCCATAGTACCCCTGGTTTTAATCACATTTGTACAAGCTTTGGCTGAGCGTTTCGACAAGCACAAGAAAATTGCTCGCATTACTTTGCCGATTTGGCTTTACGTTACTATTACTGGCGTGATTGTTTATTTGATGATTGAGCCGTATTATTGATTTTATGTATCAAGGAGATGGTTTTATATTCAGGTAAAACTTGAAATAGCGAGCCGTCATCCCAAATTAGATATTTAAAAGTAGATTTCTCGATGAAGCTACTAGGGGTATTCAAGTATCCATTTGATTATTGACTATAGCAACTGTTTTATTTCTTATAGCCATTGATCTTTTGCTAGGCATTTAAATATGACTTTGGTGTTACTTCAGAGCTCACCGAGTCAAGAGCAGTTCCATAAATATTCCCGGCAAATGAAGGTGAAATACCTACAACATACTTTTTTTACTCTTGAAGGCTTGAATTAAACTGTCGCTTTGTGAAAAGTTTGAAAGACAGAGGATAACTAGAATTGAGAATAGGAGTTTGCGCATTAGGGTGTTTTTTTAGCTTCCTCAGAGTGTTCCTTCATGCTTGAAATAAAATTAAACACCTCTCGAATCGTCTTTCTTCTTATTTTTCGTTGCATATCCATGTCTACTTGAATTAAAGTATACTGAAACTTGCAGTCTAAATGATCCATTTTCATTTCTACTACCTTTAGATTGTATGACTTAGGTTCAATATACTGTTTAAAACTCCTTAACGAAGCAATAATTTCCTTTTCCAATTGCTCAATACTACCTATGTCTTTTAAGGCTATTTGAAAATCAATACTCATTAAGCGCACATCTCGTTTAGTGTAATTGATAATTTCATTGTAATGCACTTTTGAGTTGGGAATAATTACCAAATCGTCATCATCGTTAAGTAGTTTTACTTTGAGCATACTGATTTCAATAATTTTACCTTTTTGGTCGGCAATCTTCACATAGTCATTTACTTCAAAAGTGTTGGAGAAGCTAAGGTACAAGCCACTCATATAGTCAACAATATATTCTTTTGTTAAAATTGCAATTGCTGCTGCTACAATTGTAAGTGAAGTGACAAACTCCAATGGATTAACACCAAAAACACTTAGTAAGTATAGAAAAAAACCAATAGTAGCTGTAAAACGTGCAAGGTTGTCAACTCCAAAATAAACGTTGTTTTTTTGATTCTTTGGAATCTTGTGTTTCCTAGAGTAAATGAATTTTACAATGTTTGAAAGCAAAATAATAGCCAAGTAAAAAACCAGGAAAGATGAAGTTGCCTCTAAAAAATGATAACCTTCAATATAACCTCCACTAACTTTATTGAAATACTTCAAATAAAGAATTGCAGTTAGCAAAACCGAATTAATCCAAATCCACTTTTTGTTCATCTTAGCGCATTTATGAAGAAAAATAACTAAAGGTAATTGGTGATAAAGTTAGTCGAAAATTGTATTAAATAAATATTGACCATCTCAATCTTTAAATTGTATTATTTGACCGATTATCCTAAAATAAAACCGCGGAAACAAAAAAAATGAAAAATGTTTCCAAAGTTAAAAATGTATCCTACTTTTGCAGCGAAATTTTTTATGCAAATGATTCAGCCAACCATTTGTAATTGATTACTAGCATAAAAAATAAAGAATGTAAACATGGAAGAAAAGGACATTATCATTAAAGCCGGTGAGCTTTTTGTCAAATATGGCATTAAAAGCATGACCATGGATGATATTGCCCGGGAAATGGGAGTCTCCAAAAAAACGCTTTATCAGTTTGTAGAAAACAAGAAAGACCTGGTTAAAAAGGTGATGAGTTTGCACATTCACAATCAGCAGGATTGCATTTGTGAAATGCACAGCGCGGAGGGAAACGCCATCGATAAATTAATGGAAATCGGCGCTTTTGTGAATCAGCACATGCGCTCTTTGCATCCTTCAGTCATTTTTGATCTAAAAAAATACCATCCGGAAGCTTGGGGTTATTTAAACAAGCACAAAGAGGAATTTATTTATACAACTATAAAGTCAAACCTAGAGGAAGGCATGAGTGAAGGGCTTTACCGCGAAGATTTAAAGCCCGACTTGGTTGCTCGCTTATACATGGGTATGACAAATGCTTTAATTGATTCGGAAAGTTTTCCTTCTGATCAATTTTCAAAAGAAGAACTGCATAATGAAATGACCAAGTACCACATTCGAGCGGTATTGAGTAAAAAAGGAATTGAATACATCAAAACTAAAATGGAAAAGAATGAAAAGTAAATTATTGCTAAAGTTGAGCTTGCTTTGCCTTTTTTCAATCTCTATTTCTGTTGTTAATGCGCAGCAATTTAGTCTGGAAGAAGCACAGCAATATGCCGTTGAGCATAGCTACCAAGCCCGGTCGGCGAATTTAGAAGTAGAAAAATCTCAGCGAAAAGTAAAGGAAACCATTTCAACCGGTTTGCCGCAAGTAAATGCCACTGCCAGCTATCAGAATTATATTGAACTTCCTGTTCAACTTGTTCCTGCCGAACCATTCGGAGGAAACCCCGGAGAATATGCTGAATTTACTATGGGTACAGAACAGCAAATGGGTTTTGACCTTCGCGCTACACAGTTATTGTTTGACGGATCGTACTTTGTCGGATTACAAGCGAGCAAAGTGTACTTGGAATTGTCTAAAAACGATCAGCGAAAAACGGAAACTGAAATCAAACAAATGGTAACTCAGTCTTATGGCAACGTATTGGTTACGGAAGAAAACATTGAAATCTTGAAGCAAAACATGGAAAACCTCCAAAGTCAATTGGAAGAAACCAAAGCACTTTTCCAGAACGGTTTTGCCGAGGAACAAGACAGAGATCAGTTGGAATTGCTATTGGCAAATGCTAAGAATGCTTACGAACAAGCATTGAGACAAAAAGACATTAGCCGTAATCAGCTAAAGTTTATGATGGGAATTGACATAAATTCTGAAATTGAACTAACTGACAACTTAGAAGAAATTACCGTTTCTAATGCCGGCGAAAGTTTATTAAATACTGAATTTGACGTTAAAAATCACATAGATTACAAAGTTTTGAGCACTCAAGAACAGGCGTCAAAATTGTTGTTTAAGCAAGAAAAATCAACCTATTTACCAAAATTAAGTGCTTTTGCTTCTTATCAGCAGAATTCATACTCTAATGAGTTTAATTTCTTTGATGACTCTCGTTGGTTTCCAACAGAAGTAGTAGGATTAAATTTTAGTATGCCCATTTTCTCCAGCTTTGGCAGAAATCAAAGAATTCAGCAAGCCAAAATTGAAATGGAGCAAGTTGGTGTTGCCAAAAAACAAATGGAGCAGCAATTGTTAATTCAGCTTGAAAATGCTCGTTCTGAATACACTTTTGCACTCAGTCAATTTAATACCGCAAAGGATAATTTGAAATTGGCGGAACGTATTTACAACAAAACAAAAATCAAATACGAAGAAGGTGTAGACAGCAGCATGGACTTAACACAAGCCAACAATCAACTTTTAGATACACAAGGCAACTACATTAATGCAGCCTTGCAATTAATTAATGCAAAATCAAACTTAGACAAAGCTTTAAATAACTATTAACGATGAGAAAACTAACGATAATCAGTCTCTTGGGAATTATGGCCTTTGCCATTAGCTGCGGCGAGAAAAAAGAGGAGAGAAACATTGAAAAAGTACTTCAAAGCGATGATATTGCCGAACTAAAATCATTGAAAGCAGAACTTTCTCAAAAGCAACATAAATTAATTACTCAACTTGAAAAAGTTTCTGCGGCGATCGCCAAATTAGACAGCAATAAAAATATGCCATTGGTGAGTGCATTGCAAATTGAACCGCAAACTTTCAAGCATTACATTGAGGTACAAGCAGGCTTTGATACTGAAGAGAACGTGATGCTTTTTGCGGAGTACAACGGCATTTTAACCGATATCTTAGTAAAAGAAGGGCAGAAAGTAAGTAAAGGACAACTTTTAGCGAAAATTGACGATGGAGGACTTTCACAGCAATTATTACAAGCTGAAGTTCAGGCTGAATTAAGCAAAACTACTTATGAGCGTCAACAGAAACTTTGGGAGCAAAACATTGGCTCAGAAATGCAGTATTTACAGTCGAAAACTAATTATGAAGCGCAACAAAAGGCAGTAGAGCAATTGAGAAAGCAACTGCAAAAAACCAGAATTGAAGCACCCTTTTCCGGGGTAATTGACGAGATCTTAATTGAAGAAGGCAATATGGTTTCTCCGGCAAGCGGAGCGATTATGCGCATCATTAATTTAGATGAAATGTACGCCAAGGCCGACATTCCTGAGATTTATGTGAGCAGTGTTAAAACCGGCAAAAATGTAGATTTATACGTGCCTGTTTTGAGGGATACGATTGCCGCCAAAATTTCTCAAGTAAATAACTTTATCAATCCTGAAAACAGAACATTTAAGGTAGAAGCCAGAGTAAAAAATGACTCTTGGTCGATTAAGCCAAACATGATTGCTAAAATGCGCATCGCCGATTATGTAAATGATTCAGCTTTACTGGTGCCTAAAAATGTGGTTTCAGAAGATGCAGATGGCAGAAAGTATATTTTCTTAGCAAGTGATGCCAAAGGAAATAAAGCAGAAGCCAAAAAGCAGTTCGTTGAATTGGGGCTTTCTGAAGGGAATTATTACGAAATAAAATCAGGACTTACTGCCGGACAAACAATCATTAATGAAGGAGCACGCATAGTGCTCGACGGACAAAAAGTAGAAATTTTAAACTAAGCGATCCATGAGCGATTTAAAGGAAAAAGGACAAAAGGAATTTAAAGCTTCGTCTTGGGCAATTGATAACCAAACGGTTATTTATGTACTCATTTTTGTGTTACTGATTGCCGGAATTAGCTCTTATTCCAATTTGCCGAGAGAAAGTTTTCCTGAAATTGTGGAAACTAAAATATACATTAGTACTCCATACCCCGGAAATACGGCCGAAGACATTGAGCGCTTGATTACTGACCCCATTGAGGAGGAGGTTGAAAACGTAAGCAATGTAGTTGAGGTGCTTTCTACTTCTCAGCAAGACTATGGAATTATTACAGTAGAGTTTGACGAAAACATAACTGTTGAGCAAGCCAAGCAAAAGGTAAAAGATGAGGTGGACGCCATTAAAGCAGGCGAAGATTGGCCAACTTTTAATGGTGCAAAAGTAGAGCCTAATGTATTCGATTTGAACTTCTCAGAGGAAATGCCCATTCTCAACATTAATATTTCCGGAGACTATACTGTTGATCAATTAAAAGAGTTTGCCGAGCATTTGCAGGAAAAAGTGGAAGATGTTCCTCAAATCAAACAAGCTGATATCCGCGGTGTTGATGAAAAAGAAGTTGAAGTTGCCATTGATCTATACAAAATGATGGCCGCCAGAGTAAGCTTTAATGATGTAGTTTCTGCTATTTCTAATGGAAACATGACGATTTCTGCCGGTAACTTAGTCAGCAATGGACAGCAGCGAACCATTCGTGTTTTAGGGGAAATTGAAAGACCGGAAGAGCTCAATGATTTTGTGGTAAAAACACAAAATGGTGCAGTGTATTTAAGAGACATTGCAAAAGTGAGCTTTAAAGAAGGTGATAAAACAACTTATGCCCGCGAATTTGGCGAGAGTGTTGTTATGCTTGATGTAAAAAAACGTGGTGGAAAAAACATGGTTGAGGCTGCTCAGCGAATTCAAGAAATTGTTGAGGAAACTGTTGCCAATGATTTTCCAAAAGATTTGAGTGTTACCATTGCCAACGATCAGTCTACAAAAACCATTAACCAGGTTAACGACTTAGTAAACAACATCATTTTCGGAATCATCTTGGTGGTTGCTGTATTAATGTTCTTTCTAGGATTTAGAAATGCCCTTTTTGTGGGTTTTGCCATTCCAATGTCTATGTTCATATCGTTTATGATTATTGGCATGATTGGCTATACACTTAATACCATGGTGCTTTTTGCCTTGGTAATGGGCTTGGGAATGTTAGTAGATAACGGTATTGTAGTGGTTGAAAATGTCTATCGTTTAATGGACGAAGAAGGCATGAGTAGAATTCAGGCGGCAAAGCAGGGAGTTGGAGAAATTGCATTGCCCATTATCATTTCCACCTTAACTACGGTAGCCGCTTTCTTTCCCTTGGGTTTTTGGCCGGGAGTTGTTGGTTCATTTATGATGATTTTTCCGATTACCCTTTCTGTGGTTTTGGGGTCTTCATTAATTGTTGCCTTGTTTTTTAACTCAGTGTTGGTTTCCAGGTTAATGGGCGTTGAAGAAAAATCAATAAGTAAAAAGCCTTTAATTAAAGTAACTATTATCTTCCTTGTTTTGGGCGGCTTAATGCTTATGGCTGATTCAGCTATTCGAGGTTTGGGAACATTGCTTTGGGTTACTGCCATTTTAATGTGGGTTTACAAGTATTTTCTTATGGGAGCCACACAAAAGTTCCAACGAAACTTTCTCCCAATTTTAGAGGAAAAGTACAGAAGCACTTTGCGTTTTGCGCTGAAAGGAAAAATGGCTTATGTCTTTTTATTTGGAACAATTGGAATTTTCATACTTTCCATAATTACCACCATCGTGGTTTCTCCAAAAGTGGAATTTTTTCCGGAAAACGAACCGAATCAAATCATTGTTTACATAGAATATCCTGAAGGTACTGACATTGATAAAACGAATGAAATCACAAAATCGATTGAAAAAAGAGTTTATGATGTGGTTTTAGGAGAAAAATACACCGATGGAGATTATAACTTCATGGTAGAATCTGCAGTTTCTCAAGTGGGTGAAGGCGCCGGAAACCCTCGACAAGATGGGGGATCACAAGCAGAAATGCCACATAGAGGAAAAATTACTGTTTCCTTGCGTGAGTTTAAGTATCGAAGAGGCTACAGCAGTGAGAACATGCGCTTAGAAGTACAAGAAGCCTTGAGGGGAATCTATCCCGGGGTTTCCATTTCAGTAGAAAAAGATGAAGTTGGTCCTCCGGTAGGTTATCCGGTAAACATTGAAATTACAGGGAATGATTATACTGAGTTGATTAAAACAGCTGAAGAAATGCGGGCTTTTATCAATTCCACAAATATTGCGGGAATTGAAGAATTAAAGATTGATGTGAACAAGTCAAAGCCTGCAATGGAAGTGGAAATCGACCGCGAAAAAGCCGGAGAGCTTGGTATTTCTGCTTCACAAGTTGGAAACCAATTGAGAAACTCCATTTTTGGCTCTAAAGCGGGAGTTTACAAAGAAGATGGTGATGATTATGACATCTATGTTCGTTTTAACGAAGAGAACCGTTACAATATGAGTTCTTTGTTTAACCAGAACATTACATTTAGAGATGCCGCCACGGGGGTTTTAAAAGAAATTCCGGTTTCTACAGTTGCTGAGCCGAAATACATGTCTTCCTTTAGCGCTATTAAACACAAAAACACAAAGCGTGTAGTTACTTTATACTCTGCCGTTTTACCCGGATTTAATGGAAATGAGATTGTCACTCAAGTAAAGCAGCAGTTGCAAAACTTTGAGGTATCAAATACTGTTAGCTATTCCTTTACAGGAGAGATAGAAGAGCAGGAGGACAATATGTCCTTCTTATTAGGTGCATTGGGAATTGGGCTTTCATTAATTGTTATGTTGTTGGTATTGCAGTTCAACTCCTTTTCTAAGCCGCTCATTATTATGTTCTCTATATTATTGAGCTTTAGTGGGGTGTTCTTTGGAATTGCCATTTTCAACATGAACTTTGTGATCATGATGACCATGTTGGGAATTATTTCCTTGGCCGGAATTGTGGTAAACAACAGTGTCGTGTTAATTGACTATACCGACATTTTATTACGCAGAAGGCAGGAGAAGCTTGGCGTAACTTACGATGCTTTATTGCCCAGAAAAGAAGTAATTGAAGTAGTTATTCAAGCAGGAAAGGCGCGTTTACGCCCGGTCTTATTAACTGCCATAACCACTGTTTTAGGTTTAATTCCATTAGCAACCGGATTAAATATTGATTTTGCAGGACTGTTTATCAACTTTAATCCCGATATCTATACCGGTGGCGATAATGTAATGTTTTGGGGGCCCTTGGCTTGGACCGTAATTTTCGGTTTGACCTTCGCTACCTTCTTAACATTAGTCATTGTTCCGGTTTGTTATTATTTGGTTTATAGAATAAAACTTAAGGTGTATAAAAATCGAATTGAAAAAATTGAGCCGGTAGCTTATAATCGATAAAATGATTGCTTAAAGGTTAAAAATTAGAAAGCGGGATTTCCTAAAAAGGGTTTCCCGCTTTTTTTATATCTTTGATTTTGAATTTTCAAGGGAGCCGCTTTTGAAAGTAAGCGAGAAACTCTCCCCATAGCCTAAAGGCGCATTGCAGCTTGCTATTTAATTAAGGAAGAAATTCTGCACATAAATCAGCTTTTGTTGATTGACCGAGAATTCAACAGATTAATAAAGCGTAAAAACATAAAAAAGTACTATGTTTTTGCGGATATTTACTAGTTCTCGGCAATTATACCATAATGAAAAAGATAATTTTCCAAGCCATAACTTTTTTAATATTAACCTCCTGTTCCAATATTGACCGGAAACAAATTAGTTTAACAGGACTTTGGAAAACTGACAGCCTGAAAATTAATTTTATTCATGCTAACCTTCAGACACCTAAGAATAAATCAATAGAAATTGAAAAAGACTTTATAAACTCTGATTTTAAACTTGAGCTCAATAAAGACCTGACCTTTTCAATTGTAAATCAAGATGGATCAACAGACAGAGGGACATATAAACTAAAACCTGACTCAATATTTTTGATCAAAAATGACAGGAATTGGCTAAAATTTAAAATTATAGAAAACAGTAATGAGGTTTTAAAACTGATGGCAAACAGTATTAGATTTTATGATGTAAAAGACAGCTCAATTCATTATTTTACAGGAGATAATGTGAATTTAAGATTGAAAAAACTGCCGAGAACACGCGGTTATAACTAATGCGGGGGCATTCAGTAAAATTTAAGATATTGCAAAAAAATAATTGTTCGGAGCAGACGGAGAAGTTTGTGGGCGGAAAGCCCGCACTAGTCATAGCCCGAAACGTTAGCAACTATGTAAAAAGACAATGAGACAGATAATAATTCTTCTTTTAACGATTGGACTTTTTTCCTGTGTAGAGAATAAGGAAACAGACTTAAATACCCAGCCTGAATCAAAAATCGAAACAAGCTCCGAAATCACCGCCTTTGACTTTCTTAAGGACTTTGGATCAAATAAGACAAAGTTTAATTCGGACACTATAGAAATTCTTGACCATTCAACAGATGGCGGAGAATTGATCGTGTATCACGACAATGAATTCGATTACGTTGTTATGGACTTTTGGCTATTCGGAGAGACAGGAAAACTAAATTACACCTATTGGACTGACAGTGACTTCCAAATCAAATTTGTGAAAAAAGTCAACTACGAGTATGACAAGCCATATTATGAAGAAGGATTTAAAGTTGACAGTACGACAATGTACTTGAGCTACTCGGAGCCTAATAATCGATTATTCGACTCAGAAAAAAAGGAAATAACGAACAAAGAATTAGTGAATTCGACTCGAAATGAATTGGACAAATTTTACAAGTACATAACAGAAGAAATTGAAATAATAAAATAAAACACAGTTGCTAACAATGGCTAAGAAAACATAGGGCGGATAAGGCTTTCAGAAAGGTTCGTTCATTAAACAAACTTTGGTTTCGGTGGACAAGTAATCGCTTCGAAAGCCCTACGTTTCTTAGCCAGGGCCGTTAGCGGCAATGGTAGGACGACACCCAACCAAACGACACAGACCGACACGAAAAAAAATATAAAAAGCCCACCGCACAGGAAAAAATTTTTAGCCAACGCCATTGGCACATTTGCAAACCGCACCAAGCCAACCCACCACCCAAAGTTTGCAAAAGAGCCAATCCCACCCCAAAAATACAGGCAACAACAAAAAAAGCGAAAAAAAATTTGCACAATCAAAAAACTGTCTCTATATTTGCTGACCAAAATACGTTTTTAGTCCAAAAGTATGAAAAATGGATAAGCAAGAAATTATTGAGCAAGACATCATTAACGGTGCTAAAAAACTAATGCAACAGTATGGTTTGAAAAAAACCACAATGGAAGATATTGCCAAAGCAGCAGGTAAGAGTAAAAGCACTTTGTATTATTATTTCAAAGACAAGGAAGAAATATTTGACAGGGTTATCAATCTTGAAATTGACGAGTTTTTTAATGCCGTAAATACAGCCGTTAATAAACAGTCTGACGCAATCAGTATGCTGAAAACATACATTGTAACGAAAGTAAAAACGCTAAGAGAGAAAATAAACCTGTACACTTTTGCCGTTGAAAATGATTTACAAGGAAGATTAAATAAAGAGTTTACCAATCTGCGAAACAGATACGACAACGAGGAAAAGAAAATGATAAGTTCTATCTTAACGAAAGGAGTTGAAACAAGTTTATTCAAAAAAGAAATCACACAGGAAATAGATGTTTTGAGTGAACTTTTAGTGAGTTGTGTGAGAGGTATAGAAATAGATATTATTACACATAACAAAAACAAAGCATTAACAGATAAAGCTGATTTACTTGTTGAAATGCTAATTAAAGGAATTGGAAAATGATTTATAAAAAGGTGCTTTTCGGAGCATTTTTTTTGACCAAAAAACCGACCACAAAACGTAAATAGTCGAACCGTAATATTAAATAAACAAGATGATGAAAAAAGTCAGCCATTTGGCAGTAGCGGGAATACTTGTAATAGCAAGTTGCACCCATAAAGAGAACACAGCAATAACAGAAAGCAACACAACTTTCAATGTGCAGGTAGAACAGCCACAAACCTACAACGGCATTATTCAGTCGGGCTATTCGGGTGTGGTAGAAGCCCAAAAAACAACGGCTTTAAGTTTTGCCACAATGGGGACAATTACTGAAATATTTGTTGAGGAGGGGCAAAACGTAAGGAAAGGACAGTTGTTAGCCAAAGTCAATGCTTCCAATGCACAAAACGCATATCAGGCAGCTATGGCAAACCAACAACAGGCAGAGGATGCATACCGGAGAATGAAGCCAATGAAAGAAAACGGCACATTGCCCGAAATAAAATGGATAGAAGTGGAAACAGGTTTGGCACAGGCAAAAGCAGCCGTAGCCATTGCACAAAAAAGCATCAGCGATTGCTACCTGTATGCACCTGCAAGTGGTGTGATTGGAAAGAAAAATGTACAGGCAGGTATGAATGTAGTACCATCAGTGACAGTACTGGAGTTGCTGAACATACAAACCGTTTACGTCAAAATCCCTGTTTCTGAAAACGAAATAAGCCAATTCAAAAAAGGAGAAACTGCACAAATTACTATCACTGCCATTGATAAAACCGTAACAGGAACAATAAAAGAAATTGGCGTATCGGCGGATATTTTATCACATACCTATCCTGTAAAAATTGAAGTGCAAAACACAACAGGCGATATAAAGCCCGGAATGATTTGTTCCGTTCAAACTACCGCACAAGACAAACGTTCGGGCATTTTAATTTCAAACAAAGCCTTGCAAAACGATGTATACGGCAATCAATTTATCTATGTTGAGCAAAACGGAAAAGCAAAAAAAATAGCTGTAAAAACCATTGCATTGATTGACAACAAAGTTTTGGTACAGGGCGAAGTTCTGCAAAACGCAAACATCATCATTTCAGGGCAACAGAAATTAAGCAACGGCACACCTATCCAAATCATCAAATAAACTATGGAAAAAAGGAATTTCAATATCATAGAATTGGCTATGAAGCATAAGCAAATAGCCATCATCATCACGGCTATTTTAGTACTGTTTGGCGTATTCTCATTGTTGGTAATGCCAAGAAACGAGTTTCCCGAATTTACCATTCGTCAGGGCTTAATCATAGGTGTTTACCCGGGAGCAAATTCAGCACAGGTAGAAGAACAGTTAGCTACCAAAGTGGAAAGTTTTCTGTACGGATTTGAGGAAGTGAACAGGGAAAAAACCTATTCCATTTCCAAAGAGGGAATGTTGATTGTATTTGTAGAAGTAAACAACAGTGTAAAAGACCCCGATGCCTTTTGGGATAAAATAAAATTCGGGCTGAACAATCTGAAAGCTGAATTACCGCCGCAGGTTTTAGCACTCATTGCCAACAACGATTTCGGTAACACATCAGCTATTTTGCTGACGGTACAATCGGATAGTAAAACCTATAAAGAACTTGACCGTGAACTGAAAGTGATTGAAACCGAATTGCGAAAAATAAAAGCAGTTTCAAAAGTAAAGCACTTTGGCTTAACGCAGGAACAGATTACCATTTATCCCGACAATGATAAGTTGGCTTATTATAACGTAAAACCAGTTAGTGTTTTGGCGGCAGCACAGCTGGAGGGAGCAGTTTATTATGGTGGGGAATTGGACAATGCGGAGCAGATAACCCCCATACACATTCCCACTTCTTACAACACAGAAGAAGACATCAAAAACCAAATCGTTTATACCGACCCCACAGGTAATGTTATCCGTGTAAAAGATGTAGCCCGTGTAGTAAGGGAATATCCAAAGCCCGATGCTTACATTAAAAACAACGGCACAAACAGTCTGCTGATTTCATTGGAAATGCAACCTGGCAACAACATTGTTGCTTTTGGTAAAACCGTAGATGAAACTTTACAAACATTAAAAGGTAAAATTTCGCCCGATGTGCAGGTAGCAAAAATAGCCGATATGCCGCAAGCGGTAGAACATTCCATTACGCACTTTTTAAGTGAGTTTTGTATTGCCATTCTTGCAGTAATTATTGTAACAATGTTGTTGTTACCTTTTCGTGTGGCAGCAGTTGCAGGGGCAACCATTCCAATTTCAATTTTCATAACCATTGGTATTATGTATGCGTTAGGCGTGGAACTGCACACGGTTTCATTGGCAGGTTTAATTGTGGTATTGGGTATGGTAGTGGACAATGCCATTGTGGTTTTGGACGGACACATTGAGCATTTAGACCACGGGGAAAATCCTTGGGACGCAGCTTGGAAAAGCACCAAAGAATTGTTTGTTCCTGTTTTTTCGGCTACAATGGCAATCATTGCTACATACATTCCAATGACCTTTTTCCTTGACGGAATGGTAGGCGACTTTGTAGGTTCGTTGCCTATCACAATCGGTGTAGCATTAATTGCTTCGTTGCTTATAGCTTGTTTGCTTGTTCCCTATATGAGCTATGTATTTATCAAAAAGGGAATTAAAAAAGAAGAAGGTAAAAAGAAGAAAAAATCATTGTTGGACAGTGTACAGGCAGTGTATGACCGTACATTGGAATGGGCTTTTCGTCTTCCCAAAATCACTATCCTGATAGGTGTTGTTTCAATAGCGTTAGGCGTTGCCATTCTTGCATTAGTGCCACGTCAGTTATTTCCGAAAGTGGATAGAAATCAATTTGCCGTTGAAATATATTTGCCGGAGGGAAGTACTTTAGAGCAAACCGCTTCTGTTTCAGACAGTTTGGAACAAATGCTGATGAAAGACAAACGAGTTGTAAATGTAGCTGCATTTGTTGGTACAAGTTCGCCACGTTTCCACACCACTTATGCACCTAATTTTCCCTCAAAAAATTATGCTCAGTTGGTTGTCAATACGCAAACGGCTGATGATGCACTTGCCATTTTGAACGAATATGAAAGTAATTACAGAAATATTTTTCCGAATGCTTATGTGCGAATGAAACAATTAGACCTGTTGAGTACCACCGCACCGATTGAAGTGCGTATCAGTGGGGATAATTTAGATAGCATTAAAACATTGGCACAGCAGGTAAAAACCATAATGGAAAAGAACGAAAACATTATTTGGGCAAGAACCGATTACCTCAATCAACGACAAGGCGTAAGCGTTCAGATAAACGATGAAATCGCTAACCGATTAGGTTTAACCAAAGGCGTAGTAGCCACATCATTAGCAGCAGGTTTGTCGGGCTTACCAATCGGTACAATATGGGAGGGCGATTATCCTGTAAGCATAAAACTGATGAACGAACCCAATCAAAAAAACAGTTTTGACGACATTGCTAACCAAAATGTAACATCGCCATTAACAGGGGTAACCGTTCCTGTAAGACAAATAGCAACAAGCATTACCAACGATTGGAGCGAGGGGCAAATTATCCGTAGAAACGGCACAAGAACAATTACCGTTCGTGCTGATGTGAAACGTGGTGTATTGCCTTATAAAGTGTTGTCCGATTTAAAAACAGAAATCAAAAAAATATCCAAGTCAGAGCAAACAACCTTATCGTATGGAGGCGAAGAAGAAAGCGAAGTAGAAAACTATATCCCATTGGCTAAAGCGTTGTTTGCAGGTGTGTTGCTTATCTTCTTTATCCTTTTGTTTCAGTTCAAAAAACCCAAATTGGTTTTCTTGGTAATGATGACAATGCCGTTGAGTTTTCTCGGTGCAGCGTTAGGACTAATCATTACAGGTTATCCGTTTGGTCTAACTTCTTTCTTAGGCATTATGAGCCTTATGGGTATTGTAGTCCGCAACGGTATTATCCTGATTGATTATGCCGAAGAATTGAGAAGTAAAAACGGAATGTCGCTTTCCGAAGCAGCCATATCAGCAGGCAAACGCAGAATGCGCCCCATTTTCCTAACATCATTTGCCGCAGCTGTTGGCGTTGTACCAATGATTGTAAGTGGCTCTACCCTTTGGGGACCGCTTGGGGCGGTCGTGTGTTTCGGGTTATTGGTATCGATGATACTCACGCTGTATATGATACCTGTACTATACAATCAATTATTAAAAAAGAATTACACGTAAAAATTTAAGGGATGATAGTGAACAATAAAATAGGAATTACACTCTCTGGTGGTGGGTTCAGAGGTATTGCACATTTAGGTGTCTTGCAATATCTGAAAGAACTGGAAATCGAGTTAGATGCGGTTTCAGGAGCAAGTGCAGGAGCATTGGTAGGGGCATTTGTCGCTGAGGGTTATACACCACTTGAAATTTTCAGCTTCGCCAAAGAGGAAAAATTCTTCAGCTATTCTGATATATCAGCAAGGAACGGTGGAATATTCAGCACGGATATATTTGAAAAAATCATAAAAAAGTACATCCCCCACGACAGTTTTGAAGCCTTAAAAGTTCCGTTATATGTTTCCGTTACCGATTTAACAAATGCTAAATCTTTGATATTCAATCAGGGGTCATTGTCTTTTGCAGTAAAAGCTTCCTGTTGTTTTCCATTGGTTTTCCAACCTGTATTGTACAGAGAAGACACCTATCTGTGTGATGGAGGCTTACTGAACAATTTTCCCGTAGAACAGATAAAAGCAACCTGTAATAAAAGTATAGGAATTAATATCAATCCCATTAACAAGGCAGAAGGCAGATTGGGTTATAAGGAAATAGTAGGCAGAATTATTCGCATTACTACGTCAAGTATAAAAGCAGATGCCAGTAGTAACTGTGATGTATATATGCAACCCGATGAAATCAATCGCTTTGGCACATTCGACACCAATAAATCAGACGAAATTTACCAGTTCGGTTATGAATATGCCCAAACATTTGAAAAAGAATTACTAACAATTAAAAAGAAAATGTAACAATGAGAAAAATAATCACAATAGCTGTTGCTATCATATTTTCGGCAACAGCATACAGCCAAACAACATTAACATTGGAACAAAGCAAATCGCTTGCGTTGAAGAACAACAAAACCTCACAAAATAGTGCTTTGGAAATAGAAGCGGCACAGCAGGTAAAGAAAAATGCGTACACCAACTATTTCCCGAAAGTAAGTGCCAATGTTTTTGGTATGCAGGCAATCAATCCATTGATTGAGTACAAAATGGAGGGCGGTAACCTGCCTGTATATGACGGTAACCTTGCCAACTTGCCCACAGCAACGCAGTTTGCCTATTTCCCCGGAATGGAATTAAGTATGATTCAGCGAACAGCAATAGGTGTTTTGAACATTGCACAACCCATATATGCAGGTGGCAAAATAACCACAGGCAACAAACTTGCTACACTCAATGTAGATGTCAAAGAGCAACAACAACAGCTAATCGGGAATGAAATATTGCTTAAAACCGAACAACAGTATTGGCAGTTAATTTCCTTACAGGAAAAACAAAAGACACTTGAAAAATATGAGCTGTTATTAGGCGGTATCCGCAAGCAAGTTGATGATGCTTTTAAGGCAGGTTTGATAATCAAAAACGATGTATTGAAAGTTCAAATCAAACAAAGCGAATTGGAAGCCAACAAAAATAAATTGCTGAACGGAAAGAAATTGGCAACAATGCAATTCTGCCAAACCATAGGAATACCCTTTGACAGTACGTTGGTATTGCAAGAAACGATTGATATAAGCCAAAGTCCTTTGGCATATTATACCGACCATTCCCCCGCTTTAACGAACCGTACAGAATACAAATTGTTGGAAAAATCTGTTGAAGCCACACGATTGCAAACAAAGATGAAAACAGGCGATTACTTGCCTACGGTTGCCGTTGGATTGGCAGGCTATCATCTTAATATGTTAGAAAAAGGAACAAAGAACTTTACTAATGGATTGGCTTATGTTTCGGTATCAATTCCTATTTCCGACTGGTGGGGCGGTTCGTACAGCATCAAAGAACAAAAAATAAAACAACAAATTGCTGAAAACACATTTGAAGACACAAAGGGATTACTCAATCTGCAAATGGAAAAGGCTTGGACAGATGTAAACGAAACGTGGAAACAGATTGCCATTATGCAAGAAACAGCATTGCAAGCCGAAGAAAATTTAAAAGTAAGCCAAACAGGTTATGAAAGCGGTGTAGTTATACTTTCAGACTTATTGGAAGCACAGGCATTGGTTACAGAAACAGCTGATAAACTGATAGAAGCAAAAACGCAATATAAGTTGGCGGTTACAACTTATTTGCAAGTAACAGGGCGAAAATAGAAATGCCGAAACACAGGGACAAGCACATTTGCAAACCGCACAAAGCCGACACGCAGACCAAAGTTTGCAAATGAGCTTACCCCTTTCCGACACGATAAAAATTTCCCCTTCCCTTCTTTTTCTAATTTTTTCCCGACAAACAATCCAACAGACACAACAACGCTGACAACGACAGACCACGAACGACAGAACCACAGCCGCTAATCGAGTAGACGGCTCCGCCCCAAAATAGGGACGGAGTTCGCCTCTCACACCACCGTACGTACGGGTCTCGTATACGGCGGTTTGTAACCCATCTTTCTAATCGCTCTTTACACCGATTAAAACTATTCCTTACTTTATAATCAGGCTACAAATTTTCTAGGGAATCGGTCACCCAATAATGAAAATCAATGCTCCTAATTTAATTTCGAGAAGGGATACATTCAGTCCTTCCCTAATTGTGAGACCTCCACGCTT
>CESQ01035583.1_pt1 | contig 117858 bp, 89 predicted proteins | sample 361401 | NCBI WGS metagenome assembly CESQ01 (sample SAMEA2622119, study PRJEB7988) | marine metagenome | isolation source: saline water (ENVO:00002010), including | reverse complement strand
TCCGGTGGCGGAGGCAGATCCGGTGGCGGAGGCAGATCCGGTGGCGGCGGTAGAGGACGGTAGTTCTAACATGGATTCTTACTGGTCCGGAGCGCCTGAGTTTCCTGGTTCTGAAGTCTCTGAGGAGTGGGTCTCGGTAGATGACGGAGTAAGGCTGAGGGTCATAACTTGGAGACCGACTGAATCAATAAATAGGCCCGTAGTAGTTTTTGTAGCGGGATGGGGTTCAGTGTTTGAGGGTTGGCGCCCTCTGATATCCAAGTGGTCAGCAGAGAGGACGATAGTCTACATTGAGACCAGAGAGAAAGGTAGCTCAGAAATTAGTAAGAAGATTTCCAAGTCAGACTTCAGTGTCGAAAAACTATCTTCTGACTTGGCGGAAGTCCTGAGATTCTATGAATTAGATAGCACTGATATTGACTGGTTCTCATCTTCCTTGGGGTCAACGATCTTAATCGATTCATTTAGCTGTGGGAGACTATCAGGTAGGAGCTCGATTCTTCTAGCACCAAACTCGGAGTTCAAATTTCCAATTTGGGCTAGAGCCATGATAATTATGCCTCTACCTAGATTCATGTATTCGATGATTGTTCGCTTAGCTGTATGGGCAGTTGAGAGGAAAGTGAAAGAGGAGGGGCAGAGAATTAGATACAGAAGGGCCCTTCTTTCGCAGGACCTCCAGAAGATGCATCTCTCAGCTAGATCGCTAATCAGATATTCACTTCCTGAGAATCTAGAAGGGATTTCTTTCCCTTGTGCTGTAATGACAGCATACTCTGACAAGCTACATGGAATGGACAAGGCCATGGGCATTGTTGACAGGATACCTGATTGTAAGTTCATCGAGGTCCCTTCAAATCAGTACGCGCATGAGGCAGATGTAATCAGTGACATCAATGATTTCCAGTCATTTGAGTGATTGGTAGCAAAATAAGCGATTGGCTGATGAAGTGGGCCTATGACGCGCAACTGATAGAATGCGCGAGCAGACCTCATCGTTCGAAGTCGCCAGAACGGTTCGAGAACTCGGAGAGATGGTAGGGTCCAGAGTAAGAAAGTCGTATCAGCCCCACTATGAGCAGATTGTTTTGAGGATGAGTAAGAAGGGGCTTCCAAATAGGGATCTCATCATTGTCAGAGGTAAGAGAATTTACTGCTCTTCTAGGGATAGGCCAATGCCTCCTAATCCATCTCAGTTCGCAATGATACTCAGGAAACATCTTGGGAACTCCAGATTCATTGGAGTCTCGCAATTTGGGTTTGACAGGGTTCTATCACTAGAGTTCGAGCACGGCAGAGGAAAGATGTCCCTTGTGATAGAGCTATTCAGGGATGGAAATATACTTCTTTTAGACGATGAGGGAGTGATTATACAGCCCTTGACTCATGCTAAGTATGCTAGTAGAACATTGAAGAAAGGAGTTAGATATACTCCTCCTCCTGCTTCTTTAGATCCTCGTGATCTTGACAGGGCTAAGCTTGATGAAATTATTGAAGAGAGCGATAGTGACATCATCAGGACTGTTGCATCCAGACTGAATGTAGGTCGTGTCTATGGAGCGGCTATTTGTTCGAAAGCGGGACTATCAGAAGATCTTTCAGCCTCTTCACTGGATGATGAACAAAGAATCTCACTTCTAGGCTCTATTGAGTCCATGATGCATGAGCTTGAGGAAGGAGCCGGGTGTGTTCTGTGGGTCGATGACGCCAGTAGCATAGAGAATTGGAAATCGTCTCAAGAGGGAATCGAGAATGAAAGTCCTAGCGGAGCGGTACTTATCTCCCCTATCTGGTTGAAAAATATGGATGAGTACCCCTATATCGAGATGGGCTCTCTCTCAGAAGCTCTCGATACAGTCTTTGGTGAGCATGACTCTGCGGGATTCATTAGAAGAGAAGAAGAGAAGCTAATTGAGGAGGGGACTACACAAAAACAGTCACAAGCTAAGCTAGAGAGAAGGGCTGAACAGCAGAAGAGGGCAATAGAAGGCTTCATCCAGAAAGCATCGGTTTCACAGGAGCTTGGGAAATCTATTCAGGAAAACTGGGAGCATGTAAACTCAATTATTACTCAATTCAATCAGGCTGTATCGAGGACAAGCTGGCAGGAGGTAATCGAAATATCTCAGGGCGTTGATTGGATAGGAAGAATTGATCCTAAGAAAAGGACAATACTTGCCTATCTGCCCGATGAAGAGGGGGAGCCAGGGACCAGTGTAACTCTGGAAGTGGATAAGACAGTTCATCAGAACGCACAGAGATATTTCGAGACTGGAAGGACTCAGAAGGACAAGGCATCAGGTGCTGAGATCGCACTAAAGAGGACGGTCGAGGCACAGGAAAAGGAGGAGAAGAAGGCCGCTAAAGATGCGGCTGGAGGGAAGCTCAGAGCAATCAAAAGAAGTAGGAGGTTTTGGTTCGAGAAATACAGATGGGGAATTCTTTCAGATGGCCGGATTATTGTTGGAGGAAGAGACGCCAAAGGAAATGACGCAGTGGTAAAGAAGCACTTGGGATCCAAGGATCTGTATATTCACGCAGACTTACACGGTGCTCCTTCTTGTGTATTGAAGATCAAGGAGGGGGTGGAATTCAGGTCGGTAGCTGAACATATTCCAGATGGAGTTTGCTCGCTGCAAATATCGCAGAGTTTGGATGGTCCAGATGATGCCCGGGAGCTTCCTGATTCTATACTCAAGGAGGCTTCTCAAGTCGCCGTTTGCTGGTCCAGAGCATGGGGTAGCGGAGGGGCCGCCGCTACTGCATTTTATGTCAGACCTAGTCAGGTCTCGAAGAAGACGGAGAGTGGGGAGTCGCTTGGCAGAGGAGCCTTCGTTGTCAGGGGCCAGAGACACTGGTACAGAGATTTGCCCCTTGAGCTAGGAATAGGAATGGGAGTGGTGAATGGAGTTCCCCTTCCCGTGATAGGTGCTGTTGAAGCTATATCGAATTATTTCGGGAGATGGGCTAGGATTATTCCAGGTAGAGATAAGAAAGAAAATATCGCTAATTCGATATCAAAGGCCACTGGCCTATCACAAGATGATGTTCTTTCCGTACTCCCTCCTGGGAATTGCTCAATCGAGGATCATGGCCTCCTGAGAAAGAGCTAAGGAGATTTTTAGTCGTCCCATTCAGGCTTCGTAACGGCGTAAAGATTGGCATCGAGAAATCTGTCATAGAGCCATTCCCTGTCCTTGGTTACGCCCTCGAGTCGCAGACCTAGCTTCTCAGCAACTCTACAACTGGCAATATTCTCGACAGATGCTTCAAGAACAAATCGATGTAGATTGAGATCATTGAAGCAGTGATCTATGAGTCTAGAGCAACAACGAGTTGCTATTCCTTTTCCTGCGAACTCCTCGGATACCCAGTATCCCACACCACAACTCATATTTTCATAATCTATAGAATTCAGTCCCATTGTACCAATTATATCTCCATCAGATTTGATTGAATACATTATTCCCTTATGTAGTTCATAATCTGAAATACAGTGAGAAATATAGGAAATCTGCTCATCCAGAGTATTAACCTCATCTAACCAAGGAAGTGTTTTTCTCAGATAGATTCTATTTTCTTCTACTACTTTGAAAATTTCCATGGCATCAGATAAGGATAATATCGAAAGGCTCAGTTGAGTATCTACTGTTAGTAGGGAGCTGGGCCTAGTAAGACCACTTCCTCCATCGTCTTTTCCTTCGGCCACATATTCCTGCTACTGTGGATAGATTTAGAGGATTCTATCATAAATTATCCTCATATCTAGCGACAATACTTCAAGCGGAGGCGTTTAGCAGAATATATGGCTGGGGGCGGGAACCGAAACTGGACTTACTCAGAGTACCTCAATCTTAGGGAGCTTCTCGATCTACAGGGAGAGGATCGAGGCATAAGTTCCGATGAGATGCATTTCATCATTGTCCATCAGACCTTTGAGCTTTGGTTTAAACAAATAATAAGAGAGCTTACTGATGTAAGAGATATTCTTAGCCAGGTCCCAGTTCCAGAGAATCAGATACCGGTGGCGGTTGATCATCTGGGAAGAACTACTGAGATTTTCAGATTGATGGCCAGTCAGTGGACAGTACTAGAAACATTGACTCCTCAAGGATTTCTATCATTCAGGGATGGCTTGGGCACCGCATCTGGATTTGAGTCATATCAGATGAGAGAGTTTGAAATCCTATTGGGACTAGAGAATTCCGAGAGATTTGGAGGTATTGATCCCTTAGATTCATTCAGGAAGATGGTAGACAACGGGGAGGCCAAAAAGGAGATTCTTGAGCGTCTAGAGAGTGTGATGGCTTTGCCGAGCTTGGTTGAATCACTCATGAACTGGATAGAAAGAACACCCATTATGGGCTCATTATATGGCTCCGAAGGTGATGAAGAAGCTGTCTCCGATTACATTAATTCACACCTCGAAGCTCATAGAGAAATATGCGATTTAGCTTCAAAGTCATCTGAGATGATGACCGCGAGGATGAATGCAGCCCATGAGGGAGCTGTTTCATTTCTGAAGCCCGATGGCAAAATCAGTAGATCCAGAGCAGGCCTTCTATTCATAGAATCATACCGAGAATTACCATTATTGACTTGGCCAAGAAAGCTAGTAGACGCAATTGTCGAGCTCGAAGAATCCATGGTTAAGTGGCGTCACTCTCATGCGAGAATGGTTGAGAGGATAATGGGCAGAAGAATAGGAACTGGGGGGACTAGTGGGGTAGACTATCTAGATGCCACATCTCAATATAGGGTGTTCAAAGACCTCTGGTCTGTCAGAACAATTCTACTAAAGCCGGAGTCAAGGCCAAATCTCAGAAACTCAGATTTCTATGGCTACAACTCTTCTTAATGATGTTTCTATGAGTACATCCAATCGGACCTTTGAAGTCTAGTAGTGCACTGGCACATCTATGCCCGATGCAGTCATATGCGGTTATGCGAGAACGCCCTTCGGTAAGTTCCGAGGGGCTCTTTCTGCATACACTGCCGTCGAATTGGGAATCATGGCAGTCAGTGAGCTTCTAACCAGAACCGGAATCGATGCTGAAAGTGGTTTGATAGATCAGGTATACATTGGCCAGGTCCTCCAAGCGGGCTCCGGACAGGCTCCAGCTAGACAAGTTGCATTGGGAGCAGGTTTGCCGGTCACAACTCCATGCACCACTATCAACAAGGTATGCGGATCCAGCCTGAAGGCCGTGATGATTGCCGCGACTGAAATCAGAGCAGGGATCTCCGAAATTGTGGTTGCTGGGGGAATGGAATCAATGACAAATGCCCCTAGGTTTGTTCGTAATGCGAGAAGAGGCGATAGTTTGCCCTTCGAATCATTGGTATCGATACTCTCTCATGACGGACTCGTCGACTCATACTCTGGAGAGCTTATGGGCAATACAGGTGAGACCTGTGCTAGAGAATTCGAAATTTCAAGAAGGGAGTCGGACTCATACTCACTACGATCTCATCGATTGAGCTCCGAAGCATGGGAAAATGGATGGCTGGAGTCAGAGTGTCTGGTAATGAAGGATCTAGCAAAGGACGAGGGGATAAGACGTGATGCAGATATGGGAAGTTTGGAGTCTCTAAAACCTGTTTTCGACGAAGAAGGACAAGTTACCGCAGGTAACGCCAGTCAGATTTCCGATGGCGCATCAGCAGTTTTAGTGATGTCTGAGCCTGTGGCTAATAGGATGGGCTTACCCATTTTAGCTAGAATTGTTGACTACACGACCTCGGGGGTCGAGCCAGGAAGAGTCATGTCGGCCCCGATTCCTGCCGTCGAGGAGTTGCTGCATAGGAATGGACTAGGGGCAGGGGATGTCGATTTGTACGAACACAACGAGGCCTTTGCTTCGGCTTCGTGCTCGATCAAGAAGTATTTCCAGATTCCAGATGATCGGTTCAATGTTCATGGAGGGGCTATTTCCATCGGTCACCCTTTGGGAGCTACAGGCACTAGATGTTTGATGACTCTAGTCAATGCTATGAAGAGAGGGGGACATAAGAGTGGGATCGTTACAATATGCCTAGGCGGAGGCAATGCAGTAGCAATGTTGGTGGATTCTAATTAGGCCTTTATGCCAATTATCTGCTAGTAATCAGAGTCACAGCCCTTATGTGGGAGTCGCGGGTCGGTCGCCCGATGGTTAAGCCTGTTAGACATCATACAAGATTTGAGAAGGCCCGAATAATAGGCGCTAGAGCGCTTCAGATTAGCATGGGTGCCCCCTTGTATGTCACAGAGGACGAGCTTAGAGAAAAGTTCAGTGATGAGCTAGTGCAACTTTACGGGGTTGATGAAGCCAAAGAGAGAGTTGTCCTAGATCCGATGAAGATTGCCACACTTGAATACGAGCAGGAACGCATACCTATAGATGTGGACCCCCACCTCGAGGAAGAGTGAATTCTCGAAAGGTGATTATCTGATTGCACCTCGTGCGGCTAATAAGCTCATACCAGTAAGTCCTAGGAGGGCTACTGAGGTTCTGATTGTTTTGACAATCATGGTAATAGCCATGGGAGGAATGATCCGAATTTATGATGCTGGAGAATCGTGTCCAGACTGGCCCACATGCTTCGGAACCTTTGGTTTTGATATCTCAGAAGAGGAACAAGGCGAATGGTGGGATGAAAATCCAGATGAGGCAGATTCGAGGGGGTCTGGACACCGGTATACATCTTTCCAGATTTTCACTGAATGGTTCCATAGGTTACTAGCTGGCGCGTTTGTAGGGCCCTTGGTAATTCTAAATTGGTTTCTGGTTAGGAAGGAGATTTGGAACTCACCTAGAGTCAGGGGAGTTTCTTCTTTGACATTAGCACTTATCCTATGGCAGGGAGCCATTGGATGGCTGACTGTAAAATTCGATAACGAAAACTGGAGCGTAGCAATCCATCTCGGTTCAGCTCTGGCATTCCTGATCTCGCTTATTTGGCTATGGATAGAAATTCGTAGAGATGAGGAAGATTTACCTAATTGGGTTAACTTCGATCCGTTAGTTGGTATGAAATGGAGGAAATGGATTGGAGTTCTTTCTTTTTCGACACTAATCACCCTTTTTTCGGGAGTATATGTTTCCACTACCCCCGGCGCCAACTATGGTTGTGGGGTCGGTGGAATGTTGGAATCTTGGCCACTATGTAATGGCCAATTAATTCATGATGTAGATGACTGGGAGTTACAATCACAAATAGTCCACAGATGGTTGGTTGGAATTGTAGGTGTGATGATGGCAGTATCATCCTACAAAATATGGAAGGAATGTGAGCATGGCCAGAGCGGGGTCGTTCTGAGAAATTGGATATGGGCCTCTACTGCGACTTATTTTGGAAACGGTTTACTCGGAGCGTCATACATCCTCTCATGGGACTCTGGAAGTTTTTCTGAATATCTATCTCTAGCGCACTTAATGGTTGCAACGGTATCATTTACTATCTTGGCGACCGCTTGGTTGGGAGTTACCATTATTTCCTCCTCCGGACAGCACAAGATTATTGCCAGGCCCTAGGTGAAAGGATGAACGGAAGATTGGCCAGTTACTTCGCCCTAACTAAGCCGGGCGTAGTCATCCTTCTGCAAATAACTGGGATTTGCGCGGTGATAGCTCATGACCTGCTTGAGATAGGGGGGTTATCTGGTAATACTGCAAGAACGATCTCAGTAGTTTTGGTTGGGGGCTATCTCACGGCTGGAGGTGCAAATTCAATCAACATGTGGTATGACAGAGATATAGATCCCTTGATGGCAAGAACTGCTGATAGGCCCATACCTGCGGGTGAAATACAGCCTCTCTCTGCGCTTGTATTTGGGATCATGATGTCCCTGGTAGGGACTTTGTGGCTATATTTTATGGCTAATCCAGTTGCCTCTTTTTGGGCCTTTTTTAGTGTACTATTCTATGTCTTTGTATACAGTATATGGTTGAAGAGAACAAGCCCTCAGAATATTGTGATTGGTGGCATAGCAGGCTCGACGCCCCCTCTAGTAGGGTGGTCTGCTTCGGATAAATCTCTGAACATATCAACAGATTCACTTCAGTCAATGTTAGAATCAGTTACTGAAATTGGGAGCATGATGCCTTGGCTGATGTTCTTCGTAATATTCTTGTGGACTCCCCCCCACTTCTGGGCTTTAGCACTATACAAATCAAGAGAATATGGAGAAGTTGGAGTTCCGATGATGCCCAATGTCAAAGGCAAATCTAGGACTATGCTTGAAATGAAAATATATGTGGTCGCATTGATGGCAGTCTCTTTGTATGCCCCGATTGCCAATGGCCATCTTGATGATAACGACATATCATTTCACGTACTAAGATGGAGTTGCTTTCTCCTGAGCGGGTGGTATGCATCGACGGTATGGAGAATAGATATCCACGAGGGATTGGATGAGAAAGGAAGGATGCCTACAGCTGCAAGATCGTTCTTTTTCTCTCTTTATTACCTAGCTATGTTCTTCCTTTTGTTAGTGTCTTCTAGCTGGAATCTGCAAATCACATTTATCGGAGTCATGATATGCATTGGAATTATTTTCCGTCTCGAGAGCAATGCTAACAGTAAGGGAAATCTCAGAGGATGATAGACTTCATGTTCCCGATGGATTCAAGCACTTGGTAGGTAGTTGCAGAGCGTAATTAGGAGGTGGTGCGATGGAGGAGAAGGATCTAATCTTTGACTGGAATGCTATCGATTATGAAATTACTAGGGAGGCAAATAATCATCCACACGATCTTTGGTTTGATGATGAGACTCTCAGAGATGGGCTACAAAGCCCTAGTGCAATCAATCCTACTATCGAACAGAAAATAGAGCTTATCGACTTCATGGAGAAGCTAGGTATCCAGAAAGTGGATCTAGGATTACCGGGTGCTGGCCCTCAACATGTAGGGCACATAGACTCAATGCTTAGTCACATCAGAGATAGAGGGTACTCACTTCGTCCTGGTTGTGCGGTAAGGACCTTAGTATCCGATATCGAGCCCTTGGTAGATCTGCAATCTAAACATGAGACTCAGATACAAGCTAGTGCGTTCCTAGGAACTAGTCCGATTAGGCAGTATGCAGAAGGATGGACAATGGAGAGGATAATGTCAACTGCTGAGTCAGCAGTAAGTTTCGCTGTTAGTAATGATATTCCGGTAATGTTTGTTACTGAAGATACCACTAGGAGTAATCCCGAGGATATCAAGAAGGTCTATACTCGAGCTATGGAATTGGGAGCAGATAGGATTTGTGTATGCGACACATGTGGACATGTTACTCCAAATGGAGTAAAGAAGTTACTAGGGTTCATTCAAGATGAGGTCATACCCGACTCTGGCTTCAAAAGAAGAGAAATCGAAGTAAACTGGCATGGGCACCAGGATAGGGGGTTAGGTGTCGCGAATAATCTTGCTGCTTATGAGGCGGGAGCGGATGTGATACATGGTACTGCCTTGGGAGTGGGTGAGAGATCGGGCAATGCCCCAATAGATCAAACCCTGGTGAATCTTAGCCTAATGGGCGTGATAAACAATGACCTGACATCTCTGAGTGAGTATATGAAAAAGGCTCACGAATATGTCGGAGTGGCCCTTCCGAGAAATTATCCAGTTTTCGGAGAGGATGCCTTTGAAACAGGGACAGGGGTGCATGCAAGTGCGGTTGTTAAGGCCATGGACAAGGGCAATCACTGGCTTGCTGATAGGGTCTACTCAGGAGTACCAGCTGGAGATTACGGATTACAGCAGGTTATCCGCATAGGCCACATGAGTGGCAGGTCTAACATCACATGGTGGCTCCGTCAGAATAATTATCCTGTAGACGATGAAATTATTGAGTACTTATTTGAGATCGCCAAGTCCCAGAGAAGACTAATGACGGATAGTGAAGTCCATTCTGAAATCTCCAAATTCAATGATAAGGGATGAATTATGTTGCTAACACCAATTACGAACGCCTATATGTCTTAGTTGGGCGAGTCAATTCATGCGGTATGCAATTACGATGGTGCTAATCATTCTCATGATGCCATTATCGGGCGTCGTATCCGCAGAAAATAAGACTGTAGAGAAGGATGTCTTCCAAACTGATTCAATCTTGGAAAGCTATTCCATACCGGTCAGGCTTGCATTTGACAGGGTTAGTAACTTGGAGTCATACTCGACTGAAGAATTACATCATTCTAGAGAGTGGTTAGTAGTCACTAGCATACCTATTTCTGAGCACACTATGACTCACTCAAAACCTATTTCCAGTAAGGAGACTGAGATATTGCCAGGTTCATTTGTGTGGGAGTTAGAAGGTGGTGTGAAGCCAATAGAAAGACTTTCAGAGGCATTAACGATTGGTGAGATTGAGTCTTTCTCACCTTTACTCGAAAGAAATCATCATGAAAGATACCTCCCGAACGATCCTGAGCTAAGCTCTCAATGGCATCTAGATAACTACGGCCAGACTGGTGGGGTTTCGGGTGAAGATGCTAACCTCACTGGAGCATGGAACTCCTACAACGGGTCTGGAGTGGTAATCAGTATTGTTGACGATGGCCTTGATATCTCACACCCCGATATCTCTCCTAACTATGATCAATCAGCATCTTACGATTGGTGTAATGACGACTCGGACCCAACTCCTCTAAGTTTCGATGGTCACGGAACAGCGGCTGCAGGAGTTGCCGCCGCCACTGGAAACAATTCTCTGTACGTGTCAGGAGCCGCATTCGGAGCCAGTGTTGCCGGATCTAATCTCATCTCCTGCTCGACATCGGACTACTTAGAATCTCAAGCTTTGAGCTATGAGAATGACTACGTGGATATCTACTCTAACTCATGGGGCCCTACTGATGATGGGCGGAGGCTTGCCGCTCCTGGACCATTGATGACCGCCGCCTTTGAGAATGATGTGTACCAAGGAAGAGATGGTTTGGGAAATATAATCACATGGGCGGCTGGAAATGGCCTTACATCTGATGATGACTCTAACTACGATGGTTACGCGAATAGTAGATTTACCATTGCAGTAACTGCAATAACACACTTAGGGGAGCAATCTTACTATGCTGAACCCGGAGCAAATATCCTAGTTGCGGCTCATTCCAATGGTGATGGCGAGAGCATAACTACTACGGATATCGTCGGCTCTGGAGGGTACAATTCTTCTGGTAATATCACTGATACCTTCGGAGGGACGTCCAGTGCGACTCCCCTAGCCTCTGGCGTTATTGCACTGATGCTAGAAGCTAACCAGAACCTAACTTGGAGAGATGTTCAGCATATCCTTGTCAATAGTGCAAGGATGAATGATCAAAGCGATTCTTCTTGGGAGGTAAATGGGGCGGGGCACGATGTTTCTCACAAGTATGGGTTTGGGGCAGTTGATGCAGGAGCCGCTGTCTCAATGTCTTCATCATGGACCAATGTGGATGAAGAAGTGAATCTGAGTATCGGTCCAATGGTAGAGAACTTCCAGATTGATGATGGGAACTCGTCGTGGAGTGAGTTTAACACCTCCGTAACAATGGATATGACAATAGAAAGTATTGACGTGGTTGTAGATATCTCTCATAATAATCGAGGAGATCTAGAGATAGTACTCATCTCCCCCTCTGGGAAGGAGTCATGGCTAGCTGAAGAGAGAAGTGACAACGGCAATGACTATGATAACTGGACATTCAATACCGTTCATCATTGGGACGAGTCATCCATAGGAAACTGGCAATTGAAAGTCAGAGATGTTGAATCTGGCACGAGTGGGACATTGAATCATTGGTCGATGGTACTCCATGGAACTGATGCGGATCTTGATCATGATGACGATGGCCTAGAGGATGTCAATGAGACTGAGATATGGGGGACTGACCCCTATGACCCAGACACAGATAATGATGGTCTTAACGATTATGAGGAAGTAATGAATTACGGTACCAATCCGCTATCATCTGATTCAGACTTAGATGGAATAGGTGACCTGGAGGAAATAACCATCTTCAGTACGAATCCTCTTGACAGCGATACTGATGATGATGGCTTGACAGATGGAGCGGAGATTAACTTCTGGGGCAGTGATCCGCTTACATTCGACCCAGATGATGACGGAGATTTATTCTATCATTTCAACGACTGTGATGATGAAGATCCGATGGTCAATCCTGGAAGGCCTGAAATTCTTAATGGAATAGATGACAATTGCGACAGTATGACTGATGAGGGTTTCAACTTCACTGATTCTGATGGGGACGGTCTCTTTGATTGGCCAGAATATCATACACATCTCACTGATCATTTGGATAGTGATTCCGATGACGATGGGTTGAGTGACGGAATAGAAGTGCTGACCTATCATAGTAATCCAAATTTAGCCGATTCGGATGATGATGAAGATGGATGGTATTGGTTCCAGGACTGTGACGATCAGGATGAGTTCAGATCGCCCGGACTGAGTGAGGTTCTCGACGGAATAGACAATGATTGCGATGAGGTTATGGATGATGGATTCGAATCTGTAGATACGGATGGCGATCTGCTTAGCGATTTCGAGGAGTATCACAATCTCTCAACCAATCCTTACAATGGAGACACAGACGGAGACGGCTTGCCAGATGGATATGAAATTCAAGTAACAAAAACCAATCCTGTATTAGCCGACCCTGATGATGATGGGGATGGAGAGTACTGGTTCGAAGATTGTGACGATCAGGATGCAGAAAGAGCCGGTTATCTGACAGAGTCACTAGATGGCAAGGACAATGATTGTGATGAGGATGTGGATGAGGACTTTGTTGATATTGATACAGACACAGACGGTTTGAAGGACTATGATGAGTTTCATTCCTACTTGACTTCCCCCACTAATTCAGATACTGATGGGGATGGATATCTAGATGGTGAAGAAATTATTGAAATGGGTTCGGATCCACTAATTTTCAATATTGACGGAGATTCAGACGGTTTCCTAGATTTTGAGGATTGCAATGACTCTGTGCCCACAATAAATCCTGGGTCCGGTGAATCATGGAATGGAGTTGATGATGATTGTGATGAGATGATCGATGAAGATATCTCGAGGCTAGAGTTAGTTTCCCCCGTATCCAATGTAGGCGACATGGAGGCATGGAATAGTAAGGTTGAGTCGCTTGAGATTGTGATTGAGGATATTCCCGAGGGAGTGGAATACGTCATCAGTTGGAAGATAGGTGACTACTCACTAGAAGGATTAGATTCTGGTGGGAAGAATGTATCAATCCCATCTCTAGATTGCGACTCTCCAAGTGAGAATCTGGAGGTTTATCTTTGCTCTGAGGGCACTAGTTCACAAAAGGTTACAGCCTCTATGATCGATAGTGGTGAAATCACCGAGGTGATTTGGAGTTTCGAAATGATAATTTCAAAAACTCCTGCAAGCTTATCAGAAAAAGTAGTTTCATTTGTCCTGACCCCATTGGGTATTGCATTTACAATAGCTTCTATTGCTTCTTTGTTAGGAGTTAGCTACCTAGTTGGGGCCCGGATTGCATACAGAAGAGAGTTGAACGAGGCTTACCAATTCTACCAAATTTCACCTAGGGATAATGAGGCTGAATCAGGCAAAATAACCTCTTATGGAGATGACTTCTCATATTCCTTACCAAGTGCTCCTGATCTATCATCAATGATAACATCCTCAAATAGGAATCAGGAAATAGATCAAGGTGACATCCCGCCACCACCGCCCCCGGGTACTTACTGAGAGGGGTCTGCTTCAGCGGCTTCTTCATCAGAATCAGTGGGAGGATTTGTTGACCACTCAGCATCTACACTTCCCCCGGACCATTCCCCTCCGACAGTGATATCCTCTACCTCATCATCATCTCTCCAAACTGGATCTCCATCTGCACCACTAATCACTAGGCAATCATCCTCATCTAACCTCTTTCTGATTGTCTGAGCCCCTTTGGTAACTGGCAAGATATGTCCTACTGGGGTTCCAGCAGTTACGAACGGGTTAGTTGCTGAGCAAATCATCAATCCCCTTGTGGGAGAAATCACGTCATGGGATTCTAGGGGACTCTCGGGATCGGTCACGGTTGCGACCACCTCTCCCTCTTCGACAAAACTTCCGGCAGGGGCCAGTACATCCAATAGACCACCTTGATCCGACCTAATCCATAGTGAACCTGAGGCGAGAATTCGGAAGCTTGGCCTGCTGGGATGGCCTGGGATCATTCTTAGGGACCTTAGGACGTTTAGAATCCCATAGAGTGAGACCTGAACAGATTCTGGGTCTAGCTCATCGGGACCCCCTCCTTCGAATGTGATACATGCTATATCGAAATCGTTGGTGACTCTCCTTAGAGATCCCTTGGGTCCAGCATTATCCAGAATAGCCTCGATTCCGAATGACCTGGCTATTCTATTGCTAGAGGCATGGGCGAGATTAGCACGTATTTGAGGCATATTGGTTCTTCCCACGGCTGCAGTGTGCAAATCCACAACGTAATCGCTACCTGCGATTATCTTATTCCAAATTCTATTTGCTACACGGTATGAAGTATTACTATCTGGCTTACCGGGAAATGATCTATTCAGATCTCTTCCGTCTGGCATATAACGGCTCTTCATCTTGTACCCAGGCATATTTACAACGGGAACTATCCTGATTGTCCCCGATAGTACTTCTGGATCTATTGCCTTTCCAGGTCCGATAAAATTCGGACCTGTCAAGTATGTCAAGGCCAATGGACCCACCAACTCATTTCCATGCACTGCCCCCAATAGTGTCACCACCGGGCCTGGTCGGGACCCATGAACAACAGTTACAGGAATAGGCCATGACTCTCCAATTTCAACCGATAAAAGGTCGAAATCCATTCTCCTAATAGTACCAGGGAGAATTCTCTTTCTGAGGAAATTATGATTCTTAGGACCGTTCTGACGAGACCATTTCTTTGGAGTCCCGGTGCTCCCTTCAAGTGCCTTCTCAATCTCTTTTCTCCTTCTCTTTGGAATCTGGTTGGCGACCTTTAGTGGAGCGAATCTCCTTCTCTTGGAACGAGGGGGCAGGCTCTCTGGCCTTTCGGGGCTTGGCTCGTCTCCCGAGCCCTCTTCGGAATTAGACAACGCTCCTCCCAGTAGGTTTGACATAAATAGGGTACGTTAGAACAAAATTGGGAATTGTTCAATTCCTCGATACTCTTCGACGTCATATGAAAGTCGCTTCCGAGCTTTCTGTGCAGGAAGAATTCGCCCCCAATAGCATATGTTTCGGATGTGGTCCAGCCAATACCAAAGGACTGAAAATTAGATCCTTTAGGAGAGAAAATGGACTATACATGGAATTCAATCCAGAGGAACATCATCAAGCATTCCCGGGCATGGTGAATGGGGGAATTCTAGGGGCACTCCTTGACTGTCATGGAAACTGGACTGCTGCTTTAGCAATAATGGATAATGAAGGCAGTACTGCCCCTCCATGCACGGTTACTGCCTCTTATAGCGTAAGCCTTCGAAGACCGACTCCGAATGACAAAGTTCTCAAGATAACATCTGAGGTTGTGGAACTAGGCCCCGATAGGGCTAAGGTGAAGATGAGTCTGACATGTGATGAGAAGATTTGCGCGACTGGAGAAGGTCTATTCGTAGCAGTTACTGAAGGACATCCTGCTTATCATAGATGGAATTAGAGCATTATGCTCGGCATCCTTTAGAACGTCCGACATTAAGCATAGTCGTGGCGGAATCGGGCAATGGGCTGGATGGCTTTGGTATCGATTCGAGAATCACTAAATTCTTGAAAAATAATTGGGGAATAGAGAGCTTCTTCCCTCCACAAGCTGAGGCCTTGACTCCTGTTTTGGAGGGTAAAAATTTGATGCTTACTATACCAACGGCCAGTGGAAAATCCTTGGTAGCATACTTGGGAATGATCAATAGACTAATTGGGGATATGAAGGGAATGAGAGGAGCCTATATTGTCCCTCTGAAAGCTCTAGCAAATGAGAAATTCGAAGATCTAACCGAGATTGCGAAATCTGTTGGGCTTTCGGTTGGCTTGGCTATTGGGGACAGGGGAGGAGAATCATCGGGTGTGGAAAATTCGGATATTCTAGTTTGTACAAGTGAGAAGCTTGATTCTATTCTGAGGACTAAGTCTGGATTTCTAGAGAATCTAGGCGTTGTAGTTTCGGATGAGTTTCACTTATTGAATGACTACAGCAGGGGGCCGACTCTGGAAGTAACTCTGTCTAGAATTATGCATATAAGGCCTGAAGCGCAGATTATCGCACTATCTGCAACAGTTGGAAATTCTGAGAAGCTCTCAGATTGGTTGGGGGCAACTCATGTAAAGTCGGATTGGAGGCCGATACCATTGCATTGTGGCATTATGACAGATTTAGATGTCAGCATACATAGGATTGAGGGGGCCGGAGATACTGATTCAATCGAAAAGAAGAGGAGGCTTTCTGGAAGTAAAAATAAGAGGCTTCAAGCCGCTCTTATGGATACTGTTTCTATGGGTGGGCAACTACTAGTTTTTGTATCCTCAAGGGCGTCAGCGGTCAAGGAAGCAAGAGTTCTTTCTGAATATCTACTGAAGACTGTAGAAGGAGAATCCAGTGAAATCACAGATGATTCCCTGGAAATTTGGGATTCTATTTCACGTAAGATAATCGCTGGCGGAGAGGGCACTTCAACTGGAAAATCACTCTCTAATTCAATAAAAGGAGGTGTTGGATTTCATCATGCAGGCCTAACTCAAAGGCAAAGAAAGATCATTGAGGATTCTTTCAAGAAGGGAGATTTACAGTGTATAGTGGCCACACCTACTCTTGCCCAGGGGGTAAATCTTCCAGCTAGAAGGGTTGTCATAAGAGATTACAGGAGGTGGAGTGTAGTTGCCAGCGCTTCTATGCCACTTTCAGTTATGGAAATCCGGCAGATGCTAGGCAGAGCTGGACGTCCCAAATATGACGAATATGGAGATGCTTGGATTCTCTCGAAGGATCCTGATGAAGAGGATAAATTAGTCGATCTTTACCTAGAAGGGGAGCCAGAAGATGTGACTTCTAAATTGGCAAATCCGATGGCAAATAATGCTATTGAGGATCCTGCTTTACTCACTCATGTTCTATCACTGATTTCTAGCGGAGTTCTGACTGATAGATATTCTATTGGAAGATTCTTTGGAAGCACTTTCTTGGCTACCCAAATGAGAGCCGAGATTCTAGCAGATAGGTTAGATGAAGCAATATACTGGTTGGTAGAAAATGGAATGCTAACGAGAGAAGGTGATTCTGATTTGGTAGCTCAAAAGATTCATGATGAGCAACCATCCTCTGATGCCAAAGAAGACTGGTTAGATGAGGTTCCTTCATGGGCTAATTCTGCAGCATCGGTCCTTGGAATTGAATTATCTAACCAGAGAGAGCCGGAAAGATTTGAGAGGAGGAGGAGTGGTCCTCCTATTTTCGGCTTCAAGAAAGCGATTTCGATAAGCGAAGATGTGGTTAATTCTTCTGAGTCTCAGACTATGACATATTTAGCCACCCCTCTTGGAGCGAGGATTTCCAGACTGTACCTCAATCCACTATCTGGAAGAATACTAAGGGACGGGCTAGGAAAGGCGATGTCGGTATTATCTGGGCATGATGAATACTTACAGGTCTCCCCCATGAGTTTGCTTCATCTGGTTGCTTGTACTCCTGACTTCCTCCCACTATGGCTCAGAAAATCTGATTATGATAGAGTTCAATCATCACTACACATTCATGAGCGAGAGATGCTAGGTACTGCAGTAGATCATGATGAAGATAGACGCATGAAGGGCGCATTGGTACTACAGTCTTGGATGGAGGAGGAAACGATGAGCTCGATTGAGAATGAGTGGGGAGTCCAACCGGGAGATCTTAGAAGTCGTGTGGAATTGGCTGAATGGCTTCTTTACGCCTCCAGAAGAATTGTAGTAGAGGATGATGAGATGTCATCTATGGACATGAAGGCTCATGAAACTCTTATTGAGGCAATAGGGGAGGTCCGTAGTAGAGTAAGATACGGTTGTAAATCAGATATTCTAGGACTTGTATCCCTCAAAGGAATAGGAAGGGTGAGGGCGAGAGAGATGTCTAAGTTATTAGGAGTAAGTATGGTTTCTGATGTAGCTGAACTTACTGAAAAGGATTGTGAAAGACTCTCTGATTTGAGAGGATGGAGTCCAAGATTAGTCGAGAATCTTGTTAGAGATGCTGGACGCACAGTTAGGAGGGAAAAGAGAAAGTACAATTGAACCCCTGCTACCAGAGGATACTGAATGAGTGGAGTTCCATGGTTTCCAGCATGGGGGTTAAGATTCTCGTCACCTGTAGATAATGTCCCCGAGCTCATCTCAGAAATCGAGGAGTGGCGACCGGACAGTAGATGGAGTTTGATCTCCTATGAAGTAGCTGCTAGTGAAGTGCATCTTTGGTCCGTATGGCATAAGTCTAGGAGTAATGAGGAGGAAGGAAGGATGGTTGCAAGAGATCCGGGGGCAGAATTTCTCAGAATTATCTCTGGAACAAGGCAGATTAGGACTGCGATAGATAGATCTGGGGTTTCAAAAGGAGATACAAAGGCATGGTTGGTAAGGCTACCCGAGATTGATACCAGTGGAGGAATTGGAGAGACCTCTCTTCCCATAGATGAATACAATAATCATAGCAAGGATGCAGAGCGCCTAATGGAGATAGTCGGAGCGAGTTTGATTGCGAGAAGGCCCTTTCCGACAATAGAAGGTCTAGAGAAGATTGGTTTTTTAGAAGAGGGGGTAGAAGTTAATTCTGAGATGATTGAGCAGTCATTTCTTCTCCATTCCTCGATGAGTGATTTCTAGTAACAATAGTCAGGATAATATCCATTGACCCAATGGGAAGATTATGAGTAATGACGTGGCAGAAAAGGGAACCCCATCATTTGTTGATGATGACTTCGATCCTAGTGTTTGGGATCAAATAAAGCCCTATGTGAATGAGCTACTGAACAGGAAAATTTCATGTTCAAAGTGCATTGAAGGAATAATTAGAGATGCATCTGAGCTATCTGAACATATCTCAGAAAAGGGAGCTCTCCTGTACATTGCAATGACTTGTGATACTGAGAGTGAGGAGAAGAGGTCTTCTTTCCTAGATTTTGTAGAAGAAATAAGGCCCAAGCTCTCGGAGTTCTCTGATTCACTAAATCGTAGATTAGTAGGTCATGAGGCAGTGGAAAATCTTCCAGAGAGATATGATTTAATTATTAGATCGATGAAAAATGATATTGATATTTTCAGGAAAGAGAATATTCCTTTGGGAGTAGAGCAGACTAAGTTAGTTACCGAGTCACAAACAATAAACGGGGCTATGACTGTTGAATTCGATGGTAATGAGTATACTCTCCCAGAAATGAGGAGATACTTAGAGTCCAATGATAGATCAATCAGAGAGGGAGCTTGGAAGGCTGTCGTGAATAGAAGAATGCAAGACGAAGACAGGCTCTCTGAGATTTTTGATGAGCTAGTATCGTTAAGACACAAAATTGCAAGAAATGCTGGTTTTGAAACATATACTGACTATATGTTTAGGGCAATGGAGAGATTTGACTACAGTAAAGAAGACTGTTTAGAGTTCCATGATGCAATAGAAGCGGTATGCGTGCCGTTAATGCGTGAAATAAATTCAGAAAGAGTCGGTTCTCTAGAACTGGGCAGTCTCAAGCCTTGGGATGTAAATGAGAAGACGGGCGTAGGGCCTGATTTACATGGTCGTGCGCCATTGAGGCCTTTCGATAATGTAAATGAAATGGTAGAGAAGCTTTCCACACTGTTTCACAATATGTCCAATGACTTAGGAGATAAATTCGATATGCTTGTGGAGATGGATACACTCGATCTGGATACACGTAAGGGGAAGGCTCCTGGGGGTTATCAGTACTATCTACAGAAAAGTAGAGTGCCATTTATCTTCATGAATGCCGCAGGCCTACAAGGAGATCTAGAAACGATGATTCACGAGGCGGGTCATGCTTTCCACTCAATATATTGTAGCCATCTTGAGTTAATGGGCGAGAGGGGATATCCGATAGAATTCGCTGAAGTGGCTTCGATGTCCATGGAACTGATGACACAGGATCAGTGGGGGGAGTTCTATGATGAAGAAGATGCAGATAGAGCTAGAATAGGGCACTTGGAGGGAGTGATATTTCTTCTCCCATGGATAGCAACAATTGACTCATTTCAACATTGGATTTACTCAAATCCTGAACATACTAGGGAGGAGCGGAAGAGTGTCTGGAACTCAATTAGAGATAGGTTTGGCTCGAATATGGACTGGGATGAATACTCAAAATTCAGAGATGTCTCATGGCAACAACAAGGACATCTATTCGGAGTACCGTTCTACTATGTCGAGTATGGAATTGCTCAGCTAGGTGCTTTACAACTTTGGAGAACTCAAAGGAAAGATCAGAAAAAAGCACTTACTGATTACTCAAATGCAATGAGTCTTGGAAATACCAAAACACTTCCAGAGCTATTCACTGCGGCCGATATTAAATTAGGATTTGGTGAGCAGCACTTGAGTTCATTGATACAAGAAGTCAGAACTGCTATGTCTGAGCTGAGCTGAATCGGACACGGGGTCCGCGGGTGATCAATCCCGCAGACCCTCGCTTGTCACGTTGAAGACCGCCTCCCCATCAGGCAGGTTAGGACTGTCTACCAGGCGAGCAATTCTACGGCCCCCCTTGGACTTCCTAAGGTACAGGCGGAATGTACTTGCGTGGCCCACTATATGGCCACCTATTGGCTTAGTGGGATCTCCCCACATGGCATCTGGCTTGGAATGTACTTGATTGGTAACCAAAACTAGAGCATTGTTTACATCGGCTAGCTTTTTCAAATCCTTGAGATGGCGATTGAGCTTTTGCTGTCTGGCGGCGAGCATTCCTCTGCCAAGATACTCAGCTCTGAAGTGACTAGTGAGCGAGTCTACGATGATAAGTCTGACATCTATGCTTCTTCCCATTCTCTGTATTTCATCTACTAGTAGCATTTGATGCGCTGAGTTGTATGCCCTAGCTACATGTATTCTCTCTAATACCTCTGAAGGATCTAGTCCCATTCCTTCTGCCATCTGGGTAATCCTTTCTGGCCTAAAAGTATCCTCTGTATCAATGTAGAAAACCTCTCCTCCGAATCCTCCTTGTTCTGTTGGAAGAACGCAATTAACAGCGAGCTGGTGGCCGACCTGGGTCTTGCCACTGCCAAACTCGCCATATACTTCGACTATTGACTGTGTTTCAAATCCCCCTCCTAGAAGTTCATCTAGAGCAGAAGTTGATGATGTGAGCTTCATGACCTTGCTTCTCTTGTCTAATAATGCAACACCACTGATGAATCCTCCAATGTTTGCGAGTTTCTTTGCTCCGGCAATAATTTTCGCTGAGACCGCCTCTCCTAGCTCAGCCTGTTCACCTAGTTCAGAGGGACTCATTACAGCTATAGCTAGTAAGTCGTCAAATCCAGCGTCTCTAAGCTTTTCAGCTGTAGCCGGTCCCACACCTGGGAGGTCTTCTATAGTTGCCTGAGGCTCATCCACATCAATTACTAATTCCTCTTCTTCGACCTTCTCACTTGCTGTCTTTTCATCCATTGTCTCACCTTGTATGATGCTGACTGATAGTCGGAAGTATATGAACAAACGATGGGGTGTGTTTGCTATTTGAAAGTGATTTTCGCTATTGATTTGCTTACAGTATAGCGTTTTTTCACTTTCAGTTTAGATTTAGTTTTTGGTAACGGGTGGTGGATTTGAACCACCGATCTCCGGGTTATGAGCCCGACGAGATAACCTGACTACTCCAACCCGTTGCTATTCCGGCGCACTGGGAATATATGAACACAACCTCATGCTCTGATATTTTATCATGGCAATGGTGATGAGGTAGAGTCCCTACGAGAAGATGGTGACGTGATGAGCGGGGGCGTTCTAATCCAAAATGCGATGATGGCCCTTCCCAATCGAATTGTCCAGGGAGATTTGCGTGTTGTCGATGGAATAATCACAACTATTGCACCCAATGGAGTTATTGATCCTGCTTTTGGAGAGATAGTTATTGATGGGACTGGATTACATCTACTCCCCGGGGCTATTGATCCTCATGTACACTTTAGAGACCCAGGGCATCCCGAGAAAGAGGATTTGGAAAGTGGAAGCAGAGCGGCCGCTTCTGGGGGTGTTACCTCTTTTCTTGATATGCCCAACACACTTCCGAACGCCATCAATCAAACTGCATTGAGAGAGAAGCTATCCTTGGCTTCAAAGAAAGCTGTGACTCATCATGGTTTCTTCATTGGAGCGACCCCTAAGAATATCGCTGATTTGCGTAGTGTGGAAGGAATGGAGGGAGTTTGTGGAATCAAGATTTTCATGGGAAGCAGTACTGGTGATTTATTGGTTCATGAGCAACGACATCTCGAGGATATTTTCGCAAATACCGGAGGAGTGATTGCCACTCATGCTGAAGATGAAAATAGGCTCCAATCCAGAATTCCCCAATTCGCTCATCGGAAGGACATCGCGGCACACGCTGAGTGCAGGGACGTAGAGTGTGCGCTTATTGCGACAAAGAGAGCCTCTGCACTTGCCAAGGACCATGATCATAGACTTCACATAGTTCACCTAACTAGTGGTGCTGAAGCTGATTGGCTATCTTTGAATAAGGGAGATCTGATCACCACTGAAGTGTGCACTCAACATCTTACTTTCGACCAAGATGATGTTGAAGAGCTGGGAGTTCGGGCACTAATGAATCCCCCGATTCGATACACTGAGGATAGGGATGACCTTTGGAAGAGGCTAAAAGATGGTACGATTGATTGTGTCGTTACTGATCACGCTCCGCATACCTTGGAGGCCAAGTCAGTAGGATATCCACATGCTCCAGCGGGAATGCCCGGGGTTGAGACCTCCCTACCTGTGATGTTGACACATGCAATGGATGGCAAGTGCAGTGTTGCTGATGTTGTAAATTGGATGTGTGCGGGACCTGCTAGAGTCTATGGCATGAAAAATAAGGGCTCACTGATTGAGGGGTATGATGGCGACCTGACTCTCGTTGATTTGGAAACACGACGAGTCATCAATGACTCTGATACTTGGACAACAGTAGGTTGGACTCCATACGCAGGCAGGGAGCTAACTGGCTGGCCTATGTACACCATCGTTGATGGGGTGGTAGTTCACAGACGTGAGGTAGGAGGGACGCTTAGAGGAGTGCCAATGGCCCTTCCTGGTTCTGCCGGAAGAGCTCTTAGGTTTGAGTGACAAGCGACTCTGAGGTTTCACTAATCATCGCAGTTTTCGGCGTCTGGTTCGTTACACGGATGAGTCTCGGTGTCTCCTGATGAGGATTGTGACTCTCCCTCGTCATCATCTGAATTTACTGAGTCTTCTGACTCCACTTCCCCTTCTACCTCATAGTAGTAGATAGCTGGATTTTCATAGCCTGGAATCTCTAGTTCAACCATGGAAGTGAGGTCACCAGTCCTGTGAACAGAGGCACCTGCTGCAGAGAAGGCATAGATGTAGTCACCCATGAAAATAGATCTGCGGATACTTGTCGAGCCACTCCACCAACTAGATAGCCCGTCATCATTATAGAACTCAGAGTGATTTACCATTCCATGAGTGGATAGTGTTCCATTCTCTGCATCGACATTGATCAGTTCAAGTGTCGAGATAAACTCATATCCAGAGTATGTATACATCCTGTCGTCAATCTCAATCTGTTCGTAGATGTACCTGTAGGTGGACAGTGGGACTGCGAGCAGTTGTTCTGGAGCCCAGTAGGTGAATGCCTTGTGCTCGTATGTGGCCTCCGAGTGCGACCATGACCATCCGCATCCCCACTCGTCGCAATAGTCGTCCTCGTATGCGGGCGACAACTGTAGTGAATCCGCCAATGTGGGGTTGGTTGGGTCACTGACATCGAAAAGTGATACCTGTGTCATAGACCAGTCTAGTCCTAGCCCATCTGGTCCAGGACCAATCCCGATTGTCAGAAGCGTGTCTGAATCAACAGGATGGATATAAGTGGAAACTCCTGGGACCTCGAGCTCACCTAGTATTACTGGGTCGGTTGGATCAGATAGGTCGATTACCCACAGAGGATCAATAATCTCGAAGGTTACAAGATAGGCTCTGTTTCCAACAAATCGAGCACTCCAGATACGCTCATCTGGTGCAATGTCTCCGATGTGGCCGATTTGGACCAATTCAGTGGTTGCGTCCTCGCACCCCTCTGGAATCATACATTCTGAGACTGCGAGAGTGAACACATTGTTGGTTGGGCCGGTCCACTCTTCGGTACCTTCTAGCCACCAGCGGCCCCAAGCATCCTCTGTAGTGGCTACACGGATTACTTCATTGAATTCCGAGATTGAAAACTGATCCTGGACTGTCCCATCAACTCTCCCCGATGCGAGATAGGTAGTCTCAGAAGGGTCACTGATGTCGAAAACGTGAATATTAGTTGCGTCGTCCCAATCGAAATTTCTCCAGAACCACCACCAGTCATTGGCTGGTTCTGCGAGCACCATGACATCCTCTGAGGCGTACACGTGTGCCCATGATGAAGTAATGTGATCTAATTGCATCTGAGGCTCCTCTCCAAGTAGCTCAATGGTCATGATTGTACTGAATCCGCGGCCCGCACTGTCTGCACTAGCCGAGTATTCGCTGCAATCATCGGATGTGGTTGGGTGCTGGAAGAGGCCCTCTTCACCTAGCTCGTAGACATGAGGCGCGAAGTCATCCAGGGACAGATTATCGATAATTGCCCGGTTGGAGGCAATGGTATCCTCCATACTCTGGTTCCAGATATTCATCTTGGCCTCTTCATTTTCCGTCTCCCAATATGTATCCGGAAGATATACCCAGGTCCTTAGTCCGTCGATATTGGTCCATAGATGGGTGACAGACCGCATTGTTCCATCCACTAATCTGGCAGTGTGGTAGTTCCCTTCGATGTAGAGTTCGCTCTCTACTTCTGGAGCGTTTCTGTCAGCTATGTCTACTACAGTGTACTTTACCAAGTTTTGAACGCGTGTGTAAGTGTAGGAGTACTCTTCCTCGCCAGGGTAGCTTACTGTGACCTCTTCGGACATCAAGTCCCTTAGTGGATCGTCATTTTGCAGGTTCCAGTGATAGATAGAAGACACAATCACCAGTCTATCGCCCTCAAGCATCATCTGTATCGGAGAACCCTGTATGCTGATATTTGACTCCAGTTTGAGTTCGCCAAACTCGGGCACCCCCATTATGACCAGAAGGTTTCCGTTTAACATGTATATATGATATCCATCCGTCTTAAGAAAATCGGCTTCATCGACACCATTCTCCTGGTTGTTGGTTCCAGAGAACTGCCCCTCGCGTCCCGAATCACTATCTGTTGACGCTCCTGAATTAGAACCAGATTCAGCTGATGTGGCCTCAGTAGCACCATCCATCATCGCTACATCATCCTCGGCGAAGACAACTCCGCCACGCCACACGGGACTTGCCCAGTGCCAGTATGACTGCTGGTCCAGAGAGACTAGCATCTCGTTGTATATTGAATCCCTCAGGTCTTCCAGAAGGGGTTCGCATTGGCCATAGGTCTCGAGTACGGGAGAAGTCCTCTCACGATCTGGGAGATCAAGATGGGGGTACTCACTATCGAGCCAGTCTAGTACCGAGTCGATTACGTCCTCTTCAATTTCAGCCATATCATCGATTGCAGAAAGGCAACCTGCACTCAGCATCATGGATAGGACAAAAATCGCGGTGTACTTCTTGGAGGTCATAATAATCCTAACATGATATCACATATCAAGAGAATGGTACATTGATTGGACGTTGGACTGAAATCAATCGTTTTCCAGTGTGTGATGGAAAACCTCTTTTGATGCTGAGAATCTTGGCTCCTCCATAACTAGGGGCGGCATGCTTTCGTAATCAGATGATACTAGTTGATACTCCAGATTTTCTTTTTCCTGAGCGGATCCTTCTGCTTGAGTAAACGTGTACTTGGCGAAGTCCCTGCACCAATCATCCTCTACATTGAGGCAATCGACAGTGTGGATATTACCTCCCCATTCCTTTGCATCCTTGGCTAGCTCGTAACCAAGTTCATCTGTTGTCTCTAGACAATCAACCACGAAGCTAGGCGAGTAGACTACTATCTCCTTGTCGCCATCTGAAATTAGTTCTTCTACTGTATCCTCTGTGTAGGGAGTTATCCACTCTTCAGAGCCGAATTTGCTTTGGAAAGTCATTATTGCTTTGTCAGGGTCGATATTTTGAAGTCTGTCGACAATCAGTCTGAATGTCTCATAGCAGTGGCGATAGTAATCATCACCTTTTTCCACAACGCGTCTCTTTTGCATGCCATGGAATGTCAGAAGTAGCTTATCAGCTTCAATCCCTTTCGACTTAAGTTCTTCCAGTTTCGAGTCAATCATCTTGACGGAATTGTCTACGAAGGCGTGTGTGCGGTGAAAGTTTGTAATAACTTCAAATGTGGGGATCTTGACTCTCTTTGACAATTCCCTAGCAAGTGCATCAATTCCCGATGCGACTGTGCTTTCAGAATATTGGGGAAACATTGGTATTACCATTAGCTTGGTTGCGCCCCTTCCATTCCTGAGGTCTTCTTCCCAACTATCGTAGACTTCGTTAACATACGGAGGAGAAAGTAGGAAGGCATGATTGACCTCTACATATCCTTCTGGATCCATCTCTTTCAGGTTCTCTCTAACCCTATTCGTGAACTCTTTGGTATTGGTAATGAGTGGGAAGCTCTCACCATCCCATATTCTCTCATACAGTTTTGCGGATTTTCTTGGCCGGAATGGCAATACAAAAAAATTCAATATAAATTTCCACAGCCATGGATTGAGATCTATTAGCCTCGGATCGCCCAAGAATTCCCTGAGGTATTTTCTGAGAGCTTTCGGTGTCGGGCTCTCAGGCGATCCCAGTTGCACAAAAACAACCTTTGTCTTCCTCTTGGGTGGGATGAAATTTGGGTTCATGATATCACACTGCTTGTTAGATTTTTTTTGAAAATACCATCATGGAAAATCAAGAGCGTCGACTTGACTCTATTGTCTTCGTGGCCAACGATATCAAAATCGGTTCATAAACTACTGTCTAACCATCTTGGGAAGATTTAGGGGTGTGCGAATTGGGAAGAAGCCGGGGGTGTTTGCATTCAGCATCGTGTGCGGATTTGACGGATCGCATTCAATACCCTCGTCTTCAGTCATTCTTTCAACGTCTCCATGCTCCTTTTCGGAGACGAGGTTCTTCGTGCCGCCAAGAAAAATCAGGGCGGCAATCTGTAGGTCCAAACTCTGCTCCATACCACAAAATATGCGAACTCACACATAAAGGGAGTGCGAATTTGCATCAGGGCCGCATCACTCTAACAAGTTCCGGATGATGGAAATGAAATCTCCGTCACAGATTTACGTTAAATGATGTTCATAAGGGGTGGGTTAGACGGCACTCTGGGAGTGTAACCCGGGTGATTGCTATGAGTGTAACTTTTGACTTCAGTCAACTTCTGAAGGAAAGTATTCCCATTGATGGAAATGAACACATAGCAAGGAGAATTGAAAGTGTGTCGATGATAGGTATGAGATTATCCAAAGATAATCTTGAGTTCGTCAAGGAGTTAACGAGTGAAGGTATGAATGAGCCAGAGAGAAAAAGCCATGTCATGCGATTATCCGAGACTGCCGGATGTGATGTTTTTGAGTTCTCAACCTGCAACAGGGTCCTGTTCGTGGGGTTTGATTGCTCTGTGAGTCATCTCAAAAATAGTGTCCTCACCAATTCAGGCTTGGATTACGCCCCGTTTGATAGCTTCAAAGGTATGGAAGCTTGGAGGCACCTTGTCAAGATTTGCTCTGGATTAGATTCCTTCATAATAGGAGAACTGCAGGTCATGAGCCAATTCAGAGACGCCATAGCATGGCACAAGGAATCAAAGCTTTTGAGTGTACACAACGCAACCTTCCTCGACCATGCCGTAGCGGCGAATAGAGGCTTGAGGAAGGAGCTTGGTTTTACCAAGACCCCGGAATCAATGCTAAGCCTAGGCACATCAGCTATACGAGAAGCAATAAGCGAAGATAACCAAGGCTCAATCACAGTAATCGGCTACGGCTCGATGGGTAGAAAGGCAGTAGAGATTCTAATTGGATTGGGTCAGAAAAATATTCATGTCGTGACACGGTCAAAAGTAGAGTCTTCGAAAAGAACTCCTGAATTAGTTGACTTGATCAACTTCAAGAGCTTTGAGGAATGGAAGGGGGAAGAGAACCCCTCGATCGTAATATCAACAATCAGAAACACCTTCCCCACATTCAATCAGGAGAATCCTCTACCCGTCCCCGAAACAACGAAGGTCATGGATTTTTCGTGGCCACCGTCCATTGATAGGAGCGGTCTTAACACCGAACAGGGATTGATGGACATGGAGTATTGGATAAGGTCAGCTCACAAGCTTGGAAAGGAGTGGGATTACGAGAAGACCATTGATTCCGGCAATCTGATCATAGCTGCAATAGAAGAGAGGTTCATGAAGGCTTTGAATGGAAGGACTCAATCAAGATTTAGGGCGCATGTCTACTCGACTCTTGAATCTAAATCTCAAGACTGGGGGGCTCTGGAATGTCGATCCTCAGAGGCCTCTCAGATGAAGGCTTTCTCAAGAGAGATAGCAACGTGGATATGCAATCAGGACAGTATTTTTAATGAAAATGATCTGCAAAATATGGTCATGAACACAGATAGGGATATCAATTCAGATCTACTGTCAGAAATTTCATTTGATGTCATGAGAGAAATGGTCCGTATGAGTAACTTAGACACTCTCATGGGGGCTAGCGCTTGAAGAAAATAAGGCTTGGAAGTAGGACATCCAAGTTAGCGATGTGGCAATCGGAGCTAGCTACCGGAAAATTACTCGATAATGAGGCTGATGTAGAAATAATCGGAATCAAATCAACTGGCGATCTGTCCCTTGGAGGTAATCTTTCGTCGAATGTTGGACAATTTGTCAAATCGGTCGACGAAAGATTATTTCTTGACGAGATAGATATTGCAGTGCATTCTAGCAAGGATGTCCCGGTTGATTACGATGATAGGATATCGACTTTGGCATATCTGGAGAGGGGAGTTACCTCTGATATCATCCTACTTTCATACGAGGCAAAAGGAACTAAGAGATTGGGCGAAGTTATCAATTCATCTGAATCCAGTGACTTGGATGTAGTCTTGGATACATTTCCTGAGGGTGGAAGGATAGGTACGTCATCTGTTAGGAGGCAGTCATTTTTCTTGTCTAAGAGGGATGATGTTATTCCATTGGCGATAAGGGGGAGAGTGGAGACAAGAATTGAGAGACTTCTCCAAGGGAGAGTTGAGGGCATCATCCTGGCTGAAGCCGGGATTCAGCGACTTGCTCAACTAGATGCACTGCCAGAGGGTAGCCTTGACATACATGCGATGAGAATAAATCCAGTAGATTGGCCTACTGCACCAGGACAGGGAGCGATAGTTGTACATTGTTTGACAGAAAAATTGGCAGAGTTTGGCTGGGTCAGAGAAATACTAAATGACCACTATACCGAAGTTTCAGTAGGTGAAGAACGCAGGATTCTGAAATATCTGGGAGGAGGTTGCAGAACTCCAGTGGGAGTAGAGTGTGTGGATGGTGAGTCGCATGGATACATTGCGCCTGAAGATTGGAGGGATCGGTACTCATCTGGAAAAAATTTCGAGCTTCTGGCAATTGATAAAAATGGGCCTCTTCCTAAGTCAGAAACCGACTCAGACACTAAACGTGATATGGGTTTTCGAGGCTCTTCAAGATTAGTCTCAACGTTGAATTCTGATAGAATGAGGATGAAACTAGGAGATATCGGTATTGAGGTTCTAAACACGCCGGTTATTGAATTAACAGAAATTGAAGATAATTGGCCCGAATTTCGTCTAGATTTTTCTCTTCCTAGAAATAAATGGCCGATCTTAGTACTTACATCTCCCTTTGCCTCAAGGTGTGCCTCGAATATGATTGAGGTAATTCCTGATCTTGGTAGAATCCAGTGGCTTGCCATAGGGGCAGGGACTGCGCGATCATGTTTTCAACACGGAAACCCTGCCTCAATATGCGCTAACGCCAAGAACTCCAAAGAGCTTGAAAAATACATCAAGAAAAATATCTCTAAGTGTGTTCCCCTTCTCATACCAAGATCCAACGTTGGTACTGACAATATGGTAAGTAATCTCAGAAAGTCAGGTTTTACGGTGAATTCATGGGTGGGGTATCAAAATTCCAGAAAGATTGTGAAGTTTGATGGGATGGAAAGAAATGATGTCTTACTCATCTCCTCTCCCTCGTCTGCCAGGTCCTGGGATTACAACGAGCTACCCGTACCGGATACTGTGATTTGCATGGGAACAACAACAGAAACAGAAATTCAAAGCATAGAGAGATTTAACAACACCGAGCTAATCGTTCTAGATGGCCCAGTAACAGAAAGTATTACACTCTGGTGGAGAGACAACGGGAAGTAGTGAAATGAGACTAAGAATCAATCGTTTCACGCCCTCTAGAAGGGATTTGATTTATTCGAGGAATATTGAGGCTTCCTTAGTACAGCCTCATTTTGTAGTATCTGGAGAATTGAGGAACGAGGAGATAAAAGATATGCCTGGTATTTATCGTCAATCAGTCGATGTTTTGGTTGATACTATTGGTAGAGATATGGACATGGGGCTGAAGTCTCACATGTTATTCTACGTAATGGATGAGGAATTGAAGGACCCTACTGCAACGATGGCTTCCAAGTCTGATTCCCCCCTAAACGTGGCTATCAGAGAGCTTAGAATGCGACATGGAAATGAAATCGTAATTTTCTCTGATGTCTGCTTGTGTACAGGGACTGACCACGGACATTGTGGAGTCCTTGAAGGCGAAAAGATCGCCAATGACAAGTCAGTGAGGGAATTGGTAAGAATCGCACTCTCCAATGCTGAAGCCGGTGTCGATTATATTTCATTATCAGATATGATGGATAACAGGGTAGGAGAGGTCAGGGGTGCTCTGGAAGAGATGGGGCACCATGAAACGGGAATTCTATCATACTCGGTAAAGTATGCATCTTCATTTTATGGACCATTTCGGGATGCTGCTTCATCTTCTCCAAAATTCGGCGATAGAAAGAGCCATCAAATGGATGTAAGATCAGGTTATGATGAGGCGTTACTAGAGGCATTACAGGACGAAAGAGAGGGAGCCGATATTATCATGATTAAGCCTGGATTACCATACCTGGACGTTCTGAAGGTAGTCTCAGATGAAGTATTGAGGCCCGTTGCCGTGTACAATGTGAGTGGAGAATACTCAATGGTCCACAAAAGCTGTCCAGACAGCAAGAGCAGGGGTTTGATGATTGCCGAAGTCTTGTCTTCCTTTGCAAGATCTGGAGCCTCCATTATCGTAACGTATCACGCAAGAGAGGCTTTTTCTGAAAAATTACTGAGGTAATGAAGATGGACAGAAGCATTTCTAGTCAGCTCCATCAGGAGGCAAATAGGCATCTTGTTGGAGGTGTTAATTCCCCTGTACGGGCATTCAAATCAGTTCATGGTGACCCCATATACTTCAATCGCGCATCAGGAGCGATAGTCGAAGATGCTGACGGAAACAGCCTAGTCGACTTCGTTCAATCATGGGGCCCTTTGGTACACGGTCACGCACATCCTGAAATAATCAAGAGGATAAGTGAGACAATGGCGAATGGTACATCATTTGGAGCTCCACATATCGGTGAGATTGAGCTAGCCAAGAGAGTCAAGGAAAGATTTCCCTCAATAGATTTGGTTAGATTTGTTTCATCTGGTACAGAAGCTGTGATGAGTGCAGTTAGGCTAGCTAGGGGGTACACAGGTAGAGACGCGATAGTGAAATTCGAGGGTTGTTATCACGGTCATGTGGACTCGCTGATGGTCAAATCTGGGAGTGGTTTAGCGACGTTTGGAATTTCTAGTAGCCCGGGTATTCCAGACGCCACCTCTGGAACGACAATTGTTTTGCCACTAGATGACGAGGGTGCTCTTGAATATATTTTCAACGATAATGGCGAGAACATTGCAGCTGTGATAATTGAGCCTCTTCCTGCAAATAATGGATTGCTAATACAAAGGAAGGAGTTTCTTGAGAAATTAAGGAGCCTATGTGACGAGCATGGGTCATTGTTGATTTTTGATGAGGTGATAAGTGGCTTCAGGTTCCCTGTAGGTGGATACGCAGGGTATATTGGAGTAGAGCCAGATATTACTACATTAGGGAAGGTTATTGGTGGAGGTTTGCCAGTCGGAGCTTACGGAGCCTCAAGAGAAATCATGAGCGTGTTATCTCCGATGGGGCCTGTTTACCAGGCCGGTACCTTATCGGGAAATCCACTTGCTATGGCCGCTGGAGTTGCAACAATTGATCTTCTTGACGATGATGCCTATGAGTTTTTAGAAGCGCTTGGGAGTCTCCTAGAACGAGAGGTTGGTTCTGTTTTGGAAAAACATTCATTCCCAATGAGGTTAGTGAGAATAGGGAGTCTTTTCTGGCTATCTCCTGGCTCTGGGACACTCCCCCGACGCTCGGATGAAATCCCCGATGATGGGTCTAAACTTTACGCGGATGTGCATCTTGGTCTTTTACAACGTGGATACATGATGGCACCATCATCGTATGAAATTGGTTTCCTCTCTACATCACACAATGAGGAGCATGTTATCGGTCTTGCTAAAGCACTAGACGGGGCATTGACGGATCTGGGGGATCTTCTATGAATGGACTAGAGAGAATGAACGCAGCTCTGTCTCTCCAGGAGGTCGATAGGGTACCAATATGGTTTATGAGGCAGGCTGGAAGACATCTTCCTGAGTACAGAGAAATCGCTAAATCCCACTCCTTTTGGGAGAGATGTAAAGATTCTTATTTATGCTCAAAAATCTCATTACAACCGTTGGCCAGGTACAAGCAGATTGACTCGGCGATTGTTTTCAGTGATATTCTCACACCGTTGCCAAGCTTAGGATATGAGGTAGAATATGGCGGAGGGATCCGTATCGATCCATTCAAATTCGATGATATGGATGGTTGGACATCATTTAACGCCAGAAAACATGCTCCTTGGGCCGCCAACGGACTCAAGGCTATCGGGGAAGAAATAGGCGATGAAAAGGCGAAAATAGGTTTTGTTGGCTCACCTTGGACAATATCCATGTATCTCCTTTCAGGAGGAACTGGAGACAAGGATTTCAATAATGCTAGAGCCTTAGTTTCATCAAACCCTGAGGACTCAAAGAGGCTCCTTATGAAAATGGGGGAAATTGTCGGGGACTTGCTCGCGGATCAGGTAAATTCAGGAGGTGCTGATGTTGTCCAAATTTTTGATACATGGGCTGGATTGCTTTCCAGTGAGGATTACAGGAATCTATCTCAAATAGCTACAGAAAGAGCTATACAAGTCTTCAGAGAAAAATCAAAAAAGTTTGTCCCTCTAATACACTATGCCAAAGGGTCGGGTCATTTGCATAGCCAGATTAGAGATATGGACATACAAGGACTCTCCTTAGATTGGAGAGATAATATGCGGTATAATCGTGAAAATTATGGAGGAATGATGGCCTTCCAAGGTAATCTTGACCCGTCTAAATTGCATGGCTCTACAGATGTAGCAAAGCAAGCTACGGCTAGGGTCCTCGAGGAGGCAGGAGGAAAACCCGGGCATATCTTCAATCTGGGTCACGGTTTTGCTCCTAGCGCAAGGATTGATTGTGTTGAGGCCGTAATCAGGACTGTATGCGGGGATATACCATGAAAGAGAAAATGGTGTCAATGATTCGTAGAATCCAAGAGGAAATATGTGAGATGATACAAGTCCTTGACGAATCAGAATACAGAGAGGACAAATGGAAGAGGGCCGAGGGCGGAGGAGGAAGGAGTAGGGTATTCTCCGGAGGTATAGTCTTCGAGAAAGCTGGTGTTAATATCAGCGAGGTTTATGGCACGCTGAGTGAGGAAGCGGCAAGTAATCTGGCAGGGGGAAAGATACCAAGTGGAAAGGAAAGGGAATTTTTTGCGACCGGAATAAGTCTTGTGCTTCATCCTATAAATCCAATGGCTCCAACAGTACATGCTAATTACAGATACTTCGAAAGGGGAGATGGTGCGACTCCGGGAAGCTGGTGGTTTGGAGGAGGGGCAGATCTTACTCCGTCCTATCTTTTCACGGAAGATTCGAGTCACTTTCACAGAACTTACAAGGATATCTGTGATAGACACCCAGTGGCGGATTATGATGAGTTTAAACAGAATTGCGATGAGTACTTTTTCATAAATCACCGGAATGAACACAGGGGAATCGGCGGGATATTCTTTGATGGCTTGGATAAAATAGACAAAGAAACCTGCTACACTTTCGTGGAAGAGTGTGCAGAGGGCTTCATTGATTCTTACCTGCCGATAATCAGACGACGAAAGGATATGGATTTTAATTCTGAAAATAAGCATTGGCAGAGGATAAGAAGGGGCAGATACGTGGAATTCAATCTTGTCTACGATAGAGGAACAAAGTTCGGACTCACTACGAACGGAAGAATAGAGAGTATCCTTATGTCTCTACCTGAAATAGCCAGCTGGGAATACTGCCATGAGCCCGATGTTGGTTCTTCCGAGGAAGAGATGTTACAGGCCCTCAGGTTTCCCAAGGATTGGATATAAACGGGGTATTGCCAGTGGAGTACAATACTGAAGATTGGGTGAAACATGGTCAAGAGCTTAGGAGGCCACTTCTTGTACATCCCTCTATCATAGAAGGTGATACCAGCGTGATTGTTGGTGGCGGTTTATCCGGAATGGTAACTGGTTTCCGTATAGCAAAAAAAAATCCTAGAAGGAAGATTGTTATCCTTGAGAAGGGGGATCGTCTGGGAGGAGTAATAGATACATGGAGAAGTGGGGATTGGCTTTGCGATATTGCTGTAAGTTCAGTTCGTCCTCATCCAGCATTCTGGAGGCTAGTGAATGACCTAAATCTTGGAGGAAGCTTTCAGGGGTCAAAAAGGGAGGCCAAAGATAGGTGGATATTCTTGGATGGGAAGTACATCAAATTGAGTTGGAAGATTATCTTCAAGATGGGACCAATTAAAGTTTTAAAATCATTAATTAAATCAAAAAAGGGAGGTTTGTCAGTTTCTGAAATAATACCAAATAAGTCATTTGCCGATGCAATGACTCTGGGAATCGTCAATCAATACTCGGAGAGTGTAGATGCTGATTTTCTATTTCCCTCTTTTACTAAATTTGGTGAGAGCCCAAATCTGGATTCAATGAGATTGGCAAAAAAAATTAGGCGTACATTTCCTTTATTTGAGCCAGAAAAAGGTTCCTTTGGATCATTCAATGAAGGAATGCGCGAATTGATCGATAAATTGGGTCAAGAGCTTGCGGATATGCCTAATGTTACTGTCATTCTTGGGTCGAACTGTGAAAGCTTGACAGAGATATCTGAAAAATTCGGAGTAAAGACCGAATCAATAATTTGGTCGGCCCCGGGGGTTTTACAGAAAAATGCAGATTCCGAGGTATCCGTATTTGTTGTCGGCTACAAAGAGGAGGATGTTGTAGAAGTCCCTATCGGATATGGGACTCTTTTTCCTGAACCCGATATAGTATTTAGTGGAATATTACATGAAAGCGACGTTCATGTAGGGAGGAGGGCCCCTGATGGCCATAGGCTATTCCGATTGATGGTACCAATTTCCCGATGGAGCGGGGATGAGCAAGAAATAATTGAGTGCCTAATGGAAAAATTTGTAGATGTAGCCCCCGTTATGTTTGAAAAAATAGGCGATAGATCAATTCCTGCATACGAACCAGGATACATGAAGAGAATCTCTACTGTAGATTTGGATTATTCAATTACCGGATGGGGCGGAAGTGGTGTATCAGTAGTACACGTTGTTGATGAATCCGAGAGAATCTCAGAGATGTTCTGAGTAGTGAATCAGAGGGTTATTCGACCTTTTTCACGTTTATGGCATTTGGCCCCTTTGGCCCTTCACCAACTTCGAACTCTACCGAGTCCCCCTCTCTTATCTGTCCCTCTACTTGGGACTTGTGTACGAATAGATCGTCACCTTCTTCCTGTTCGATGAATCCATACCCTTTCGTGAAGTTAAACCACTTTACTGTTCCTAGTGCCATTGTGCCTTGGCGATTCGACATAGTACTTGAACAGGACTGAACAATGACCTCCTTTGAAGTCAATAATCCACTATTGTTAGTTAGCCGCCTCAGATATTGAAAGCTTCCTTGAGTTATCTAGAATCTCTTTACCCGTAGTTGAAAGTCGCCAGTTCGGCCTCTTCCTTTCTGATGAAGGCTCGATGACTTCCGCCTTCCTTAGTTCTGATAGATGATGGCTCAGTAGTTGCCTGGAAATCAGAGTCCTCTTCCTAATCTCAGTTCCAGATAGTCCCAATGAACCGGAATCAGATAACACATCCAGTATAGCCAGTCTGGTGCCGACTATGGGACTCTTGATTCGCCCCACCTCCTCTCTCGATAGTGAAGAGATTGCATATCGTCTTAATTTGCCATCTCTCCATGAGATAACCTGATTCTTTGACTCCAATATCTGAAGATGATATGCCGTGACCCCGTTAGCCAGTCCTAAAGCATCTCTCAGGGCTGAGAAATGAATTCCCGCATTCGCCTCGAGATATCCTAGTATACGACCTCTGGTCAGTAAATCTTCTCTCGTCGATTTTATCTTCGCAAGTAATGGAGAAAATAGTGCCATGAGAACAGTTACTCTGACAAATTCCAACAAAACTGAGCCCATCAATAGAGACCCCAGGGTACTGGCCCCCCCAATAATCAGATTATTCGGTAAATCTGATTCTGATGTAGAGTATCCTGCTTCCCTTTCCGGGTCATCGTGTCCTGAATCCGAGCCTTGTCCACCTTCTGAATCTCCATCTTGCGACTCGGGAGAGTCAGTCATGATTTCCTGAGAGAAGGCCTCTCCCTCTACTTCTTCTGAATTCGGGGGACTATCGATAGAAAGCCAGTATCCGGAAATTATTGAAAAAATAGCAATTACACTGAGGAGTCGGACTGTGAGTACCCCACGCATGATATATCGCATGAGATGCCCCTCTTTGATAGGCTTGGTGAGTTGATTTGACATTCGGAGTGTCCTTGAATGACGACCTTGTCCGAGGGACGAAGCAGATGGCGGAAGAGAACCCAGAGATTGCCTCGGATACTGATGAGCTGGCTGAAGCCATGCTGACGGCTTCGAGGTCCGTAGTCAGGACCTGCATGCAGATTAGGCCATCAGAACATGTTCTAGTGGTAACAGATCCAGAATGCTCTGAAGTGGGGCAGTCCCTGTATGAAGCGGCAGCAGAGGTAACAGACAGGGTCCTTCTGATGATGATGCCCCCTTCCCATAAGAAGGGAGCTGAACCTCCTGATCCAGTGGCAGAGCTGATGAGGCAGCAAGACGTTGTCCTGATAGCTACTAAGAGCTCTTTGACTCACACAAGAGCCAGGAGAAATGCCTCACGAGAGAATGCAAGGATTGCATCCATGCCCGGAATTACTTCTGAAATCCTAGCCAAGGGCGGCATGACTGCAGACTATGGTGCTATGAAAAAGGAGATTTCAGGACTAAATGCATTACTGAGGAAGAGAACTTCGGTCAAGGTGAAGTCTTCTTCTGGTACTGATTTAACGTTCACTACTGGCGCAAGATGGATATTGGAGGATAATGGTATTTGCAATAGGCCCGGACAAATCACAAATCTTCCTACAGGGAAAGTCTTCGTTCTTCCTAAGGAAGGCTCTGCGAATGGGAAGATAGTAATTGATGGATCACTAGATGGCGAGATCGTCGATGAGCCTGTAGTTCTCCTAGTTGAGAATGGGAATGTGATCAATATTTCAGGAGGCGAGCATGCAGAAAGTATGGTCTCTAAGATGGATTCGATCAGGGGGATTGTGAAAACCTCACAGATTGAAAGTGTCGGTACTCTTGCAGAGTTTGGTTTTGGGATGAATGCAAGGTCTCACCTTTCAGGCAGTCAGCTAGAAGATCAAGTAGTTAGAGGATCGTCATATGTGGCGATTGGAGATAATTCATCACTTGGCGGCACGTCCAGAGTGGGTTATCAGATCAGAGGAGTGATGCTAAAGCCCACAATAGAGCTAGAAGACGTAGATTTGGTTGTGGAAGGTAAAGTAACTGCTAGAAAGCGGTGATATAATGAAGGGCGTACTCTGGTGTAATGGAGTTCTCCCCAGTGACTCTGTTATTGATAGAGCTCTGAAAGAGCGAGTTCCAATTTTCGGAGTAGACGGAGGGGCTGATAAAGCGAAATCAATGGGATTTGAGGTTTCTCAAGCCCTAGGGGATATGGATTCCATAGATGAATCTTCATGGGGCGACAATATGAAGACCTTGGAAAATCAGGAAATGAGTGATCTTTCTAAATCTCTGGAGTATGTCAATTCGATAGGAATTACCGAGGTGGATGTCATTGGAGTGGAAGGTGGCGACTATGGGCATGTTTTCGGAGTCATGGCATCTATGACAGAGGCACCATTAGGGATGCGACTAAGAATGCATTTCGAGTCAGGGATTCTCCATTTGTCCAGCCCGACTAATGGAGGATTCTCGGAGCACATGCCACTAGGTCAGAAATTCTCAGTATTCGCTTTGACCCCAAGCAAGAGGACTACTGTGATTGGCGGGAAATGGAGTTTAGATAATGAGGCCCTCTCATTCTCCACCAGGGGACTTAGTAATGAGGGATTGGGAGATTTGGTAAAGGTAAGCTCAGACGCTCCCTTGGCAATTTTTGTTAGTGAATCAATTTGATTCAGTATCTGGATCTCTAGATAGCATTATTGCTATAGGACGTGTTCTTGGATCACTTTCCAGGCCAATCTTCATGATTACGGCTAGAGGGACACCGAGGACCATTCCCATTATTCCCCAAGCCCAACCCCAAAATGCAACTAGGAGAAGGAGTACTATTGGAGACATATCTAGTCTCTGACCCGCTAATTGTGGCTCGATTATACCTCCCCAAATCTGCTGATTAGCAACTAAGAGGGCGATAAGTAACAGTGCCGTAGTTTGTGGAAGAACGATGAGGCCCAGAAGAATTGGCGGAATTATTGACAGAAGTGCTCCAACATATGGTATGAAGTCCATCAGGAATGTAATTGATGCCCACAGGAATACGAATGGAATATCCATGAATGAGAGGACTATTGCCGCCACAACAGCTTGACCGAAGGCAACAGAGGCCCTCGTAACTACGTAGGTGTTAATTCCCTCACCTGACCCCGCTGCCACTGCCATCACCCTCTCCACATCTTCTGGATAGGCTGCCTTGATTCTCTTTGGTAGCGTCTCTGCCTCCAGAATTATGAACAGAAGGAAAATCAGGACCGTGACCAAGCCGGTAGTGAATCCGGCTATCGTACCTACAAACCCTGCGGCGTAGGAGTTAACTGTTTCAATCGTTATGAGATCGGTAAGAGCGGCAGTGTTGGGCTGGTATCCAAAGATGGACAGATCTTCGAGCCATGCGATTCTCTTCTCTAGGGAGCTTTGCAGTTCAGGAGCTTCGTCGGAGAAGTTCTGCATATTATCATACATTGAGTTGGATGCAAACAGTAGGAATCCCATCACTGTCGATACCAGTACTCCATACGCGACCAGAGGATGCCCTCCCAGTCTCTGCTCTAACCATTGTGCGGGGGGCCTGATCAAGAAGAAAATAAGAGTTGCAACGACCAGTGGTTGGATTACTGCTTTGAGGTGTACTATTGCTAGAACACCTACAAACAAGACTATCGATATATTAGCCAAAGTCCCCGAGTCGACTTTTGCTAGACTTGTGCTTTTCGCCATATCTATCGGTGTCGCGAACTAGTCATGGCGCATCAATGGTTCGCCTAATCTTGCGGTTGTATGGCCTCAAGATAGATTTTCTCGAAGACTTCAGCGTTCCCATCGAAGTTGAATTTCTCAACTACTCTCTTTCTTCCCTGTAGGCCCTTCTGTGATCCTTCTTCGTCCAGTGTGCGTTCCAATGCACCCAACATTGACTCCATGTTACCCATTGTGAAAAGAGCGCCTACGGTTTCATCGACCATCTCTGGGAGAGGCCCATGGTCAACGGTAACTATGGGGACTCCTGAAGACATCGCTTCCAGAGGAATTAGTCCCTGGCCCTCATAGAATGATGGGTAGACAACTAGGTTCGCAGACCTATAGAGCTGTGCTAGCTCAGGGAAGGACATTCCGGACTCGATATGAACAAAATCTCCAACTCCAAGTCTCTTTGCTTGCTTCAAAAGTCTAGATTTCAGGTGGCCTCTTCCTACAATAACAAGTCTTGATTTTGGAATTTTCTTATGGAGATTAGAGAATCCCTTGATTAGCGAACCATATCCCTTCCTTGCAGCCAGTCTGCCTACTGCAAGAATGATCTTGGATTCTGAATCCCCTCCATCGAATCTAGCTCTCATATCTGAACGGTTGACCATATCTTCGGTGTCGGCATAATCAATCGGCCTGAACATCTGGATGTCGACTCCCCAGTGTACTACTCTGCAGTTCCAAGATTTGGGAACTTCGTATCTCAATTCGAAGTCCTCTTTGGTTGCGTTAGAGTTTGCTACGCAAATTCTAGACTCATCTATTGCGAAATTCTCAAATCTAGAATACCAGCCAGCCATGAATCTTATCGCTACGTCATTTATATTGGCCCAAACTGCTGATTCTCTAGCCTTACTTGCCTCCATTAAGCCGTCCCGCTCGCCAAGCCAAGACCCGTGTAGCGAAGATACCACTGGAGCTACTTTCTCCGAGCACCTCCTAAATTGCGACCTTGACCATGATATCATTGGACAGTGAAGATGGACGATATCCACTGGATCTTTGTTGTTTAGCCTCTCTAGCTCAAAAATTGCCTTCCTACCATATGAACGTGTGAACTCCATCGGTATCTTAGCCCACCCCACCTCTATCACTTTCACGCCCTCCTGTAATGGAGGATCGCCAGCACCTGATCTGGTGATTACTGTGACCCTATGACCTCTCTTGACAAGAGCCGCGGATAGATGGAAAACTGTCGAACCCATCCCCCCCCATCTCGGGGGAAACTCAGCGGAAAGCATTGCAATGTGCATCGTAGCTCAAATCTCCGGTTCGGCATGAGCATTTCAAGAGAACTACCAGAAGTCAGTCTTTCGCATTGTTCAAAACAGGGAGTCCAGTGGCCAATTCATGTCAACGACCCTGCCAGTGCATGTGACTGTAGTCATACCGACGAGGAATGAAGAGGAGGCGATAGTTGACACGATTAGATCAGTACCTAATGACGGATGGTGCGAGAAGCTCGACTTCCTTATTGTGGATGGGAACTCTACCGACCGAACCAGGGAGCTTGCTGAGGGAGAAGGTGCTTCAGTATATCTGGAGTCACGTAAGGGTTACGGCAGGGCCTATAAGACCGGTTTCTCAATGGCTCCCGGAGACGTGATAGTTACTATGGATGCTGACTGTACATACCCTGGGGAGGAGGTTCCCGGTCTAGTTAGGAAGCTGATTGATGAGGACCTGCAGTGGATAACATGTGATAGACTCAAGAGAGCTGAGGAAGGATCTATGCCTGGACTTCATGGATTTGGGAACTGGGTCCTTTCGACTACTGCTTCGATACTCTATTGGTATGGAATACATGATTCTCAGAGTGGTATGTGGGTTTTCCGAAAGTCCATATTTGAGGATGAACGAGTCAGGCCTAAGCATGATGGTATGCCACTGTCGCAGGAATTCAAGATCAGAGCCCGTAGGTACCTAGGGAAGAAGAAGACTGCTGAAGTGAGTGTGCCTTACCGGCCGAGGGTCGGTGAAGCCGAGATCAACACATGGGGAGATGGTTTGCTGAACCTCAGGTTCCTATTCACTCACAGACTCGGACTGACTAGGCAAGTTACTAATTGGGGACCCGAGAAGTAGCCATCATGCCTCATCATCATAATCTCGGGAGTCGAACGTAGACCAAGACTCAATCATCTCCAGGTCCCTCTCAATCTCCCTCCTACGATTTGCCACTAGTATCATTCCTACTGCGATTAATATCGAAACGATAATGATCACGACTGGAAGGCCTGAACCAACTATCCAACCAACTATGTCCAGTCCCTCGTCCTCCACAATTGGAATAATTGACATCAAAGTCGGACTTACTGTATCTCCGTCTACAGCCCATACGCCTATGGATGCGGAAGAGCCAGAGGTAATCTCCCAATTTGTCTCGAAGGTCCAAATCCCATCATTTGCAACCAAATCCCCCAACTGGCCGTCATCCCTCATCTGAAATGCTTTGGAAAGGCCACCTGCTACCATCTCTCCTCCGACAGATGAGGTAGTACCATCGACATCCTCCATTACGACAGTTATCCTGATACTGTTGACTACACCCATCTCAAGCTCCATAGGAGATACTGACATATCCCTTAGGATAGGTGATGATGCGCCAATAGTGAGATTCACCGAAGATAATGACTGGGCGCCTCTAGAATCTTGTACTATCAGGTCAATTCTTACTGGCCCAGGAGGGAGCTGGATAGAGGCTTTTTCCCTATCACTCAGCACTGTACCGTCCGATAAGCTCCACCTGTAGAGAGTGATATCATTGTCATAGTCGAATGATCCAGAACCATTCAACTCTAATACTGTCCCCGGGACAATGTACTGGCCCTCGGACAGTCCGGATATGAGAGCTACTGGGTCTGTCTCCATGACTGTGATCTTCTGAGTATGTGATCTAGACATTCCATTCTCATCAGTTAGTTGGATGGTTAGGTTATGGACCCCATGGGGAAGATAGTCGTTGTACCAGAAATCATTAGTCACATCCTCCAAGATGGGATTCATCATTAGATCAGAAGTGATTGTGACGAAAAAATCATCTCCATCTGCATCGAATGACCTTCTAAAATCAAAGAGGACTGGGAGATTTGAGTAGACTACTACATCGGGCACCGGAGAGTCTAGAATGAGTACAGGAGCAGACTCATCTACTCTGAGCATTATCTCTGAAATATCTGGAAGTCCAGAACCATCATCTACCGTCAGGGTGATCTGATGCACTCCTTCTGGAAGTCTAGTCTCAACAGTCCAATCGCTACCAAGTGGAGTTTCTACAATGTCGCTTTCCCAAAGTACGCTCACTAGATCTGTGCTAGTTAGCGTATTGGGATTACAGATTAGCCCCGAGCCATTCTCCGGTAGGTCAGAGCATGCTATGTCCCAGTCCCCGGAACCAGTGGAGCCGAGGGTGATAATTGTTCCAGAGTCCGTAAGAGAACCATCAATTGGGCTAGAAATTACAGATACTGGATTTGAGTTGTTTACCTGAACCTGCTGACTGGTTGTAGTCCACTGACCTGAATGCCCGGGCCTGTCATCACTGGCCTGCATAGTAATGGTGTGCAGACCTTTGGATAGTGTACCGATCCACTCTATGTTTCCATCTGTTGAAGTACCAGAATGAATAGTCCCATCTAGGTCGCTCAAAAACTTGAATTTGACATAATCCCCTTCGGGGTCAATAGTTTGAGAGCCATCAATTATCAGGGGATCGGATGATGACTGTCCCGATCTAGAGATCGACATTACTGCATCTGGAATCTCGTTGTAAAGTTCGACATTGAAAACCCATGTCGAAGGAGGGTTGATTCCATCGGACGCGTAAACTGTTACTGAGAACTGGTTTGGCGCTTCAGGGAACGCTCTGATAATCTGCGAGGCGCAGTCATTGGAATCTTCGGGTGGCGTACTCCCGCCTTCCTCATATGATGCGATTGTCCAGCAAGTCATAGCGTCTCCTTCGGGATCATAAGTCTCGGATAGGTAGATTGTAACATTCGCAGTCTGACCTAAGTAAAGCGTACCCCAGGACGATATTGAAGGCGAGGTGCCAACTGTTAATACTGGAGGGAGATTTGTGAGCTCAATCTGTCTAGATTCAGTAGAGCAATGCCCTTGGTCATCACATACTTCGAGTGTAATCTGATGTAATCCATCTGAGAGGCAATCATTACTCGAGAGCCAGGGATTGCCAAGGAAGAACGAGCCGTTAGCATTTCCTCCACATACGCCGAAGTCCCCCGCAAGGTTTCCATCTATGTTGCTCGTCCAAGTATAGGTTAGATTGTCATCATCCAAATCCCATGACTCATTCGCATTGAAGGTAACCGTGCTGCCACTTGGGTAAACAGATTCATCTTCCGGAGTTGTCCATATGATGAATGGCGGTTGGTTGGAAATCTCAACCATGCACAAGACAACGATATCTGACTCTAATTGCATAGGGATAGTATCATTGTGGACTCCATCATAGTCGCATCCCATATTCATTGTATTATTCAGAGACCATCCTTGGACTGGGGTCCATCTTTGACCAATGAATGGCCCTACTAACTCTCTACCGTAGTAAGGAAGAGTTGTTGTAAAATCGGACTCGTATTGGCTGAAAGTAATATTGATATTTGAGTAAGGGATATTCCTTAGGTTTTGATTGATAACATTGGCCTCCACCAGCCACATAACATCGACTATGTTGTCAGAACCAGAGAAATTGGGTGTACCTAGATTAGAAGATGATATCCATCTAATATGGGAGTTTCCTAGTGTGGAGAATGTGTCGGACATTCCTTGGGCATGGGAGAAATATGAGTCAGTGAAATTAGCGAATGAGGAGGAGACAGATGGATCTGCTCCTGTACATTCAAAGATTACTGAATTGGAGATTAGTTCGCTATGATCTATCAAATCTAGACATCCTTGGTTGCCTCTGATGATACTGGAATTGAGATATGAGGAAAGTTGGCCATTGGCAACCCAGTTCATTCCACTATTGGAGCCATGAATATCCAATGCATCTATCAGAGCGTCCACTCCAACTAGTTCTACAGAGTATGAACTAGTATTCTGGAATATGGACACATTGGCCAACGAGACCGAGCCCACCCTTTCAGAGATTCCACGATTATCGATGTCCAATGCTGGTCCTGAAACCGGGTCCCTAGATACTATCCCATCGAGATAAATGTCAATACTATTACGTATTACCAATCCGAATTGATCTTGGGTCGTAGAACAGTTAGTACAGCTTACATTCTTTCCAGCACTGACGACGTCATTGGATTCTTCGAAATAAATTCCCGAACCCGAAGAAGCGGAAATAGATCCTATTCCATTGTTGGAGGTGTGAATTTGCTCTAGCTCGACATTACTGGAGTCGATTACCGAAACACCGTTTCCACTGTTATTGTGACTGGTGACTAAGAATAAATCGGGATGGAACTCCCTGATATCTAATCCAGTGGCGCCGTTGTTACTAATATCCCAGTAGCTACCCTGTATCCCGCCTTTCCATAGAAGTACCCCTGGGCCTGTTGAGTTCCGAACCACAAGGTCATTCACAGTTGGAGCCCAATTTGCACTTCGAAGAAACATTCCAGCCCTGTCATTGTAAGGAGACACAGGCGAGGGGTTTCCATTTCTCATCATATCCAATCTGTTTATGATGGTAGAGGAATCAATCATATATCCCCTCAGGCCAACCGCCTCGTTGTCCTCTATCAGTCCCAAGTCAATGTGTACCCCACTAGTGTTGATATCGAATGCGGCAACAGAAAGTCCCTGTGTCTTTGCCCCGGGGCCACCTGTTCCCCTTACAGTAATATCATTGAATATAGCATTTAATGGGAGGTTCGAATACTGACTATGATTGTATTGTTCAACCATCACTCCACGGTACATTGAGTCCTCTACAACTACGCTTTCGAAGGTTGGCCTGGTTGTCCAGCCCTCCGTGATATGTCTCACAAAGATTCCATTATCTGATCTTTTGATACTTGATTCCTCTATCAGAGGTATTGAGTCCTCCACCCAAATACCAGCGGAAATGGCCATAGTAGATCCGCTGATGTTTGATATCTCTAAATCAGAGAGGAGGCCTCCAGAATTGCCCCAGAGATTCAATCCTCTAGTTATCAGTCCATCTATTGTCGCCCCTCTAACTATGGGCGCTGAGCCCGCGCCAATTGAGAGACCGATTCCATATCTCCACGTTGTAGAGAATCCATGTACGTCTTGTCCACCTCCCAACACGGACAGGTCGTTGATTACTGGTGAAGCCCCCCCGTAGAGATCCACAGCTACGCTATCGGCATTGAGGACTGTGAGGTTTGAGATTATTGGATCACTCCCGTAGATCGTCACTCCAAATTTTGAGTTTGAAATGGACAGGTTATCCATCCTAGATCCCAAGCCATCACTTGAGTAGTTGAAAATCAATCCCTCATGATTTCCAGAAATCGAGTCGAATATAACTGGGGAAGAGTTCGATCCTGAAACTATTATTCTCCCATTGACCTCTATTGAATACCCAGCCCCAATACTCACTAAAGTTCCCGGGGCTATTGAGAGAACCTCGCCAGCATCCACTGAATAGCCATCAGGAAGGACCACTGTTCCTGACCATACGGTAGTCGACCTAGAATCTGCTGAGGAGACGATATTGGAGAATGGGACGAGTATGAGTATTAGCACCAACGCATAAGCCATCCTATGCCTACTCTGATAGAGTGTCACGAAGCGGGGGTTGACTCATTCCATGTTATCCCTTCGTACCATTGCGTACAGAGTTTTTACCATCGGAGAGGTCATAAACAGGGAGTATTGGGGTGACTTTGGGGTAGTGATGAGTACTGCATTTGTCCTAATCAAAACTGCTCCTCAAAGAGAGCTAGATGTCTATCTAACTCTTCTAAATCTCGATGCAGTCACTGAGACCCATGTTTCCTATGGGGAGTACGATTTAGTCGCACGAATTGACTTCGACGATGAAAAAGAAATGGCCAAGACATTGATAGGTCAGATGAGATCTATCGAGGGAGTAATTAGGACTGAGACTCTCATCGCTGTGGAGGTATAATTTTGGCTGTAGGTTTTGTTCTTATCACCACACATCCCGGTGCTGAGTTATCTGTTAGAGAGGCTGTTTCTAAAATTGAGCATGTCTCTGGACAGTGGATAGTGTTTGGATTGCACGATCTCTTCGTTAAGGTAGAAGCAGAGGATGAGGTGGAGCTGACAAGGTGTGTTGTTCAGGAGATTAGATCCATTGAGGGAATTGCAGATACACGAACTCTAATTGGTGCCGAGATATGATTAGTATGCTTATGACTTCAGAAACGAGAGGAAAGACAGTCTCATTGACCTTCTTCTTGATGTTACTGTTGCCAACCATAGCAACGGGCTTACCAGCTAGTGAGCTGGGGAGTGAAGACGAAAGACACTGGTGGCTAGATACAAGTATGGATTCTGATGGCGATTTCATTCATGATGCTATCTGGATTGCAGCACAAAACAACCATCATCAGTATCTTGATGAGGATGGTCTAATTTCAGTGATTGTCGACTTTGACCACACCCCTACGGAAGAAGATCAAGCGATGCTAGAGAGGGAGGTTGAGTTTCAGACTCAATTTAGATACTGGCTAATTGACTCCATTGCGGGTACTGTGGAGTTGAGTAGAATCCACGAAATTATTGATCTCCCGGGAGTAGTTTTCGTTGAGCTGGACGGGGTCCTTGGGATACAGATGGAAGAGGTAGTTCCAGTTCATGGAGTAGATTTGGTTTGGCAGGACACGGGATATACCGGGGAGGGGGTAACCATGGCAATCATCGACACCGGAATCGACGGCAACCATACGGCTCTGGACGATTTAGACGATGACAACATGACAGACGATCCTAAAATAGTCGCATTCTATGATGCGATTAACAATCCGGGGGCAACAAATGGAACAGAGATATTTCCCTATGATGACAATGGCCATGGCACTCACTGTGCAGGCATCACGGCCGGGACTGGGGCTCCCAACTATCAGCACATTGGTGTGGCGCCACGTGCAAATCTAGTGGGAGTCAAGGTACTGGACGGAGGTGGCAGCGGATCTTTCGCGGCGGTCATGGCTGGAATGCAATGGACGGTCGAGAAGAGGCACGAATTCAATATCCGAGCGGCCAGTATGAGTCTCGGTGCCCTAACTGGAGCAATCGAGTGGACCTCATCAGAGGAGGAATCTGTCAACAGAATGGCTAATGAAATGATGAGGGATGGGGTGACTCTGTTCATCGCAGCAGGAAATAGTGGGGGAACTGCAACAATAGGAACCCCCGGGAGTGCGGAGGACGTAATCACCGTAGGATCTCTGGACAAGGACACCTCGATTGCAATTTACTCGAGTCAGGGTCCAACGGAGGAGGGCAGGGTCAAACCAAACATAGCATTCGTTGGGAGCAGTGTTAATGCCCCCGATGCAAACACCGGAGATGGTTATGTGGCACTGTCGGGAACAAGTATGGCAACCCCTGGAGCGGCAGGAGTGGCTGTTCTGATGTATCAGGCTAATCCCGATCTAAGTCCGTTTGATATTCGAAATATTATGCAGGAGACTTCCACGTATCGTGAGTGCCATTACATGTTGGCAAACGAGCCCTGTGCCGAAGACGCGATTCCTAAAAATCGCCAGAACAATGTATACGGGCATGGGCACGTCAATGCTCAACCTGCAGTTGATGAAGCCGCCAATTATGACTATGATCTCAGTCTCACTCTGAATGTTACATTGGCTAGTGATTACGGCCTCGATAATAGAGTTTGGATTGGTCCGGGAGAATCTATTTCTTACAATTTAGAAGGTGGCATCCAAAGGGTTCAATGGAGGACTTGGGACATGAGAGACAATTGGATGGATTTACCAGAATTTGATTCTGGGGACAGTGATTTTGAGGTCTCGCACAGTCTTCTTGTCGATAGGCTTCAATACCTCCCGAACAATACTATCGAGGGGACTCAGGTTATTCTAGTGAGAGCGATATCTGGAGCCTCTTCATCTACAAACCTAGCTACTGCAATCCACATTTCTGGTGAGGAGAAGGTTGAGAGGTCTGATGATGCGGGGTCTATGAGTGGCATCCTAATCGGAGGGCTATCCCTAATCGTCATTATTCTCCTGATAACACTAATATTTGCAGGGATGCAGTTGCGTGATAGGGGTTTCTTCGAAAGTGAGGAGTACTATGATGATGAAATCGAGGAAGTTGTTGGTACCATCGTTACTGAGGATGGCCTAGTTGAAGATGGCTAGCTCCCTCTAGCCAATTTAGTGACCAATTGATTGGCGGCTTTAGTGCACTCGGCGGCTCTGAATCTACTTATTGCCTCATTCCAGTGTGACATTCGATTCGCTGATTCTAGTACTCCCCTCCAATACCATCTTTGTGCGGACATTCTCCTGAAGGAAGGGATATCCTCCCTTAGCTGGTACCCGCAACATTCTCTGTGGGCCTCAATCAGCCAGCCTGGAAATTCTCTTCCTATGGCCTCCAGGGTAGAGTGGATTGCCATAATCCTAGTAACTGGATCTTCTAGATTGGAAATCAAATCTTTAGACCACGAGATTGAGCTGTCGGAGGTGGAGCCATTCACTCTGGCGGACAGCCTTGCCCTAAGATCTAGTATTTCTAGGAAGATATCATCTCGAGAAAGTCTAGACTCGATTTCAGCTCTTGATTTTGATGCTTCTTGGAGATTTGAATTACTTAGGGCGATACCATATTTGACCAGCTCAAGAGATAAGATTGCTGATTCCCTCTCATCATTGGGGATATCTCCCAATCTGACTTGCGAGATAATCTGTAGAATTATATCGGACTCAGATTTATCCAGCCCCCCTGGAAGTCTGTCATCAAATCTCCTAATGATAGAAGATACCTCCATTTTAGCACGTTGACTTGGCTCTGACAGCCTTATTGCTTCTTCCTCCAATCTATTTGACAAGGATTGATTGCCGTTTAGTCTTGCTAATCGGGACTGTAATATCTTTCTCGATAGAGTTTCTTCAATTTTATCGATGTGGGCATTTGCCTCATTCCTCTCTCCCCTATCGAGTGCGATAGATGCGGCCTCCTTTCTCAGTATCTGGCTTTCTTCTAATTCCAGTGCGTTCTCTAATACTACGGCGGCTACGGCACTATCGGATAGTGAGATTTGATGAATGTTGGATTCAATCCAGCGTATATCTTCCTCATCTCCCGACATAGACCTGTGATGAGCTTCAATCTTCCTAGCTCTATCTCCCTCCAATAACGCCCATTTCTTGGCGGCCTCCTTATGCATTCCTGAGGTTGTCTGCACATCCCAAGAAGCTCGTCTAACATTCCTGACCAGATGATGAAGCTCCGTAAGTCCATCACACCATTTCAGCATCGCTGAGTCATCTAATTCAGGGATTCCAACATCAGAAGCCATCTCTTCAACACTCATCGGTTGTGGAGCCAGAGATAGTTCATCAAGAGTTTTCCTCCCTTCACCAGTTAGTCTTTTTATCACCGTCTTCTCAACATACTTGAGAACCGCCTCGGACTTCTCAGGAACTCCTTCATCTGGAGACCAGAGTCTAATTGCTAGAGGGTGCCCTCCTAGAGAATTTGATACTCCGGCCGCTGTTTCATCATCGATATCCTCAGGCAAGAGAAGGCTAGCAGATTCTACATCGAGACCCTGAAGGCGGTGCTCTAGAAAGTCTCCATCTAGATCCAATGGATTTGGCGCCCTAACCACTAGCAATACCGAACACATTGACGAGGAGGCCTGAGAAATTAGATTGCTAATCGAGCCGGCGTGCCTAGGATGTAATTCTTGGACCTCATCTAGCACGAGAAGAGTTTTCTTGGACAAAGTAGACTCAATGATGGCCTCTGGAGACACCAGAGATCCTCCAGACAGCCACATGTTTCCTATGGCCTTGATATCAGTATTAACAGAGCAATTAGCCCATCTTATTTTCCATCTAAGGCTATCTAGGTGAGAGGCCACGGCCCTAGCCAGTGTTGATTTTCCTATTCCTGGCAATCCACTCAATATTACCGAGTCTCCGTTTGATATTACCTCAGACAATCGTTCAATCTCCGATGATCGCCCATGTACTTCTGAAGGAACTGGAGCTGGTCCTATTATCCCATTACTAGATGGCTTAGAAGATAGTTTTTCTTTCTCAATTAGCTTTCTTCCCTTTTTTGTAATGTGAACAACGGTTCTCTTCCTCGATCCACCGCCGATAACATGAGCTGTTCTTGTTGAAATCAAGCCATCTTTTTCCAAGTCCGAAAGAGGCTGATGTAGGGCAGAACGAACTAGGCCTAGGGATTCTGCCAATCCTGGCAGAGATAGCGCTCTTGGAACATCCCAGGCAGTATCTAGATGCTCTCCGAACTCGGCCAGCCGGGAGAGGACCCTTCCCTGCGAGTGCGATAGCATGGTCCTGAGGCAAGGCACGGGTTCATGGGCGTTGACCTACGGCGCATCACTGTAAATGCCGGTTGAGAGGGGCTCACTAGATCTTCCGCGTAAACCCGGAGTTTATCTTTTCAAGAGAAAAGATGGCAGAGTAATGTATGTAGGCAAGGCTACTGAAATCAGAACAAGAGTATCTTCATATTTCTCAGGGAGTGATGGACGTAGGATGGTTCCTCTGCTAATTGAGGAAGCTGATGAGATAGATTTCATAGTAACAAAAAGTCCTTCCGAAGCGTTATTCCTAGAGAGGAACCTCATTAGGGAGCATAAGCCCAAATATAATTCTAGGTTGAAAGATGATAAGTCATATCCTTTCATATCTTTAACTGCAGAAGAGTTTCCCAGAATTCTCTACACCCGTCATCCTCCCGATGGGTCTAGATCATGGGGGCCATTTCCAGATGCAGGTGCAGCCAAGAGGGTGATCCAGCTACTTAGGGTTGAATTTGGAATAAGGGACAAAGACTGCAGGGGCAGTGATGGTTGCTTGGCAATGCATATCGGCCTATGCAAGGGCCCTTGCTACAATCCAGAGGGTTATCCTGGCATAGTTAAGGCTGTGACCGATGTTCTTGATGGCAATGCCAAGATTCTGATCGAGTCTCTTCAGAATGATATGGATAAGGCTTCTGAAGATTTGAACTACGAGAGGGCAGCAGGAATTAGGGATATGATTGCCTCGGTTCATAGTACGCTTTCCCAGCAGATAATTCACAGTAGGTTCTACCAAGACTGTGACGCCATAGGATTCTCGTCACTAGGTGATTCAGCAGTAGTAATTATCCTGCACGCTAAAGATGGAGTGGTTCAAGGCAAGACTGAGTATCCATTGATACATAGGGGCGATATTTCTGAGTCTGTATCTCTTGTCCTAGTAGAGCACTACGCCAATAGGAGGCCCCCGAAAGTATTGCTCCTCCCCTCTCCGATTGGGGACTCTATGGAGAAATGGCTGAGATTTAGGAGAGGGGGGTCTTTGATTTCCAGAGTGCCTAGGAGGGGCGATTTATTCAAACTTAGAAAGATGGCTGATCGGAATGCCGAGATTTTAGTCTCACGATCAGAGAGGAGTAGCTCTGGAAACCTTGAGCAGCGTGCTGCAAACGAGGGCGCGAAACTACTGGGAGTGGATTCTCTAAACCATATTGTTTGTTTCGATATGGCCCAACTTATGGGATCTGAAAGAGTTGGGGCCTCGATTGTTTTCAAGAATGGCCGGCCCTCGAAAAAGGAATACAGGACATACAAGATAAAAGGGGAATCTGCTGATGACCTGAGCATGATGAGGGAGTCGGTATTAAGATGGCTAAAGAGACAAAATGAGTGGCCAGATATTCTTCTTTTGGATGGTGGAGAGACTCATCTCTCAACCATAAATACTGTACTAAAGGAGTGTGGAATGGATGACAAGTTCATTGTCGCCGCATTAGCCAAAAGAGAAGAGACACTCTACATCCAAGGAAGGGCGCCGATCATCTTAGATCGAAGGGGGAGAGTTCTAATTCATTCGAGAGATGAGGCTCATAGGTTTGTAAATCAGTTTCACAGTCGTAGGAGGAGGAAGGGATCAATCCGTGACCCTCTAGAAGAGGTCGAGGGCCTTGGTGCCAAGAAAATACAGTCTCTTCTTCGTCACTTTGGTGGTAGAAAGGGGATAGAGCATGCCAGCATAGACGAGCTCAGAGCAGTTCCTGGAATCGGAATTTCCATGGCTAAGAAAATACAAAATCACTTCGAAAACTAGTAGCGATATAATCTATGAATCTTCAGACTCATTATTATCGAAGAAAGTCTCATCGACTAGCATGGTCTTTTCTGGTAGCCTACCAAACTCAATATCCATAATTTTCTCCATCTCCGCACTTTTCTCTTCGTTTGAGGATATCATTTGAGCTTGCTTCCTCTCCCTTTTCTTTCTCCTCTTCCTACTTACCAGAATTCCTAGGGACACGATAATGAAGAATATGTAGGGAGCTATTTCGCCAATTATGAATGCCCATGAAAGCTCGACTGAATATGTGACAATATCTGAATTACTGCTACTACACTCATTCCATGTGACTGCTGAAAGACATGTTGGCATAGTGTAGATCAAGAGTTGTCTGTCTCCTGAGTCATTAATTTCCGCGAGTCCCTTCTCACTTTCTATGGATGTTATTCTGATAGACTCTGGTAGTAAAATCTCGATAGATGCAGATGTCTTAATAGTGCCAAAATTGGTGTGTTCCATCAGTGGCGTTACTCTCTGCCTGATATTCGAACCATCTATTATCAATCCTGAATCTGTTAGTAGCGGCGAGGGGAGTATGGAGGATATTACCATAGTTGGCATCATTACCAAGGAGCGTGGTTTTACTCCAACAATAATCTCATCCTGCCTAAGTGAGAAAGTGAGTTCCGCATCATCTATCCTAGTGGCCAATCTAATCGGCTCTTCATCTCCAATGAATGGATCCTCTCCCAAAGAGATCTCTCTGAAATCTGCTTGGAATGGTAATGATGAGAAATCTGCAGATAGTGAAAGACCGTCCAAACCAAGGTCTTGAGAGTCGAGGTTTATGTTGCCGAATTCATTCATCATCTGTGCGTATGACTCTGTTAGGTAATCTGATAGTTTCATCAGCCCCTCATTTGAAACCTCGAAGTCAACTGGGTCTCCCAATCCAAAGTCTATTGTCGATTCAATCTCAGAGTCTGCCAGTAGCCCTCCTTCCATTCTATCCCCCATCACCAAGATTCTCCTTATCGCGTCTGATGGAATTGAGGACATTTTCACTCCCTCTATCTCCATATCTAACCCTAATCTGTAAATCTCCAGGATTACTGTGGATGTGAATTCTATTGAAACTGAACCACTCAACTCGTGGATCGATACTTTGGAAATGTCCATCTCAACAAGGAATGAGACACATGTCTTCTGTGAGGGGGCGCATACCAGATCGATACTATCCTCCTCACATGGATCCGATATTCTACATATTGAGTGCCGCCAGTCGAAAGGCCTAGATCCTTCGAGTTCGATGGTTGTAGTTTTAGTGTCTCCAGAGTTAGATGAAAATACCAATACATCTGGCGTCGTTCCAGACGAATCCAACCATTCGGGTAAGTGAATTGTAACGCTAATGTCAGTAGAGGGGAAGTCAATTGGAAGTAAATCTTGGATGAAGTCAAAGTCTACTTCGAATTCCAGGCTCAAGAAGCCCATTATTATGGCAATGTCCTCATCGGAAATTTGTGAAAAATCTATTGTCGATAAGTCCCCATCTGTATTCTGTAAAAGCCGATCAAAGATATTTGAAATCTGTATTTCAGAGGGAATTGTACTGGATTGTACTGTAATTGGGTAAGTACTAGACATTGCGCCAACAGAGCCGAGACAGTATCTGTAAGACAATTCTTCACCACAAGTCTCTCCTTGCCGGTGTTGGAACATTATTCCTCCAGTATTGTCTGAGGGAGAGAAGGATGGGGTCTGAAAGACGATTTCCGTCCCTAGGAATTGAGAAAAGGTATCTGAAAGTATGTCAATTGGGAGTGATGATAGCATCTGATTGGCATCCACCTCCATCTCGGAGTCGAACATTCTAATTCCATCAGAAGTCACTGAATCAAGACTAATGGTTTGAGTCTCTAGATCTAGTCCCCAATCACCCAATGTTTCGGTACTTAGGTGATGGATCCCAATTTCCATATCTACATGGGCGTTCATAGAATCCTCCAGATTTATTGAGAGATCCAAGCTCAACGATGAGCCCGCATAGGTTTCCCAATCTGGTGTAATGTCGCCAGTTCCCAATACAGTTACCAGGTCAGATGTTATTGGACTATAATCGTGTGGAGAGTTGAGATTATCCAGAGCTATTCTAGCTCCTAAAACCTGTTTTTGGCCCTGTTCTAATGAAAATATGGCGGCTGGCTCGTCGACATGGATAATACTGGAATATGATGGTGGAACCATAACGTATTCGATGTAATGTCCAGATGTTGCAATCGTTGTGAAGTTAGTAGTTACCTCTCCTCCCATTGCCATTAGTCCCTGCATCACCCTATCGATATCCCCAGTTTCTGGGTTCATTCCTATGTTAGTTGGACTCACATCCAAGGTGAGGGCTGATTGAACACAGATAGGGGGATTAAAGGGGTCATTTTCCAATCCGTTCTCTTCATCTATTGAGTCACTATTCTGATTAAACGTACAAGAGGATGGGTCCCGCCCGAAAAAACTGATTCCTGGTATAGTTTGGATAGGTCCGGTCGTGGCATTGGGAAAATTCTCATCTACAATCTGTTGGATCACATCCTCGATCTTCTGAATTAATCTGTCCTCAACAGAAGAGCCATTCTGTGAATAATCACGATAGTTTCGTATAAAATCAGCTGGAATTCCATCAGATGGATTGCTATCTCCCTGTAAATCCAGATCTAGTAGTCCTAATTCTTCTCTTGAGAGCTCATGAATCGCCAGTTCAATGCTCATCTCTATCGCAGAAGATCCCTCCATGGAAATAGCTACATGACCCTCAATCCACTCGTCACTAGGAGTGGAATCTAGGCTGGAGGTGTAGTCATCGCATATTCCATTACCATTCGCCCATGAAGAGCAGATTTCGTTTGATACTTCAGGTTCACCGGGAGGAGGAGCTGCATTGGCCAGTGGCGCAAACAGCAGAATGATGACCATCGCGATGCATGTACGCACAACAGTTGGAGCGTGTGATATACCATAAGTCTGAATCAGTGATGTTCACCCGAGATATATGGCTGGCAGGGGCCCACATGAGCGATTATACGATTCTATTTCCTCATTTCTCGGTAAAAATCCTCCCTCAGAGATACCCAAGAAGTGGGAGAGATTCTCTGATATTGCGATATTACCATCTGGGTCTTTCGAAGATGAGGGCTGGGGAGATGTAGTCGGACCTGATCTCTGGAAAGCAGTCGCTCGAGGACTCGATGTTGAGAGGCTTGGGATGATGGGGGAGGTGACTGGTAGAATACGAAAGAGTGGTGTTAAGATGCTACTGGGAGATGATGACTGGGTTGTGAGAAGAGAGAATGGAGTCTACTACGGCTATCATGTGACAAAGTGTATGTTCTCAGCGGGTAATGTGAATGAGAGGAGGCGGATGGGAGAGATTGTGAGAAGAGGGGAAGTAATAGTCGATTTATTCGCTGGGATAGGATACTACTCCCTCCCAATTCTAGTCCACTCGGAGGTGGAACATGTCCACTGTTGTGAGTGGAATAATGATGCTGTGGACTCTCTTGAGTGGAGTCTAGAAAGGAACAATGTTTCTTCCCTTTGTACGGTACATAGAGGGGATAATAGGGAGACATGTAAGTCAATTGGAAAAGTTGCTGATAGGATTATTATGGGCCTACTTCCTACTTCTGAGGGGAGTTTTGAGGCGGCCATGGAAGTACTCTCTGATTCTGGAGGAGTGATTCATATCCATGGCCTAGCGAAGCCAAATGAGTACTCTGAATGGGCAGAAGAGGTTATGAGGGGGATTTGTAATTATAGAGAGGGATCCAGGGCAAGAAAAATTGCAGTCAATCGAATAAAGAGCTATGCTCCCAGATGGGATCATGTAGTCTTGGATGTGGAAATAAATTAGTCCGTTGAACTCAAGTCGTGTAACCCTCCCCGAATAGTATGGCTGATGACTGGCTAGAGCGCTCGGCCGCATCCTACAACAAGCATTCCCTGGAGTCCAAGGATGACTACGCTGCAATACTCCTAATGCCGGTCGGTACGCTCTCAGAAATTATCGAGTGGACTTTCAGATCCCTTCCTGATGAGATACTTGTCGGGATCGACCCCGATGTTAGCCGTCCCCATCCGGATGGAGTAAACAGGAGATTCACAGGATCTGACTTTCAATCAGGCTTATTCGCAGGGCAGGGGTATGTTCTTGGGACACCTCATCTTGTAAACAGAGGGGACTCATTCTCTGTCCATCATGTTCCTGAAGAATGGATTGATGGAATTTTCACAGAAGACAGGGGATCAAGAGGAGGGAGATTCACCCACTGGATCCACTCCCATCCAAATGCGGTTGCGGTTCCCAGTGAGGCGGATGCTGATGCGGCACAGTGGACTGAGGGATGTGATATGATTCTTGGAGTCAGATTCTCCCCAGAAGGGTTACTGCCATGGTTCGATGAGATCGGAGGCACTAGGAGGCGTCTTTCTCCGGGCAGTGATTCTGTAAAATCTGACAAAGCTAACGATAGTCTACCAGTAATTGGTAGAGCCGTAACGGGACATATGATCCACGGACTTGAAGTTATAGCATTCCACAGAACCGGACTAGGCATTAACCTAATTATTACGGATTCTGAAGGAGTTCCCATCGAGTAGTTTTCAGTCTCTGAAAACATGCTCCCTGAAATGAGATAGCTCTTCGATACTACCTCTGATGTCATCAAGAGCCCTATGCCCCGAAGGTTTGGAGAATCTAGGTGCCTTTGGGTACCATCGTCTAGCTATTTCCTTGACAGATGTAACATCGACACTTCTGTAGTGAAAGAATTCATGTAGCTCTGGCATATACCTCCTGAGAAATCTCCTATCTTGCCCGATTGTATTGCCACAAAGAGGCGGGACCCCAGCTAAGCAGTGCTCCATGAGAAACTCCAACGTTAGTCTCTCTGCCTCTGCTATGGGGACGCCGTCGGTTCTAACTCTCTTCAGGAGTCCGTTCTTAGTATGATGTGTGATATTCCAATCATCCATCTTCTCCAATTCTGACTCGGGCTGCGAAATGGCCAAGGATGGGCCTTCTGAGACCAAAGTTAAGTCCCCCTCTGTGACTATGGTAGCTATTTCGATTATTTTATTCTCTATCGGATCGAGTCCTGTCATTTCCAAATCTATCCAAACCAGTCTGTCCTCCATGCGTTCGCCGGGAGAGTGTGCGAGTCTTGAGTGTTGGGGGGCGACAATCATAGGGCTGTCTGCTCGCGCTTGGCCATGGCTGGAGTAAGCTACATCGGACTTCTCAGATCCAATGCGCCCTACAGAAGGCTATTCACAGCCAATGAGATATCTTACATCGGAGATTGGTTCTCAATGATCGCCCTATTCTTACTAGCGGGCGAAGCCTCTGATAATTCCCCTCTGGCTATTGCAGGAGTTCTCGCCACTAGGAGCTTTACCTTCGCTCCACTGGAGCCACTGACGGGAATGCTGGCGGATAGATATCCTAGAAAGTGGCTGATGGTACTTGGTAATGTTTGGTCATTTACGATTCTGGTAGCTGCTCTATCCCTTGGCGCGTTGGACAGTCTGACATCAGTATACCTCCTTGGTATGGGAATGGTCGTCGGTAGAGCAATATCCTCCAATGCGGAATCCGCATATGTTCCGAATATTTGCACAGAGGAGGAGTTACTATCTGCTAATGCTCTATCTTCGGGAGGATGGTCTGCTGCCATGGGAATCGGAGCCGGAATTGGCGGTCTAACCATATCACAATACGGAATAGAGGCAGCACTTTGGATTGACTCGATTACTTTTCTTGTGGCTATTACTCTAATCCTGACCCTCCCACATGGAGGTCCTGAGAAATCTGGAAGCTTGTCCAGTAATCCCAGAGCTATGCTTGACGAGATTCTTTCTGGATGGAAGTATATTCTGTCGAAGCCGTCTATCAGGAGAGTAGTCTTGGCGAAGGCCATGTGGGCTTCGGGCGGGGGCGCACAGGTGTTTCTCCTGATTCTAATAGGTAGGGAGGCTGGTTTTGGTGATGTCGCCGCTGGAATAGGAATTCTGTACATGGCTAGAGGATTTGGCTCAGGATTTGGACCAATAGTCAGTCGACGGTTCATGACTAATGACAGGCTTGTACCGTATCTACTAGGAGGAGTATTGATAATCAGCGGAGCATTCTACATGGCAGTAGCAGTCTCTGAGTGGACGGCGATAATACTAGTCTATGTTTTCATATCCCACGCGGCTAGCGGTGTCAATTGGGTACTGTCAACGACGATGCTCCAGAAGAGGAGCGAGGACGAGTGGTTGGGAAGGGTATTCGGTACTGACTCACTTGGGATCACCATGACGATGGGACTGTCAACAGTGGCCGCTGGTTTGATTCTGGAAAATGACTTCCTTACGCTCAGAGAGACGATTATAGCCACTGGAACTATGCAAATATTAGCGGGCCTTCTATGGGTATTACTCGCGACACCCAGTGAGAAGAAGATGCTAGATGAGTCTATCCAGACCAATTAGTACAACTATTGGGGCTATTGAAAAAATGATATTCTGAAGTAGTGACTTTGCTGATGCTTGAACTCTCTGAGAAACACGGTCCTGTATCTCCCTATCCAGTCTTTCCATAGCGACAGTAGCTGGCTCCCTTACCCTTCCTAGGATTTCCTCCAATGCATCGGCTCCTCTGTCCAATAGAGAGTATATCATCTCGGTCATAGGGTTCGTTTCTGGAACTATGGTTGCTTCCCCCTCTACCTCAAAGTCGACTTCAATTACTTCTCTCCAAGGACGAGGGATGCCAGAATCACTGACATTTTGGAGTATATTTCTACCTACTACTGCTCCTTGGACTACCATTTTTGCCGTTGAAAGATTGTACTTTGCAATTGACTGAATGTCTCTTCTAGATCTCATGACCTTTGAAAAATCTGAAAGTAGCCATAACCCCCCAGCAAGAAGAAGAAGGGCTACTCCCATGTCTGGAGTATCATCCCATGTCGGCCAACCAATTGGTCCTAGCCAATAACGCGCACCGATTGCAACTATAGCTGGTAAAATAAATGACATTGTCTCATTCACTAATATTAGCCAGAACCCCTTGACAGGTAATGATTTTATTTTGGACAAGAACCACCTAACATGCTTTGTCCTCTCACCTGGCGGAGCATAGGTGTTGATCAGGTCGATTAATGGTGGAGCTACAAAAACTAGTCTCAAAATAAAGGGTACCGCGAGCATCAGAATATAGGCATCCCAAGGAGAAGCCGGTGGAAGGCTTGGCATTGTAAAGGCATCAGCCATGTGGGTCACAAGGGAAGGTCAGCAATCAACCTCTCTACGAATTAACGAGTATGGCTAGTGGCTAATGCCTCTGCCTGATTCATCGCTGCCCTAAGTAGGAAGAATGCTACTATGCAACCTGCAAAGAAGCTCCCTCCGACATACACGTGAGTCTCGAACATCAGAATTCCTATAGCCGTAAGTGACAGGTAGGATATGGTCTGACATATCAAGGATAGCCTCTGCAACATTATGAATTCGATCTCATGGACGTTCGAGGCCTCTTGTATGTAGGAGTTGATGAGGAAGAAGATTGCTTGGAAAGGCAGAGCGGCCGCTAGTACTGCCAAACAAGCCACAGTTATCATTCCAGGATCATCAGGATCTAGCTCTAAGCCCCTGAAGAGCAAATTACCGGTATTCAGACCAATTATGGCCGCATGGATTGCCCAAGCCTTGTCAGCTGGAACATCATCATCATCATCCCTTCTGGGAACGACCATGGAAGGCTGCATCCCAATGAAGAATTGAAGGTTGCCCCGATGAGGGCTTAGCTAGTGTAAGTTAATGGACGGATGGGGAGAACTCAGATGTTCGGAGCCCTTCCTTTCATCATTCTCCTCCAAAGTGGGGGGAATAGACATGGCCACCAGCATGCGTAGTAGCCAGACGGCAATCTGGGAGCATCTGGATATGGCCTTAGTTTCCAGAAAGGAACTGATGCTTGGAGATGGTGATCAGAATGCCTAGTCAGTTCCAGGAGACTCCACCTGGACCACCTAGCCTCTGTATTCCAAGCATGTCCTTCTTCGAACCTCCCTCCGTTCTCTCTCCTTAGTCCCCAGTGACGTATGTAATTGACATACTCTAGGGTGAGTATAGCGATACCTGAGGCTATTAGCCAACCAATTAGAACGGGCGCCGCCCAGTAAATCCCTGCATAGTGCAAGAGAATCAGAATTGATACACAGAGTGATTGGAGGGCAAGACCCCTCCATGATGGGTTTCTGAAACCGGTTCTGCCCTTCCTATTGTGTACTCTCACTGATGATATGAATTGCCCTGGTATGGTTCTAACCCAGAATGACCAGATGCTCTGCTCATAGGTAGCACTGGCTGGATCTTTGTCTGTAGCTACGTTCTTGTGATGATTGTAATTGTGCTCAGTAGTGAAATGAGCGTAATTTATACTGAAAAGAAGTGCTCTTGCCAATCTCCATCCGGGACTTCTGGGCCTCTTGTGTCCTAGCTCATGTGCAGTAACAATAGCCGAAGCAGCTGCAACCAGACCAGTTGATAGAGATGCCGCTAACATCCAACGAGTGAACCCCTCGCTTGCGACGAAGTAGAAGAACGTCGCTAGCATCACGAAGTGCAATATTCCGTGAACCCATAGTAATCTCTCAAAGGGAGTACCAGACTCTCGTGGAGGCCTAGGCGACTCCGACTCCCCGAATAGGACGTCAAGGATAGGGCTCAAAACCCAAATGAAGAGAACACCGGAAAGAGTGTAGGCACCACCTAACACATTTCCAGTAATTGCTAGCATGGGACTTATGAGCCCCAGTAGGTGAACGGACCAGGGTTCCGGACTCAGCGTAGTGTCACTCATACAGATGGGCGTGTTTGGCTCTAGTCTTAGCTATTTTTGGGGCCACGACCATCATACAGTAAGGATTCGCCGGGTTTTTCTTAAAGTAGTCATGATGGTAGTTTTCTGCAACATAGAAGTTCTTGAGTGGCGAAACCTCAGTTACAATTTCACTAGAATATAAATTACTCATTTCTTCTATCACTGAATTTGAGTCCCTTCTCTGAGAGTCTGAATTGTAGAAAATTACACTTCTGTAATGAGGTCCGATGTCATTTCCTTGTCTATTCAACTGAGTCGGGTCATGGCATGTGAAGAATACCTCCAAAAGTGATATTCTATCGATCTTTGATGGATCGAAAATCACCTTGACTACCTCAGCATGGCCCGTTCTCTTCCCACAGACCTGCTCATAGGTGGGATTCTCAACATGTCCTCCTGAATATCCCGGAGTAACCTCGGAAACTCCTCTCAGTCCGATTAGTGCCTCCTCGACACACCAAAAGCAACCTCCTCCAAGGACGATCTCCTCCAGAGAATCATCTCCTGTAGTTTGGGGCTTCGCGAGTTATCTCGACATCGTGGACGTGGCTTTCGGATAGCCCTGCATTGGTAATCCTAACGAACTCGCAACCTTCCTTCATGTCAGCAATACTACCATTTCCAGTATATCCCATAGATGATCTCAGCCCTCCCACGAGCTGATGAATGACATTCTCTACTGGGCCTCTGGCAGGAACCCTTCCTTCAATACCCTCGGGGACGTACTTCCTAGTATCTCCCTGCTCGGACTGGAAGTATCTGTCATGAGCACCCTTGCTCATTGCACCAACAGATCCCATTCCTCTGTAGACCTTGTACGATCGTCCCTGATAGAGTATGGTCTCTCCAGGGGACTCATCAGTACCTGCAAGAAGAGACCCGATCATGACACAGTCTGCTCCTGCTGCAATGGCCTTAGCAATATCTCCACTGTATTTTATCCCCCCATCAGCGATTACTGGGATACCCCTTGACTTGCAGACTTCGACAACACTCTGTACGGCCGTAAGCTGTGGTACCCCCACTCCGGAAACTATCCTCGTTGTACAAATAGAGCCTGGACCTATGCCTACCTTGACAGCATTAGCACCAGCATCAATTAGCATCTCGGCCGCTGCTCCAGTAGCAATGTTGCCAGCTATAATTGTTGAATCAGGAGATGCCTTCCTCAGCATCGCCACGGTATCTATGACTCCATGAGAATGTCCATGGGCAGTATCGATCACAATTACGTCGGCTCCAGCGTCGATTAGAGCTAGTGCCCTACTTAGTCCTCCTTCCCCGGTACCGGTAGCCGCAGCGACTCTGAGTCTCCCTTGGTCATCCTTGCAAGAGACTGGGTGATCTCTAGTCCTCTGAATATCCCTGACAGTAATCATCCCCGCACAGTTACCATCATCGTCAATCACGACGAGTTTCTCAATCCTATGCTGTTGTAGGAGACTCTGTGCCTCCTTTGGGTCATAGTCTTGTGTGACGGTGACAATTTCACTAGTCATCATCTCAGATACTTTGGAGGACTCATCCTCTACGAATCTGATATCCCTGTTTGTAATGATGCCCGCGAGTCTCCCCCCTCCATTGACAACTGGGAATCCAGAGAAACCATACTTTGTTTTCATTTGCCTAAGTTCTCCGATTGTCATATCGGGGGAGACAGTAACCGGATTGAGGACTAGTCCCGATTCGAATCTTTTGACCCTGGCGACTTCTTCTGCCTGCTCTTCGATACTCATATTCCTGTGAATCACTCCCATTCCTCCGGCCTGTGCCATGGCTATTGCCATAGCACTCTCGGTAACTGTATCCATCGCGGCAGATATTATTGGAATCTTGAGTCCTATCTTACTCGTCAAACTTGTTGAGATATCAACTTCGGCGGGAAGAACCGCAGACTCAGCTGGCATTAGAAGTACGTCATCGAAGGTCAGTGCCTGTCGTAACTCGTCTTGCGCCATTAGGCACGGCGTATGGCATCGATACTTGAACGATTCTATCCTATCTCCTCGAGTCATTTTGTTAGTGTGCATTATAATTAGTAAGTTCTTTCTGGAACATCTATGAGGGTAGAATCCCCGTACTCTCCAATCTCTGAACCCTCGCCCTGGTGGCTCAAGGGCCTAGCTATTTTCATGGGAATAATCACGCTTTTCATGGTTCTAGGAACAATTTCTGCAATTGCATCTCCCATTATTATTGATAGGCTGTTACCAGCTGATTATGAGGAAGTTGAACCTTATCCAGTGGATGGTTCTGAGGAGGAGAAAGCCGAATGGTCGGAAAATGAATTATTCTGGAATGAGGTAGTTGAGTACTACGATGAGTTGGGAGGGCTTATGGAAATACAGGGACTACACAGTGGGATCCTAGCAATTGTTGGACTCTTCAGTACCCTGGTTCTTTGGAGAGGTGACAGGGACCTTGGGATTAAGCTGGTAGGATCTTGGATAGCGATTAATGCCATAGGTGGCGCAGGACTTTTTTGGATGTTTATGAGAATTGGAGTTATACCGGATTTTACTATGAACAGCCAAGACGTTGAAATGATTGACTTGTCTTTCGTAGAAAATCTAACACTAGTAATCGGATGGGGTCAGATAATCATTTGCAATGGGATTTTTCTCGCGATCTTGGCCCTAGTATCCATGAAGTCCAAGCCAGAGGTTGTACTAAGAGAATAGTCTTCTCGGATGGATAAGCCATTACATTGAAGAGCCCTCCTCTCTAGATTGGTCCTCATGGAACAAGTAGTGAATGGCATCCTGGTGGTCAATACGGAGACTATCCCGGGCAAGGTGATTACCGAAGCGATGGGAGTAGTTAGTGGATCGACAGTGAGGGCGAAAAACGTTGGAAAGGATATCTTTGCCGGATTGAAGAATATTGTAGGTGGTGAGTTGACTCAATACACCGAGCTTCTTCAGGAGTCTCGCAATGAGGCAGTCGGAAGAATGGTGGCGGACGCGATATCAATTGGGGCCACGGCAGTTGTCAACGTCAGATTCGCTACCTCAGCTATCACGTCTGGAGCCGCCGAGCTATTCGCTTACGGAACTGCGGTCAAATACGAATAGGTGTGGAACAATGAAGACCACCGCTGTCAATTTCAGATTCTTCTGCATATTTTCCATATTGGCATTTTTGGTATTTTCGATTAATGTGGCTGCTCAGAGTGATACGGGGGACGGAAGGAGTTTCCCGTTAGTTGTCGTTTTCTTACTTCCCTTCATCCTCCTAGCTTTATTTGGGATAATTTGGGCGATTGTCTATCCAATAATGTTCCTATGGGGGGCAGTGTCCAGCAGTGGAAATGTAGAACGGATGCATGAAGATGCGAATCGGAGGAAAATGTCATTGAGACAGAGGAAGGGAAGAGAGATTCTGAATACCATTGACGGCGGATATAGGAGTAATGCCTCCAGTGTCGGACTAGTTCATGCCAACGGTGTGTTCGGACCAAGTCACTGGCATCTAATGATTGGATTCCTCAACAATCTGATTGGAGGGAGTGTTACTGTTTTCCAGCAGGTAATATCTGCGGGGAGGGCCGAGGTTATGCAGAGATTACGAGATCAAGCTGAAGCTGAAGGATGGGATGAGGTCATTAACGTCAGAATAGATACTGCTAACATGACTCCTCAATCATCGAACAGTAAGAATAGTGTCAGAGGAGTGGAGATTTTTGCATATGGTACCGGAATTAAGTACGAGTGAGGGTTGATATCTACTTACTCATACGCAGGCTCCTCGACACGTCCCCTCTGCGGGATACGGAGTGGGGATCATCATGCAAGGACACGTGACCAAGATAGAGCCTAGAATAGCGGCAAAGCTCTCCAAGCAGAAATATCAGCTGGTAGGCGAGCATGGTGGCGTGAAAGTATGCCATTGGACCAAGCAGAGTCTAATTGCAGATCGTTCTTGCTACAAGGGCACATTCTACGGAATAGAAAGTCACGGATGTATGCAGATGGCACCAAATGTGGATACATGCAATCTTGGATGCACCTACTGCTGGAGAGAGCCTCATTCCGATTCGCTCAACAAGATTGACGATGACCCATATGAGTTGTATCTAGAGTCTGTGAAAGCCCACAGAAGACTTCTAACGGGCTTTGGAGGCAATCCTAAGGCGGACAAGGAGAAGTTTCTTGATGCTCAGAATCCTAAGCATGTTGCTATTTCTCTGAACGGTGAGCCTACGCTGTATTCAAGATTAGGTGAATTCTTGGAGGTTTGTCACAATCATGGAACGTCCACTTTCCTAGTGACCAATGGGAGCCTCCCGAAGGTAATTGAGAATCTTGATCCACTGCCCACTCAGCTCTATGTTTCAGTAGATGCCCCTAACAAGGAGATTTTCGACAGGCTATGCAAACCTAAATTTGACCAAGGGGCCTTTCACAAGCTTGAAGAGACTCTGGAATTATTTCCTAGTCTAGATACGAGAACGGTTTGTAGGCACACGCTGATCAAACACGAGTCTATGGGATTCCACGAAGACTACGCTAGACTGGATAATATTGCTGATCCTGATTTCATCGAGGCGAAGGGTTATGTCAATGTGGGAAATAGCAGAAACAATCTTTCAATTGAGAATATGCCAACTCATCAAGAGATTCTAGAATTCTCTGAAAGACTGGCGCCAATGGTTGGACGGGAGGTTCTTTCAGACAGGAGGGAGAGCAGAGTCGCCCTCATAGGAAAGGAGATGATTCCAGTCGAGCTCCCCCTAGCCAAAAAGGAGCTACCCAAGGACCTCGGTATAGCCAAGCCACAGAGGTTCCTACTTCCTCAGGCTTGAATCATGGGCCTACTGGAACCACATTCAGGACACAGCTGATCTGTTGAGTCTGAGTAGTCATGATTACAAGCAGGACAGATTGGTGCTAGTACTCTCTTAGTCTTGGAAGATACCTCTATTCTCTCGTCCTCAACTCTCTCCAGCTTCAGGGAATCTCTATCCGCATCAGGGACATCGAATCTACCCGGACCACCTAGCTTTAGAAGCAGATCCGGAGGTAGTGTTATTGTCCCGGTTTCATCTATAATTAGTTCTCTAGTCTCTGAGAGATCCGCCATATCGAAATCGGTTCCATGTTGCGCGACGAACCTTCCGTCTCTAAGCTCTAAGGACCTCTCACAGAAGTATGCCACGTCCCTGTTGTGAGTCACCAGCAAGAATGCCACATTCTCTTCCTCATGCAGCTTTTCGAACAGCTCTAGAACCTCCCTGCTGGTTATAGGATCCAATGCACCGGTGGGCTCATCGGCCAGAATTAGCTTTGGATTGGTAATTAGTGCCCTGGCTATAGCTACTCGTTGTTGCTCTCCTCCAGAAAGTTGCTCCGGCATTCCCATCCACCTATCTCCCATCGCTAGTTTCTCAAGTAGCTCCATTGCCTTGGCTCTAGCTGGACCTGGCATCACCCCCTGGTGCCTGAGTGGTTGTGCAACATTATCTAACGCATTTAGATCCGGAAGTAAATTTGAGTCTTGGAAGATGAAAGAAACTGTTTCTTGGCGTAGTTTTACTAGTTCGTTACCAGTCATCCTAATCATCTCCCTGCCTCCTAAGGAAACTGAACCAGATGATGGCTTCATTAGGCCTCCTAGGCACTTCAGAAGAGTAGACTTGCCTGATCCAGAGGGCCCGATTACAGCTACGGCCTCGCCTTCCTTGATTCTGACATTGAGGCCTCTCAAGGCGACAACATTCCCCTCGAGACTCAGGCTCTCGTAGATATGGTACATATTTTTGGCTTCCAGTATTACCAAGCTTTCGTCCATTGTATTATTCCCCCTTCAGAACTATGGCAAGATCGGACTTCAGCGCCCTTCTTGTGGTGAAAAGCAATGCGATCACGACAGCGACTAGGACGGAAGCGTTGACGAGTATCAGCTCAGTCCATGGCCAGACTAAATCTCTGTCTATCGGAGCGCTTTGACCTAGGAAAATCTGGAAGATGTATCCAAAGACTCCGAAAAACCCGTTGAAAGACTCGGATATTGCAAGGCCAAGTATTACTCCTAGTCCCATACTAACTAGCAAAATAGCCATGATTTCAAACAAAACAAGTCTCATTACCTGTTGTGGACTGGCCCCTATTGCCTGAAGGATGGCTAGTTCTTTCTTCCTCTGCGATAGGACCAGTGAGAGGAATACGAAGGCTGATGCGATTGATGCTAGCGAGGCTACCACGAATTGTAGACTCAGAAGACCGGGGGTCCCGAAGATTAGTCCTCCTGTCCTCTCGTTGGCCTCATGATTCGTTCCCCAGTTACTGGATGATGCCACTCCAACACCATTGGATATCTCGACTCCCAGTGTCTTCAAGGCATTCTTACAGTCTTTCTGGGTCTCATCACAAAGTTCGAAGAACCATCGATTGGACGTGTAAGACTCTACCGCGTTTTGACCTAGAAGTTCTTTGTAGGTGGCCTCTCCAATGACTATTGCCTGATTTGCTTCGGAGGATTGTAGTCCTGGAACCCATCTGTGCCCACCCAGGTAGGTAATGTCTGCCTCAGTAACAGTAGTGGTGATGATTGGGTTCATGTCGCTGTCCAAACCGCCGAAACTGTATGATGTGAACTCAATGGTTGTGTTCGATCCTATGTCATTTTTAGATATGTCAAGTTGACTTCTGGCAGAGGAGCCAGCGGTAAATCCGAAGGATGCCCAGCCAGCTGATACTACATCAATATCGTCTCCGGGGATAGTCTGCTCGTCCCATTGGAGAGTATTCTCATTCCCGTCAAATAGAATCCATGTCCTCAGGAGAGAGCCTTCTCCTTTCTGATTGGTGAATATGTCTCCCACTGAAGTCACATAGTCTATTGAGTCGATCTCGGACTCTCCTGCCCTCTGTATTGCCAGGATCACTTCGTCCATTGCACGTTGCTGGGAAACGGGCTCTTCAAACTGAACCTGCAGGTCTGCACCTGTCTGAGCCGAGGTTGTCCTCTCATCTACTAATGTCCCAGTGTATCCCTGTACAGCAGCCACTGTTACTATTGACAGTGTTAGTAGAAGAATTATTGCTAGCCTATTCACTGACTCGCTTGATCCTGATCCCTTCAGCCCCCTCTTGATATCAGTTAGAACCGGACTCCAGCCGAACAGAGTAGTGAAAATCCTTGGTCCAGCTGCACCGATCCTTCCCAGTACTAGTGCCCCCCCTATCCATAGGAAGAATGGGCCAAAGAGGAATAACAGTCCATCTACGATGAAGTTTGAGCTTATCCCATCATCGCTAATTGGTCCTAAGCCCCCATTGCTTTCTATCCAACTCTCGAGGAATGAGAGGATTCCAACGAAGAATATTATCAGATGTAGCCATAGCCTTGACTTCTTTCTTGTGGCGACTCTCCTGACTCCCTCGTCGATTTCTATGCTTAGGAAATCTTTGGTCCTAGAGTTTCCGAACAATAGGGTAAGCCCCACAGTTACCGTGAATATCAGGAGAGTGACGAGGCCGCTCAGGGTTGGGACGACTCTGAAGTCGCTTCTCTCGAATGCCATGAATCCGACGGCATCCAGAACAACCGGAACCGAAGCCATCGCTAGGAGGTAGCCCGTAAACCACCCAATGACACCAACCACTGCCAGTTCGCTGAGTATCATAGAGGTCAAGGTAGATTCCGAACCTCCTATAACCCTATGAATCGAAATCTCCCTTCTCCTCTGTTCCAACGACAGGACGAGCCCATAAATGAGGACTGAAAACGAAAGGACTACTATCGGTATCATCAGTATGTAATCGAACACGCTGATTATCCCAAGGAAAATATCCAGGAAGAGAATCGTCCCCGATATCAAATCATTGTACTCAATCATTATGTCACTTCCTGATGTGTAGTTCACTCCCTCGATATCCCCTTTCAGGCCGTCTAACCAATCTGTGGCCGCTCTGGTGGAAGACGATGGGAGCTCATTTCTATCTATGGCGATGCCGAGATAACCGTGATCATTGTTCATCAAAGTGAGCTTCTGTTCCTCAGTAAGTACTGAATCTGATACCATTATTGGGTTGAAAAGCAAAGTAGGGTTTCCCGCTCCCCCTTCTTGGTAAACTGCGGCAACCTTAAGGTCGTAAACCGTCATGTTCACCTGACAGTAAAGGTAACCTGATTCTTGGTTGAAGTACTCTTCACCAGGACAGTCGTCGAAACCTGAGGCAATAGCTGCGAATCCTAGATAATCGTAGGTGTAGGTGAAAGTCAGAGTATCTACGGTATCGTTTACTCCAACTCCTGCCTTACTAGCTATCTGTGAAGGGAGGATTATCGAGCGATTAGCAGATGCTTCTTCGGCAGAGCTCGGCCATGATCCATATATCACCCGATTGGCATGACGTTCGCCCAAATCTCCATCCCATATCCCATCCCCATAGAATCTGATAGTCCTCTTGTCATTGATTGGCGGTCCTGAGTCGTATGCCTCTGGGTAATCCCAACTGACATTAGTCCAATCCCCAGTTATTCCTGTCGCACCGACTGCATTGAGTGGTTGTGGAATAATGCCTCCCTCGTCAAAGAACCCGTTGACCCTGACTCCCTGTCTACCGAACACCAGGCCACAATCAGTAATCTCCTCCATCTCTATCAACTCAGAGCAAGCAGACTCCCAGAGTGCTGAGTCGTTCGTCCTACCCTCTGAATCAGAGCCGGGGTCTTCTGCGAAGTCCACCTTACCATCGAATATCTCCTCTTGGAGAGAGAACTGCAGGAATGCGCCACTGAGGCCTGCCGAGTAAGCTAGGACCGTTGTGATTACGAGTGAAGCTAGGAATACTCCTGCAAAAACTGCCAGAACCCTTTCTCTGCCAATCCAAGCGCTTCTCAGAGACATAGACAAATTGTCTGGGATAGCAGAAATAATCTCGGCCATAGAGGCTTCTATGGGGGCGTTTGTAGGTACAGCGCCATACTTGTTCTTATTGGATTCACCCTCCAAGAACAGGAAAAATCCAATCACCAGAAGACCTACAAGTGTAGGAGTTAGAAGTAGCCACCACCCCGTTCTTCCAACATCATGTAATCGACGTACAGTAGCACTCGTGAAACTGTAGAAAAAGACAAGTTGCAAAAAGACTACTAGATACGACGCTGGGACAAATAATAGTGTATCTAATAATCCAATTCCTACTCCAGATGATATACTATTAATTCCCATAGTGAAGAAAATGCCTACGAGACCAAGGGCTGGCATCATTGGCAAATGGAATAGAAAGAAGCTCCAAAATTCGGATCTTGATGCCCTACCATTCATGTCTACGGTCTTGACCAGGCACGTCTTTATGGCCCCATCATAAGTCATTGGCCTAGTGGGCCTGTGATATTCTTGGTAGTAGAGATCCATCAGGGATTACCCCCTACTCCCCATGCAGAGCGTATGTCCGAAGCGGCGGTTACTCCGTCCCTGAGGAGAAGCATCCTGTCTGCCTTGGACGCAAGGTTGGGGTCGTGAGTGACCATTAGTACGGAAATTCCATAGTCCTCGCAGAGTTCTTTGAACAGATCGAGTATCCCCTCGGCGCTCTTAACATCAAGATTACCAGTTGGCTCGTCGGCTAGAATTAGCGGTCTTGAGCCAGAAATCGCCCTAGCTATGGCCACTCTCTGCCTCTGTCCACCAGAAAGCTGGTCAGGGATGAAATTCATTCTATCTGACAAACCCACCTTTCTGAGGGCGTCCATTGCCTGACTCTCTGCTTGAGCAGACGGTACACCAGCGAGCTCGAGTGCGAAAATGACATTGTCCAAGGCAGATAACCTATCCACGAGATGGTAGTCCTGGAAAATCCATCCTACACCTTTCCTCCTAACATCTACGACTCTGCTTGGAGGATAAGTACCATACTCGAAGTCAGTAAGGGAAATGGAACCTGAATCGGCCTCCAACAGGCCGCCTATGATATTCAGAAGAGTAGACTTGCCACATCCGGAAGGCCCCATTAGAGCTACAAGCTCCCCTGATTCTATCTTGAGGTCTATGCCCTTCAGGACCTCAAGTCTCCTGCTGCCAGATCCAAAGCCTTTCTTTAGCCCACTGACCTCCAGCATGGCATATCGACAATTGGCGAGTTTATAATCAGTAGTTGTCGTGAACCAAGCTATTTCAGGCAGTCATTTATCCAGTGCACCAGTGTATGCTTCAGCGAGTGAGATGCCTTGAGATTTGGGACTTAGGAGGTTCTCGATGTGATTCATCAATTCCTCTGAGGGATGTCTTGGGACTCCTCCTGCCGCCCTCCACTCAGAATGGATTCGGACTATCTCATCCACCCAATCCTGAGTTGCGGAAGCGGGAAGGAGACACCTTCTGGGAATTATCTCATTATGAGCCGGAAGGTCTGATGCTATGACTGGACAACCGGCGGCCATTGCCTCGGCCGGAGGGTATCCGAATCCTTCACTAGCACTGGGGAAGAGTAAGACCTCCGCACTCTGTAGAGCGGCCAGTAATTGATCATCGGTGAACTTCACCTCGCTTCCGATATGAATCACGTTGATATCTTTTGATACCTCATCAGGTAATGAAGAAATAACCTTTTTAGCGAATTTTAGCCTTTTTCTCTCTTCATTACTTCCCAGGGTTATTACCAGCATCTTGGATTCACTATCGAAGTCCCCTAGAAGCTCTCGCGGTTTGGGATTTGAGAACGGACTCCAATATTCTGTATCTATCTGGTGCCTTACAAGGGCCGTTCTCTTCCCAGGAAAGATCCTCCTGACATCCATTAGAGTACTTTCAGAGATACAAATTATCATATCCGCCCTTTCTAGGCCCTTCTTCAACATCTTCAAGTCCCTTCTTCTGAAGAAACCGGGATTTTGTTCTCCGACTGACACAGTCACATCTCCCCCGATTATCTTCCTAGGGCTAATATGGAAGAGGTCGTGAACAGTGACTATCACCGGGACTGCACAGTTCTTGGGAACCAGATGAGCCTGTTCCTGGTCAGTAATGTGGATAATATCCGCAGGCGTGGATTCAGATAATTTTGTCACTGACCTTGGATGAGTATACCATCTCTTTACTGCTCTATGAACAAGTCCGGTTTCTTGTTCATGCTCAATGGTTCCGACTTTAGTCCACTGAGGTACAAGCGCCCTTTCCAGTAATGACTCGATCGCCTGATGGGCTCTGCCCAAGCCCGAGTTCTCAGCGAGGCGCGCCCCTCTGACTAGCAGAACTCTGCCCACCATGGCCACACCAAGGCGTATCGGACTTAAACGAGGACGGAGGATGGAGGTTCATGGCGCGTAATGGCGAGGGAGCGGATAGGGCTCGGACCAGATTACTCGTTGCCAAGGGTAGCTTCTCCGCGATGGGAGGAGCTGAAAGGGATATTATCAGGAACCTTCCCGCCTTATCGAAGAAATTCGAGGTTTCTGTGGCCACTCTTGACAGTGCTCAACAGCTTGACTCGATATGTGAAGAATATGGTATTAAACTAATGAAGCCAGATATTTATTGGAAGCCTCCCCGAAATGCTGTATCTAGAATATTGAACAAAGAATTCTCCAGTTCTTTGCAGAGTTGGAAATCAGTCGGAGGACTAGTTGAAAGTTTAGTTGATCTAGATTATGTTCACCTGACCAGTGGTGACGGGAGCCTCTCCATATTGGAAATCATTCCTGACGGCACTTTTTTGCATTTACACCTTCTTGAACCCCATCGAGGCCTTCATGAGGATGTCTTACATCGAATGATAGATGGGTCCCCTAGACGTAATCTTAGCTTGACTAGGGCGGCTTTGAGTATGGCTAGAAGAAAGGACCTGTCCAAGATAAGGATGCTTTCAGCCAGGGATAGGACTGCAATTAGTGGAAATTCAAAGTTCACATCATCGAGAATCGGTGAAGTATATGGAATTCCATCAGGGGTATTGCCCCCTAGCTTAGATCCCGAAGAGTTTCCCCAAGAGTCTCCGAGTTCAGAGGACTCTCCCATGGTTGGGATCGAGGGGCCGTATGTAGTAACCATAGGAAGGGCGAGTTGGGTAAAAGGAACTTGGGAGACGGTTTCGATGTTGGAAGATAGTGGTTTGTCCCTTGCATTGGTAGGCGGTGGTGAACAGGAAACTATTGATTCGTTGATTGAACATGCTAAATCTAGTAAGGTAGGGATTTGGGTAGCTCCGAGACTTGAGTCGTCCGAACTTTGTAGTCTGATTAGAGGGGCAGTAGCGGTAGTCAGTATGGCCCATTCGGAACCTTTCGGCCTTACTCCAATAGAGGCTCAGTCCCTAGGTACGCCTGCTCTTTTCGTAGATGAGGGCGGATTCAGAGAGACAATTACTGATGGGTTTTCAGGGAGGCTTCTGCCTAGAGATGACTACTCAGCATGGCACGCAGCTCTTGAAGAGGCCAAAGACATTCACAATCGCTCCTTATGGTCAGAGAATGGAAGAGTCAGCATATCCAAAATGGGGCTAAACCCTGAGGTCTTTTCAACTAGACTTGAGGAGATCTTCCTGAATTTAGAATAATATCATTCTATCCTAGCAATCTTTGGTAGAGTGAATCTAAACACCAGTGCTGAGGATGTTATTCCTAGGATTAACAAGGACACGGCCGCCCAAAGTGGCAGTATCGCAGCAGTTTCAGTAGGGAGCCAGAAAGGGAAGACGTCGAACAGTGACTCCCCTCTGACTAGTTTTCCACCGATAGATGATGCCATGGATGTCATCAGAAATGCAAAACCTGCCGTAGTGGACTGAAGAATCGCCAAAGGCCTCTCATCCCATAATCCCGGACCCATCCTGATCCTTCCAATGACGAAAGCGCTCCAGAAGCCCAGAGCAAGCCCACTGTAGACGAACTTATTGTACAGAAGAGCACTTTCTGCTTGTCCATCGGCTGCTAAATTACCACTGAGAATGGCTATTGGAAGGAAAATTAGAGCCAATACTGAGCCGGCTATGGATGCTCTGTCCATTGTAATCATCAAAGATTCATTATTGATTTCTGAGGAGGGGAGTATTCGAGATATTGAGCAACCTATGGCGCATAGAGTAGCCAGAACCATGGAGCCAACTACAATCTCAGCCATGGCAGTGTGGAATGTTGCGGCGCCTACCATCATTAGTTGCCCCCTTCGAAATCTGGATCTTCTACCCATTCCTGTGTATCAGGATTCCACAACCACCCGGGATTCTCCTCAGATCTAATCATCTCTGATGAGGTCACTATCTGAGTCTGGTCCATATCATCTCTTTGATTAGGAGGATATAGCCGAGCTTGTAGAGTGACTAAAAATGAAATTATCAATAATGCGAAGGCGAAAGAGTGCGCTCTGGCTGACCATACCTCGCCCTCGAATGGAGGTGGAGCAGTCCCCATCTTCAGCCAAGGCTGTTCTATGGAGAAAGTTCCATTGTACGTTGTAACCCTATACAGAATATTGGCCTCTCCAATGGTTGCAGGAATACTGACCTCCCAGACATTACATACATCTTGGGAGTCTTCTTTACAAACCAACTCTGCATTATTGGGGTTCCACTCTCCATCTAGCATCCATTCCACACTTATGTCAGTCGAGTTCCTAGTGCTAATGGACAATGGACTGTTGTCTCCAGAGACTCTGAATGAGGGGGCAACCCAGTCATCAGCTAGACCGGGAAGGCCTTCAGGGACGTCTTGGACATTAACCTCGAACGGTTCACTAACGCCCGAGAATGCCTTTTCTCCAGCATAAGAACCATGATGGATTTCTGCATATAGGACATGACTGCCAGAATTCTCAGGCGAAAGTAAAACCCACGTTGCTGTAACTGAACCAGAGGAAGATGCCTTCGTCTCGATATAGTTGGATGAGCCCCCGTTGGGATCTTGAATCAAATGCCAACCATGGTCTTCTGGAGTATCTGAATTTCCATTCAGGGAACCTAGGAGGAATATTCCAATTATCTGGCTAGGAGTACTGAAATCTTCTATTGTAACATGAACGGCGACTGCCTGTCCTGAAAATGCCTCATTCCCGAGTGTTATCTCAATGGTTGCATCTGATGGCATACTTAGTGAAGGATCTCCATGACAAGATCCTCCGCAAGAGTAGTCTCTATCGCCATCACCGTTTCCTCCTGGATTTGCAACAGAGCTACCTGGAGCTAGAATCAGTGTGATGCAAATAAGAATCACGACAGCATTCCTTTTCATTCTGATTTCCTCCTTGCCTCTGTGACAGCAAATATCAGAGATAGAATACCCAGAGTAGCCATAAATCCGGATATTGCTAACGATACGGTTGAGGACACTTCCTCAGTTGATTCTTGTGTTGCTGAAGCAATGGAAGTCGCATCCACGCTGATGTGATTCTGACCATCGACAATCCAAACTACCTCTTGGTTTTCAACTACTGATGTTACGACATAGTACAGAGTAGTAGCAACAGGGACGGGTTCGCTCCATTCCTGGTATGTAGTAGAGCCGACAGGAATCAATGGAGCGGGTATTGGTTCGCCCCAAACTGGTATCTCATCGAACATCGTTAATCCAACTACTGAAGAAATCGGCGTAGTAGATCTGTAAATCCTATATTCATCTGATGAACCAGCCCAAACTAGGCTAACTTGATCTCCTTCCAGAGTTGCTACAAGGGACAGAGGAGTCTGCGGTTCGTCGTAGACTATGCTCGAAGTCGATGATTGGTCGTCCTGCATATTGTCTGATACAGTCAATGAGATTGAATGAGTTCCCGGGCCCATAATGACATCAATAGTTCTCCCATGCACCTCAACTCCGTCTATAATCCATAGATAAGAGGAAATTTCTCCATCGGGATCGAAGGAGGTTGTTGCATCAAAGGTAGCTACAGACCCAGATATTGGAGGAGATGGAGTGACGGACCAGAGTGGAACCGGAGGTAGATTTGCTATTGTTACTGAAGCTGACGAATTAGTATCCAGTCCCCATGGATCCGTAGCAGTCACTACTACTTCCCAAAGTTGTCCTGGCTCTAGTCTGTTCGAGTTTACAGTATCGTTTCCACCTAGATCATGAACGATGAAACCATCCCTGAACCATGAGTAGTTGAGTTCGACTGGTTCATTGTCAGGATCGCTAGTGATGGTAATTGCCAGCAGATCATTCAAGGAGTCTGGAGGAGCTACCATATCCCCAATTGGTGAGTTCTCCAGAGAAATCTCTAGGATTATTGGTCGAGCATTTTCAACTACTCTCGAGTTGGTCTTCATTGAGGCTCCGAGGCCCTCTCCATCTCCTGGGATAACTTGTACTGACCAGTGTTCATCTCTATCCACCTCGGAGGAGGGTATTGAGTACAGGCCATCATAGTCAGTAATCCACTCGCCATCAACCCACCATCTAATTTGGCTGGCTTGCTCCGAATCCCCATCGATATCAAATTGCTCCCATACCACATACAAATCAGAGTCAGTTGTCAGTTTTCCCTGTGGTAAGAGTGAGATATTAGTTACAACTGGAGGGGTATTAACAATAATTACAGAATCTGTTACGAACCATTCAGACCATACTAGGCCATCGAATACTCGAACATGGGACTCCCACGTTTCTCCCTTAGAGGTGAAGGAAGGGTCGACTACTGTCTCGTCATTGAATGCTGCCACCATGGCCGAATCTCTGAACCATCGAATCTCTGTAGACTGGATTGTATCCCCATCAGGATCGTAGGGAGTGTAGATCAGTTGTAAGGAGTCGGTAGTTACAGTATTTCCAGTAGTGGAGATGAACGCAGAAACTGAGGGCCCTGTATTGGAGGAACCTATGACAACTATCCCACTGTAAACTGTTAGTCCAGAATCTGAGGAATCATGAGGGGTGATAGAAACCTCCCATTCATCACCTGACCTAATCATAAAGCTGGAGACAGTTTCTTCCCCGTCTAATTCTGGAACTCTGGAGCCATCTAGGAACCAATAAATTGTAGTCTGTTGGTCATCTTGTGGATCTCCATCAAGGTCATAGTACTCCCAGTTCAATATGAGGTCATCATCATCCATTGGAGATTCTGGCCCTATTGACAAGTCTCTGGCAATAGGTGCAGTATTTCCTATAGTGATGGGATCTAAGGAAACCGTATCTCCAAATTCATTTCCATCATTGGGAGTAACCTCTACTCTCCAGCTCTGATCCTTGGAAATCCAAGAATTGGGGATATCAGTCAAGTCATCAATCTGTGTAACTCTAAGGCCATCTCTGAACCAGTGGATAGATGTGCCTTGCTCGAAGTCTCCATCCTCATCGTAGTATGTGTAGCTGACTCCCAGGCCAGTCTCCTTAGTTGGAGAGGACGGGACATAGCTCACTGATGATGCCGTAGGGGGAGTGTTTGTGGAGCCAGAGTCCTCACTTGACTGATGAGTTAGAGTTGCCCATCCATCTCCGGCATTATTTCCATTGCCATTTGCAGCCATCACCGCGAGCGAGAATGTAACAGTACCAGAGCCAGCTGATGGAGCGGTCCAGTCCAAAGACCAGCTCCTGTAGTCTGGGAATTGATGAGTTGCTTGATTTCCTGCAGAGTTTACTTGTGTATTCATGATTCCGAACCCAGTAGCTAGGGTTCCACCGGACACCTGTAAGTTGAATCCTCCCTTAGAACCAGAAACACCCCCATTCATTCCTATATTCAAGGAATAGCTCTGTCCTGGAGAGTAAGTAGAAGGAAAGTTATGAGTTGGCGTTGGAGAGGCTGCAGAACCTCCGTGACAACCACATCCATTTGAAGAATTATACTTGCCACTACTGTTTGCTATTGCCATCTGAGAGGCAGATGATAGAAGTAAGAATATCACAATCACCGAGATGACCCCGCGTCGTGGCATAGCTAACCATGGGAGATGCGGACTGAATAAATTCATTGGTTTGAATTGGACAAAACATCCGTTGCATTCATTGATTGTCCCCTCGTCGGATAGCCATGGGACCGATTGAGAAGGTGGCAATCATTGGCGCGGGTAATATGGGCTCTGGAATAGCACAGAAGAGTGCCCAAGAGAGATTCGAAGTCCAAATGGTAGATAGGGAGAAAGAGTGGGTAGACAGAGGACACGGGATTGTATCGGAGTTTCTGAAGGAAGCAGAGGAGCGTAGGATATTCAACTCTAAGCAGGTAGAGCAGATTAAGTCAAGGATTACCGGCGTAGTGGGCACAGAGAATGTTGATCCATCAACAGATCTTGTCATTGAAGCTGTTTTCGAAGATTTTGATATTAAGAAGTCCGTCTTTGAAACTTTGAACAATGTATGTGATAGTCATACCATCCTAGCAAGTAATACATCTTCATTGTCTGTAAATAAGCTGGCATCATCCACTGGCAGACCGGATAGGTTTGTGGGCCTACACTTCTTCTACCACCCTGCAAAGAATAGACTTGTTGAGGTGATTCCAGCAGCAGAAAGTTCTTCGATGAGTATCAAGCTAGTCGAACAGTACTGTAAGTCAATGGGAAAGGTAGTAATCGTTTGCAAAGACCGCCCGGGCTTTGTGGTAAATCGGTTCTTCGTACCCTGGCTAAATGAAGCTTGCAAGCTTCTGGAAGAAGGTGTAGGGAGCACCGCACAGATTGATTCAGTTGCTAGATCTGCTTTCAATATTGGAATGGGGCCATTCGCCTTGATGAATCTAACAGGCCCGCCTATCGCATTACATTCAACCGATTACTTAGCCAAACAGTTGGATACGCCTAGGTATATCGGAGCAGACTCCCTTAGGGATCTAGTAGAAGGGGGTCGGCTATGGGAAATCGGAGATGAGGAAGAATGCGATGAGGACAATAAGAGAATAATTTCTGAGAGGCTTCTGGGACAGGTTTTCTCTGTTTCTGCTCAGATTGTTGAGGAGGATATATGCTCAATGGAAGACGTTGACAGAGGTGCTAAGGTTGGTCTGAGATGGGCGAAAGGACCGTTCGAGATTGCTAATGAAATAGGAGTTAGTGAAGCCTCTAGGATGGCTGTTAATTATTCTCAAATGGCCGGTATAGAGCTCCCCGGGTGGTTCTCCGATAGAACTGAGGAGTTCGAGTTCTCTTACGTCGATTTAACCGTAGAAGGTGAAATTGCAAGAGTCAGATTGAATCGTCCAGAGGCAATGAATGCTCTGAATGTCAGTCTTGTCTCCCAATTGGGCGAGATTATGGATGAAATTAATTCCAGGGGAGATATTTCTACAGTTGTATTCGAAGGGGCAGGCAAAGCCTTTGTGGCAGGAGCAGATGTAAAATTCTTCGTGGATAAGCTCCGAGAGGATTCTTTCCAAGATATTTACGAATTCACATCATACGGGCACGATGTTCTCAATAGTATTGAGAGGTGCGAGAAGACAACCATTGCACTAACGACCGGTTTGGCACTGGGAGGGGGTCTTGAGCTAGCACTTTCCTGTGATTACAGGATTGGCACTAGGAGGACTCAATTCAGATTTCCAGAAACTTCGATAGGAATTTATCCTGGCCTTGGAGGAACTCAGAGGACTGCGAGGATCTGTGGCGTTGAATGCGCCAGATATGCAGTTCTGGCTGGTAACTTCCTAGATTCCTCGATAGCACTTGACCTAGGTCTGCTGACACATAAAGTAGAGTCATCCGATGTAGAAGATACTGTGTTTTCTCTAGTGGGAAAAAAGCCTGACCAGAAGTATCCAGGAAAGCCATTGAATGATGATAGTGAAGTTGTTCTATTCGCGAAAGACTTCTATTCTGATGAGAATGTTGAGGGGTTAATTTCTGGAAAGATACCCAATGACTACGATTCAGAGGATCCTAAAGTTTCAAGACAGATAAAATCCCTATCAAGAATGGCCCCGATAGCACTCAGTATAGCGAGTGATTTACTGTCCGATGTAAGAACTGGAGCATCTCTTGAGGATGGCCTTAAGCTCGAGCTAGAAAGACTGGAAGAGATCTTCAGTACAGAAGATGCAGTGGAAGGACTCAGTGCTCTGATCGAGGGAAGGCGTCCAAAGTACAGCTCAACCTAGAGGTTCTTGAGAGGTGACTGGACCCAGGCTGGGGCCCTGTAGTTTGCTATAGCAGCGAAAAGTATCGATCTGACACTTATCCTATGCTTCTCTCCAGAGATGTCTCTGTCTCCAATCGTTTCTTCAATCCATTGTTCTAGAAATTTGTCCATTCTTGTTTCCTCCTACTGGTGTAGATTTCACACCGACCTCTCGAATCTACTATTTGATTGGCATAGTGATGGTGATTACACGTAGGTGCATTTTATACACTAGATACCTTGTGGAATACCTGTTATTATGTCAGGGGAGCCACTTAAGTTAGCAAAAAGAGACATGAGAAAGGTTGAGAAGCAGGTTGATGAAGTAATGCTTCTTGGTAAGGAGATACGTACGTTATTTTCTAAGTATAATGATGAAAAATTCGATATTAGCTGGGAAGTAGATTCTGCAGTTGATGCATTCTCAGTATTCAGTTCAAGATGGACCACTGAGATTTTAGCCACTCTATACATCGCTGGAGATCGTAGGTTTAACGAGATGCGGAACTTACTGAGAGGAATAAGTAGTCGCACCCTATCTGATAAGCTATCAACATGCGTAGAATTCGGTTTAGTGGAGAGATTAGTCGAGGATGGGCCACCGGTTAGAGTAACATATAGCCTCACTGAGCATGGTAGAAGGGCAGGCAAACTACTTTCACCGCTAGTGGCCTACATGAAAATACATAATGGAAAAATCGAGAGTTCCAAGTGAGGCCTCCATATACGATTTCGTATGAGCATTAAGACACATCATTAAAACCCCACATGTCAACCAACGAAATTATGGCACTTGTTGACCAATGGAAAGCTACTCGCCCATGGTACGTTGACTCAATTGGTGCATTGGCAGGAGCCGTGTTAGGTTTGGGTGGTGGTTTCCAACTACTTTTTCCCGCTACACAGGGCACCATGATTGCCCATAGGGAAACGGGTTGGGAGCATCCATTGAGGCTCAGAATTATTGAGACATTGGAAAAATCTCCAGGTATACATTTCAGGGAGCTTCAAAGAAGGCTATCCGCAGCAAACGGTACACTACGTCACCATCTTGATAGTCTCACTAAGGAAGGAATAGTTACAGTGGTACCAGTTAACGGGCGAACTTGCTACTACTTCGGCGCTCCGGCACAGGTGGAGATTCTGGAGGGAACCGGGGTCACCGATGATTCAAGAGCCGCGGCAATGATGCCTGTTGGGCTCTCAGAGGTTCAGAGAGTGGTAGTAGCAAGGCTTACCGAGGAAGAAGGGCCCGAGTCTCAGGCTCAATTGGCTAGAGATCTTGGAAGATCAAGAGCATCTGTCCACTCAGCAATATCGGTGCTCAGAAAAAGAGGCATTGTAAGTCAATCTGGCCTATCTCTTGCTCCACACCTAGATGGCTTGAAGAGATCCAAAGTCGAGTATCCCTGGCTTAACATCAGAGTAGACTGTTCGTAATTGTCAAAGTGTTGATAATTGTCTTATTTCATACCCAATATTGGGAATTCTATAGAACCCCCAATCTCGGGGCATGGTTGTGTTCAGGCTAAGACTGGTTGAGTTCCCAATGCCCACAGGAAGTACGAATCCTGATGTCTTACTAGCTTGGCTCTTAGATTCTATGGGATTGGTAAGGAGGAAAAGTGAGGGAGGAAGGATTGAGGAGGGGCAAGGCGCACTTCATCGAATCATGACTGAGGCTTTTCTGAAAGAACCATTGGGAGGGTGGGATGCAAAATCACTCTGTGAAGTGACAGGACTTTCACAAACTGGAATTCATCATCAACTGGTAAAACTGAGAGAATGTGGTTTAATATCGTCAAATACTGATGGAGGATGGCATATTCATGTTCTAAGGGGAGGAAGTATTTCTTCGGCCGTGGAGCTAGTTACTAATGAGGCACGAACCGTACTAAAATTGAGGATGAAGGAGCTTTCTGGTTCTATAACTCAATCAGACGAAAGGATGGTAGTAACTGCACCAGATGAGAGTCTTCCATTCAAAATAATGATTTCAGAGCCTGGTCCAATCTCAGAAGATGACGGCTATCTGGAGTCATTGGCCAGAGATATGGGGCTATCTGGAGAAAGAGCTCGCACTGGAGACAGTCTGGCAAGTAAAATCCTAGTAGAACTATGTACATCTAGTGATCCGAGAACTATTCTAGCACTTTCAGACAAGATGGGAGAGACTCGCTCCAGAGTGGGTAGGTCGGTTGACAAGATGAGGATGGCCGGGTTAGTTGAGAGAGTCCCCATGATGAACAGGATAGCTCAGGATATCTTTGTCGGAGTAATGAGGCAATTTGATGCTAGAGGGGAAGAGTGGCTAATGACAAGGGGAGGATTGGGGAGGATTGACGGCGATACTTCGAAGAAGTTGATATCTGGTGCGAAAAATAAGTCTTTGAGTATTGAAAAGGTTGAGGAGATATTGTCTGATATTGAGTTAGATTCCCAAAAGATACTCCTCAATACTCTAGGAGGTAGAATGCCCTATGGATTCAGGATTTCCGGCAAAGATGGAGATATGGTCACAGAGAATGTGATGAGAAGTACCGACAGAACTCTAAGGAGACTGAAGACAGTATCTCAAAGATTGGAAGATGCAATTTCAGGCTGAGTTTCGTCTTCTTCGAGATCGTGAAGATACCTACTTACCTCATTACCAAGTTGCTCCTTATCCTGTATTGAATGGAGTCTTACCCTCATTGCTGAGGCCCCTGGAAGTCCTTTCGTAAATGATACTGCGTGCCTCTTGAGATTCTTACTACCTGATTCGTCGAATACCTCTTGGGATAATTCTAGGTATCTATCCCAGCACCATCTCCTTGCTTTGGAAGGACCGCCTTCCCCCCATGGAGGGTTTCCAACTGACCACCCCATTCCTTCCTTTATCTCATGGAATACAGTTGGCCTCCCTATTGCCCCTCTTCCAATCATTAGTCCGGAGGCCCCTGTAGCCTGTAGACAGGCCTTGGCAGAGTAAGTATCTATGACATCACCATTTGCTATTACTGGAATATCAACAGATTCTGAAATTTCTTTGATTTGATTCCAATCGGCCGTTCCTGAGTATCTCTGTCTCAAAGTCCTACCATGGACACATATTCTCAAAACGCCTTCTTCTGCTAATCTTTGAGAGATTTCGAGAGCGGTGTTTTCTCCTGAGCCAGTGCCTAGTCTCATCTTGACGGAGATTGGTACATCTGTCGATTCTATACATTTCCTCACCATGCTGACTACCTTGTCAGGGTCCCTCAAGAGTGCGGCTCCTGCATCGTTTCTGCAGACTTTGGGCGCGGGGCATCCAAAATTGATATCAATTATATCTGCTCTATCTTCCAGCATTTCTACTGTTTTTGCCATTTCTGAAATATCTCCTCCAAAGATCTGGGGGATGAAGGGAGCTTCTCGGGGATCGGTTTCGACCTTGAGCCATGAGTACGTGTTCCTCCTAGTTAGCCCAGAGGCGGCGGTGAACTCTGTTACAGTAAAGTCAGCACCACATTCCCTCGCAAGAAGCCTGTAAGCTAGATCGGTTACCCCTGCCATCGGGGCCAATGAAATAGGAACAGGGCTGAAGTCCATGAACACGGGACCGGCTTTCCAGTTATCAGATGAACTAAGAAAAGATATTATTGAGTCTAGAAAGAAGACTCCCAGTCGTCAACATCCTGAGAGCGCTCCCAATCTACATCAGATATACCACTTTTTATCTTCAGAGTCTCTCTAGCAAGAAGCCAGTAAATTAGAGCAAGTGACCTTCTTCCTTTATTGTTAGCAGGAAGAACTAGGTCGACATTTCTCAATCTATTGTTTGCATCGCAGATTCCGATAACGGGCATACCAGAACTCACGGCCTCTGAAAGAGCCTGAGAGTCAGCTGCGGGATCGGTGACTACGATTACTTCAGGCTCAATGTAAGTCCTGAGTTTTGGATTGGTTAGAGTTCCGGGAATGAATCTCCCAACAATCCTCTTGGCCCCAATGGCCTCGGCGAACATTCTCGCAGGTCGCTGACCGTACTGACGAGCGCTCACTACTAGTATCCTACTAGAGTCATAATTAGCTAGGAATTTAGCCACAGTGCGAATCCTAGAGTCGGTCTGTCTAATGTCAATATGATGAAGTCCGCTACCATCTTGTCTGAAAGTATCCAAGAATGCTTTCATGTCTGAAGATTTCTGGTTTGTGCCTATGTGAACAGCGTGCTGCTCATACGTGTCAAGCGGTACAAGTGGGGTTAGGCTCTCATCCAAAGCGATTCCTCGGAGTCCGGCGAAATGCCAACCACTCATAAGCGCTACGCCAATACATCAGTCGACCAACTGAGCCTTATTCGAGCTCTGAGCTAAATGTACACTCGCCTTCTGCGTGTATTTCTGGGAAAACAATACACTTCTTGGTAACCCAAAGTGAGACTCTGAACTCGTCTTCAAACGAGAGCGTATCGATAGGAGCGGCTAACGCATATCCCCTAGCCCTAACCTGGAGAACCCAATTCCCATTCGTAAAACCAGAAGAGTTGCCTATGGAAATAGTGCAGTCACTCTCGCTCCTAAGCTCCAAGGACATCTGCCCCACTGAGCTGGTTGCAAGATACTCCCAGCACTTGTCACCATTTGGTTTCAATAGAGTAATCTCAACGAATCTGAGTTCATCCGTATTATTTCCCAGGAATTCTCCGACAGTAGAAGACCACTCAAAGGACACGGAGAAGTCTAGTAACATCTTGGAAACTGTCTCATCGACTAATATTACACTCTCGTTAGAGTAGCAGTCTGTCTCTTGGCTGTAGCTTTCAGTTCCTGGCAATATACACTCGTTCTGCGCAAAAATGTGAGCTTGTACAATGGGCTCAACGGGTACAATTTCCTCACGGGGATCGTCTCTCATCCCCTCCATCAACTCCCTCTGCATTGCGAGTCCCATACAACCACTGGAAGCAATACTGAGTAGCATCAGCAGGGACAAAGAAATTGACGATATGGCCCTGTTCACAGTATTCGGAAGAGGGCGTATGTCTTGAATACGTGTGTAAAATGGTGCCTCTCGGTACTCATAGGGAACGTCAAGGCCGTAGCTCAGTCCACCTTCGTCGTCATTGAGGCAGTTGCTGGGAGGAGTCCAGAGTGATGAATGTTCCACCCACTGAAATGGGTCATTTGAGGTCAATTACTCCTCTTCAGAGACTGCTCTGGGCTCATGAACCTCTCGGAATACTATTGTCCCTACTCCGATATGATCCCTAAGTGTTCTCACAAGGCTGAACTTAGCGTATGACCAGTTTTGATCATATGCAATTGTATCTGGAAGTGTTACAGTGAGATCGTCTTTCTCGAAATCGATCTCGAAATCGTCTCTACCAGTATTCATTTTGAGAAGTGTCTCAACCTTTTCCTTGCGGTCTTCAACGACCTTGACAATATTGTAGTTGTACCTGAGCGTTGATCCGGCTAATGGGTGATTATAGTCAATCCTGGCACGACCGGCACTCAAGAACTGTAGTACGCCGGTCCTTCCTCCAATCTCCACTGGAGCGCCGATTGCTAGCATATTGGGGTCCCTAACGCTCCTCATCAGAACATTCTGCCCGATTGTTTCGACGAGACTGGCATCTCTCTCACCGTATGCATCAGGAGCTTCTATGTCTATTTCGTAGTCTTTGTCGGCTTCAGCATCAGAAAGAGATGCTTCAAACCCTGCTATCAATCTCCCGTCCCCTACGACGGTGATCATTGGCGAGTATTCCCTATTTTCATCGAATATGTCATGCTCCTTGGCTACGTCCTCGCGTGTAGTCTCGATGAGTCTCTCTGAGTCGACCTCGTAAAGGTCGTAGTCGATGTGTACTATTGCACCATTGTCCATGTGATTCGCCTCCTTGGCGTCCGGCCGACCCGCTTCCCCTTTTTCATTCAAACGGTGCCGAATACTTGGGAGAGGATTCATTCTTCCTCTTGATTAGAGGGTTTTTCAGATGATGAAAACGCCAGAATTCCTCCGATAATTGTGAGTACCCATCCAGTCCAAACTAAGTGGCTACCCTGAAGTTCATGGATTGTCACCCTTACTCTATCGAGACCATCGGTCTGGTTGAAGAATAGTGCTGGCATTAGGTCTTGTACTTGGAAACCATCCATGATGAGGATAGTATCGCCGAATAGTCCTACGTGTCTATCCACCTCTGACCTTGGTACCGGACCGAATCTTAGTATCCCCGGGACTAGAGTATCAACAAGCTCTCCGTCTTTCCTCATTTCAATGACTACTCCTAGGAAACCATCTCCGACCTTGAAGTCAAAATCTTCATCTCCTTCAGAGAGTACTATTGTATCTATCAAGACATACTCGTAGCTCCCATATGATACTGGCTCGTTCTTCTCCAAGGTAACCAAGTGAGAAGGATCTGATCTATCCACCAGTGTTGTGGTAAATACGTGCCCTATGAGGAGTAAGAGGATTCCAACATGAGAGATATGGCTTGCTAGCAGCCTTACCCTTGGAGATTTTAGTCCCATGAAACCTCCCTGGTAGATTTTGCTAGCATGAGACTTGAATGTCAGTAGTAAATTTCTGATGTTGAATGGTAGAGAGAAGATTAGGAGAACCAGCATGAAGGAGGCAAGAGACCCCCTAGATACCGAAGACGATATTGGAAGTCTCGGATCTCCTGGTAGTGCTATCGAATCTGCTAGTAGAGCGGCTAGAATGGAGGATACTATGGCAAATAGAATCAGGAATGTTCCTGTTTTGTGACTTATTGATTTGCCCCATGTATAAGCGGCTAGGCCAATTGCCAGAAGAGCGATGAAGGGAGAACCATAAAATTCGTGAGCCTGGAGGCTTGTCCCATCAATCTCGACAGTAAGTATCATCCATGTCAGCAATAGAAATCCAGCTCCCCCATACCAGGGTATTGCCTTGGATATCCTTAGTCTGGAAGAGGTACTGGTAAACAATCCAGTAATGAAAGACCAGTCATCTTCCTTCTCTGACATCAACCATGGAATGAGAAATGGGGTCATTCCAATCAGAGACTGGTACCATTCTGCATTCCATGTCCAACTAGAAAATAACATCAGTGCTATTCCTGTGAATATCCAATGAAGAGGGGGGTCTGAATTATTACCGTTTACTACCAGGTACATCAGTGACATTCCGACTAGGATGACTGCAACTGAGCCTATCCATAAAGAGGCTAATAAGAAAATTACAACAAGAGACAATGCAAGATTTTTATTTTCCTGAATCATCGACCTTGAGTTCCACAACTCTAAGTCTGACCTTTGGGCTCTAGCTAGATGAATTACTGCGAAGACACACAGAAGAGTTATTGCTAACAAGTATCCAATTAATTCTGCTCCTATCGCGTCAAATTCTACGACATCTAATACCCTCAGATATGGATCCTGAGGAAGAGCTCCCTCCCCATCCGCTACAAAAGCATGGACAGATGCCCAGACGCCATTAGCCCTGGTAACCAGAGTAGCATGGAATGTTAACGCACCTGCAATTAACCCTACAGCAGGGGAAGCGTTGACTGCACTGCCGCCTGTTTTGGAGCGAGCATGTACGATGAGTAGCAAGCATAACCAAGGGAGTAGTGAGCCAGTTTCGACTGGGTCCCAAGCCCAATAGCCACCCCAGTCTAGAACAGTGTAAGCCCACAGTCCACCGAGCCCTATTCCTATCGTTCCAACCACGAAACCTGCTCTGGCCCAATACAGTTGCGAATTATGGATGGCGATCGAGGAGTCTCTTCTGATGATGCCTGCAATGACAACACTTGAGGTCGCTATACAAAGAGAGTAGAATGCGAAGACTATTGGAGGGTGGATAACCATTAGATCGGTTTGAAGAAGAGGATTTAGTCCCGAGGCGGAAGTAGAGGTTGTTTCATCGAATGGTCCGAGAAGTAGAGATAATAGGAGAATGAAACCTACCCATGTATGCATTATTCTGACTTCTAGAGGCGTACCTTTCGCTCTGGCAGACATAATTCTGGTTACTATTGCCATTAGAGCGGCCCAGAGTAGAAGGGGGCCTGACCTGCTACTCCAGACTGCGGATATTCTGTAGAATAGTGGAAGGTCTTCACCTCCGAATCTGAAAATCAACTCAAGTGACCTTGCATCAATGACAAAGCAGAATGTTAGAAATATGAAAGGCGATACTTGTGAAATGAGTGCGAGATCCCTAGAGATGGGACTAGATGACTTTCCCCTGCTGATGGAATGAAGAATTGAGTAAGCTATGCCTGTGACCAATAGTAGCCACCCAAATTGGGAAAGCAATATCTCACCAACCATAGTACTTTGCCCTACTGTAACCAAAGGCTAGCATAGCTCTGATTATGTTTTTTGCATACAATCCGGGACTTCTGAAGAGGAGTTTCAGTCCCACAAAAGCCTTGCCCGAGAAGCCCATGTCTGACATTTCATCGGGGAAGCACTTTGCCATCACTGACATCTCTTCGTCGGATAGCTCGAATAGCGCGTTTTTCCCCTTCAGTATTCTATCATAGGGGGGGAATTCTGCTTTCCAAAGCTTCGGGTACTGCGATAATTTTTCAGATGAAAGATCATTATCTGAGATTGCCTTTGCTGCAGTTTGGGCTGCGAATACGGCAGATTTCAACGCTAAGTGAGATCCGCCCTCAAATAGGGGAGAGGTGAATCCAGCGGCATCGCCGATTAGCATTAATCCATCATAATGGGTGTTTTCATGGGGGCCAGAAATAGGAATGGTGCCTCCAAAAGCCGGGTTTCCCTTCTTTTTCCAAGAAGGTAGATTCTGGTTCAGTCCCTTGAAATGTGTGTGCTCAATGAACTCATCAAGCGCCTTCTTAGTCCTAGGCTTGTCCTCAGTAACCAGTCCGATATTTGCCCTGCCATCACACTTAGGAATCATCCAGAGATATCCCTTCTCGGCGTAAGAAGGCCATATGTAGAAATCTAGATAGCCATCGGTTGGTACACCTTCAAGCTCATATTGCATTCCTGCCACGACCTTTCCTCTTGGGTTTAGATCCAGTAGCCTCGAGCAAACTGAGGATACTCCGGAAGCATCTATCACTATCTTGGCTTGTATGGGGAAGAGATCCCCCTTGCCCTCGCAGAGCCACCCCGAGAATTTTGTACCCTCGAAAGACTTCTGCATTCCCGTAATTTTGTGACTCAGGGAGAGTCTGGCTCCCTCACTAACAGCGGATTCAGCTATCCATTGTTCGAATAGATGCTTTTCCAAAACATATCCTTCCTCTGAAAGGCATTTCTCGGTTCCATCTGGGAAGATTACTCTAATTCCTTTGACGCTCTTACTGATTACATGTTCTGGAAGTTTGAGGCCTAGGTTCTGGCAGGCTAAGTCAGAGATACATTCTCCGCAGTGGACGGGGGTTCCAATCTCACCATGATCTTCGACAAGTATAGTATCTAGGCCCAGTCTAGCACATTGTAGAGCAGCATTACCACCACCTGGACCTGCACCAATAACCAAAACGTCACAGATGGTCATGTCCTCTCCCATGCTACTTCGAGAGGAGCCACTCAAAATAAACCGTCGGTCGAGTCGCCTACGGCGACGAGCGAACCTTCTACTATTGTGAGTGCTCCGGGAGTACATGGTCTGGCGCACGCTGGCGCGATACATTCGGTCTCTGGAAGACTCCGGGGAACTAATTCGAGTAGCCGATCCGGTAGATGTGGAGCTTGAAGCTGGATGCTTTGCAGATAGGTTAGTCAAGAGGGGTGGCAGTGCAATTTTATTCGAACAACCCAGGCTTCCTGATGGAACGATAAGTGAGATTCCTCTAGCTATGAATCTCTTCGGGACCAGAGATAGGACAAATCACGCTCTTGGTGTAAATAGGCCTGAAGAAATAGGAGAGAGGATGGTCGCTCTGATGAAGCCTGATATTGGAGGTATCCTAAAGGCCCCTTGGACTGGAATAGGCTTGGCTTTGGAGGGGATGTCTATGGCTCCGATGAAGGTCAGAAAGGGAGCGTGTCAACAGGTCGTGATTAGAGATCCTGATGTGACTAGGCTTCCCATACCCAAGACATGGCCAGAAGATGGAGGGAGATACATGACTCTGCCTCTCGTTGTTACAGTGGACCCTGATACGGGAATTCACAATATGGGAATGTACAGAAGTCAAGTTTTCGGCCCCAAAGAGGTAGGCCTCCATTGGCAGGCACACAAACACGGTGCAGATCATGCTGATGCTTCCTCTGAAAGAATGCCGGTAGCAATCTGTCTGGGAGGCCCTCCAGAAGTGATGTTTAGTGCCATTTCACCGCTTCCAGATAACCTTTCTGAATATGAATTCGCGGGATTACTTGGAAAGCGACGTCTCAGAATCACAAAATGTGTCACTAATGATCTACTAGTTCCTGCCGATTGCGACGTGGTTATCGAAGGATATATGGTTCCCGGCGAGACCAGGGAAGAAGGTCCTTTCGGGGATCACTTCGGACATTACTCCCTTGCTGATCAGTATCCGGTAATGCATATTGAAGCAATAACGCACCGAAAAGATGCCATTGTTCCGATGACAATCGTGGGAGTTCCTCCAATGGAAGATGGATACTTGGGAGAGGCAATAGGAGATGCTTTCCTACCCGTATTGCAGTTTCAGCACAGGGATGTCTTAGGCCTGTTTCTCCCTTTGGAGACCGGTTTTCATAATCTGGCCATAGTTTCATCGAAAAAGAGGTATCCAAGACAGGGAAGGAAAACTGCACTGGGGCTTCTTGGGGCGGGACAGATGATGTTTCTGAAAACAATAGTAGCCGTTGATCCAAATCATGATGTAAAAGATCTGGATTCCTTACTGGATGCTCTCGACTCAAAGGTAGACATTTCTGAGGATTTGATAATTCTCCCGGGAATGGTTGCTGATTCCCTAGCTCATGCATCTCCCTGGGATAATATCCATGATAAGCTACTGATAGATGCGACGACTCCACTTGAAGACGACCCAAGAAGTAGAAGAGATTCTCTGAAAGGGTGTCCTGAGTCTCTTGAAATTTCAGCATCTGTAATTGATGGTGTGATACAAGCTCGTTTTCTACGATCTTCTATGCTCGTGGTAACTACGAAAATTGAAGGGGGCCCTTCCCCGGAAGAAAATGTAGAGGAGAATGATGAAGAGGGGGCTCTAAGGCAACGGGACAAGATTCAGGAGATTATGGATTCCATCTGGAATTTGGAGGGTGCGAAGAGTCTGAGATGGTTATTCATTACAGATTCAGATGTCGACCTATATGGCGAGGGTTGGATGAGAGTACTCCTTTGGCAGTTTTTCTGTAGGTTTGATGTAGGCAGGGACCTTCACTTTGATTTGGATAAGAATAGAGTTTGCTGGGATGCCACTGCGCCTATACCTTCACTAGAAGGTCCGGTTCCTGTGAGAAGATGGCCGGGGGTTACATTGCATGATCAAGATGTCCTCGACAGAGTAGACTCGTGGCTTGAGGAAGGCGGTTTCTAATGGGTTTTAGAGAGATTCTGGAGTTCGTAAAAATTGAGCATACTCTTTTTTCTCTCCCCTTTGTCTTGATTGGATATATTCTTGCACACAATCAGTTCATGAACGATATTTCTTCTGATAAGTTTGGAATCGACATCTTATGGATTTTAGTAGCGGCGGTTGGGGCTCGTGGACTTGCAATGACTCTGAATCGAATAATAGATAGAGACATTGATGCATCGAATCCTCGAACGGCAAATCGTCACCTCGTTTCTGGTGCTATGTCGATGAAATCTGCTTGGAGTCTCTCAGCAATCTTCTTGGTGATGCTATTGGTTGGGGCTTGGCAACTTAACGAGGTTGCTTTGATGATGGCATGGCTTCCAGTCCTAGTTTTCGTCATCTATCCATACACAAAACGCTACACTTGGTTATGCCATTTTTGGCTAGGACTCTGTCTCGCACTAGCGCCCGCTGGGGCGTGGGTCGCCGTCACTGCAGACGTTCATGGATGGGCGTCAATTACAGGATTGAGCGATGGAAATACCGATTTCCTTTGGTATCCGACAATTTTCTTCATATCTCTGGGAGTAACATTTTGGATTGCTGCGTTTGACATCAATTATGCAAGAATGGATGTCGAGAGTGACCGGGAAAACGGAATTCATTCATTTCCTTCCAGATTCAATGAGAATGCGACAACTAGAACCTCTATTCAACTCACCTTACTGTGGTTTGCCTGCTTCGCTATTTCGGATCCAATGGACGAGATTTGGTTTCTTGCTGCCGCAGGTCTGATGTGCATTCTGAATATTTCAGTCATTCTCATGAGAGAAAGATTGGAGGACTTTCAAACTGTACTGTTCCGAATATCGATGCTCACCGGATGGGTTCTTCTAGCCTCAATTATGATCATTGAGCCCACTGGCGATGGGTTATTGGACTGAGGTGAAATGATGTTCGTACTACGTTCTGATTACGGAACCGCAGGAGACCAAGAGCAAGCTATTGACTCACTGATTGAGCAGATCCAATCGAATCAGGAGAGATGTGTTCTCATGGGTGTAACAGGGTCTGGAAAGACCTTCGCAATGGCAAATATCATTCAAAGACTAGGAATCCCAACCTTGATTCTCTCGCACAATAAGACTCTAGCAAGACAGTTATGGCAAGAGATGAGTGAGTTATTTCCAGAGAATGCAGTTGAGTATTTCGTTAGTTATTACGACTACTACCAGCCTGAAGCGTATATCCCTGGACGTGACCTCTATATCGATAAAGAGTTACAGATGAACGAGAGGATAGAACAGGAAAGATTCTCCACGGTGGCATCCCTCGTCTCTAGGCCGGATGTAATCACTATAGGGACTGTATCAGCCATATATGGGCTGAATCCTCCCGAGGTATTCCAACAAAATCACTTGAGGTTGGAAATAGGACAGGAGGCTGATCCACAGGATATAGTCCGTGACTTAGTTGGCCTCCAATATCGTAGAGTAACCGGAGAAATAACAAGAGGAGATATCAGACTCAGAGGAGAGGTACTGGATGTCTGGATGCCAAGCAGGGATGACCCAATTAGGATAAGATTTGGATGGCAAGGGATAGAGAGAATCCAAGTATGCGAAGCTGTATCTTGGGAGGTACTAGATGAGTTTGAAGAGGCTTGGATACATCCTAGAGAGTTCTATATGACTAGTGAAGAAAGCTTCAACCAAGCTCTGGAAGACATTGAGCATGAGCTTGACGAAAGGATAGGGTGGTTCGAGGGTCAAGGGATGGATATTGAGGCGCATCGTCTTGAGGGAAGGACAAAATTTGATTTGGAGATGCTGAATGAAATTGGTTCATGTAAGGGAGTGGAGAATTACTCCAGACATTTCGATAGGAGGAAGAAAGGAGAGCGCTCTTATTGTCTCTTGGATTTCTTCTCTAACAATGCAGAGAAGTTTCACGGTAATGCTGACAGATATCTGGTAATAATGGATGAGAGCCATGTTACGCTCCCTCAGGTGGGTGGGATGTATGGCGGTGATTTCTCTAGGAAGAAGAATCTCGTAGATCATGGATTCAGACTTCCTTCTGCGTATGACAACAGACCACTCAGGATCGATGAGTTCCAAGAGCTGGTTCCTCAGATGTTGTATGTCAGTGCAACTCCTGGGGAAAGAGAGCTACGCCATCTAGCGGAAGTGACTGATCAGAGAGTACCTGAAGAGTTGTTACATGTTGGAGGCGGAGGTGGGTCAAATGAGGCTGAACTGAAGAAGAGATCTGGGTCATCTACTATGGAAGGAACATTATCTAAAATCAAAGGAGTAGTGAGAATGGAGATTCGTCCCACAGGATTGCTAGATCCAGAAATAGTCGTAAAGCCTACTAAAGGCCAAGTTCAAGATCTCATGTCTGAAATCAATTCGAGGATAGAGAAGGATGAGAGAGTGCTAGTCACGGTGATGACCATTAAATTCGCAGAAGAAGTTGCAGAATACTTAGACAGGAATGGAATAAAAGCACACTACCTACATTCTGAAATAGACACATTAGAGAGAACTGAGATAATCAAAGCACTTAGACTGGGGCACATCGATGTTATTGTCGGGATAAATCTACTTCGTGAAGGACTCGATATCCCTGAAGTCTCCTTAGTTGCTATATTTGACGCTGATAAACAGGGTTTCCTGAGGAACGAAAGGTCATTATTACAGACGATTGGGAGAGCATCCAGAAATCAGAATGGAGTAGTAATTCTGTATGCAGATTCTATTTCCCCTTCTATGGAAGCCGCTATGAGTCAGACTATCTCAAGAAGAGGTCGACAAAATCTTCACAACCAGGAGAATGGCATAGTTCCCAGAACAATCCAGAAAGCCCTCCCGACCATGGGTCAGGAGGTTGGGAGTCTACTTGCTGGAACGGCTGGTAAGGGAGCTAAGGGAGGTAAGAGATTCATTGGAAAGTTCCAGAGTAAGAAGGGAGTGTCGGGTTTAGCACAGAAATTCTCGCTCGGAGCTGGAATGTGGAATACCTCAAGCTCGGTGCTTGAGAACGTAAGTCAGCCTGAGTTTGAGATAGATGCCGACGATTTCCCAGATAGTGTAGAGAGAGTCGAGAGCGAGAAGATTGTCAGTAAACTAGAGAGGGAAATGAGAGCGGCCGCCGAACGGCTTGACTTTGAGAAAGCTGCCCAGATACGTGATAGGATCATACAACTCCGGAACCCATCTAATTGAAGGCACGTTAGTACTGCGGAAACTGTGAGCCGTTACTCGCGAGAAGACTTCGACCACCCGGTCAAGGACTATGATTTCTCTGCGATGGAGGATGTTTCCTCCTTGATTGACCAGATGTCCGAGGCAGGGGGTTTTACTGCGACGAAACTAGCCTTCGCAAGGGATATCCTCAGAGATTCGATTTCTAAGGTAGGGCCAGAGGGGATCCTAAACTGGATATCATTTCCCGCTTGCCTCTGTGCAACTGGTACACGTGGGTTCTTTCTAGAAGCGCTGAAGAGGCGCTCATACAATGTCGTAGTGACGACATGTGGAACCTTAGACCATGATATTGCGAGGACATTCAGAGATTACTTCCACGGTGATTTCAGTCTTGATGATATAGCTCTTGGAGAACAGGGATTAAACAGACTAGGGAACGTCATCGTTCCTAACGAATGCTATGGTGAAATTCTGGAGAATATCGTACTCCCCTGGCTTTCTGAGATCGAAGAAGAGCGAATGTTATTGAATCCTGATAACCCATGGTTGGGTTTTGGAAGCGTAGAGCTCTGCTGGGCCCTGGGTGATAGAATTCAAGACGAGTCTTCATTATTGTATTGGATTGCTAAGAATAGAATTCCAGTTGTCATTCCCGGAATCACAGATGGTTCCATAGGGGCGCAAATATTCATGCATAGGCAGAAATCTCCCAATTTTATGATAGATGTCCTTGCTGATGAACAGATACTGTCTGACCTTACTTGGACTGCGGAGGAAAGCCATGCTCTAATGGTAGGAGGAGGGATTTCAAAGCATCATGTAATTTGGTGGAACCAGTATAGGGGTGGCCTAGACTCGGCTGTTTCAATAACTACGGCCCCAGAATATGATGGGTCACTTTCCGGAGCAAGACTACGAGAGGCTATTTCATGGGGCAAATTACGTCCTGAGGCTTCCCAAGTGGTCGTTGAAGGCGATGCAAGCGTATTATTACCACTTCTCGGCGGTGATTTGTTCTCTCCCTAGTTCCACAAAAAGTGATGTCTGACGTGAAAACGGCTAAGAACGGCCTAGCATGCGGCAATTGATATGTCCGTCGAGAAGATGATGCATGATATGATAGAAATGCTAACAGATGCAATGGGTGATGCCGTAAAGCATGACAAGGGTAACAAGGCAGCTGGTACCCGTGTCAGGAAGGCAATGCAGGAAGCTAAGGCTACTGCTCAGGCTATCCGTGTGCAAGTCCAGAACGACAAGAACTGATTACAAGATCACTCTTTCGCATGGGCGAATATCTCCATTAGAGATACACGCATAGGGACTAGCGGATGCCATCCCTCGGAACCACAGTCGATTAATGATTTATGAAAAAGCGACAGATCGGGTCTTTTTGCTTGAATGTTGGATTCTTGCGAAAGTGGACTGGGTACAGAGGACAGAGACTCAATAGTATGTGAGTAATTCAACGAGTCTGAATACCTCCCCCAGAGCATACTCATCTCCTTTACAATAGACTCAGGGCTCCAAGACCTCCTTCCGCATATATTCAAATGTCCTGTTATTGAATTGCTTCTCTCACTCATTATTATTGTGCAGAGGGCATCACAAACATCTCTAACATGTACCCAAAATCTAGGCAGGATGTTTGCTGTGTGAATGTTGAGATCGCCTACACGTATCATATCAGCCCAAATGTGTAGCTCCGTGTCCCCCCAATGGCCAGAGTTTCCCTGAGGGGAGAGGAGATCGTGAACTATGACCACGAGACCTGGGTGACTGACCTTCTGATCTGGAGTCAGAATTACCATATTCCCATCGCCCTCCTGTCCAAAGTGGATAACATATTCAGCATCTTCTGGAGAATCGACCAATGTCGCACCAGCTCGAGATAGTCGATCTGCTAGTGATTGTAAAAAATCATCCTCATCCCCTCCGAGATGAATTTTCTTGGACATCTTACCACTTAAGCGACTGAAGTTGCTTTTTGGAGGTTTTTAGCCTCTAAGAAGTGAATTATTGCTTTCTTTACAATCTGTAATATCATATCTATTTCTTCTGTGGTGATAGAAAAGTGCGGAGTGAATCTCAAGGCATTTAGTCCTCCGTGGATGACTCCAAGACCATTCTTCCTACACCACATCTCAACTTTATCATGACCAACTACGGGGAAGAAATCTGGATCTAATTCAGCGCAAACCAATAGTCCGGTTCCTTGGACTGAAAGAATTGCCTCTGGGAACTCATTCATTAGTATCTCGAGACCCTCTACGAACTCTTTTCCCCGATTTCGAATATTTTGACGTAGATCAGGCGTTATTCTGTCGAGAACTGCTATTGCTGTTTCTAGAGCTCGGGGATTTGTAGTCATAGTGTTGCCATAGATTCCTGTGACATACAACTCAGCTACATCTGCGGTCATCCCAACAACAGATAGGGGGAACTGTCCAGCATTGATTGCCTTGGACCAGGCTTCCATATCAGGAGCTTCGGAGTCTTGGAAGCCTTCGTAGTCAACGATACTAAGACATCCCTGACCCCTAAGACCAGCTTGGACTGAATCTATGATTAGCATCGAACCGTGTTCCTTTGTCAGTTTTCTCGCCTCGTCGTAGAAGTCTCTATCGATACATAATCCCGGAGCACCTTCTCCTTGAACTGGCTCTATAGCAAGTAGCTCAATGAAAACACCATCTCTGTCTGCCTGATGAAATGCTTCCCTCAGTGCATGAATATCATTTGCTGGTATCAGAGACAGATTATTCCTGTTTTGAAAGGTATTCAGATTTCTATCGTATCCATCCTTGCAGGAGTGTGAAATCTGCGCGGGCCTATCTGTTCGTCCGTGGAATGCCCTTTCTATTGCAATCATCCTTGTGGGCTTTCCTTCGTGCCTACCCCCAGGTCCTGTCATCTTCAAGGCATTAACATCGGATATCCTCATTCCAACAGTCATAGACTCGGAACCGGAATTCATACAAATGAATCTATCAAATGGGCATTCGCCCCTAGTATGCCCTATTTCCTTCTTTAACCTGTCAGCAAGTCTCTTCTGACTGAATGAAGCAGTCATTACATTTGCCATTACCCAGTTCTTTTGCATGGAAGAGATAACATCATCTGGACCATGTCCCATTCCAAGCATCCCATATCCGCCGTTGTCATGTATAACAGCGCCATGTGATGTGATAATCCATGGGCCTCTGGCTGAAATAGCAACATACGGATTAACAGTCGCGGCAGAGTAGAAATTAACGAAATCTGACTGAAGTATAGAAATTAGTGAGTCCTCATCCATAGATTGCAAATCTAAACCAGATTCAGAAGATAGCGAGTTGAATGAGAGTTTGGCTTCATCTATGGCGGTCTTGAGAGATGGATCTGCATCGATAAAAGACATTATGACATCATCTGGAAGGCCGGTCGTAGAACAACTACCAGTGTGGTTACGAATTGCATGTAGAATATCGAGACTCGTAGACATCGATTGTCCGAGGCACGGGTTGCTCATCAAGGTTCTTGGTGAACGTTCTGAATAGGTGGTGGTTTGGCCGGCATCGGAGAGAAACAGAAATTCTGATAATCTATCAAATAATTAAACACACTTTAAATTTTCAATAGGAAATTTATGATATTAATGAAATTTTCAATTAGATTATCAGTCTTAATTATAGTATAGTATAAGTGCTAATCCGGACTCTGGGGATATGAAGAGGAAGCGCGGGGGATGCAACTCAGTTCCAATTGGTGAGAAAATGAATGATGAATACAGGATACAGGAATTGCTTCAGAGAGACGTATACGTGGGTGACAAGTTCGTAGGCGTGATCACGGGGGAGAGATTTCACCCCCGGGATGAATGCGTGCAATCCCTGAGACTCCAAGTCGTACCAGGGATAGCCGAGGAATTCATGAGAAAACCTGCAGAAAGTGCACCTCTCTCGAAAGAGCTAGTCCATAGCATTAGGCCTGATGGTGCGATAAAACTCTCGAAATCTATGCGAGAACTCCAGAGGAGGTGGAGGAACACTGTGAGAATATCTGAAGAGTTGTTCGCACCTGATGAGCTCCTAGACAGGGCTGTACTCGACAATGATGGCATAGACATAGGCAATGTTGTTGGGATGGTCAAGATCAAGAGGACCTACAGAGGAGTGGTAGTTAATCCTCATTTCATGGTCAAAAGGAAACATGGACTTCCTGACACTCTGATAATTCCAGTTGGTCAACTAGCTCGAACCACCTCTAGATTAGATGAAGTCATTCTGAGGTGCACAGTGAAGCGCCTAACGACTCTTCCGAGCTTCTTGAAACTTAATGGAGACGGCGCTGAAGAGTTCGATGAGGCTGAGTAGGTTTCAAATCAGTATCCCATGTCGGACGGTTGCTCAAGGGCGTGTAGCTTAGTTTGGCTGGAGCACCCGGCTGATAACCGGGAGGCCACAGGTTCAAATCCTGTCATGCCCACCACAACAGTCCTAAATCAAGCGGTAGCGTCATGAAGGAGGCTCAGTTCGGCTTCCTGTACATGCCAGTGCTCAGCGGCTCCTCAGGCCGTGATTTAGCCATCTCTCTGTCAGAGATTCTGGGGATGAATTCTATTGCTATCGAAAGTAGGAAATTTCCTGATGGGGAAGGTTATGTCAGAGTACCTAGTGAGTCTTTTGAAGAAATCAGATCAGAGCCGGTGATTCTAGTATCCAATACATTTCCAGATTCGGGAATAATGAGGACTATCTTGATGTTAGAGGCGATTAATGATATCAGGAGAGGTGATCTTGAGAACTTCAAGGGAGAGGGGGCACAGAATCTCGATTATGTTGGTCCTGGGGTTTTTCTCGCCATTCCTTACTATGGGTATGCCAGACAGGATAAGCGATTCTCACCGGGAGAGACTATCTCTGCAAGAGTAATCTCGGAGATCTTAGGAAAGGTTTGCGATGGCATGGTGATACTTGACCTCCATGAGCCTAAAGTTCTGGAAGATTGTGATTTTCCAATAAAATTCGTTAGTTCTATGCCAGAAATTGCTGAGAAACTCAGAGAGGAAGTTGATCCAGATTTCATCCTGAGCCCTGACAAGGGTGCTATAGACAGGGCTAGCGAGGTGGCATCTATCGGAGGCTGGGAGTTCAGTTACTTGGAGAAAACCAGGATAGATGCTCACACAATAGAGCATCAGGCGAAGGACCTTGACGTCAATGGCAAGGTGGTAGCCATAGTTGACGATATGATTAGTACAGGCGGGACAATATGCAGAGCTAGCGATGCTCTGAGGAGGCAGGGGGCCACTTCAGTGTATGCGGCTTGTACCCATGGACTGTTCACTGGTGGTGCGCTATCAAAACTGGCAAGTCATGTAGATGGCGTCTACACAACCGACTCGCTGAGTAATCCTCGATCCGTGGTGAGTTCTGCTCCAGCTCTGGCGCGCGGATTGAGGGAATTGATGGAATGAATGCCCACAATGAGAGGCGCTCGCAATACGTTGCGTTTATATCGGTCATGTCGTGCGCCGGCTTACCCAGCACGAGGAGATGTATCCAATGAGTGTTCACATAGCGTTTGAGACCCCGAAAGACATACAAGAGCAAGTTTACGAACTTGTGAAAGCAATTGGCAAGGACGGCAGAGGCAAAATCAAGAAGGGTGCCAATGAGGTTACCAAGGCCGCTGAGAGAGGGATTGCATCGATGATAGTAATGGCAGAGAACGTAAACCCAGGTGAGCTACTGGCCCATGTCCCTATGATTTGCAAAGAAAAGGGCATTCCATTCATCTACGTTGAGGATCAGGGATATCTAGCTGACTCGGCTGGAATGACTGCAGGAACCAGAACGGCCGCTGTGGCAGTTCTGGATGTAGACAAAGAAGCTCAAGACATATTCAATGAGGTCAAGAGTCACTACGAGACTCTAGCGAAGTAAATTGGAGGCTGAAAATTTGGCTCAAGAATCATGGCCCGCAGAGGTGGTTGAGATTGTCGGTAGAACTGGCATGAGCGGAGAGGCCATACAGGTAAAGGTCAGAGTTGATGACTCAAATAATCCAAGAGACATTGGAAGAATCATCTCCAGGAATGTCTTGGGACCAGTTCGTGTTGGGGACATACTAATGCTCAGGGATACCGGTAGAGAGGCTCGTCGCCTAGGTAATAGATGAGGTGTGATAATGCCAGAGACAAGAGTTTGTAGCTTCACCAGCGAGGAAATTGAGCCTGGTACTGGCCTGATGTACATCAAGAGAGACGGATCAGTAATGTGGTTCAAGGACAGTAAGGCTAGAAAGAACGCTCTCAAACTCAAGAGAAACCCAAGAAGACTCAAGTGGACTCAAAGATACGTAAAGGGCGGGATCAAATAGTTCCCTAAATATAGAGAAGCTGTCTCAAGAAAATACGTTTTTCATCTTAGAAATTAATATCATAATTTCTGCCAGTCGTGTCTCTGTGCATCTACCGCACAGATTGCGGCCATATGCACTACATCTCTCACACTATCTCCTCTTTGTAATACGTGTGCAGGCTTTGAAAGTCCCTCTAGGATTGGGCCTGTCATCTCCGCTCCTGCAATCCTCTGAAGAAGTTTGTAGGCGATGTTTGCAGATGCTAGATTGGGGCAAATGAGAATATTTGCTGGTCCTTCGAATGACATGAACGGATACTCCTTCTGAATCTCTGGTACCAAAGCTGTATCAGCTTGCATTGGGCCATCTATTATTAGATCTGGATCAAGCTCACGAGCTATTGAGATTGCTTCCTCGACCCTATCGGTTCTCATTTCAGAAGATGTACCAAAATTAGAGAATGAAAGCATAGCAACTCTTGGTTTGACGCCGAATCTCCTTGCTACCTTGGCAGTCTGTACTGCTATCTCCGCTAAAGTTCTAGAATCGGGGTAGATATTGATCGTGGCATCTCCAATGAACATCAGATCACCGTTCACAGTCATCATATACATCCCTACTATTCTGTGAGATTCCTTCTCAGGACCTATGATTTGTAGGCAGGGTTTAACGATATCCGGATAGTGATGGGATACCCCTCCAAGATATCCATCCGCATCTCCCATGTGGACCATCATAGGTGCGAAATAGGTGGAGTTCTTCATCAGACGAGTTGCATCTTCTAAGGTGACGCCCTTCCTGCCTCTGATTTTGTGTAATTCCTCGGCGTAATTTCCTCTCCTTCTAGGATCGTATCTCACGTCTATCTCTTCACATTGGAAGCTTAATCCAAGCTCCTCTTTGACTGCTCCGATTCTGTCTATGTTTCCAAGCAATATTGGCTCGCAAATACCTTCAGAGATACATTGAGAGGCTGCTTTGATTACTGTAGGGTCCTCTCCCTCACAGAATACAATCCTCTTCTTATCTCTCTTGGCTTGGTTGATGACCCTTCTCATTATTGATCTTGTGAGACCCAGTCTTGCTTCGAGCTCTTCTCTGTACCCCTCATAGCTGAAGTCGTTGGGCGATATTCCTGCTACTCCCTCCTCAACAGCGGCGGCCGCTACGGCACTTGCTTCCCAAATGAGAACTCTAGCATCGAATGGCTTTGGAATGATATATTCTGGTCCAAATTGAATCTGCTCTCCGTCATAGGCCGAAAGAACGTCATCAGGCACTGTCTCCCTGGCTAGTTCTGCGATTGCCTTTGTAGCCGCCATCTTCATGCCCTCAGTAATCCTAGTAGCCCTTACATCGAGAGCGCCCCTGAAGATATAGGGAAACCCTAGGACATTGTTAATCTGATTAGGATAGTCTGACCTACCTGTGGCAATAATCGCATCATCTCTAACCGACATTACATCCTCGGGCAAAATTTCAGGATCGGGGTTGGCAAGAGCGAAAATTAGAGGTCTTTCAGCCATTGATTTGACCATTTCTGGAGATACTAGGCCACCCTTGGACAGGCCCAAGAAAACGTCAGAACCAACCATGGCCTCAGAGATACTTCCATCAGGCAGATTCCTCACGAATTCGGCTTTGTATTCATTCAATTCCCCAGACTCTAGTCTGGTCTTGGTTAGAATACCCTTTGAGTCGACCATCACAATGTTCGCCTTGTTTACCCCTAACCTCACGTAGTGCCGAGCGCAAGATATTGCTGAAGCTCCAGCTCCAGAAATTACTACTTTAACTTCTGATATTTCTTTGTCTACTAATTCAAGACCGTTCAGAAGCGCCGCGCCAGAGATAATCGCTGTACCATGCTGGTCGTCATGCATGACTGGAATATCTAGTTCTTCCACTAGTCTCCTCTCAATCTCAAAACATTCAGGAGCTTTGATATCTTCAAGATTGATTCCTCCGAAAGTGGGAGCAATGGCCTTGACAGTTTCGACGAATCCATCAACATCGATCTTGTCCACTTCAATGTCGAAGACATCGATGTCGGCGAATGCCTTGAACAGTAGTCCCTTTCCTTCCATAACCGGTTTACCTGCAAGTGGCCCTATGTCACCAAGTCCGAGGACGGCAGTACCATTGCTTACAACTGCTACCAGATTACCCTTTGAGGTGTATCTGTAAGCACTGTCTGGGTCACTCTCTATCTCCTTGCATGGGAATGCCACTCCGGGCGAATATGCCAGAGATAATTCGTGAGAAGTTCCATGTGGTTTTGTTGGAACAACCGTAAGCTTTCCAGCAGGCTTTGCCGCGTGATAATCCAATGCTTCCTTGCGGAGCCTGTCATCTGTCATACCAACAACCCGTAACCCCGTCCTACCCACTCCTCTTTGATGCTATCCTAACCTGCTCAATTTTATTATCAGCCGACTAGTAAGCGTTTAATCCGATGATTCGTGGGGACAGATTACTGTTTTTCCACCTACGGTGGATGTAAGCATGTATCGCTCAACGACCCACACCATTCAATATAGTGATAGAATGCCGAACCTCCGTGCATACACTAGGTTCTGACTCGGGGACGAGTCCCAAGAGGAGTGCCCTGTTGCTTGTAGCACTGATGGTCCTTCTTCCATGGTCCTCATTTGAGGACTATGAATTGGTTGATACGGAGGAGTCGTCATATACAGTTCAGAGAGCATGGGGTTCATCTGGTTACAATGACACAGGGTGGGTCGATCTTATCGCATCTGGCGCAGACCCCACAAACCAGACTTTTGCCTATGGAGACATGTTTCTGAATTTCGCCCCGGGTGCGGAGATATCCAATCTAACCTTCGAGATAGCAGTAGATGGAGCTGATGGATATTGCGTTGACGAGCCACAGCTAACCCTGATCAATAGTCAGACCCCGATTCTAGATTGGAGAGGTAATGATTGGCTTGGTTGCCAATTCGACTTCGATGATAACCCTCCAAGTCTGGTCGGCGGGGAGCTTTCCACTTCCTTACAACCAAATTCTGTTAGTGATGCTGCTTGGATTCTACCAGCAGGCATCTCAATCTCAGATTTGGTGATAGAAGCATTAACTCCGTCTGATCCCAGGATATCTTTCTCTCCTACCGAAGTAGAAGTTCACGGCAGTGCGGTGAATCCCATTGATGGAAGGCTCTACGTCCTACTTGGAGATGACCTGATTCATCTCGATAGTAGTGCATCCGAGGCATGTCAGTGGAGATGCCCGGGGATTATTCATATTGACGAGCTTGTCTATGGAAGAAGCATTTCAATCGATACCTCGGAGAACAGACTCCTTGTTGGAACTGCAAACGGGACAATAATGACTCAGTCGTTGATAGATTCCTCCGAGGGTACTGAGTTACAACCCGACCCAACCGAAGTTTTTGAAGTCTCAGCTATCGCTACAGGTACCGATGGAGTAATCTGGGCAGTAACTGGCTGTGGTTTGGGGTTCTTGCCCCCTGGAGACGGAAGTGGAATTCCAACCAACTGGGATTGGTATCAATTCTGCTCCTCTTCCTCTGATAAGGCTACAGACATATTGGTTAACTCTGGTAATGTGATGATTTCTACTGGAGCGAACGGCGTCTACGTTATCGATTACAATCTCAGTAGTAACCAGTCGCTAGTAGGAATTCAAGGTATTACCAGGTGGGATAGTGGTAACTTCCTCGCAAGCAACAGAATCACGGATTTGCAGATGATGGGGAATCAGCTACTAATCTCCACGGAGAATGCGGGCATTAGCAGAAGAGACATGTCAACCTCTACCTGGCTTTCGAGGTGGTCTACAGGTAACACACTTTCTTCCAATAATGTCCTCGGGACCTCAGTATCTGATGGTTGGCTACACGTTCTTGCAGGTAACACACTTCAGTCATACGAAATTTCTGCAGGAGTTTTCAGAGCTCAGGAAACCATGCAAGGTATTGGATTACTGGATAATGCAGTTTCGATTTCATCATGGCCCTCGGCGGTTGGATTCAGAGGACCCACTGTCGGGATGTCAGTTCTCATAGACTCTACTGGTGTGATGGCCCTGCAACATGAAGATTCTTCGATGGGGGTGGAGTACCTAGTTAGTAGCCCAGTCACCGACCCCATGAGATTAGCAGTAAGTATAGACGATAGTGAAGATGGTCAGATATGGGTGGCAGGCGATACAACGATTGACAGATTCAATAATTCTGGAAGGAGATGGTCGAGCCCCATAGATGTTAGTGATTACGCTGGTCAGCAGATGCAATCCGTGACCTCAATTGTTCAAGACGACTCTGGTCAGGTATGGGTCGGGACTGCAGAATCCGGACTACTGAGATTCGATTCGGAGACTGGTACATACCAAGGAGGCATGAGTGGGCTCGGTTCTGACAGCATCGTTTCGATGTCGTATGATGACTACACACAGACTCTTGTGGTCGGGCATCCAGAGAATGGCGTCTCGCTGGTCAATACTTCCACAATCAGTCTCACCGATACATACGATACTGGCGATGGTTTGGATTCAGACTTGGTAGTGGATGTTGCTTCTAGGTACGGAATAGCATACATGGCTACTCCAGACAGCGGGCTGATGAGATTGGATTTAGCAGAGTTACAGATTCTGGGTTCTTGGCAGTCTCTCGGAGCGGATAATCTAGAAGAAGCTCCGATAGCCGTGGACGGGGATACCGTTTACCTTGGGCTAACTGGATTCGGAATAATGATACTCGACAGGATTAACGGAGATATCAGAGATCTCCTGACCGTTGATAACAGTGGCCTCCCGGATAACGATGTACTGTCTCTGTACATTTTTGGTGGAGATTTAGTTGTCGGATCGAGAGTGGCGAACACAGGTGCTCAATCGAATGGTGGTCTTGCTATCTGGGATGGGGCATCTTGGGATCAGCTTGAAACCAATATTCCTGGGTGGAACAATGACCCTTGGGAGTTCAATGATATCACTAGCGATGGTTCGGATATTTACGCCGCTACAAACAGGGGAGCCTGTGCATGGGGAGACACCGGGCAGGGTACACTGGACCTACTCGAGTGCCTTACCACTGGCGGTGGTTCGGAAATGCCATCTCGACAGGTAAACTCTGTCGAGCTGATTGGTAATGACTCAGATGGATATCCGATACTTTACGCAGGAACTGATGGAGGTGCAGTAGTAGTAGACACTAGCGAACTTGGTGGAGTTGATGGTTTCGAAATCATTGATGTTTGGACCGCAGGTGATGACACTCAGCGTGCGAAGACTGTGAAGATAGGAGAAATACTCTATCTCGGATTTGAGAACACTGGAATTGCCAGATATGACTTAGCCAACGAGGAGTGGCTTACCACTTGGGATAGCACGCAGGGATACATCGATGATGATGACGTCACTACACTGATCCCAGGTAGGCAGAGCGGGACAATGTGGGCTGGAGGAGATTTCGGACTTACCCTGATAGATGTGATCAATGATACGGTCCTCATCGACTGGGATAGAGGATCTAATGCCAATGGCCCAGATGTTCCCTCGAGAAGTCCTGCTGAAATGATAATCATAGGAGATGTTCTCTACTATTCCACCCAGAGGAGTAATCAGTGGTGGAACTCAAATGATGAGGTTTACAGAATTGCGCTGAATAACAATACTTCACTATCTGCCTTGGATGCTGGTAATCAGATCGGCTCCAGCTCCAAGGTATATGGGATGGGAGTGGTTGGAAACGAACTCTGGATTGGTGTCAGACCAACCCAGTCATGGAACGATGGAGAGGGAACTATTGTCAGATGGAACACTATCAATGAGACTTGGCAGGACGATCTGGAGACCATTGGCAACGTACAGAGAGTTAATGCCCAGCTTCTGGGTGACTGCTTCCCACTGAATTCGTCATCCTGTGAGATGTGGGTAGCATATGGCGATAGTATCCTAAGGAGATTCCAATACTCCTCCATGACACTCTTGGACGAGTGGTCTGACTTCCCCGGTCCTGTAAGAGGAATGGAGGAGTTTCAGGGAGAGTACCTATTCGCGACAATGGAGGGCATATACCGATGGAATCCCATCAATGAGACTTTCGAAAACGCGTGGACAGAGAACGACGGGCTTCCGAATGATGTAGAAGACGGGTTCTTCTCTATGGAGATAGTCGGAGATGATCTGTGGGTATCTTCGCATCGTCAGGGAAGCTGGAGTCCTAATGCCCAGATACTCACCAAAAATGGTACAAGTGGTAACTGGACTACTTGGGACCTCGGCTCGGGCAATATCCCAGGAGGATATGGGGCCGATATACTCGTTTGTGATGAGATAATCCACTTTGCAATTGGTAGGCTTTCCTGGTTTGGCAACCAGGGAGGAGTGGCTAGGTTCGACTTAGCAGACCATGACAATGATGGAATCACCAGTGAGTGGATTGACCCTCTCACGGACACTGGAAATAACGGACTCTCTGATGATGATCCTCGCGCACTCGCCTGCGATGATGCCAATCGCATACTCTATGTCGGCTTCGATACAACTGGGATCGGCCTTGATAGGTTCAATTACAACACAGAGAGCTTCCTACCTACTCTGACTTCAGCAGACGGGATTTCGGAAGACCTGATATTCCCTGGTGGGATGCTTCATGATGGCAATGTACTCCTGTCTGCTCATCAATATGACAACACCGGTGGGATTTCGAGGATAGTTACATCGGGAACATCTGTGTCGAGTGGACAGGTTCTGAGTCCGGGAATGGACGGATGCTCAATTGTTAGAGTTCCTGCTAACACTCCCACATATGCAATTGGAAGGTCGGGACAAACCACCGGGTTGAACCGGGTTGATATGTTAGACAGTACTGGCCTCATAGCTTCCGGGTTTGATGAGCTTGCAGGCCTCTCCAGTGGGCGAGTCGTTGAGTTCGCTTCAAACTCAACTCACGTATGGGTTGCGTCAACATTCGATAGTAACTCCTACTTCGCTACATCCATACTTCAGGGAGAAATCCTACAGAACGGATCTGTAAGATGGGAATATGGCTACAATTTACTCGATGACGACGTGATCAACAACATGCATCTCGATGGAGATACATTGTGGGTAACCACGGCTGGCAGAGGGCTTTATTCCATCAATCTATTACAGAGGTCCTACTCATCTACTGCTCCTGCCCTTCACGGACAGATGGACGGAATGGTACTTGATGATGATGACGGCATGCTATACGTCGGACTAATGGGCAATGAGGGATCTGCAGCTGGCTTCCAGTCATTTGACACTACTTCACTTAGCTGGGGAGATGGAAGCCTGCTTGCCGGACTTCCAAATGACATAGTAAAAGACTTCGTTGGATTAGGTGACAAGATACTAACGGCAACATGGGGAGGGATAGCTGTCTTCAACACAAGCTTGGAAGAGTGGGAAGACCCGATAACTACGTTCGATGGTCTACCGAGTTCGATATATGATCACCTGCTAGTAGTTAACACTCCAACTCTTGGAGAAACCGTCCTTGCTGGAGGTCCCGCTGGAGTGACAATACTAGACCCTAACCTCACAGTTGTGACAACTAGGGGATTCTCAGATGGACTTGCAGGGAACAGTGTTTCTGGTCTCTTCTATGCAGACAGTATTAGCAGGCAAGTAACAGACGAAAATGGTGTGATTGTTACTGAGTATCACGACGACTCAGTATTCATCTCTCATAATGGCCAAGGAGCTACCAGACCGGGGGTTGTTGCATGGGATATAGCCACAGATATGGTTAACGGAACTTATCAGATTGACAAGATTCCCAGCAATGATGTTCGATCAATCGCAGCGGATGACTGGGGAGTCCACATAGCTACAGATATCTCTCCGATAGTCCACTGGAATTCATCCTCTCTCGACATGGAGGTTGGGGCTCCCACAAATTCAATGATGTCCTGGCCTCCTAGTGAACTGGTTTCACACGGCGGGAATCTAGTCATGATCAGTCCAGGTGGAATAGATGTGATGAGCAGTGCTGGAGACCACCTGGTTAAATCCCAATCAGGCCTGTTGTCAGATCCAAGAGGAGCACATATCAGTGACAACGGCCTTTATCTCGTATCCGATGATGGCCTTCATCACTTCACTCCTGTTGATGGTCTTGTGGAGTCAGATACTAGTGGACAAAGAAATGCAAACCCCCTGAATATCATTATTGGAGACAGGACTTGGTCGGAAGTTAATGAAACTGCTAGGCCCGGGATGAGTACTGTCCTAGTCAATGATGAACAGCCCATTGATATTCCACTAATGTCTGAGTCGGTCCTTCCGGGTAGGCTTCCAATGAATCCACTTGCGATGACCATGTCTTCACCAGAAGCAGGGGCTTGGGTGTGGGCGAGATCATCATTTCTCAACTATTCTGGAAGCTGGGACATGCAGACGATGAACCCCGGAATACAGTCAGCTTTCCAGTCCGCAATATCCCAAGTTGGACCGGGTTATTCTTCTGCGGAGACTCATATTCAGTTACAGTCTCCCAGTGATGGTAAAATGAAAGTTAGGATTACTTATGATTGGGAGAGGATTGAGGTTCCAACGAATATAGTCAACATTACTGACAGGCCCAATGACGGAGGTGGAGTCCTGGAAGTAACTTGGCTACCTGCTGAAGATGCCGCTTGGAGCGGTTACAGGATTTTTGTTTGGGACGCAACAGGAAGGGAGGACTGGAACCCAAGCGAGGACGAGTTAGATGACTTCTCCACTTACATCACTATTCCATTCTGGTCACAGACTTCAGTTATGGTAACAGAGGCGGACAATGATGGGATAACCGAGGCATTGTCCGATGACAGATTATACAGGGCTGCTATAGCAATAGAGTACCCGGACGGGACTTTGGGAGATGCAATTGCATGGCCCGGGAGTGTTACACCAACTGATGAGATGCCGAGTCCTCCGGAGTGGTTAGTTGCTGAGGCAATATCTGGGGGAACCGCGGGGAGTCTTGTCCTCGAGTGGTCTATGTGCGGAGAGCTAGATCCAGGAAGTACTAGGATATGGGCGGCTGAACAGGATATCACTAATGCTATTGCTCTCACGGGAGAGGTAGACATACCATTCTCTTCAGGTAATTCTACGGTAATGGAGCTGTCCCCTCAGAGAGTATACTGGTTTGCCGCGGCCTGTGTTGATGCTTCTGGACAATATGACCCAAGCAATGTCACTATCTTTGGCCCGGTCACTACAGCAGGTGGCCTCAACGACGGTATCGCCCCCTCAATGATACTAGGGACTACGGCTGAGGACGTTCCAGAAGATGAGGGCGGAAGGATTCAGGTTACATGGGACATAAACGAAGAGGAAGACTGCTCATTCTACACGGTTTATGCCCTTCCTGCATCTGGTTGGCAACCCCCCAGCACAGTTGACGGATGGCCTGTGGCAGAGTTTATTCCAGATTGCAGCGTAAGCGAGGTGATTATCGACTCACTGGGTTCATCTCCTTTGCAAGATGGAGTGACATATTGGATTGGAGTAGTTGCATCTGACGACTGGGGCAATTCCAATGTAAATTCGGTAATGGTCGTTGACGCTACTCCAGAGGCCGACCAAGAGGGCTCTGCCAATGCACCTGAGAGAGTAGATGGTCTGATTGCCTGGGACCACCCAGATGATGATGGGACCAAGATTGACATAGTATGGAATAGATCTACTGCATCTGACTTCAGCTACTACACTGTATGGGTTTCTGATTACCCCCTAAATAATTTAAGCGCGCTAAGTGAAGTATGCACCAACGATCCTACTTCATGCAATCTAATTGTAGTCGATCAGAGGCAAATTGGAGGCATACTTCAGTTACAGATGACCATCGAAGAAGCCATGTACGGAAACTCGGTAGATTCTCTTGAGATATCTCCCATAATACCGGATATTCCACTATATGTCGCAGTAACAATTCATGATATCAAGGGGAATGTTTTCCTGACAGGTCTTGATGACCATATCTCGATAGTCACGCCTGTTGATAACAGAGGTGACATTACTCCCCCGGACAGGCTGATTGCCCCCGTACTAGAGGAGAGATTGGGAGATGATGGGGATGGTATGTTTGTTACATTCCAGGAGAGTATGGCTTCAGACTTGTATGAATACCTAATATTCGCTGACGTAGTACCTTTCTCTGATGCTAGTAACATGAACCCAGTTGCTGTGGTTGAGAGGAGCTCGCAACTGCCGATCACGATCGAAGAACTGTCTGATGGGAGAAGTCTTGCCCCCTCCATAATGACGTGGGTCACGGTAGTTCCTGTGGACTCTTCAGGAAATGCATGGCTAACCAATCTTAGGACCTCATCAATAGCTCTAGTTGATGAGAACAGTCTCGATCCAGGGTTGCATCTGCCAGAGGTTACTGGAGTACGTGGATACTGGGACAGTTCTGGTTCACAGATCGATATAACCTGGGATATCAGTCAGGATCCACAAGTTCAGTCATATCGAGTATTCGTGAGTCTTGATCCATTCGAGGACGTCAGAAACGCTACACAAGTTAGTTCGATGATAGGCGGAAGCTCTCAGGAAGTGATGGGCAACCTACTGATACTGAGTGATTTTGATGGGGCTCCCTTGGACAATACCTTGTCTTACTGGGTCGTTGTAGTAGCATTCGATGGAGAGGTCAATAGATTGGCAGTCGATCCATTACAGATTCTGCCATGGTCCGAGAGCTCTTTCGGCTCCTCCGAAGATGGGGGAGGTGAGGAAGGAGCATCTTGGATTGATCAGCTAATGAGTGGAGATATGAACACACTGATAGCGCTATTATCGGCTCTTATGATTCTGGCTGGAGCTGTACTATTCATCAGGCCGAGAAAGGATTCTGCTCCTCAACCTTGGGAGATGGGTGCTCTGGAAGTTGAGCTAGAGGAACAGATGATGAGAGAGTCTTCTGGGTTAACTGAAGAAGAAGAGTTCGGACTAGATGATCTGGAGATCTCTTCTGATTCCTTCGGAGAAGAGCCGGACTCGCCGGCAGTAAGTTACGATGGAATGGGAGAGGATGCCATGGTACAACCGATTGGAGGGGAGTACACCGGGGTCACGAGAGAAGCTTCAGCGGAAGTGGCTGATGAGCTTCTAGGTGTAGAAGATGACAACGAATTGGATATTGATGATCTCGATGATTTGGCTGATGATTTGGATTTTGAGGATTTGGACGACCTTGCAGAAGGACTTGATGACGACGATGACTTAGACCCCTCCTTTATTGATGACATAATATGATCTATCGAAGAGCTTGAATCTGCAACCCTCTCTCGGAGGCCATGATTACCTCCGACGTTCCAGACTCTTCCGTTTGGTCGGCAATAGGCTGGGATGGAGGAAATTGCCTGATGTCCTCAGAGCTTCACTTTGAAAGGATGATCAGGCATGCTGAGAGGCTGGGCTTGGAATGTCCATCTGACCTGTCAGACAGAGTGTTCTCAAAGCTAGGAGAAGTAAGCCCTCCAGAAGAACGGAATGAATGCTCTGATCAAGATCCATTCCTTCTCATTGTGAAGGTGACATCAGACGGAGAAATAATCTTGGAAGGTTCGATAAACAGGACGTGGCCAGATACACCATTGTCCGCAATATCACTTGGTGCTCCTGTTTGGAACGATGGCATTAGAGGAACAAAACATGGGGACTACCAGCCATATCGTGATGCTAGAGAAGCTGCAATAAGTAATGGTGCCGATATTGGCCTCCTCTTCGAGAATGGGAATCTGATCGATGGAGATAGATGCGCTCCCCTGCTTCTCGATAGTGATGGAGTAGCATACCACCCAAGGCACAGTGATGGGGCACTAGACTCGGTATCTCTGCAAGTAATCAAGCCATTTTTGGAGATTTCTGGAATTCCTGTAAGAGGTGCCAAGATAACACTTGGAATGATTAGAAGATGCTCTGAGATGATTGTCTGTGGTAGCGGAATGGGAATAAAATCACTAGGAAAAATAGATGGTAGAAAGATTGGTAATCCAAGAGGACGACTTTACAAAGTGGCTTCTGAGGGATGGTCAAAAAGATTGAGTTCAGTAAAGAAAACGGAGAGTTCGGTTCATGAATAATTCTAGGTGGGAGTCACTAGGAATTTCTGAAAATGAAGAGCTTCTCATAGACCTACTTATACACCTCAGAGAAGAAGGTGGTTCTTCTGAAGATGAGTTACTACTACACTCGGGAGGTCCTGTTACTGATCTCTCAAAGAGATCTTTACTCCCTTCTTTAGATAGTGTCAGAGTATTGATGGTTGAACCAGAAGGTGAATTCTCAGAAGAGGTTCCTTCTGCCCTTTGTGGAGAAGTATCATTGGGCTCTCCTTCACCACTAAATCTGATTTTTCAGAAAAGAGAGGAGGGGAAGTGGAGCACATTTGAAGAAGCATATTGCGCTAGCCTCACGGAAGCCTTGGATTGTATTAGTAAGTTTGAGATTACTTCAGAATGTCATACAGACGTCACATTTCATCCAGGAGGTTTCACTGGAATACTAGGTTATGATCTCTCAAGATGGTCTGAGCCTATCAGACTCTCCAATACGCCTGTGCCTGGTTCTGTACTAGGTGTCCTTTGGAGGGCAGATGCATGGTTTATTCACGATAGAAATAGCGGTGAGATAGGCGTATTAGGGATAGAAGGCCATCCATGGCTTGATCTAGAGTTACCAGAGATGGAAGGTTTCAGTATGCCCACGATTCCGAAATTAGATTCTGTGCCCCATAGCGAGAGTGATTCGGATCATGCTAAGAAAGTGTCTAGAGTCAGAGAGAGCATTACTGGTGGAAATCTGTATCAAGTTAACTACGGAAGAAAGTGGAGGGGAGAAATACCAGGTCATCCATGGGACTCTTTTCTCCTTCTAACTCGCTCAAATCCAGCTCCCTTCTCATCGTGGATGATGGTATCTGACCTAGGATGGTCAGTAGCTTCCTCAAGTCCTGAGAGACTGGTTGAGCTAGATCAGGGGAGGGTCAGAACAAGACCAATCAAGGGGACCAGAAAGAGAGGGGGGAGCGTGGAGGAGGACCAGAAGCTCAGAGAAGAAATGATCTCTAGCGAGAAAGAGATATCTGAACATCTAATGCTGGTGGACTTAGAAAGACATGATCTCAGTAAGGTGTGTAAGCCTGGTACTGTTCATTGGTCTGGGTGGAGAATAGAGTCTCTCTCTAACGTTCAGCACCTTGTCAGCGGAGTGCAAGGGGAATTAGCACCTGGTTTCACCACATCCGAAGTTACATCCCTAATGTTCCCCGGAGGATCGGTTACTGGTTGTCCGAAGACAGTTACTCTGGCGGCAATAGATGAGCTTGAAGAAAGTCCTAGAGGTGCTTGGACAGGTTCCATAGGACATATCCACAGAGGATATGGAATAGCCGACTGGAATATTCTCATTAGGACCTTGGAGGCTCACTCTGGCCCCGAAAAATGGTATGCAACCGTTCAGGCAGGAGGAGGGATTGTGATAGGTTCATCCCCAGCGGAGGAGGTTGAAGAAGCACGCTGGAAGGCGGCCGCGGTTACAGAGTCGGCATGGGGTTTCAGGACCGGTTTCTCAAACAAGGACTTGCCAGAAAGAGAAGTGGAGATATATCCTGTTCCTGAGCATGGAGGAATAATTGATCACCTGAGTCCGGGTCCAATAGCGAAAGAAGGGGGTTCTGGATCCATATTGAATTATCCCTGTGAAAAAATTGAGGGTTGCACCCTTCTAATTGATAACTTGGATTCTTTCACTCGAAATATTGCCGAAGTAATGTCTTCATTAGGTTCAGATGTGGTAATTGCAGATGGAAGAAATTTCGATACAGGTTCTGTTTCCGAAGCAGTAGATGAATTACTACTCAACACTAGTCCAGATAGAATAATTCTAGGGCCCGGTCCTTCGAGACCAGAATCATACCCAATAACGATGGAGCTTGCCAGGAGAAGCGTCTCAGGAAAGCTGATTGTAGATTGTAAACGAATACCGGTCCTAGGATTGTGCCTGGGACATCAAGCGCTAGGTTTAGCAGATGGGTGGGAACTAGTTGAGTCCCCTAAGGGCCCTGTTCATGGAACACCAAGTATAATCATCAGTGACGGCACTGGCATATTTGGAGGATTACCAAGAAAATCAATTATGATGAGGTATAACAGTTTGATTCTCTTACCGAGGGATAGTGATTTGATACCCAATTCCTGGGACCATACAGGAGAACTTGTCATGGGGCTGACTCATCGGACATTACCCATTGATGGTGTTCAATTCCATCCTGAATCTGTAGGTAGTCCAAGAGGTCGTGATTTACTGTCCGAGTTCCTGACGAGGAAACCGGTAATATCCAATGATAAAATCGAGGAGCAGTTTAGACGACCGTAGTGTTGAAGGACATAGGCCTACTGGAAATGATGAGATACATGCCGACGTGTAGGAAATGCAATCAGACTTACCATCAGTCACATTTCGTCAGTGGCAATGGTCCCCGTTACCTGATTTGTGGTCGTTGTGCAGTTGAGACAGGGCTAGTAAGTCTAGATGAGGCTCCTCAATTCTACAGTGATGAGCTTGCAAGAGCCAGACTAGTCCTATACAGCAAGAGGTACCGTCCACTTGCATTCACTAGTGCGGGATGGATCTTATTTCTCACACTAGGAAGAGGGATAGAGCTGTGGTCAGGAGTATTCTTCGGTACGCTACTTCTCGCTACATTGGCGACTCCGGTTCTTCATTTCCTGGGTTCAGCTAGATTCAAGGCAGAATTATCTAGACTAACTCCGTGAATCTACCACGGGAACCATTGAAATATCATTCATTACTCTGAGAATGTAGAGGGAACAGTGGGTTCCCTATGAAAGCCCGTGAGACCGGATGACGATAATGGAGGGACGAGAACAAAAAAACAATAGTTACTGGAGTCATAAAATGGCGCTTAGTGAAGCGTTTTTCAGTATTATTGATAATAGATATTCTCGTTCAAATAGAATTTCCGGATCTCCCGGAAGCATCCTAGCGAAGGACGCCCCAGCGCTAGCTGTTTACGGAAAGAGAGAACAGCGGGTTCTCTGAACTGAATTTGGAGATATGATGAAAATGCAGAAGACAAAGAACGCGAGCATGCTAATTGCACTGCTCCTTGTAACAATGGCGGGCTCCGTTGGCGTAAGTGCCGATGGATCTGACCCACTGGACCCCTCTGATGGTGGTGCAGACTGGGACAATGATGGGCTCACCAATGCCGAGGAGCAAGCTGCAGGAACTGATATGAACAACCCCGATACGGACAACGATGGATTGCCAGATGGGTGGGAAGTGACCTATGGTCTGAATCCTAACTCAGCTGGAGATGCCAACGCTGACCCCGACGGGGACGGACTGACAAACAGCCAAGAATACGCTTCGGGTACTAACCCGAACTCAGCGGATACTGATGGTGACGGAGTGGCGGACGGATCTGATCCGTTCCCTAATGACCCCAACGACGGCTCGTCATCTGATTCGGATGGTGATGGAATACCTGATGCCTACGACCCAGATTACGAAGGTGGAGAAGGAGATGGTCAATCTGATGCCGAACCTGGAACAGGTGGCGAAGGCGAAGGCCAGGGTCAAGGCCAAGGTCAGGGCCAGGGTCAAGGCCAAGGTCA